>Ga0075030_100001890_pt1 | contig 18916 bp, 11 predicted proteins | sample LitLauG_LLR_2012_FD_71393 | JGI IMG/M metagenome (GOLD analysis project Ga0075030, IMG submission 71393) | Freshwater sediment microbial communities from Pennsylvania, USA - Little Laurel Run_MetaG_LLR_2012 | ecosystem: Environmental > Aquatic > Freshwater > Creek > Sediment | place: USA...
TGGCTCTATTTCGTAAGTCCCGACGGCTGGTTTATCTCGGTGAATGCCAGGGACGGGAAAGAGCGCTGGAAGAAGAAGATCGCCGACGAGAAGCTTCAGTATTTCACGACCATGGCGCCGTTTGTCGTCAAGAACCACATTCTTGTCGGCGTGGGCGGCGATGCGATGGATGTCCGCGGGTATCTCGAGGCGCGCGATCCGGAGACTGGCGAGCTGCAATGGCGGTGGTATAGCACGCCGGAAAAGATGGGCGACCCCGGCTCGGAGACGTGGCCGAACCTCGAGGCGATGCACCACGGCGGGGGAATGACGTGGCTGCCCGGTACCTACGATCCCGACTTGAACCTGCTGTACTGGGGAACCGGGAATGCGAACCCGGTGTTCGCCGGACAGGGTCGGAAAGGGGCGAATCTATGGACCGCGTCGATCGTGGCTCTGAATCCGGATACCGGCAAACTGGCCTGGTATTTTCAGGCTTCACCGCACGACACGCACGACTGGGACAACGTGGAAACGCCGGTATTGTTCGATGCCTCGATCGACGGCCAACCACGCAAACTGCTGGCGCAGGCGGCGCGCGCAGGTTGGTTCTTCGTCCTCGACCGTACCAACGGGAAGAGCCTGGTGTCGAAGCCGTTCTCCGGGACCGGGAACTGGGCGCTGGGCGTCGATGCCAAAGGCCAGCCGATTCCCAATCCGGAGAAGGAGCCGAAGGTCAACGGTGCGATGATCGACATGCCGGCGATGGGCGCGACCAACTGGCCTCCACCCAGCTACGATCCGCAAACCGAGTTGTTCTACTTCAACGGGACCACGGGGTACGGCATCGCCTACCTGTACGACACCTCCGACAAGCCGGAGGGATACGGCGGTGGCGGCGGGGGCAATTTCGACGCGCACTCCGCGCTGTTTGCCATGGACATCCGGACCGGGGCCATCAAATGGAAACACGAGCATGGCAGTGAAGGCGGCGGCGGAATGAACGGAGGTGTCCTGACCACCGCGGGTAAGTTGCTTTTCACCGGCGATTCCGGCGATCTGGTGGCATTTGATCCCGCAGCGGGCAAGCCCATGTGGCGCCAGCGGCTGACGCAACCCGTGAGCAACGGCCCTTCGTCGTGGATGTTGGACGGGAAGCAATACCTGATCGTCGCCGGCGGCGACACGCTATACGCACTCACGCTGGCGCGGACAAGATAACAATCGCCTCGCGCCGCGACCGCGCAGCACTTTGTCTTGCGCGCCGCGACGATTAAACGAGCTGGCGAGCGATTACAATGCAGGGTTACATCACAGACTGTCGACGGGCGATATTGTGGACGAGACAAGACGTGCGCGCGGTTCGGCCGGCCGGAGCACTCTCAGACCGCCCCGCTTCCGTTCGTTCCCGGATGCCAAGGATTCAGTCACACATGGATTGGCTGTTTGCGCAGGAGAAGTAACTTGCGGCTTAGTCGGTTGGGCCTGAAGTGAAGAAATGGGGCGCGGCTGGAGCAGGATCAGACATGCCGGTCCGCTCGCGTGAGGAGAGTACATGCGAACAGGAAGCAAGTTTGCGATGGCGCTGCTGAGCGCCGCGTTCTGCGCCAGCGCGGCGTTCGCGCAACAGACGCCTCCAGCCTCGGCCCGGCCGGGCGCAGGTAGAGGCGGGGCGACTGCTGTGCGGTCCCCCGAGATTACTCCGGACGGGAAGGTCACTTTCCGTCTTTCGGCGCCGAATGCCGCTTCGGTGCTTGTCCGCAATACCACCGGAGGGTTCGCCGACTGGCCGGGCGGCAACGACGTGACGATGTCCAAAGGTGAGGACGGCATCTGGTTAGCGACTATCGGTCCGCTCAAGCCCGAGTACTATGTCTACGTCTTCGTTGTGGATGGCGTCCTGGCGCTGGATCCGCAGAACGTCTTCCATGTGCGGGACGGCGCCCGCTACGGCAATTCGCTTCGCATTCCGGGCGATTTGACGAACAATTACGCCGTGAACGATGTGCCGCACGGGACTTTGTCGCTGGTCTGGTATCCCTCGCCCGCGCTGAAACTGACGCGGCGTTTGTACGTTTACACGCCGCCGGGATACGAGACCGGCAGGGCCCGTTACCCTGTCTTTTACCTTCTGCACGGCGGAGGCGGCGATGAGGACGCGTGGACGACCCTGGGGCGCGCGCCGGAAATCATGGACAACCTGATTGCGCAGGGCAAGGCAAAGCCCATGATCGTCGTGATGACGAACGAGAACTCGAACCAGGTTGCCGCACCAGATTTCGTTGCGGTGCCGCAAGACGCGCGGGGGGCGGGCGCTCCCACCACGGGCGCCGCTCAGCCCGGAAATCCCATGCAAGGGTCGGCGATGCTCAACTTTCCGAAGAGCATCATTACGGACTTGATTCCGTTTATTGACAAGGCCTACCGGACGATGCCGGTGAGGGAAAGCCGAGCCATCGCCGGATTGTCAATGGGCGGTGGCATGACGTTGTTAGCGGCATTCAACAATCTCGATAAGTTCGCCTGGGTCGGCACATTCAGCGCCGGCCTTCCGCCGATGCCTGGTGTTGCGGTGCACATCGATCCCCCGCCCAACGCCGCGGGTTTAAGAGGCCCGGACGTCAGCAATACGATCGACAAACAGAAGCTCGCCGACCTACTTTCCCAACTCAACGTAAGCGCGAACGCCAGGCTGCGCCTCTTCTATGTGGCAATTGGCGCCGAAGACGGCCTGATCACCGCGCATAACGCTTTCAAGGAACTGTTGAAGGAAAAGGGCGTCAACGCGACTATCGTCGAGACGCATGGGTACGGCCACGAATGGCCGTTCTGGCGCATCAGCCTTGTCGATTTTGCGCCGAGGCTGTTCCAGCCTGGCGCCAGGTGACCTGCAAGACCATTAACGTCTGGCGAGGTCCTGGGGCACTCCTCTTTCTAACAATCCTTAACGTAACGCCCGTTATGGGGGCGCCGCCCTAATGACGTAAGGCCCAAAAGGGTAGAGCCTGTCCGCCCGGCCGTTACACGTTACACGCGCTTCGAGAACGATGCGGGGGGCGCAAGTTGGGGAGAACGCAACCGATGAAACTGGCAAGAAGAGCTCTCCCGCACGGTAGAAAACACCGCAGCCTGGGACCGTAGTGCTGCCGTGAGTGGCAACGAGGGGCAAACATGCATTCGCGAAGAGCATTTCTGATTCGAGCAGCAGCGATACGCGCCGGTGGCGCCGCGATGCTATGGCCGGCATCGCTGTTTTCGGCGGCAGGAGAAGTCGATCCCCAAGTGGTTCGGGCTGTGTCGTCCACCATCGGCATCGACATGCACAATCACGTCTATCCGGCGGGCACGGAACCGCATCCGCAAGGCGGTCCGCCGGGTGGCCGGGGTGGTCAGGCTCCAGGTGACGCACGTCAGGGTGGCCCGCCTCCCGGAGGACCTCCTCAGCAGCAGCAAGAGCAGCAGGGTCCGGACCTTGTCATTGCCGACGAGTTGAAGCGGTCCGGTCTGACTGCCGTCTGTGCGAGCTATGTTCTGGATTTTGCGCCGAATAACAAACCGGGCGATGCGCTGGATAACTATCTGCACTGGCTTGACGCAATCGATGAGGAACTCAAGAAGGGGCATTTGCGTCGCGCGTTGACATTGAAAGACCTTCAGTCGGCCCATCAGAGGAAGCAATCGACGATCGTACAGACAGTGGAGGGATCGCACTTTATCGAGGGCCGTCTCGAGCGTGTGGAAGAGATGTACAAGCGCGGGTTGCGGCATCTGCAGCTGCTGCATGACCGCGATGACATGGTGTCTCCGCTGGGCGACACGAACACGGGTCGACCTCATCTGGACGGTCTGACACCCTTCGGCGCGGAGGTGGTGAAGGAGTGCAACCGGCTCGGGATCGTGGTGGACATGGCCCACGCCAGCCACGAAACCGTGGTGGGTGCGCTGAAGGCAGCGACGCAGCCGCTGATTGTGTCTCACACGAACCTGGACACTTGGACCGGCAAGAACCCGAGAATGGCGGAGATGATGAAGCCGCGACTCATCAGCAAGGAGCACGCGAGGGTGGTGGCCGATGCGGGGGGCATCGTAGGTGTGTGGACGAAGCTGACTGACTCGGTTACCGAGTTCGTCGAGAGCATCAAGATGATGGTGGACGCGATCGGCATCGACCACGTCGGAATCGGCAGCGACAATGATCTGCTGTCGCAGAGGGTAGGCGCGGGAAGCAACAGAGCGTGGTCGGGCCTAACGACGGGGTTCCTCTATGCAACGGTCGGGGAGATGCGCCGCCAGGGATTCACGGCTGCCGAAATCCGCAAGGTCGGCGGCGGCAATTACTGCCGCATCTTCGGCAAGGTCACGGCGGGCAAAGGTTGACCGAAGACTTTCCTATACAACACCGCTTACATTCCGGCGCGTAACAGTCACGCGCCGCGGTACGCCGTTCCACACGAACCCGTCCATTTTCAGAGGCACTTGTCCTCGAACTTCGCTGGGTGGGCCGAACCGTACAACGGCAACCAGTCGCGTCAGTCACCGCCTACCGCCCGCCGCGACCGCCTTGCGGCCTCGGCTGCGCGAAATACTGCTTCCAGAACTCGACCTTGGCCGCGGATTCCGCTATCGGAATCGGGCCCGTGCCGTCGCCGAGCTGCATCGTCGTTTCGGGCATCTCACTGACCGCCGGCCAGTGCGGCAGACCCTTGCCGTTGGGATCGCCCGCAGTCGCGAAGTTCACCCAGTAGGAAGACATCATGTCGGCGATCTTGTGGTCTGCGTCCGTGAACGGCCGATCGGACATGTAGAGCGTGTTCAGCGCGTACGGGACCTCGGAGGTGTGGAACGCCTTGTAGGTGGCGGCGTCCGGGCCCGGCATGGTGTGATTCCAGTAATAGGTAAAGGCCCTGGTCTTGGCAGTCTTGGCGCGATTCGTCGCCCAGAGATACATCGAGACGCGCCCCTGGTCGCGCGAGCTATTGATGGTCGCGTCAACCGCCCGCGCGTCCGAAGAAACGGGGTAAGCCTTCAGATAGGCCTCGGCGAGATCGTCGTAGCGCGTCTTCGCCTGCTCCTGAAACGCGCTCGCGGTCGCCTTCGGGTCGGAAGCGATGTTGTTGTCATCGGCATTCATGCCGGTCAGCTCGGGGACGTCGTTCTGTTTGCCCTGTGCATAGGCTTCGGCCACGGAGGCCATTAGAAAGTAACCATCCACCACCTGTCCGAAGCGGAATCCGGCGCCGCCGCGGCCTCCCGCCGCATTGGCAGGCGCCTGGACTGGCTCCACAATCTTCTGCCAGCCGATCGCGCGCAACTCCGCCAGGTTCTTCGCCCCCTTCGCCTCGGCGAAACGCACGCCGTTCTGCTCGGCAGCCGCCAACGGATTGACACTGACATTCCCGGCGGGAGAGGCCACGCTCGACCCGCTCTCTTCGATGGCCCGGTGAAAGAGTCCCTTCGCCAGGGGCGACGCGGTAAGCGCGTGCACGCTGCCGGCTCCCGCCGACTGCCCCGCAATGGTGACCCGGCCGGGGTCGCCGCCAAACGCGGCAATGTTGTCGCGGACCCACTGGAGCGCCGCCACCTGATCGAGGTACCCGTAGTTGCCGCTCGCGTGATGCGGCGACTCAGCGCTAAGCTCGGGATGAGTCAAGGTCCCGAGAATTCCGACCCGGTAATTGAACGTGACCACAACGAGGCCCTTGCTGGCCAGGCCCTCGCCATCATAGGCGGGCACGGCTGCCGAGCCTTCGACAAATCCGCCGCCATAGATGTAGACGAACACCGGCCGCTTCTCTAAGGCCGACTTGGCCGGTGTCCAGACGTTCAGATATAAACAGTCTTCGGCGATCTCGTTATGCGTCATGAACTCGTATGTCCACGGCTTGCGCTCCTGAACGATAGTTTGGATGCAACTGTTGCCAAACTTCTCGGCGTTCAGGACGCCCGTCCACGGGGCCGCGGGCTTCGGCTCAGCCCATCGCAGGCTCCCGACGGGCGGTGCGGCGAAAGGTATCCCTTTGAACGCCGTGATGCCGGGCTTCTTTCCCGCGATGCCCGACACCAGCCCGCCTTTAGTCTTGACTCGTTGCTGAATCGTCCCCGCTGGCGCGCTTACGGCCGCGGCCAGCAGCGCGGCGGCGCAAAATCTGTTCAACATAATCGGTTGTTCTCCCTAGCGCGAGCGAATGAAGCACTCGCGAGTTACCCTGCTTAGTCCCTGCTGTCGGCCACCAACACTCCGTTCGCGGCTTGATAAAACTTGCGCCTAATTCCCCTTGGCATGATTCTCCATCGCGACCGCGCGGAACAGGCCCGTGGCCGCGGGCATGCCCATCAGGTAAGTTCACATTACCTCCGCCGCCGGACTGGCCGAAGATGGTGACTGCCATTCGGCTCGCCGGCGAAGTTCGCGATGTTGTCCCGAACCCTCCAGCCCGGCGGCCAGATCTTGCAGCCCTTGAATGTCCGAATTGTATTCACAATTGGCATTTTCGGATCACTTCTGAATTCCGAATGCCCGTAATATCTCAGTAGACCTCTGAAAAATACTCGAAGTCAAAGCGCCGAACTGGGAGTATCCATGAAACCGTCTTTCTGTACCTTCGTGCTCGCGGCTCTTGCCCTGCCTGGCATGGCGATGGCCCAACCGCAACCCAACCCCGTGGCAGTGCCCGCAAAACTAAAGTCGCCAGAAGTTTCCAGCGAAAACAAGGTGACTTTCCAGCTGTCTGCACCGAACGCAACAACGGTCCTTCTGGAAGGCAGTTGGCTCGGCGCCGTCGACTTGCCAATGACCAAGGGCGCCGGCGGCGTTTGGAGCACTACCATTGGCCCGCTGAGTCCGCAGCTTTACGGCTACTGGTTCGTAGTTGATGGAGTACGGGTGCTGGATCCCTCGAACTCGGAAACCGAGCGCGACGCAGCCGCTACAACACGTTGGTGATGGTTCCCGGACCGGCATCGGATCTATGGACGTTCAAGGATGTGCCGCACGGGACTCTGGAGCAGATCTGGTATCCCTCGCCCACGTTGCACATGGATCAGCGCCGGATGTATGTTTATCTGCCGGTTGGCTATCAAACCGGCACGACGAAGTATCCCGTGTTGTACCTGCTGCACGGCGGCGGGGGCGATGAGGATGCTTGGACGGTGATGGGCCGCGCCACCATCATCATGGACAACCTGATTGCATCGGGCAGGGCTGTTCCGATGATCGTGGTAATGCCGAACGGCAATGCGACGCAGAGCGTATCCCAGGGCTTCGGTTACGGACCGATTCCCTCTCCGCAGCAGGTGATTGCTCCGGCGCCCAATCCAGCCGGCGCACCTACCGCAGGTCCCGGCGTCCGGGACACCCAAACCAGAGGAAACCCCTCCTCGACCTATGCGGGCTCGTATCCTGAAAGCCTCGTAAAGGACGTCATTCCCTTTGTGGAAAGGACCTATCGCGTAGTTCCGGACAAGGCGCATCGCGCGATTGCCGGCCTTTCCATGGGAGGAGGCCAGACAATCGTGACGACCAACAACAATCCTGACAGCTTCGATTACATTGGCGTCTTCAGCTCAGGCGTACAGAATGCTTCCGATCCTGCATTTCTATCGCAACTGGACGCGATCAAGAAGGCTAACCTGAAGTTCTATTGGACTGGCGCTGGCGATATCGACCAGGCGCACGATCGCACAGTTGCGCTCGAAGCCGCACTGAAGGCCAAAGGTTTCCCTACCTCCTATAAGGAGATTTCAGGGCGGCATTATTGGTTCCTGTGGCGCGATTTTCTGGGCGACTACGCAAGCAAGATATTCAAATAGAAATCACCCATCGGGCTGGGACGATGCCTACACTTGAAGAAAAGCGCAGGCATTTTTCGTTCCGAAGCTCGGTAGTGCGCACAGTCTCTCGTTCCATGTCATTGTGTTTGAATGTTGGGCTCTGTGCAGGAATGTGACGAGATCTAACCCAAGAGATCCGTTATTCGACCTTCATCCATGCCTTCTTTCCGGAACTCCTGAGCACAGTCTCAATGATGTGCAGTTGACGCAGGCCGTCCTCAAAGGTCGGATATTCGATCTGCACGGAGCGGTCGGCGATCGATTGGTAGAAGCGCCGGAATAACTGCTTGAACGTGTCGTCATAACCTTCGCTCAGGCCCGCGGGAAGATCCGCATAGCTGCGGGCCTTTTCGCTCATCAGCGTGGGGTCCTTGATGGACAGCGAATTCACCGAACTCCGCCGGCCAATCCAGAGTTCATCCGGTCTTTCCCCGTCCCAGGCGAAGGAACCCTTTGTGCCGTAGATTTCGACAAACAGCCGGTTCTTCCGGCCCGTGGCAATCTGGCTTACGGTCATCGCGCCGCACGCCTTATCCCCCAGCCGTAACAGCACTGCGCCGAAGTCCTCGGTGTCGATCGGGATGTCATTGTAATCGCCGGGCGGCAGCGCGTTGCCCGCGAAGGTTTCGACGGACCCTTTCGGCTTCCTGCGTGTCTGGTGGAATGTGTTCAGGTCGGCGCACAGCGAGGTGATGCGGAGACCGGTTATATGCTCCACCATGTCGCACCAGTGCGTGCCGATGTCGGCAAACGTGCGAGACTGGCCGTTCAACCGGCTCTCAATGCGCCAGTTGTAATCGGTATCGTAAAGCAGCCAGTCCTGCGAATAGGTGCCCTGCACGCTATGGATTTCACCCAGTTCGCCTGCTTCGCATAGGCGCCGCATGTTCTGCACTTGCGGGTAGTAGCGGAGATTGTGGCAAGTGCAATTGACGAGGTTGCGCTCCCGGGCGATGCGGATAAGTTTTTGGGCCTGGGCAGAGGTGAGCGCCAACGGCTTTTCGCACAGAACGTGCTTGCCGGTTTCCATCGTGGCCTTTGCCATCGGGAAGTGCAAAACGTTGGGCGTGCAGATGTGGACGGCATCAATGGCAGGATCGGACAACAGTTCGCGGTAGTCGCCGGACGAGCGGTTCACACCGACCTCATCGGCGAAGCGGCGGGCCTTCACAGGATCCGAAGCCGCGATGGCGACCACTTCCACCGTGCCGAGACGGCGGACGCCCTCCACATGGAGGCGGCCCACGAAACCCGTGCCAAAAATCGCAGCCCTTAGCTTTCTCTTCCTTCTCGGGCCGGATAGCGTGCGCCTGTTCATCCTCAGTTCACCTCCGCTCGTTCCGTCGTCGCCTTCGCGATCTCAGGCATGACCTGCTGTGACCGTAGCGAAAATGCGGCAAAAGTTGCCGCCGCCGATCTTGCCGATTTCATCAGCTCCAAATCCCTGTTTCAGCATCTCGCCGGCGACCGCATAGAAAAATCCGCCGTTCTCGTCCGGCCAGATTCTGTTGGTGTACGGAAGAACATAGGATGCCGTGAGGTCCGTATCGGTACCGATGCCGACATGATCGACGCCTACGGCCTCCACCATGTCCCTGAGCGCTACGACATATTCTGCCATGGTGACTACGAGACGCCACCACACGCCGATAACGCCGCCCGCATCCGCCACCTCGCGCGCATGTTCCTTGGTGATCAGACGCCGCTGCATATCCGCTGAAGTGTTCCTCTCGCCTGCCGCGTTGCGGATGCCTGTGTGTGAGACGATCAAGGGCTGCGTGGCCGCTTTCAATGCACCCGTCACGGTTTCAGTGTTTCCGTGCGCAAGGTCGACTACGATCCCTAATCGGTTGCATTCCTTGACGACCTGTGCCCCGAAAGGGGTCAGTCCTCCTAAATGAGCGGTGGCCGTGTATACATCGCCGAGCGGCGCCACCATGTCATCCAACTCGTGAACGAGCTGCAGATGCCGTAAGCCCCGTTGGTACGCTTCTTCAACGCGCTCCGGGCGCCCCTCAATGAACTGCGCTCCTTCGACGGACTGGACGATGATCGGCTGCCGCTGGCCGTGGGCGAATTGCAGATCCTTCAAACTCAGAGCCCGCCGCATGTGATTCCGCGCCAGCAGCCGGTCCTCGAACGCAAGCGCCTGAAGCTGGTATCTGTGATAGTCGCCCGCTTCCGCGCTCCCAACGGCATCCAAGTTATATGTCTGGCAAACGGCCGAGAATCCCGAGCGCTTCATTTCGCCGGCCAAATCGATATCCGGGTCTGGCTTGGCAACTGCCGGATCTTTCACAAACGGGATCTGCACGTGGCTATGCAGGTCAACCGCGATAGTTCTAGATACGATTTGCACGACGCGCGGGTCAAGCTCGGCCGGTCGAAGCTGACACGGAGTGAGCAGGATTGCGCCGCCCGTCCCGGCTAGAGCCGTCAAGAATTTCCGCCGCGAAGAATGCGATAGATCGCGTCCCATGAGTATTCTTAAGATACGTACTTCGAGTCATCTTTTCACAGAACTTGCTTGGGTAAGCACGCCCCAGCCGCTCGATCTTCAAGCGATTTCGCCTGTCCGGCTAGCAGCAGCGAAATAGGCTTAGACATCGGCCAGATGTACTGTTTGACCCGTGCTGTCTCCCAGCTTCTCCGTATGCACTCCCATCTTGTCAAGCATCGAGAGATACAGATTTGTCATCGGGGTTTCTGAATAGACGATATGACGGCCGGGCTTCAGACTGCCGTCCCCCCGCCCCACCAGCACCACCGGCAGGTTTTCGTGAAGGTGAATGTTGCCGTCGCTGATACTGCTGCCGTACACCAGCATGCAATGGTCGAGCAATGTTCCATCGCCTTCAGGAATCGCTTTAGCCTTTCGAACGAAGTCCGCGAACTGCTCCATATGGTGGCAATTGATCTGAGTAACCTTCTCGATGAACTCTGGATTGTTCCGGTGATGAGTGAGCGGATGGTGCGGGTCGGAAAAACCTAGTTCCGGGTACGATCGTGTACTGCTCTCTTTGCTGTAGATCAACGTGGCTATGCGCGTGATGTCGGCGCGGAATGCCGTCAGCAGAAGATCGTTCATCAGGCGCACGTGCTCCACGAATACAGGCGGGACGCCCGCGGGCTTCTCGATTTCGGGCGTCGCCTCGTGATCGCCACCGGACAGCGCAACTCGCTGTTCGATTTCGCGAATTGAGGTAAGATACTCGTCGATTTTGCGCCGGTCGGAAGGGCCGAGCCCGGACATGAGATGCTGCGTCCGGTTACTGACCAGGTCCAGGATACTCTTGCGGTCTGCTTCTTTGCGGGCGCGCACCTCGGGATCCGTATCCACAGCCAAAGTGCCGAAAAGCCGCTCGAAAACCAGACGCGGGTTTGTCTCCGGGGGATTCGGAGTGGAGGGCCCTCTCCAGGACATGCTGTTGATGTAGGCGCAGCTATATCCGGAGTCGCAGCTTCCGACGGATCGTGACACCTCACATCCCATTTCGATGGACGGCAAACGGGTTTTCGACCCGATGGCCTGGGCTGCTACCTGGTCGACCGAAATACCGACCTCGACATCCGCGCTGGTGGAGCGCTTCGGGCAGACGCCCGTCAGATAAGTGGCGCTGGCGCGAGCATGATCGCCGGCCGCTCCATCCCCTTGGCGCTGGGCCAGACCGGTCAACACCAGCAGATCTTCCCGAAAAGGTTCGAGAGGTTTGAGGATCCGCGGGAATTCGAAGTTACGCCCCTCCGCCGTCGGGGTCCAATCCTTCATCATGATGCCGTTAGGCACATACATGAACGCCATGCGCACAGGCGGCTTGGTTATCTCGGCCCGTGCGAAAGCGGGCACCATGGCATCCAGGAACGGCAAGGCAATAGTCGCGCCCGCGGCTTTGAGAAAACTTCTGCGTGCCAAATGTCGCCGCGTCACGAAAGTCATTGTGCTTGAACTCCTCTCTGCATCTGAAACGGGAGACTGTCGACGACGTCCAGCACCAGGCTGGAAAAGCGGAAATTGTTAACTGGCAAACGGCCCGCGATCTGACGAATCACAGGCTGGTCGTAGTTCTCAGTGCCCCGGCCGAGCGCGTACTCCAGCAACTTCGAGGTCAGGGCCGTGGCAAACCTATCTTTGTCGCTGCGGATAATGTTCTCCAAGCCTCCAGGGCCCCTAAAGGTTCGGCCATCGGGAAGCACACCCGAGGAATCCACCGAAAATTTGCCATCCTTGTCGCGCCAGGCTCCAACAGCGTCATAATTCTCAAGGCCAAAGCCTATCGGATCCATCCGTGCATGGCAGGACGCGCAAACGGGATTTGCCCGGTGCTCCTCCATTACCTGGCGCAACGAGGCCGAGGTGCCCACCTTGGCAGCGTCCAGACCGGGCACATTCGGCGGCGGAGGCGGCGGCGGAGCGTTGAGCATGTTGTCCAATACCCATTTGCCTCGCAGAACGACGGAGGTGCGTGTGGTGTATGAAGAAACGGTCAGGACGCTGCCATGACCAAGCACCCCGGCACGCGTGGTTCCTGAAAGGTCTACTTTTCGGAACTCCGTTCCCCTGACTCCGGGAATACTGTAGTGAGCGGCCAGACGCTCATTGAGAAACGTGTAATGGCCATCAATGAGATCCAGAATATTGCCGTCGTTTCGCACGAGATTCATGAAAAACAGTTCCGTTTCCTTCTGCATCGAAGACCGCAGGTAATCGTCGAAATCCGGAAAGCTATCTCGATCTGGAACGAGCGTCTCGAGGCGGCGCACCTCGAGCCACTCACTGGCGAAGTTGTCAAATAGCGCTCGCGATTTGGTGTCGCTGAGCATGCGCATGACTTCGGCCCGGAGGACTTCAGGCTTCCTAAGGGATCCGTCGGCAGCACGGCTCATCAGCTCCGCGTCCGGCATGCTGCTCCAGAGGAAGTATGAAACGCGCGTTGCGAGCTCGTGGTCCGTGACTCCTTGCGGTGCGGCACTCGAAGAGCCTGCTTTCTCTAAGCGAAACAGGAAATCAGGCGAAACCAAGATGGCCGCGATCGCAACTTCCGCCCCACGCTCAAAAGAGCCGCTGCGGCGCAGCGCGGCTTCAGCAACCTGAAGAAGGGGATCGATTTCATTTTCCGTGAGAGGCCGCCGGAATGCCCGGGTGGCCAAATCGGAAACGATTTTGTGCATACACGCCAACTGATGGTCTCCACAGGTGAAAATCTTCCGCGAACTTTCCGGCGACGGACCCCTGACGTAGTCATAAGGCCCGAGAATGTCGAACTCGGTAACGGACAAGCCGTCCCAGGTAGGGTGCGACGCCTGTTCTTTGGCTCGTTCGGCGGCGAGTCGCCGCTCCTCGATCTTACCTGGGCGGTTGTCCACCGGACCTTGGCCAGGGCCTACAACGAATGCTGGCGGATTGCGCGGGCCGGGCTCGGGCAGTTTGGAGGGGTTCGGACCGCCGAACCTCGGCGGCAGGCCATCAAATTGGCGGGGAAAGGCGACGACGAATTCGTGGGCGCCGGCGGGCAACTTGAGGCGCGATTCCCAGGTGTCCGGGCGCCGCTCGAAGCCGGACAGAGAAACATTGGCCACCTCGAACGCCTTTACCATCTTGCCGTCGATCCAGAACTGACACTGGGTTGGCTCGGAGCCAGCCGGGCGATTACCCGCGCCGGTGATCCGAAACAGGTACTCGGCAGTCACCGGCAGCTGGTAACTGAGGTGATACGATCCCGGCTGCGAAAGCCCGGTCACATCATAGTTCCACATCGAGTAATAGGCCGGCTTGGTAATCCGCACGGTGTTGGTGGTTTCCATGCGCCGCGGTATCGGCACGTCGAAACGCACGGGTTCCGGCTTCAGATCCGGTCCGAAAACCGCAATGTGCGCAATCTTCTCGGCCGCCGCCAGATATTTTTCCATCAGAAGGGGCGAGATAGAAAGAGAATCGGCGATGTTGTCGAATCCGTACATGGAATCATCCTGCGGAAAGTCATCCGCGGCGTGAATATCCACTCCAAGCAGATCGCGAATTGTGTTGTTGTACTCCGCCCGGTTCAGGCGGTGCGGAGCAATGCGGCCGGGATCCGGCATGGCAGCGGCATCGAGTGCCGCGAATGAGCCTTCCAACTGACTGATGGCGGCTTTGAGTTGAGCTTCTTTGGGACGCGGCACGCCCGCCGGGGGCATTTGCCCCGACTGCAGCATGCGGAGCACGGATTGCCAAGTCGTGCGGTCCTCAGGAATCGATTGCCTGCCAGCCAACGTTTCCAGGTCCAGCCCGGCAGTCTTCGTTTGGGAACCGTGGCAGCTAAGGCAATTCTCGGACAAGAACGGCCGCAGAGCGTTCGCCACTTCCAAGGGAGGTGAAGTTTGGGCTAGACCGAAGGGCGTTACACAAATGAAAAACAGGCATCCCAGGTACCGCATGAAACGATTTTAGACAGCGTGCAAAGCGCGGGCTATGCCCGATAAGTCAAAAGGTGGTACTCTTCAGACAAATGAAAGTTGGGCCCTGTCCGAACCTGTAAGAACCGGTACAGAGGATGAAACTCCAATTCGAACACGTCACGATTCCCAAAGGCTGTTCCATTCGTGTGTTCGACCGCCGGATTCCGGAGATTCCATTTGAGTGGCATCACCATCCGGAATGCGAGCTGACGTTGACGCTGAACAGCCGCGGATGGCGCTTCATCGCAGATCATATCGGTGCGTACGATGCTCACGACCTGGTGCTGGTGCCGTCAGAGATGCCACACACCTGGGCATCTACCAAGGCCATCGATGATTCATGCCCACATGTAGCCATTGTTGTCTGGTTTACCGAGCCTTGGGCTTTGCAGTTGGCAGATACGTGTCCGGAGTATTCTTCCCTTCGCAAGTTGCTGAAGCGCGCCGCCGGCGGTCTGAGCTTTCCGCCTTCGGCGGGAGAGATGATGGAATCGCGCTTGTCGGGGCTGCTTTCGAATTCGGCGCGCGACCGGCTTCGAGCAGCGCTGGATGTGCTTACCGAGTTGGCTGAGACGGACGCATTGCCACTGGCAACACCGCAGAAGGCAGCCCGGATCACAGCCGATGAGTCGGCTCAATTGAAGCGAATCCTGGATCTGTTGCATGAGCGCTTCGCAGAGCCGATTCGGATGCGGGATCTGTGCGCCGCGGGCAACATGTCCGAGCGATCGCTTCACCGACTGTTCGTCCGGCACCTGGGTCAAAACGTGACCGACTATCTGGGCCGGTTGCGGATCGGACGGGCCTGCATGTGGCTGGTGGAAACAGACCGGCCAATCAGCGTCATCGCCGCCGACGCCGGCTTTTCCAATTTGTCCAACTTCAATCGCCGGTTTCGAGCTGTGCGACATCTGTCTCCGAAGGAATTTCGGCGTCTGTACGTGAAGCACGGAAATATGCCCGACCCGGATGATTTTGAGCTTACGAAGCGGTCCCCATCGCTGGAAAAGCCGAAGCGGCAAACGTCCGACCGACTGACCGCGAAGTAGGCTGCGCTGCGCTTCGCATCGCTTTCGGTGGTGAGCACGGCATACAGCGGTTTCTCACAACGAAGCACCCGAAATCCCTCGGCCTCGCACACCCTGCCTCCCGGAGCCGGCACCTGAATTTAGACAAGTAGAGTTCCGAATTGGCCCTGGGTTCTCGGACAGTCCATATCCGCAATCTGTCTGAATTCCATCAGTAATTGGCCTTTCCGGGACATTCCAGACCTGGGAATCGCTCTAGAATCGCTCCAGGAATACGAAATTAGCCTGATGCTGCTCAGGGCCCTTTCCATTGATCCGAGGAGTAACGCCACGATGCCGTTCGAAGTTGAGAATCTACCCGAAGCCATCCGCAAGGTGAAGAGGGACCTGCGGGCGGCGCTCCCGAATTATGCGGAGGTCTTCCGGGAGGTCGAAAGCGAAATGCGCCGCAAGGTGGCGCACATCGTCAAGAAGCGCGATGCGGGCGATCCCGTGATCCCGATGGTTCACTATTCCGAGATCTCCGGCGGCGGCGTGTCGCCCGAAGTGACAGCCAGAATCAAAGATAGCGGCGCATGCGTCATCAGGAGCGTTTTTGAGCCCGAACAGGCGCGGGCATGGAATGACGAGCTTGGCAGATATGTCGAAGAGAACGGCTTGTACGAGAAACTCGCCAATGCCGCCGAAGACAAGTATTTCGGTACGTTGGCCGCGGCCAAGCCTCAGATATACGGCGTCTATTGGTCGCGTCCCCAGGTGCAGGCGCGCCAATCGGAATCTCTCACTCGTGCGCGCGTCTTTATGAACCGCCTGTGGCTTGCCGAAAGCGAGGGCCGCCGTCACTTTGATCCCGAGCAGACGCCTGTGTACGCCGATCGCATCCGCCGGCGGCCGCCCGGATCCACCTCTCTCGGTATCTCGCCGCACTGCGATGGCGGAAGCGTGGAGCGTTGGCTCGAAGAAAACTTCCGCACGGTTTACCGCCACGTGTTCGCAGGCAACTGGCGCGATTACAATCCCTGGGATGCGGCCTTCCGGGGAGATGCACGCGAAATTCCGTCGCCTGCCGTCTGCTCCATGTTCCGCACCTTCCAGGGCTGGACCGCGCTGACGCGGCAGGGCAAAGGAGACGGAACGCTGCAGTTGATCCCCATCGCGAACAGCATGGTGTACATGCTGCTCCGTGCGCTCCAGGACGATGTTCCGGACACCGAATTGTGCGGGGCCATGCCGGGCCGGGCGCTATCGGTGCGGCCGGAATGGCACGCTCCGCTTCTAGAGGCGCTCACGTCAATTCCATTGATGGAGCCCGGCGATGCCGTGTTCTGGCACTCCGATGTGGTGCACGCCGTCGAAGACGAACACAGAGGTCAGGGCTATAGCAACGTCATGTATATCGGCGCGACGGTCGGGTGCGCCAAGAACGCGGCGTACTCAGCGCGGCAAGCGCCGGCCTTCCTGGCCGGCAAGACTCCGCCCGATTTCGCCCCCGACGACTTTGAAGTCGATTTTCGGGGACGCGGTACGGAAAGCGATCTTACCGCGCTCGGGAGGAGTCAGTTGGGGTTACCACCCCGGCCGTAGTTAAGGGTGTGGCGCGCAAGGTGCTGCGCCATCCATTATTTTAGGAGTAACAGGTCTATAATGCCTCAATCAATCATGATCGAACCGGAAGAGGTTCTCGCACCACGCAGTATCCATTTTTCGGACATCCCGGTCAACGCATACCGGCGAACGCTGGACGAAGAGAGCGCGCGCTACTCTACGGAGGAGTTTCAAAACATCTGGCAGGACATGTGCGCCATCCGGGAGTTCGAGACCGTTCTCAACGAGATCAAGATCAAGGGCCGGTATAAAGGAGTGGCGTATCAGCATGCCGGACCGGCCCACCTCTCCATCGGCCAGGAAGCCGCGGCGGTAGGGATGGCGTTCGCCTTAACGCCCGAGGATCACATTTTCGGTTCGCACCGCAGCCACGGGGAAATCCTGGCAAAAGGCTTTTCGGCGATACGGCAATTGGAGGAGCGGCAACTCCTGGAAATCATGGAATCGTACCGAGGCGGAGTAGTGTTGCGGCCGGTCGCCAAGGGATACAGCGGCAGCGTTCGCAGCCTGGCGGTGCGCTTTCTGATTTATGGCGCCTACAGCGAGATCTTCGCGCGGGAAACCGGTTTGAATCGCGGCATGGGGGGCTCCATGCACGCGTTCTTCGTGCCATTCGGAATCTACCCGAACAATGCCATCGTGGGTGGCTCGGGATCGATCGCGCCGGGCGCAGCCCTTTACAAAAGGGTCAATCGGCAGCCGGGCATCGTCGTCTGCAATATCGGAGATGCGTCTTTTGCCTGCGGTCCGGTCTGGGAGGGCATCACGTTTTCCGCGATGGATCAGTACCGCCGTCTCTGGGACGAATCGTTGGGCGGCGGCCTGCCGATCCTGTTCAACTGCATGAACAATTTCTACGGCATGGGCGGCCAGACCTGCGGGGAAACGATGGGCATGCAGTTCATCGCCCGCATTGGCGCGGGAGTCAATCCCGAGCAGATGCATGCCGAGCGCGTGAACGGTTACAATCCCCTGGCTGTAATTGACGCGTTCCGCCGCAAGAAGCAGATTCTGCTGGAAGGGCGCGGCCCGGCATTACTCGACACGGTGACCTACCGGATCAGTGGCCACTCCCCCTCGGACGCGTCGAGCTACAGGTCAAACGGAGAACTCGAACACTGGCGGCAGGCCGATTCGATCGTTGCGTTCCACGACGGATTGACGGAGAGCGGAGTGGTAGGGAAAGGTGCTCTGGATGCATCGCGGGAGTGCATCGAGCAGGAAGTTTTCGAGATGTTCCGCCTGGCCGCGGACCTCGAGATCAGCCCGCGTATGACGGCCGCTTCGGAGGCGATTGGAGACGTGATGTTTTCGCAACGGCGCGTGGAACGGTTTGGCCAGCGGCCCGCCGAACTGCGCCAGGACCTGGCGGAGAACTCGCGCGTGAATCAGATTCACGGGAGGAGTCGTACGCCGGTACGAGCGGGTGCGGTGTCAGAGCGAGCGAAGGTATTCAACGTTCGCGACGCGATTTTCGAGGCATTGCTGCATCGGTTTGCGATTGATCCCACGATGATTGCCTTCGGCGAAGAGAACCGCGACTGGGGCGGCGCCTTTGCCGTCTACCGCGGCTTGACCGAGGCGCTGCCTTATCATCGTCTGTTCAACTCGCCGATCTCGGAAGCCGCGATTGTCGGCGCGGCTATCGGATATGCGCTCGAAGGTGGACGCGCGGTGGTCGAACTGATGTATGCGGACTTCATGGGCCGCGCAGGCGATGAGATCTTCAATCAACTCGCCAAGTGGCAGGCCATGTCCGCCGGTGAACTCGTCATGCCCGTCACCCTGCGCATCTCGGTCGGCGCTAAGTACGGCGCACAGCATGCCCAGGATTGGACCGCGTTGGTCCATCATGTTCCGGGCCTCAAGGTTGTGTTCCCGGTCACGCCTTATGACTCGAAGGGCATGATGAACACGGCGCTGGCCGGCACCGACCCTGTCATCTTCTTTGAAAGCCAGAAGTGCTACCACATGGCTGAAATGTTCGTCGAGGATGGCGTTCCCGAGGGTTATTATGAAGTCCCGTTCGGCGAGCCCGC
>Ga0075030_100001891_pt1 | contig 18908 bp, 20 predicted proteins | sample LitLauG_LLR_2012_FD_71393 | JGI IMG/M metagenome (GOLD analysis project Ga0075030, IMG submission 71393) | Freshwater sediment microbial communities from Pennsylvania, USA - Little Laurel Run_MetaG_LLR_2012 | ecosystem: Environmental > Aquatic > Freshwater > Creek > Sediment | place: USA...
GTATCGCAGCGGCCAGCGGGGGGCCGTCCTCAGCGAGATCGACGCCGCGGCCCTACAGCCCTTCGCCCGGGGTCACGGCCTGTTTCTGGTGCATGTGGAGAGCGCCGCGGACATCCGTGCGCTGATACGGTTCAAGCGCGCCCATCCGGGCCTGCACTTCGCCATTCATGGCGGAGCCGAGGCGTGGCAGGCGGCCAGCGAGCTGGCGCGCGCCGACATACCGGTCATCCTCGACCCCCTGTCCGATCTTCCGGATCGCTTCGAGCGGCTCTCGGCGCGGCTTGACAACGCCGCAATTCTCAACCGGGCCGGAGTGCGCATCGCGATCGCGCCCCAACCAGGATCGGTCGATGCCCAACAGGCGCGGCTGACGCTGCAGCTCGCCGGCAACGCCGTCGCCAACGGCCTGCCCTGGAGCGTGGCGTTCGACGCCATCACCCGGGTGCCCGCCGAGATATTCGGCGTCGGACGCGAACTCGGCCAATTGAAGAGCGGTTACCTCGCCGATGTGGTGGTTTGGGAAGGCGACCCGCTGGAGGTCAAGAACGCGCCCACAAACGTTTTCATCGAAGGCCGCGAGGAGCCGCTTACGTCCCGCCAGACGCGTCTTCGCGACCGCTACAATCCAGCGCATCCATAACCATGCCGCTCGTGCTCTAATTGGGTTCCCGTGGTGGCGTGCATCGGTCAGATTCGCTCCGGTTCTGCCTTTGATCGTTTGCGACGCAAAACTTCCTGAAGCAGCAACAAGAGCAAAGCAACCGCGGCCAAGGGCAACAACAGAATCCAGAACAACAGCGCACGCCGGCCAAACTCTGTGTCTGTGCGACTAAAAGCAGGGCGCTTGATCGTTCCAAGCAGGACGAAAGCTCCGAAGGCCTTCGCCAACGCTGCAACCATGCGCATTGCGCGCAGGAACTGCTAAAGGACGATCGCCTTGTTGGACCATGGCGCTTCCGAGAATGGCTTCACGGGCCCCTTCGTCAAGGTTTGCATTGGGCTAGCGGCGCGGACCCAATAATGGCCGTTGCCGCGCCATCCCGGATCTCGGCGCGAGTTCGCCGAAAACGCCTCTCGCTGTCAAGTGGCGTCGGTGATCCGGTACAAAGCACAGAGCTTGTTGCCGTCGGGGTCGCGCAGATAAGCGAGGTAGAGCTTGGAGGCGCCGCGCTCGCCTGGCGGGTCCTCGATCGCGGCGCCCCCATTGGCGAGGCCGGCCTCATGCCAAGCGTGGACCTGTTCGCGCGACTTGCAGGCGAAGCCGACCGTTCCGCCATTCGCAATCGTCGCCGGCTGGCCGTCGATCGGCTTTGTAACGCAGAAAGATGCTGTCGGACTGCGATAGAAGACGCGCCGCCCGCCATCAATCGACCCCGACGGCATGCCAATCGCACCGAGCGTGGCATCATAGAAAGTCTTGGCCCGGTCGATGTCGTTTGTGCCGATCATGATATGCGAGAACATGCATTTCCTCTGTCATTGGTAACTGTGTCGTACTCGGCCGGAGGTCCGATGGGCAAGATTAGACCATACGGGCGGACACAGAGAATGGCTGTCGTCCTCCAAAACGACCGTTTGAGATCCTGAGGGTGTACTTACGATTTTCGTAGTTTCCGGTCCTTGCGACACGCAAGCCAACGATACTGCGATTGTCGCACGGCCTGGTCCCGCGTTGACGAGCCTCCGCAGAGGATGGCTACTACATAGCCATGTCATTGCGCACCATCCCATCCTACTTTCCGTTGCCGACCGTCGCGGAGATCGACGGTCGGCTGGACGACATCTGCGCAACGCACGGCGTGGAAATCCCGCTGGCCATAGAGAGTGGCAGCCGGGCGTGGGGATTTCCCTCGCCCGACAGCGACTTTGACTGTCGGTTCTTGTTCGTCAGGCCCGTCCAGCAACACCTATCGCCATGGCTGCACCGCGACGTGATCGAGACCCCATTGGCAGATGACCTCGACGTCAACGGGTGGGACTTGGGCAAAGCCCTTAAGCTACTTCTCAAGGGGAACGCGGTCGTTATCGAATGGCTGCGCTCGCCCATCGTCTATCGCGGCAAGCCATGGTTTCGCGACGGCTTGCTTGAATTCGCCACGCGTTACGCGGACCGCGAACTTATCGTGAAGCATTACCTTCATCTCGGTGAGCGACAGCGGCGCGTGTACTTCGCCGACGGGACCAGTGTGCCTCAGAAGAAGATCTTCTACGCGTTGCGGCCCGCTGCGACATTGCGATGGCTGCGGTTGCACCGCGAGGCCTCGGTCGCGCCGATGCACTTTCCGACCCTGATGCTGGAATGTGAACCGCCGAAGGACGTGGCGGTTCTTGTAGCGGATCTGATCGAACGAAAATCGATCACTCGCGAACTCGGATCGGAAGCTTTGCCGCCGGCGATCAGCGCTTTTATAGATTATGAGTTCTCTCTTGCGCGTGAGCGCTTTGAAGGGCGTGCGGCTCCAGCGTCCGCTGAAGCACGGCAAGGCGCGGAAAACTTGTATCGAGAATTTGTACTTCGCGCTTTCCGATCGTCGGGCAGCTAAAGTCTCAAAGTCGCGAGAGACGGGCTCGCCGCTTGTCCGCAAATCTCGCGTCGCTAGCCGTCATCCCCCCGATGCTCTCTGCCGATCAAGGTCGGCAATCGTGTGACAATGGCGTCCACGTCACCCGACGAGTGGAGCACTTTGTTTCAGCTCTGCTGACAGCTTGATCGTGACGTCGCGCCGCAACGGTGGAAAACCCACTATGTGCTACTTTCGGCCGTGAATGTCGATTTGAGTGCAGGTGGAGGCCGGCGATCGCCTTCGGAAGTGCGCCCGGTTCATTCGACCCAAGCAAATTCCCGTGGCCATTGCCTGGCGTCACTTCTAGCATCAACCTCGAATCGCGGCACCGGAGGAATTGATGACTGTCGACCCGACCACCACTGGCGCACCCGGCGTAGTCGCGCGCGCGCGGAGCATTCTACTGACACCGACATCAGAGTGGGATCGCATCGCCGGCGAAACGGCTGACGTGAACAAGCTCTACGTTGGCTATGTGCTGCCGCTTGCCGTGATCGCGGCGCTGGCTGCCTTCATTGGCATGTCGGTGTTCGGCATTTCGGGATTTGGGTTCAGCTATCGGGTGCCGATCGTCACAGGCGCAGTCAGCGCTGTGCTCCAGGTTGTTATGGGCCTCGTCGGCGTCTTCGTGCTAGCGCTGATCACCAACGCGCTTGCGCCCAGTTTTGGATCGCAACAGAATCTCGGACAAGCGCACAAACTTGCCGCCTATGGCTCAACCGCTGGCTTTCTGGCTGGCGTCTTCTCTGTGTTTCCCCCGCTCGCAATATTGGGAATCCTCGGACTCTACTCCCTTGTCCTGATCTATCTCGGGCTGCCGCGGTTGATGAAGACACCCCAAGATAAGCGCATCGGTTATTTTGTCACCATCATCGTGGTTGCTATCGTCGTCGGCGTCGTGATGGGCGCCATCCTCGGCTCGGTGCGAATGATGACCGGCGGCGGCGTCGCTCCGGGTGGTCAAGTGTTTGGACAAAACACCTTCGCGCCGCAGCCGCCCGCAGGCCACCTCACGCTGCCCGGCGGCGGCGCGGTCGATCTAGGCGAAGCACAGCGGCAGGCTCAAGCCCAAGCGCAGGGAGGGGCTGCAGCAATTGATCCCGCGCAGCTGCAGGCGCAATTGCCGCAAGCCTTGCCCGGCGGCTTTGAACGCACCTCGGTGTCGAGCGGCTCAGCTATGGGCGCGGCGCAGGCGGAGGCCGACTATCAGAGCGGCAACGCGCGCTTGACCGTTACAATCATCCATATGGGCGCTATGGGCGCGGTCGCGGGCATGGCCGCTGGTATGAACGTGCAGGAGAACCGCCAGGACGCCGACGGCTACGCTCGAACACAAACAGTCGATGGGCGCGTCTACACTGAGGAAGTTCACAACAACGCCGGTAGCGTGAGCTACGGCGTCGTTGGTCACGGAGTGGCAGTTACCGCGGAAGGCAGCGGCGGCGCCACTATCGATCAGGCGCGCGGTGTAGTGCAGGCTATCAATGTCCAGAGCCTGGAGCAGAAATTCGGCGGCGGCTGACGATTTGGCGGGCGTTAAAGCCGACTGGCCCAATCGCGTCACTCACAATACTGAGGCGCCACGGGTCGAACTCGCCGAAGTAGGCCATGTGAGCTTGTTCAACGCGTGCGCCCTTCAGGGCCGGGTGCTAAGAGCAGTGGGTGGGACTTGCACCACTTACTCTTCGTCAGCCTCCTGACACACTCCTGGCAACACGGAAACCGAGGGTGAAGTCGCGGTCGGCCGGGCCGATGATGCGGCGGGCCGCGCAGCGAAGGTTCAGTGGGTCGCTGTTCCAAGAACCGCCGCGAAGGACGCGATAGGAGTTGTCGCCGCCTTCGGTCCATGCCGAGCCATCATTCGGCGCACCCTCGTAATCATCGAACCAAACATCTTCGACCCCCTCCCAAACATTGCCGTGCATGTCGTGCACGCCAAACGCATTGGCCGGGAACGAACCGACAGGCACGGTTGAGGTGCTCTTAAAGCGCGCCTGCTTTTCGGTGATCGCGGTCCCTGTCGAGTACACCGTCGCGGCGCCCGCACGGCAAGCATATTCCCATTCCGCTTCCGTTGGCAGACGATAACCGCCCGCTGTCTTGCTGTTGAGCCACGCGATGTAGGCATGAGCATCTTCCCAGGAGACATTGATGACGGGACGACGATCACGGCCCCATCCCATGTCATCCGGCTTATGCAAGTTCGCGCCCCTCGCCAGCGCCGCATCCCACTCCGCGAACGTCACCGGATATTTGCCCAGCTCAAAGGCGTAACTGATCCGCACTTCGTGTTGCGGGCCTTCGTTTTCTCCGAAAAGCCCTCGCTCGCCCGTAGGCGATCCCATCATGAATCGCCCCGGTGGGACGCGCATCATTTCGGGGATCAGAACCACGCAGCCCTCCTTGGCGCACCCTCGGTAGCAAGTTGTTTATGGACCGTCACGCGGACGGTTGGAGGGAACGGCTACCAGTGTGTTGCGTCGACCAGTTGAGGTCACACCCAATTGGTGACGCTTATCACCATAGCCGGGCGCCGGCACCCTATCGCCGCTCTCGGTCATTCGTAATCTACGGAAAACGACCCGTGTCTATTGGCGCGTCAAATGCACGTCCGTTCCACATCCGTTGCTAATGCCGTCTAGGTGGTCGCCATCTATCGTCGCCTCAAATACACATGCGGCGCGCGTTGGAACCGCTCGGATCGGTGTTTGTGTGTCATTGCGAGTCTCAACAAAAAATACTGGAAATATGACCTTTTGGCCCTCAAAGGCCCAAGAATTATCCGCGTCGTCTCCAGGCGTTTCCCATATCTGTTGAGATCGCGACTGTACGACCATCCCACTCTTTGCGAACACCAAAGAGATTGGCGTGGACGCCCACCGTCCCACCCATCGGCCCGAAGTGAGGCGACCGCGTCGGTCTTGCGGCTGATCCGAGTTAGCAGGTTGCGCTTGCACGGTATTCATTGTTGCACTGGTACGCGGGGTTTCAGCGCCTCTCAACGTCGGCAGGTGACCCTGTAGACGTTCCTGCGCAAGCGTTATCTGGAGCTCCCTCACCTGACGGCGCAATTCCGCAATCTCGATACCTTGTTGCGCGATGGTCGACGGTGCAGCTAGCAATCCCTGCTGTTGCGCATATTGATATCCACCAACACCTACGCCCGCTGTGACGAGCAGAAAAAAGAGCACGGCGCGAATTGGCGGGACTCCTGGTTTGTCTTGTTGCCCGGATGGTGCTTCTGTCTGTTCGCCGCCGCCGGGCCGCGGCTCCTGCACTGCGACACTCTTCATCACAGGCCTCTACATTCGCCGCGTGCGCAGAGGTTGAGCCCGCGCGCAGAAGGTCTTCGCTGAAGCGGCGTGCTTAATCAGCCTTACCTTCCTCCGGACGGCAACCCAACTTCTGTCCATGATCGGTGTGCAGTTCCTCGTCCAAAATAGCCGACACCACCATCTCCCCATGCCCATCGGCCCTTTTTCCGTTGAATTAATTTGAAATACATTCGGTATCGGTTCCGCTAATCAGCTATGACTTTGGACCGGAGCATCAAGACATGGGCTATTCGGTAGTGACTGGCGCCAACCGCGGCATAGGACGCGAACTCTGCTGCCAACTCGCGGCGCGGGGAGCTTCGGTCATCGCCATTTGCAGAAGGAGCTCACCAGAACTCGATCAGCTAGGCGTCCGAGTGGAATCAGGCGTGGATGTGACGGATTCTGGATCACTCGATGCGCTGGCTCAGCGTCTCAATGGTGAAGAGATTGATCTCCTGGTTAACAACGCCGGGATTGGCGAGTTCTCCCGTTTTGACGCTATCGACCTGGAATCGGTGCGGCGTCAGTTTGAAGTCAATGCGGCCGGCCCCCTACGCGTCACGCTCGCGCTCCTTCCACTCCTTCACCCGGGCAGCAAAGTCGCCATCATAACAAGCCGCATGGGCTCCATAGCTGACAATTCGTCGGGTGGTTTTTACGGCTATAGAATGTCAAAGGCGGCTGTGAACGCCGCGGGGGTCTCGCTTGCGCACGATCTCCGGGACCGGGGCGTCGCAGTTGCACTCCTGCATCCCGGTATGGTGCGCACAGACATGACCGGCGGCCAAGGCATTGAGCCATCCGACTCAGTTCGCGGCCTCCTTGCGCGGATCGACGCGCTCACTCTGGAAACCTCTGGCCGCTTCTTGCACGCGATCACCGGTGAGGAGCTTCCTTGGTAGTTGGGGTCGAATTGACCTCTCGGCTAGCAGCCCGCTGGGGCTATTGCGTGCGCCCCCCAACGCGTACGCCGAGAGCATGCGCCGTGTCGGCCCGCACGCCTACGAATGGGCTTGATTGATCCTGACAATCGCTTGTTCTTGGAGCGATGGGGGGCCCAGCGTCGCCACAAAGGGAGGCCCCCGGCTCCTTCTGACAGCGTACGGGTGAGCGATCGGGTATCCGGTACATCCGAGTTTGGTCTTTCGGAACCGCGTAGCTCGTAACAGGCTCGCGCGAACGACCTGAACTCAGCGGCCAGTCGCCGCGCCGATGATCGGACCGCCATTGGGCATTTGCACCAGCACCGCCGTGCGCAGCGGCGCTTGCGCTCCTGGCAACGGATATGTGTGCGCCGTTCCGTCCCACGACCCCAATCTGTCAATAGATCGGACAACATGGACATGTGGCAGCGTGCGCCCATTATTCTCGCCTGCGCGAATGGGAACATTTAAGGTGCGAGGATCATAGCGCACGAGCCACACATCGGCTGGGCTTTGCGCTTGGCTCTGCGCCCCAACAGTCACGCTATCGAACGCGATAGTCACTCGCGTCGTAAACGCCGTCATCGCAGCCCTCCCTATGGCAGCGTTGAGCTCGCCCCGATTTATGCCGACCAAATCGATGCGCCCGTTGAGGACGATTTGGGGCGTATAAACATTGTCGTTGCCCAGACCACGCGCGTAGTCACGTTGGCGTTGGGTGAATTCCGGACGCGCAAAAGTGTCGGTCCACCCCAGCTGATCCCAATAGGTCACGCCATAAATGAGGGTCAAAAGGTCGGGTCGCGTGCTCAATGCGTTCACGTTGGCGTTGGCGGGTGGGCATGAAGAACAGCCTTGGCTCTCAAACAGCTCGACGACGACCATTTCAGCAGTGCGCCGCGGGTGAGGCAAAACCGCGCCCGCCTGCGAACACGATGCCGCAGCCAAAAGCGCGACCAGAGTGAGAGCCAATTTCTGCGCAAGACGCATACAGCTTACTTCGCTCAGGCGAGCCAACGGTTACATCGCAGGCCAGCGCCAGCGACCGATGGCAAGCGCCACCGGCCGCGCTTGTGCCGCGCTCCGCCGCCGCAAGATTATCGTGATGCGTCTGCCCTGCTCAATTGCGCCTTTGATCACATTTGACCGAAAACGGCTCAATGTCGCCGGTGGCGGATCTTCGCGTTTTTGAGGTTCAGTCCGTTAAGTCCGTTGAACTCGACAAATCTTGATGCTCGCGCATGTCTTGAAGCCGACTTTCGACAGCAGACCGGATGGTGGCGAGCGCGTCTGAACCACCAGCAACCACCTTAGGGGGTTGTCATACCGCCATTGAGACCGCGCCCTGCGCAGAACCGCCTGCGCGCGCTCCCATTAGGAAGCCAGGGAACATTTCTTTTCCGACGGTCGCAAGGTAAGCTGCCCGCTTAAGCGGGAGCGCCCTTGTGACTACCGCAAGTGCAGACCGGACCGCGCATCCACTCTGGATGCGGATCGGCGAAGCGCTGTTGGCGGCGCTTTGCTACTTTGCGCTCGCGCGTGCGAGCCTCTCGTTTGCCTCTCTCAATGCGAGCGTCACACCGGTCTGGCCGCCAACCGGCCTTGCGATCGCACTTCTTATTGTGCGCGGCCGCGCGATGCTGCCCGCCGTGCTGCTCGGCGCCTTTGCCGCCAATTTCGCGACAACGCCGTCTATTGTGACGGCCGGCGCAATTGCGGCCGGCAATGGCCTTGAAGCTTATTTGGCTGCGTTCTTGATTGAGCGCTGGGCCGATGGCGAGCGCGTTTTTTACTCGCCCGCCGGTATTGGCAAGTTTGCACTGATCGTGGTCTGCGCTGCCGCTCCCGCCTCCGCGAGTTTGGGCGTGGTGGCGCTTGCACTGACAGGTTTCGCGCAATGGCGTGGTATCCTACCAGTTTGGGTCACATGGTGGCTGGGCGATTTGGCAGGCGCAATCCTCGCGGCGCCGGCCATTGTCTTGTGGGCTCGCACGTGGCGCGGCCAGGAGATGCGCACGTTCGCTTCGACCTCGCTTCTGACGTTCGTGGCGGCAGCGCTCGTGGGCCTGCTGGCGCTGAGCCCACTGTCGCCTGTACCTTTGGGCGTTCGCAGCGCACTGGCGTTTTTCGCCATTCTACCTCTCATGTGGTCGGCGTTGAGGCTCGGACTTCGCGATACCGCCACAACTGCTCTTGTTATTTCGAGCTTCGCCATCTGGGGGGTTGTGGCTGGCTCATCGCCGTTTAGCGCGCCCACACTCAATGAGGCGCTCTTGCTGCTGGTTGCCTTCATCGTCGCGGCCACATTGCCGAGCCTTGCGCTCGCCGCTGATCGCCGGGAGACGCAAACCGCACTCCATCAAACACGTCAGGAATTGGTTCAGTCACAAAAGCTTGAGGCGCTGGGACAACTCACCGGTGGTGTGGCGCATGATTTCAACAATCTTCTTGCGGCCATTGCCGGGGGACTACGTTCCCTCAACCGCCAGGAGGAAGAACGCGCAAAAACCATGGCTGCACTTGATCAGGTCCTTGAGCGTGCAACGACTTTGACCAGACAATTGCTGGCTTTCGCGCGACGCGAGCCGCTTCGGCCGGAACTCGTCAATATCGACGAGGTCATGGCGGGCATTGAAACATTGATCGGCCAATCGCTGGGGGCGTCGATTAAGGTTGTGGTGCGGGTTGAGCCCGGAATCTGGCCCATCAAGGTTCAGCCAAGTCAGCTGGAGCTCGCCCTTCTCAATTTGGCGCTGAACGCACGCGACGCGATGCCCAATGGCGGCGATCTCTTCATTCAAGTCGAAAACGTCGTCAGCGGTCGCCAGCACTGCGTCTCCTTCAGGGTATCCGATACCGGCAGCGGCATGAACGCCGACGTTCACGCGCGCGCATTCGAGCCGTTTTTTTCAACCAAACCGGCAGGCGCAGGGACAGGCCTCGGACTTGCGCAAGTTTACGCCCTCGCAAACCAATCGGGTGGGCATGCCGAAATTGAGAGCGAGCCCGGTATGGGAACGACGGTAACGGTCACGCTGCCGCGAGCCGAGCGCGGCTAGGCTCAAACTGCGCCGGCTGTCGAGCATTTCGGTGCGCCCATGGTCCGGGGCAACCGCACTGGTGTTTTCAGTCTTGAATGGAGCCGCGCCCTTGTACGCGTTCAGGCGGAAAACCGCGCGCTGGCTGCGTTGCGATGAGGGACAGGAGTACCGCCACCCTGCGACAAGAGGATCACCCTTCGGAACGCCTGCAACGGATCCACCGTTTCACCTAAGCGACGGACGTGTTTGGAGGAGAGCCACATGAACGCCCGGCTTGCTATACTCGGCGCGGCTGCCGCGACACTGTCGATGGCCGCGTTGGCGGCGCCCGCAAGCGCACAATATTATCGCGGCTATGACAACTATAGCCGCACAATAACCCGCTGCGACGGCGACGGCGACCGCTGCGCCACTTATCGCTGCGATCGCGATGGTGATGAGTGCAGACGCGTCAGTGGCTGGTACGCACGGTCGCATCTCTATGGACGCAACGATGCCTCTGGCTATGGCTACGGCGGATACAATGGCAACCGCTACTATGATCGTGACAACCGCTACACGGTTCGGCGCTGCGATCGCGACGGCGACGACTGCCGCTACCGTTGCGATCGCGACGGCGATGATTGTGGGTGCCGGTAACAGAGGATGACGGAAGGGGGAGGGGCGGCGCCTTCTCCCCTTTCTCCTGGAACCTCAATGACTTTCGCATCGCCGATGAAGCGGAGTTTGGGCCGAAGAAGCTCCGGTCCCGGATCGTCGCCTAGCGCGATGCAGCCGCTGCTTGTTCCGACAGTTGCCGCTCCTGCGGCAACGCCACACGCGCACAGCACCAGCGATTCCAACGCGAGATTTAAGCCTTGCTCGGCGTTTCCGGTCGCGCGGGAGTATCAATCGGAAGCGCAGCCTTGGCCTTGAGAATGTCGACGAGGGAGACGTCGAGCGGCCCTGTCATGCCCTCCTCTGAGGCAACGAGCTGGGCGCGCACGTCTTCCTCCCACTCCTCCAGCAAGCGCCGCTTGTCGGCGAGCGACAAAGAAGCGTCCTGCAGCAATTGCTCGGGAGTATCAAATTTTGCCGCTGGATTCGAGGGCAGGCGGTGCAAATCGTCAGGCATGGGTAAAACCTTGTGAATCACAAGCATCGGACGGGCGCTTTCGCATTAGTTTAACCGTGGTCAGTCCCGGTCCGCGTCGGCGCCGGCGGATGGTGAGGCTCTACGGCATGTTGGGCGCGGCCCAGACCGTTGGCGGTGTCCTGCCGCAGGTCAGTGCCGGCTTGATGGAAGACATGGCCGGCGCGGTCGCCAACCTTGTTGATCACATCGCTTGCGTCCGTGCTCAGGCGCGCCGCGCCGTGATCGACGGAGCGGCCGAGGCTCTCGGCGCTCAGCCCGTGGTCAATCCAGGCATAAACCAGAAAGCCGATGCAAAGCACCGCGACCAGTAGCGCGATCGGGCCGCCGGTACCAACGCCCTCGCCGGCGCGCGTAAACAGCGACACGATCAGCGTGACCGCAAACAACGCAACAAATACCCAAAACAACAGCAGCGCGATGGCAGCGAAATCAGATGCGACTGCGCCAAAGCCAAACACGGCGGCAGCAATTGCGGCTACGAAAAAGGCGAGGGCCCAGTTTAACATGGACGCTCCTTCCGAACGCGACTTTGATCCTGGGAAACGTCATTCGGCGGCTGCTGTTCCGCGCCGTGCTCAGCCATGGATGCCGAGGCGCACCGGCTTTCGCTGGTCTTGGTCTAGGCACGACGATCAGCCCTTGCCTGTTCTTCTGGCAGGCGGAGGAGGAAGTCGAGCAGGTCAAGGGGGGCGATGACGCCAAGTCGCTCGAGCGTGCGCCCGAACAGTCGAAACCGGAGTTCTGACGAATCCGCATCGACACCTATCTCGGCAAGTTTCTCTCCAAACATCGTTGCAATCTTCATCGTCATCACTACCGCCGCGATCAAGAGCGCGGCGACAATCATTTCCTGCTCGATGACCGCGGGCCGCGTGCAGTCCCGAAGTTGCGTGGTGCGGCCGGGGCGCGCGTCCCCGAAAAACGCCGTGCGTCATCGAGAGCCCGACCGATCGATGCGTTGTCTTGGTGCGGCGGCATGGCGCCAGTTTTCCTCCCGGCGAACAAGGCAACCGCGCGCCCGCTGCGCTATCTGGAACCGGCGCAGGCAGAGGCAGTTGGGTTGGGATGAAACCCATGCTCCAATGCGTCACCGCCATTAGCGTGCTTGCGCTTAACGCCTGCGGATTGCGTGCCTCGGACTATCCCGATTTCTCCCACAGCCCGGCTTTTCGTCTCGAAGGCGTGCGCATGCCCCTCGGCGGGGGCGCGCCGCAAAAGGTGGTGATTTATCGCGACGGCCCGAAATTTCGGATCGAGACGCTGTTGCCGGGTGGGCGCACGATTGTCGTGTTCGATCCCGCCACCAACGACGCCTACGCCCTCACTCCGCAGACTTCCTCTCTGGTCAGGGCGGCATCCAATGCGCCCCGCGTCTTGGGTACGGCTGTGCGGGTCTCCGATGCGGCGGCGCCGCAGCCTTTGGAGACGCCATGGGCTCTGCTCATGCCGGCCGGCGTTTCCAAAATTGGCCCTTGCCGGGTGGCCAATCAGAGCGGCGACGAATGGCGCGCAACCGACACAGCCCTCGGTGTGGCGCAGCGTACCGCTTGCATCACGCCGGATGGCATCGTCCTGCAGGAGCGCGAACAGAACAAAACCATTTTTGCAGCCACGCGCCTTGATCGCGGTCCCCAAGCTGCGTCGCTGTTCGGGGTGCCGCCCGACTATCAACGCTCGAGCCCCGGCGCGGCGGCGCCTGAAACTACCGCGGCAGCAGCCGCCATCGCGGCCAACGCTGGCCCAGCCGGCTGATACTCCACTGCGATGGAGGCGCCGTTGCAACGGCTGCCTCCTTCGCGTGGGGCAAAAAAGCCGTTAAGTTGCTCCTCCTCCTCGACGTAGTGCTTGATCTCCTGGAAGAGCGCCTGACCTTGGCGTGGTAAAATCCTCATCCGGCGAGCCAGTTATCATTTCCGCGACTAGGACCCTGGCGCCGCCGTGCTCGACATCGGCTTCGTCGACATGTCGGGTCAATTTTGTTTTGGCCACCTTGCAGCACGCGTTTTCGAATCGTTGAAAACGCCTACCTCCCTGCGATGATCCGTCTTCAAGAGTTTGACAGCGTCCATGATCGAGATGTCTTAAGGCCGCAAGACCTTAAGCTCAGGACTGAACGACTGACGCGAGACCAGGCGTGGCCGCTCTTTGGCCCGGCCCGATCCAGGGCCGAGTGGGGCCAGGACTGTCGCCCCGGGACTGCGCAAGTTTAGGCCAGCTATCTGCGGTATTGCGCGCACGCGACGGCGTAATGACCCTCGGCTTGTTCGATGCGACTCATCGCATTGCCTTCGCCGATTGCCGGATCGGAATTGGCTGGCGCCGACGCATCGCCTTGGGCGTTTATGCGTTCGCGGATAGTGCGCGCTGCTAGCCGGACGTCCACGGGCGCCAGCGCTTGAGCCACGCCGGCGGTCAGACATTCGCAGAAGCTGGCGGATTCGTAGCGATTGCATTGGCCGCGATAGGCCCGCCGGGCCTGGCCGACTTCATTGTCGCTGGCGACGACATGTGCGTCGACGGAACTATCGGCGACGGTGGCCGCTGGTTTGAGTGCAGAAGGTTCAGCGGCAAAGGCTGCGAATGATGCCGCGGACAACAGTGCGGCAGCTATCAGGATTTTCATTTTGGCCTCCCATATAGGAACAACCGCGGCCCCCCTGTTCGTTGAACGCCCATCGGGCTTTTGGGTTGCCGCTTCGCTCCTGGGGCGCTTTCAGACTCTACACTTGCACCCCGCGTGTCAGTTAAGGACACCAAGTTCCCTGCCTCTTGTGCAACATCAAACAGCGCCGATCTCCGGAACTGGCGCGGTCCGACCAAGTTGATAATCGAGGCGGGCAGCTAGGAGAAGTTGGATGATCGTCTCGAAAATGCGGGTGGCAAAAGGCGCGCTCCTCGCCGTCCTCGTCGCTGGCGGGCTTACCGCCATGAGCATTCCAGCAAACGCCGAGATCGTGTGCAATCGCTGGAATGAATGCTGGCGCACCAATGTCCACCGCGACTATCCGCCCACACTGGGGATCATTATTCGCGATGACGATTGGGCGCGGCGCCACCATCGTAACTACCATTGGCGTCATGACCGTGACGACCAAGGCTATTGGCGCAACGGCCGGTGGCACAGTTTCTAAGCTGGCAGTCGCAAAGCCAGGGAGCCGCCTCAGAGGGCGGCTCTCTTTTCTTGACACAGGTCAATAATTTAGGCTGTCAACAGCCGCCAGGCCCAAAATGGCGACCGGCACGATTGGGCCAGGGTAAGCCGCGCCGCGATTTTTGACGACCGGCTGAGTCATTTGTCGGCGAGCGTAGCCTTCCTGCCTCGCCCGTTTGGTGCGGGCGGGTGAGCAGAATGACTCACGCACATGACCATGGATATCATCACCTAAAAACCTCGCAGATCGCGATGGCGCTGGCGGGTTTGCTGTTTGTGGGCGCTGGCTTGAACGGACCGTTTTGTCCACTATCGGCATCGCGAGCTTTAGGCGCTTAAGCTCGGCATGGATTGCTCGATCAATCGCGTAACCGGCATGGGCCGTGCGATGTGGTAGCCTTGGGCATAGTCGCACCCAAACAGCCGCAGCAAATCAAGCGCCACGGCGTCTTCGACGCCTTCCGCGACGACCTTGAGACCGAGGCTGTGTCCAAGATCGATGCTGGACTTTACCAGCATGGCGTCGGTCTTGTTAAGCGCGAGGCCCCGTACGAAGGAGGAATCGATTTTCAGTTCATCTGCGGGAATCCGCTTCAAATACGAAAGCGACGACATTCCCGCGCCGTAATCGTCAATCGAAAGCCTGAAGCCCGCGGCTCTGAACGCCTGCATGTTGGCGAGCGCCTCGTCCTCGTGCACCATCAGCGCCGTTTCGGTGATTTCGAGCGTCACTGCGCTGCTGGCGGCGCCGAAGCGTCTCGCCACCGCCGCCAAGCGATCAGCAAAACCGGGTGCGCCAAGCGAGCGCGCCGAAACATTGATGGCCATGCCAAGCCTCAGCCCCGCGCGCGCCATCGCCGCCTGTTCGATCAACGCGCGCTCGAGCACCCATTCTGTGATCGTGTTGATCGCGCCAGTTTCTTCCAAGAGTGGGATGAACGTGTCCGGCGCGAGCATGCCGCGATCAGAGTGGGTCCAGCGGATAAGGCACTCCACACCGCTCCAATCATCGCGGCGGAGGTCAAGTTTGGGCTGATGCGCGAGCCACACCCCGCCGTTTTCAAGTCCGGCGTCCAATTCGCTAAGCAGCGTCAGGCCACTCGCGGCAGCGCGCTCGGCGGTGTCGTCGAAGGTGGCAAGTTCGGCGCCGACAGCGCAAGCTTGGTCCAGCGCCACTTGCGCCCGCTCGATCAAGGTGCGGGCGTCCCCGGCGTGTTCGGGCGCCCCAGCGAGGCCCGCAGTAAAGCGGATGTCGACGCGGCTTGCGCCAACAGTCAGAGGCGTGGCGAACGTCTTGCGCGCGGCATTCAGGAGCGCGGTGAACTCCGCGGCGTTACCAGCCGGCAAGGCGACGCCGAGGCAATTGACCGAGAGCCGCGCCACGGCCGCGCCCTGCAGCTGGCGTTCGAGCCGGCTTGCCGCTTGCTGGGTCAAAGCCGCGGCCTGCGCGCTGCCGATTGCGGTTCGGATCGCCGCAAAGCGATCGATGGCCAGCGCGGCGACATAGAGATTGCGTCCACTTAGTTGCGCAAGCATGATCCCAACTTCGCGTTCGAGACCCAAGCGATTGGGCAGTCCGGTCTCGTTGTCGTGCAGCGCCAGGTGCGTAACGCGCTTTTCCGCGGCCTCAGCTGATGCGCGGGCGCGTTGGGCCGCTTCCGTTCGTGCTTTCAGGCGCGCCTCTAAGCGCCGCCGTTCTGTCAGCACAGTGGACGCGCCAAACGACATCGCCAAAGCCGACGCCATGAATAGATGAAGCGCCGGGAGAACGTTGAGAACCGGAGCCACAGGCAGGCGGGCAAAAATTTCTGGCGCCATATGGCCTAACGTGAACGGTCCCCACCCGTTCAGACTGAAGAAGCTGCTGATCGACGCCACCACCACAACTGCAATCGCAGTCCAATGCGGCGGCAGACGAAACGCAGTGACCAACAGCGGCACGAAGACGAAAAATTCAACTGTCGTGGCGCGCGTCGCGAAGCTCCCCGCGGTGACTAAAGCCAGCGCGCCGAGCAAGATTGCTTTCTCCAAGCCCGAACGGTGATCTGTGTCCGCGAAGGAATGCGCCCTGGCCAACAGCAGTAGCGTCGGAGCGGTGACCAGGACGCCGAGGGTTTCAATCGAAACCCAGTAGCCGAGAACGTACAAGTATTCGTCAGGTTTGACGTCAGGCCTAAAATAGCAGCCTATCGCTCCTGAAACGAGCACACACGCCACCACACAAATCGAGAAACGCGCCAAGCGCAGAGGCCGGCGCAAGTCGAGCGTCGCGCCACAAAATCGGCGCACCAATAACGCGCACGCACTCGCCTCGCCGAAATTCAGGAGAACATTCAAGAACACCATGAGCGCTGGGTCGTGGCGCAAGATGTTGCCTATGACGTTGATCGCGGCGCAAACGGCGAGCGCGGCGAGCGCCCGACGGCTCGGCAGCATTAGGATAGCGGCGATCAGCACGCCATTGGCCGGCCAAAGCGCCAAAGCATTATAACGTTCGAGGCTCAAATCGCCGAGTGCCATGCAGAAGGCGAAGAGCGCGACGTAGCCCCAAGCAGGCATGCCCGCTGCCGGCGCATCGCGGTCGCGGAAAAGACGCCAATTGGCCCTTCTGAGCGCGCTCACGCTACTCTCCAACGCCCTCACCATGCCAAACAGGCTTTAAGATTCCGGACCCAGATCGTGGTTGAGGCGGGATTACCGCGCGAGCTCGCGCCAAGATGCCGCTAGCCGTATATCCGGAGTAAGGTTCGTTCGAGTTGCGATCACTGCCGGGCGACGGCTTCGGGCCTCCCCTCGCCCACTCGCCGTCTTTCGCGACCGGCGGTCTCGCTCAATTTGCGTCGTCGGTAATGCTGCGCGCGCTAAGGCTGGCCGTCGCCGACAGAAGTCGTTCGCCCGCGCGGCGATTCCTGCGTGGCTCAGATCGGCGTGTGGCCGCCGCGCGGCGGGGGTGGTGGGCGGTACGGCGCGCCGACGGTGAGGGATTGAATGTCTTCGACTACGAATAATTGGCCGCCATTACCGATTGCGACGCCGTCCGCGCCCTCATAGACCAGATAGAGCCGCGGCCCAGGCGGATAGCCGGTCGGTATGTCAAGCATCACTTCACTCGAAGGCATGGTCCGGGTGTGACCGGAAACCGTTTCCGTGAACGGTATCGAGTGGACGTCGGTGGTGAGCCGCACGCGGTAGCGTCTGCCGTTGCCGACATCGTTGATCAGGATCGGATAGGTTCCAGGCTGAAAGCCGCTCACTGCGATCTTATGATGGGAATCATAGGCGAGCGCCAAGTGCACCCTGACGGCGTCGCGGGTGGAAGCGAACGTCACGTTGTAGCGCTGAAACGCGATCAGATAGGTCGCGCCGCCCTGCATGCCGCTGACAAGACTGGCGGCGGAGAGAACGCCGGGATTGGGATAGTCTTGGAACGCGACGCTTCCGAGCGGAAAATCGCCGGCGAACTCTTCAAGCTCTAAGAAATCGGGACTCGAAGGTTGAGACGGATCGGTCAAATTTGGCTGCAGTTTGTCGGCCCAGCGTCGATATTGCCATTCCAACCGATTGATCGAGGCATCGCCGGGCATCAAGGCGCCGGCGTCAATCTGCGCTAGCGTCCGCGCCCGCGCGGTGGGCGCGACGGTCTGATTGGCGAGCGCGGCCACTTCAAGCGTTGTCAGCGACGTGATGTAGCAACCATTGCCCATGATGTTGTTGGCGAAGTCGGTGGGCGCATAAGGCGTCGGCCCGATGCCGAACTGCGGCTCGGACCAGATGATCTCGCCTCTATTAGGTCCGCTGTTGACCGCATAGCGCGAAGAATAGGTGGCGAGCGGCGCCTGTAAACGCGGATCCATTTGCCCCAGGAGCGGCATGTTTGCGACGACGCAATCGTCAATCGCCGAAGACCTGCAGCGCAGATCGCCATACGTAACGGGCCGCACCATGCTCGCGACGTGCTCGGTCGCGAAGTTTGCGCGCGTCGGCACGAACCGCATAAGGCGTCCGCGCACATCCCGCGCATCGCTCACGCTGAGCAAGCCAACGGCCAAAGCCGCGAAAACAAGGAGAGCGACCGGCCCACGCATGGGCGCCTCCAATCAGGACGTCCTCACCCGTCATGCTTGCGCACAATCTCGACGCTCAGCTCTCCTGAACCTCACAAAATCGCAAGCTTGGCCGGCGGTCCTTTGCCAGCATCCCTCAATGGGCCGCGGGCCGCAATCTGGCGCTAGGGCTGTAAATCTGTTTAGCCGTTGTGCTTTAGGATCGACAAGCTGCTCATTCACACTAAGGCCAGGGCGGCACGGGCTTGTGCTGGCCGACCTCTAAGCCGCCGATATGACGGCGGATGTCCGCGTACCTTGGATCAGCTGGGGCGATTTCTACTTGGGTTTCGGCGACGGGACCGGGCGGCAAACTGCGCAGCTGCAGCACGATGACGCCGTTGGGCAGCATCCATGCCTCGCCAATGCTAGGGGGCGGGCGGTGCTGACAGCCTGACGCCAGCATAAGCGTTAGGAGGAGGCCGACACCCACATGCCTCATGCCGCTCTCTCCGTCATACCATCATCGGCTCGTCGACTATGTCCAAAACGTCGGCCCAGCTCCAATTGGGCAGTTGATCATTTTCGGTGGAATATTGCTCGCTCTCGCCGAGACTGGACCAGGCGGGGCCGATGTGCGCTCCGCATTGAACCTGCCATCAATAGGGACATCAATCTGATCACCCGCTAGCACGAGGGTTAGCCAAAGTTAACGGCCCCCCGCATCTATGGCC
>Ga0075030_100001896_pt1 | contig 18896 bp, 15 predicted proteins | sample LitLauG_LLR_2012_FD_71393 | JGI IMG/M metagenome (GOLD analysis project Ga0075030, IMG submission 71393) | Freshwater sediment microbial communities from Pennsylvania, USA - Little Laurel Run_MetaG_LLR_2012 | ecosystem: Environmental > Aquatic > Freshwater > Creek > Sediment | place: USA...
CGGGAGAGTTTTTGCTGCACCAGACCGACTATGGAATCGAGTTAGTGTCGGTGGCTGGCGGGGCTTTGAAGGTTAAGGACGAACTCAAGTGTTCGTTCGATATCCTGGCGTCGAGCGTCAGGGCTGAGGATTCGGCAGCCGCATAGCGGGCGCCCGCGGCCGCGTCTCCAAGTCTCGATTCTTTTGATTCCGGCCTAGACCTTAGCGGGCTGAAAACACCATCGACTCCCTTGCGAGGTCGTACTCCCAGCGCTGTTCGCCGTTGGTGAAGACCACCGTCTTGAACCCCATCGCAGGGGCGGTGTTGCGCATCAGGCTGGAATTCACAAAACCGTAGATGTCATGCCGGCTGATGGTCTGCCATTCGACGCGCAACACATCTCTCTCGTCGCCATCCAACTGAACATAGGCAACGATTCCCCGTTGCCGTAACTGGTTCTCAAATGTCGTAGCAAACGCGGAGCGGGTCTCCATGGTCGAGACCGCAGCCATTGGAGCTTGCGCCATCGCAGTCGACGGTCCGATAGATCCGCTAACCAACACCGCAGCGACCGCCAGGAGGCAGGCTGCCAAAGTTCCTAAATTCGCTTTGATTGTTTTCATATGGTTCAACCAAGGCCCCGAGAATATCCCGAGATGGGAATACGACCAAGGTCACCGCGGTAACTTTGAAGGCCTTACCAAAGCCTTTTTACAGGTTGCGAATCGCCTGAAACCCAAGCGCCTGGCCGAATTGCCCGACCCAACCTACCTGAACGATATAGCTGTGTCAATGTTCATTCCGACACGTGGCGGTGACTGTTTCAAGAGCGAAACGTCCAACCCCAGGGAAACGCTCCTGCCCGCGATTTGAGCACCTGTGAGCACCGATCTTTTGAAAGAGCGTTCGACTCGTACCCATCCCTATCTCGAGAGGTGGCCAATGCGCCTTCCCCGAATTTTGGCAGTGGCTCTGTGCTTGACGTCCTTTGTGTTTGGGCAACCGAAACCGGTGCTGGCTCCGGACAGCCCAACCGATCTTCCCAAACTCGAACGCTTCGACATCAATATCGTCGATTCTGGCGTCGAGCCTTGCGATGACTTCTACAAATACGCGTGTGGTAAGTGGCTCGGGGCGAACCCGATTCCGGCAGACCAGGTCGCGTGGGGACCGGGCGGGCCGCTGCAACTCTGGAACGAGACGGTCCTGTTTCAGACCCTGCAAAAGGCCTCGGCCGATGTCCCGGGCCGCACTCCGAACGAGCAGAAAATTGGCGACTACTATTACGCTTGCATGGATACGAAATCTATCGAGACTCACTCGCAGGACTGGCTGAAGCCTGAGTTGGAGCGGATCGCCCGGCTCAAAGACAAGAAACAGATTGCCGAAGAGGTGGCGCACCTCCATCAGACAATTCCCGGCGCGAACCTGCAGGGGGATGACCAGACCAATGCCGCTTTACTGGGGTTTGCCGGTCAGACTGACTACGATGACGCATCCCGCAATGTCGCGCAGTTTGACCAGGGAGGGCTGGGCTTACCCGGGCGCAGCTACTATTTCGACAGCGACGACAAGGCGAAGGACATCCGAAAGAAATACCTGCAGCACATTCACAACATTTTCGTGCTCGCTGGAGAGAAGCCGGAGCAGGCCGGCGCGGATGCAGCCACGGTGCTCGAGATCGAGACCGAACTAGCAAAGAGCGCCATGGATCCGGTGGTGCGTCGTGATCCCAAGAACATCAACAACAAGATGTCGCTGGATCAGGTCAAGCAGCTGACCCCATCGTTTGATTTCCAAACCTACCTGAAGATCGTGAACGCTCCACCAACGCCGCACTACATCGTCACGGCGCCCGAGTTCTTCAAGAACCTGGAAACCATGCTGCACCGGCATCTCCTGGATCACTGGAAGGCCTACCTGCGCTGGCAGATGTTGCGCGGCAATGCCAACACGCTGAATGATGCGTTCGTGAACGAGAGTTTCGACTTCAACGCGCGAACCCTGGCCGGAGCGAAGGAAATTCAGCCGCGCTGGCGACGCTGCGTTCGCAACGTGGACGGAAACCTGGGCGAGGCTTTGGGCCAGGTCTATGTGAGCCAGACGTTTCCTCCCGAAAGCAAACAGCGGGTTCTCAAGCTGGTGGAAGACATCGAGGCCGCTATGGACAAAGACATCCAGGCGCTCGATTGGATGTCGCCTGAGACCAAGAAACAGGCGGAGGTGAAGTTGCACGCCACCCTGAACAAGATCGGCTATCCCGACCGGTGGAAGGATTACTCCAGCGTGCAAATCGGACGCGACAGCTACTTCATCAACCGGCAGCATGCGGCGGCCTTCGAATTCGAACGGTCGGTGGCGAAGATCGGTAAGCCGTCGGATCGCAACGAGTGGACGATGACGCCGCCCACCATCAATGCTTACGAAGACCCGCCGACGAACACGATCAACTTTCCTGCCGGCATTTTGCACCCGCCGTACTTCGATACCGGGAAAGACGACGCGGTGAACTACGGCGCGATCGGTGGGGTCATCGGGCACGAGACCATTCATGGCTTCGACGATCAGGGACGCAAGTTCGACGCCCAAGGCAACCTGCGCGACTGGTGGACAGCGCAAGATGCCAAGGAGTACGAAGTGCGCGGAAAATGCATTTCTGACCAGTACACCCAGGATGTTCCTGAGGCGGGCGTAAAACAGAATGGGCTAATGACCCTGGGCGAAGATACGGCCGACAACGGCGGAACGCGCATCGCGTTCCTGGCCCTGCAGGCAGCCTTGGCCCGTGATGGCAAGGACTCCGATGTGAAAGACAGCGATGGGCTCACACCCCGCCAGCGCTTCTTCCTGGCTTTCGCCTACAGCTGGTGTTCGGAGTACCGGCCCGAGTTGCTCCGGCTGGTCGTGCTCACCGACCCGCATTCGTACCCGCGCTACCGCGTGAACAACACCGTCTCGAACATGCCCGAGTTCTGGCGGGCCTATGGGTGTCACAAGGGGCAGAAGATGGTGCACGACAACGCCTGCCGGGTCTGGTAGCGAAGCGATGTTGCCCGCGCAAATGGGTGGCGGTCCGAGCTCGCATGCGGGCGATTACATCGAGTGGCTCACGGCCAAGGATCCACAGCAGGCGGTTCTGAGCGATGTAGAGCGGATTCGCACCCATCCCTTCGTGCCCAAGTCGATTCCCATCCACGGCTTCATCTACGACGTGCGGTCGGGAAAGCTGATCGAGGTGGATGGCGCCAGAGCGATCGGGAAGGCGGCCTAAGCCCTGCTGTCGGCCGCGCCAGGAGCGCCTTACGGGCCGCTGATCGCCGCAAGCATGGTCTCCAGAAAGTGCAAGATTTTGCACTCGCGAGGCTTTCCCTACCTCTCTTTCGCCCGATAAGTCATTTATTAACACTCCCGTAACAATAGGCGGCGCTTGGTATGTCTATTGCTTCATCCGTAGGTATGTCTAGGAGATTGGTAGGCTTACGGGCGACATTTCGCTGCAGGGCTGTTCTCTCCCTCCCACAGCTTTTACGCCGGCCATAAGAAGGGTTGAAGCGGGAATCGCAGCTTGGCAACTACCGGGAACAGGCAACTTGGCTGTTCCGGATCCTGTAGGAAAAGAGAGAACCGATCGATGGGAAAGCTCATTCTAGTTAGGCATGGTCACACCCCCCTTAACAGCCCCGGCGACGACGAGAGACTGCGTGCCTGGCTGGATGTGCCGCTCGACGAAAAGGGGTTGCAGGAGGCGGCTGAGACGGCTGAGAAGCTCACGCAGTATCCCATCGAGGTCATTTACTGCTCCGACCTGCGGCGGGCACGGCAGACCGCGGCCGTCTTAGGCCGCCGGGTCAAGGCTCCTGTCGTGGCAACCGGCGAACTGCGGCCGTGGAATCTGGGTGCGTTCGGAGGGCAGAGGGTGAAGGACATCCTGCCTTTCCTCAATCTCCTCAACCAGCGCCCCGATCTTCCGGCGCCGAGCGGAGAATCCTTCTACCAGTTCTACGGACGCTACTCCCATCGCCTCGGCGAACTGCTGAGCCGGGCTGAATCGTGTAACGGATACGTGTTGGCGGTGACCCACGTTCGCAATCTGCTAGCCGCGACTACCATCATCGAGGGCGGCGACAAAAGCAAGGTCCCGGTGAAGGGCGGACCTAGCACCGGGACGATCAGCGTCGTAGAGAAAGTGGGAGGCGCATGGAGGATTCGTCGCGACGATGGTCGCGAAATCGTCCAGCAGACCAAGTTTTCCTCGGAAGATGCTGCCGCCAACCCGCAGATGCCGCCGCCGCCCGTCCAGCCGATGTCGGCTCACGGCGGCCGGTGATCTTTCGCTCGCATGAAGACAGAGAGAAAGAACGCGCCCGTCTTCGTCATTGGGTGTAGCCGGTCGGGCACGACGCTTCTGTATCACATGCTGCTGTCGTCCGGGAACTTCGCCGTTTACCGGATGGAGTCGCAGATCCTCACCCTCCTCGAACCCCGCTTCCGGCCTCTCGGTGATCCGCGGAACAAACGCAAGATGCTCGAAGCCTGGTACGACACGCGTCTCTACACCCGTTCCGGCCTGCTACCCTCGGAGATTGAGCCGCGCGTGATGGCGGAGTGTAACAATGGCGGTGACTTCCTCCGCATCATCATGGAGGAGATGTGTCGTAAACAAGGCGTGCGGAGATGGGCGGAAACAACTCCGGAACACCTTCTTTATCTGCGCAGGATCAAGGAGACCATTCCGGAGGCGCTCATCATCCATGTGATCCGTGACGGGCGCGACGTGGCGCTCTCGTGGGAGAAGCTCTCGCAAATCCGGCCGTTCCCCTGGGATCGAAAGCGGCCAGCCATAGCGGCTGGGATCTATTGGGAATGGATTGTGAACCAGGGGAGGCAGGTCGGCAAGACACTGGCCGGAGACTATCTCGAAGTCCATTACGAAGATCTGGTCTGCAAGCCGAAAGATGTCTTGGCCGCACTAGAGCCTTTCCTCGAACATAGACTGGACTACGAAAACATTCAGCAAGTTGCAATTGGATCGGTGACCTCCCCGAATACTGCTTTTAAAGATGGACAACAAAGTCCAATTGGAAGGTGGAAGTCGGGTTTTAGTGCGGCCGACGCGAATGCGTTCGAGAATCTGGTGGGCGGGACACTGGAAGAACTGGGGTATGAACTCAGTACTGCAGACGCATGCCGGCGCGCACGTCCAGACCTGGCGCGAATGCGGTCGGCGTACCGGATGTACTTCGAGAGCAAACAATTCTTGAAGACGCGAACCCCCGCCGGAAAATGGTTTGTGACGCGCGATCTGTCCTGGGTGTAGGGGCCAAATTAGGCAAATGCGTCGTTTGCTTCAAAAAGCGGAGCGAGTCAGCCGGATCTTAACCGGGCGTCAGGCAGCAGGACGTGGTTTGACCGTGCTGCCGGATGACGTGTTTATCGTGTCCTATCCGCGTTCGGGCAACAACTGGGCACGTTTTCTGATCGGCAACCTCATCCGCTGCGACGAACCAGTCAGCTTCGCCAATCTTGAAGCTCGCGTGCCGGAGATCTATTTCCATTCCGACCGCCAGCTGCGGCGGCTTCCGGGCCCGCGTGTATTCAAGAGTCATGAAGTGTTTGACCCGCGTTACGCTAACAGCATCTATATTGTGCGTGACCCACGCGACGTCGCGGTCTCGAACTACCACCACAACCTCCGGGCGGGGAATGTTCAGGAGGGAGTTTCGTTGGACGAGTTCGTTCCCAGGTTCATTGCGGCTGATTTCGACAGCAAGTGGGGCTCCTGGCGGGACCACGTGGTGAGTTGGCTCGCCACGCGAAAGGATCAGCCCGGATTTCTGCTGGTTCGGTACGAAGACATGAAGAATGCCACGGCAGATGAACTGGCACGTATTGCGGCGTTCTTGTCGGAGCGCTGGAATCGCAGCATTTCGTCCAGCCCCGAGTTCTTGAAGCGCGTGATCGAACTCAGTTCCCCCGAGCGCATGCGGGCGCTTGAACAGGAACAGGGCCGGCGATGGCTGGGCTCGCTGACGGATCGAAATAAGAAATCCTACCTTGCCGTGCGGGCGGCGGTGGCCGGTGGCTGGAAGGCGGTTTTGTCCGCGTCGTCGGTTGCAGCGATTGAATCTGCTTGGGGCGACGTCATGACCACCGTCGGATATGAGCTGGGAACCGCCGCCCAAATTGCAGGCCAGAGGCCTACAGGCACTGGCTCCAGCTTGACCGCGCAATCAGCGACAACGGGTTCGTCGCGCTAAGCTCACTTCACAAAAATCAATCCATGCGGCACTAAGTGGGAAAACACGTAGGCATACAGCATGACGATGATGCCGACGATGGATCCCAGGGCAACCGAATGCCATACCACGAAGCGGAAGATCGTGCCTTCGTTCCCGACCTGTTCGGTGGCCGCGGTGGCAATCGTGATCGACTGCGCGTCCACCATTTTGCCCATCACACCACCTGCGCTGTTGGCGGCAGCCATGAGAACGGGATCGATGCCCAGTTGCTGCGACGTGATTTTCTGAAGACTCCCAAACAGCGCATTCGACGACGTGTCGCTTCCGGTCAGTGCTACTCCAAGCCAACCGAGAAAAGTACCAAAGAACGGGTAGGCCCAGCCGGTTCGTGTGAAGGCTAGGCCCAGGACTGCATCCAGACCTGAGTAGCGAGTTACATAGCCCAGCCCGAGCATGAAGGAGATTGCAATCACCGCCAGGCGCATGCGTACCAGGGTGCGCCAGAACGTTTTCGCCAGTCGAGCAGGCCCCATGCCGAGCAGAAAGCCCGATACGATCGCCGCCAGAAAACATCCCGTGCCGGTAGCGGAAAGCCAGTTGAAGTCGTAGCGCGCGGCCTCCGGCGTAGGCTTGGCGACGACCGGGGCCGAACGATAAACGGCATTGTGGAGAACCGGTACGTCCCATCCCGGCGGTCCGGGCCGGACTTTCCCGTCGGGCAGCATCACTTTAAAGGCCGGGGTGGTCGCCTGATTGATGGCCAGCTTGATCGACGGCAGGCCCCAGAGCAGAACGAACAGCGACAGGATCGCGAACGGCATCCATGCTTTCAGCACCTGACCCACCGGGTAGGAGCGGACTTGGGCCAGCCCGTCGAACTCCTTGGGAGCCCACTCCCCTCCGAACTGGTCGGTAATTTGTGCGGTTGGCGGCGGAAGGGGCGCTTCCTTCTGGTCGTAGTCGAAGCGCCAGACGCGCTTTGGTTTCCAGAGGTGAAGAAAAGCCACGGTCGCGATGATCGACACCACGCCGCCCATGATGTCCACGAGATTGCTGTCCACGAAGTTGGACCAGAAGAACTGGGTGAGCCCAAAGGAGAAGCCGACCACCAAGATCGCGGGCAGCACTTCGAAGGTCTCACGCCAGCCCACCATCGTACGTACCAGCCAGAACGGGACAATCACCGCCGTAAAGGGGAGAATGCGCCCGATCATCGCGTTCAAATCGGACTCCGGCAGACTGGTGACCGCCGCGAGGGTGTGCACGGGAGTGCCGATGGCGCCCCAGGCCACTGGGGCTGTGTTCGCGATCAGATTCAGGGCGGCGGCGTGGAACGGCCGGAAGCCCAGGCCGATCATGAAAGCTCCCGCGATTGCTACCGGGGCCCCAAACCCGGCGGCACCCTCGATGAAAGCGCCAAAGCAGAACGCGACCAACAATACCTGCAGGCGCCGGTCGGCGGTGATGCCGGCGATCGATTCCTTCATGATCTCGAACTGCCCGGTTTCGACCGAGATGTCGTAGAGAAAAACGGCTGCCAGCACGATCCACGCGATCTTCAACAGGCCGAAGGCGACACCGTACCCGAAGCTCATGGCTGCAAGCCTCAGGGGCATTCCGAAGAACAGCACCGCAACGCCCCCGGCGGTCAACGCTCCGGCGATCGCGCACAGGTGGGGTTTGACTTTCAAGCCGGCGAGCAATCCGAAAAGGACCAGAATCGGCAAAGCCGCAACCAGGGTGGAGAGCCACCAGTGGCCAAAAGGGTCATACACCTGGTTCCAGTGCATGAGGATCTCCTTCATCTTCCGGCAAACAGCGCGCACAAGAATCTGCCAGCGCGCGTGCAAAAGCAAGGGACGAATTTCCACAAGTGAGCAGTTGGGAATACTGCGGGGCGGAGTTTGCCGGAAGGACTAGGAGGCTGCTGCTTGCGCGGCCGGATCTTCGAGGTCGGGCTGCTGTGACCGGGAGCGGGCGCGGCGCATACGCTGTCGTGATTCGATCGGGTGAGGGGATGCGGCAAGAGCGCACAGCACGTAGAACCAAGCTGCGTTGGCCTGAACCTCCAGGTTGAAGTCCACGAAGCTGTGCACCAGGATTCCGACGCAACCCATCAGGCACGCGAGGGCGACCGCGCCGCCGATTTCGTTCGGCCAGTCCGGGAGCTTCCGGATCGCGCTGCGAAACAGGTTAATCAGGAACCAGAGCATGATCCCGAAGCCCAGCACTCCCATCTCGACCAGCAGTTGCAGATAGTCGTCGTGGGCTTCGTTCACGAAGAAGTTGGTGTAGAAGGTTCGAAATTGTGGATACGCGATGGGAAAGGCACCCAGGCCCCAGCCCAGGATCGGCTTTTTGGCGAACATCCGGATACCGTCTTTATTGATGGTCCAGCGCACTCCCCCGGATATCTCGTGTTGGGTTTCGCTACCCAGGGTAGCGACGCGTTGGGTGAGTTCCACGCCCCCGACTCCGATCAACAGAAACACCACCATCACGGCAAAGTAACCAAGGCCGCGGACCGACTTCGAGCCGCTCTTCAGCCTCACCAGGATGAAGCCGAGCACGATGAACTCCACCACGATGGCCACCATGCCACCGCGCGAGCCGGACAGGAATATGGTGCTGGCCATCAGCGCGGCTCCGCCTGCCGCCACCGCGCGAACGCGGCCTTTGGCAAAGCGCGTCAGGCAAAACACCAGCGGAACCGGCACCAGCATCTCCATCAGTCCCGCATAGTGACTGTGATTGGCGTAGGGACCATAGATCCAACCTCCGAAGGGCGGGGTGCGAATCCAATATTGCTTGCCGTTGGGAGAGAGACCCTGGAGCAAGGCGAAGCTGGCTAGGGCCACACCGTATGCGGAAACGACCACCGCTAGCGTCTTCGCCTGCGTGCTTCGCCGCAGGCACTGGCTCGCCAGAAAGGCAAACAGTCCATAGGCGAGGTAAAGCAAAGCCTGCGAGAAAGTATCGTGGCGATAGGCGGTCCAGCCGAAGGCCAGTTGGGCCAGCGTGACCGCGCCGAAGGCGAGCATCGGAGCGTAGAGAGGGTTCTCGCGAATCTTTATCTCGTTGTTGACCGCCTGCTTCCATATCCACAGGGCGAACAGCAGCACGACGCCGGCCTCCAGGACAAACGTCGACCACGGGTCCACCGCGCCAAAAGCCAGGGGGCCGAACAGGAGCAAGCCGAAAACACCCGACAGAACCAGAGAATCGGTCGCGAGCTTCCGCCGGATGCCGGTTTCCGGTGGGGTGAGGCTCGAAGTTGCAAGCGCCGAGGACATTATGGCGCTGCCTCCGTCACTTCGACCAGGCGAAGGTCATCAATCCAAAGCCTTCCGCGAATGGGGCTTCCCGCCGGCAGGCGCTGGACGCGGAACACGAGCACTCGAGTGTCGGGCCCGGTGGTGAATTCTCCCACGACGCTCTTCCAGGCGAGCGCATCGCGCAATTCTTCGCTGAGAAAGTAAGAGGTTGAGGTGTACAGATCCTGAAGGGCCATATGGGGACCGCCCGCCCCATCCATTTCGGCATTCTTGTAGTATCCGGTAATGCGGTAGGTCGTATTCGGCTGCACGACGATCGGCTGGGCTATCCCCGCGTCATTCACCCCGGGCCCATCGAATGCGATGGAGAGGGAACGATGGCCTTCGTGGGTTTCGGCGGCATCCAGCGTCAAGGTGACACTGGGCAGCTTGCCGTACTGCCAGTCAAAGCCCCCGTTCAGCACGTCGAGGTTGAAGCTGCCATTCACGATCAGGTTGTTGGACGACGGCAGGTAGGCACTGAGCCCGAGCAGGGAAGCGGCCTGGCGCCATACCACGCCGGCCTCATCCACGGCTTTATGCGCCAGCAGATACCGGATGTAAGAAAACAGGTAACGATGTTCCAAAGGCTGGCGCAGTTGCACCAGTGCGTTCCAGACGCTGGTAGTGCCCTCAGTCTGTTCCTTCGACATCAGGTACTCGAGGAAGTCGACGTAAGCATCGGTGCGGGCGGGGATCACATCGCGCAACAGGACGTCCACGTCTGGAACCAGACGCCAGCACAGCCGCAGCGACGATGGAAACAGGGAAGGGTCGCCGAGCATGACCACGCGGAATTCCCGGAGAGCCTTGTCGGTTTGGCCTTCCACCAGGTAGAGGTTGGCCGCTTCCCAGGCCACATTAGGAGTGGTCGGGTCGGCCTGCACGGCTTTTTCAATCGCGCGGGCCTGACCGTTCGCATCGCCCGACAATTGGTATGCATCCGCGAGGTCGAGCCAGTAACGGGCATCGTGCGGATTCAATCGCACCGCAGCCTGGTATTGCTCGATGGCAGCGGACGGGTTCCGCTCGACCAGATCGTAGAGGCGGCCAAGCCGGTGGTGATAATCCGCGTTGCCGGGATCGAGCCGGGTTGCGGCCCGAAGGCTACTTACCTTCGGCCGGTCGGCGAACCAGTCGCTGACGAATTGCAGAGTCGCTACGACGAAGTAAGCGGCCGTGAGCAGAAACGTGCCCAGCAACAACGCCCGCTTCTTCGAAGGTGAATCCAGTGCGACTCGCATATACATTTTGGCAAACGGCGCAGAAGTTCCAGATACCCTGAAAGAAACGATCTCGCGGAAAACGGAGCCCGAACCTCCACCCGCCGGTTGGGTGGTACTCAGTCTCCTGCGGAGCGGTCTGCCGGAGTGACCTCGCCGGGTTCGATGTCGTCGCGGTAATAGCTGTCGTGATACTTGCCCTGATACTCGTAGTAGTAGTAGTAGTCGGGCGAGGTAAGATCCACGGCGTTCAACAGAACGCCCGTAATCCGGGCGTTCACCTGCATCAGGATATCCCGTGACCGGCGCAGGGCCTGCTTGGTCGTCTTGTTCGCGCGGATCACCAGAATGATCGCATCCACCCGTTGTGACAGCACCACGGCGTCCGTTACCGAAAGGGTGGGCGGCGTGTCCATGATGATGTGATCGTACTTGTCCCGCAGTTCCAAAAGTAGGTCTCGCATGTTCGAGGACGCCAGCAACTCCGCCGGGTTGGGTGGTGGCGTGCCCGCCGGCAGCACAAACAAGTTGGAGAGGATCGGGGAACGCGCGATGGTTTGTTCCAGCGTCGCACTCCCCGTCAGCACGTTACTCAACCCGCTCCGCGGACCCATGCCGAGAGTCTTGTGAACGCTTGGCCGGCGCAAATCGGCGTCGATCAACAAGACCCGCACGCCCTTTTGCGCCAGCACGATCGCCGTGTTGATGCTGGTCGTGGTCTTGCCTTCCTGTGGCCGGGCACTCGTGATCATGATGATCTTGGGCGGCGTTCCCAGATTGGACAGCAGCAGCGACGTCCGCAGCGCCCGGTACGATTCGGCCATCTGCGACTGCGGTCGCGCCTGCGTCACCAATTCCACCGCTTCCTTGGAAGACGCTACCGTCAGCAGTTTCTTGCCCGCGGAGTCGACGCCGTTCTTGGACCCCATCGGAATCATCCCCAACGCAGGCAGTCCGGAGATGATCTGGGCCTGCTCGGTGGTGCGGACCGTGTTGTCCATATTCTCGAGCAAGAAGGCCAGCCCGACGCCGGCCGTGAGCCCAAGGACCAACGCGAAAGCCAGGTTGCGCGGAATGTTGGGTTCCGTCGGCGCCGTGGGGGTGCGGGCCATGTCGACCAGGCGGATATTGTTCGACCTCAGCCCCGCCGTGACCCCGGCCTCTTTTAGCTTTTCCAGCAGCCCTTCGTACAGCTGCCGATTGCCGTCGACGTCGCGTTTCAAGATGCTGTAGGTGATCGCGCTTTCGTTCAGTTTGTTGGCTTCCTGCTTCTGCTTGTCGAATTCCTCGCGCAGCATTCCTTCCTGCTGCTGGGCGGCCAGGTATTGCCCGCGCACGCGGTCCACCACCTTCTTCAGCTCGACCTGCATCTGCGCGTCTACTTCTTTGAGCTGGTTGTTCAGCTGCGCGACCTTCGGATAAGACGGGCCAAACTGCGTGCTCAGCTCCGCCACCTGAATTTTCAGGTCCGCTTCTTTTCCGCGCAGTTGACCGAGCAACGGAGACAGGCCTCCGGACCCGTTCGCCCCGCCGGTCTCGAGCGCGCCTGCGGTCGACGCTACTACGTCCGGATCACCCGATTGCACCAGGCGGTACACCGATTCCTTTTCCATGCGCATGGACTCGGCGGACGTCAGTTCCTTGTTCAGTTCCTGCAGCTTTTCCGTAATGATGTTCTGTTTTTCATCGGTGCCCAAAATCTCGTGTTCCTTCTGGAATTTCACGAGCTTCTCTTGGGACGTTTCCACCTTGATTTGCAGATCCAGCAGCTGCTTGGAGAGCCAGTCCGAGGCCTGCATCGTGGATTCAAACTTCGTCTTGAAGTTCTGCTCGATGTAGGTATTGGCCAGGGTATTGACGATGGTGGCCGCCAGCTGAGGATTTGCGCTGGTGTAGCGGATTTCCACGACGCGCGTATTCGGCTTGAGCGCCACCCGCAGCCCTCCCTTGAAGGCGCCCAAAAGAGCGGTGGTGCGCGCGGAGTCGATCTGCAGCGGATCGGGGGCCAGGTTGTCGGTGGGCCCGGTGCTCGGTTTGCCGCCGAATTCGGGCATTTTGTCCAGATTCAGAGTCTTGATCACCTGCAGGTCGAGCAAATCGCTTTGTAGAATCGTGACCTCGGTGTCCAGGTCGAGGGTGGGGTCGGAATAGTCGCCGCCACCGTTCGACGAATCGCGGAAGTTCACCAGGTTCGTGTCCGGTTTGTTGATTGCGATGCGACCCAATGCCTCGTAGATGGGAGTCATCTTCAGGCTGGCAATCGCGACCACTCCAAAGATGGTGGCAACGCACCCGATGACGGTCCACTTGCGCTTGATCAAAACCCGCAAATATTCGCGCAGGGCCGATTCCTGGGGAGGAAGCCAAGGCTGGAAGGGGTGACTCGAAGCGCCGTACTCGAGAGGGCTGGCGGGCGCGACCTCGCGTAGCGCGGAGGCATTCGCCTTCACCAAATGGCCTGAATCCATTAACACTCCTAATCAGTCACTGAGATCACAGTTCGTGCGAGGTCCAGTGGACGCACCGTGTCGCATCGGCCTTAGCTGGCTTGTTCTTGGATGAGCCGGATAAGACATCCCTCGCGGCCGCGGACCGGAAACAATTTCCGGTCATTTTAGCATTGGTTGCGGGTTCGATTCCCGTAATTTCCGCGTGCGGCGCGCGCAACCGGGAGCTACGCGCTTTGCTCAGACGCGCCGGAATGAGCCCCCGGCACCAGCACAATACCGTCATTGAGCTCAAAGGCTCATTGCTCGCCTGCTGAGGCGCTGTTGCCCCACATGGCCGAGTTGGAGGTGAAAAACTGCAAGAACCCCCACCCTACCTTAATTGCCCCACACGGCGGAGTTTCGATTCCGCAATCTCACAGAGAGCTGAGAAACGCCAGAATCGCCTCCTGATCGCTGCCCGAGAGTTTTTCGAAGTGACGAGCTGCGTCTTCAGCTTCTCCGCCGTGACGCACCACCGCGTCGCGCAGCGTCGTCGATTCGCCGTCATGCATCATCCGGTTCCGGAACCTTACGCCCCACAACGGTGCGGTGCGCACCTTGTGGGCTGCGGTTTGGAAGTCTTCAGGCGCGAAGTTTTTCCATTTGGTCTGATACATGTTCTTCCCGTAATGCTCGATCATAGGCGCGGCGATCCCATCGCCCGTCCCCACGTCGTGCAGCAGGAAATCTGAAAACGGATAGAACGTTTTTCCTCCCAATGCGTCCGGAACCGTGAACTTGCCGCCGTTGATCTTGGTTCCGGCGGGGGCAGTGGTCATGGTGCGTACGTGGCACGTTGCGCACCCGATCTTGTCGAATAACGCAGAACCCTTCTTGGCGGCGGCAGTCTGCGCTTGTTGACTGTCTTGGGCAGGTGCTTTTGAGGCTCGGATGAAGCGGGCGAAGTGGTCCAGGTCGTCCAACCCGTCGGTATCGGGCACATCATTCGGCTCGGAGACCGTGTTGCACAGCTTGGTGACTTCGTCGGGGAAGAGCCGCGTCGTAATGCCCATCTCATTGAGATAGGCGTCTCCCGAAAACGATAGCAGGCTGGCATGCTGATCTTTCCAGCCAAACCGGCCCACTCCGGTCTCGCCCGGGGCTTCCACGATAGGGACGTACAATATTTGCCCGCAGATCTTGTGGTGTTTTTCCTTGCATTGTTTGCGTGCCAGTTCCACGAGTGTCTGATCGGCCACGGCTTCGACAAAGCCGTCGCCTAACAATCCCAGGGAACTCCGCGTGGTGCGGATCTTCTCCGTGTCGGGCACGTGTTCCTGAATCTCCGTGCTCGGGAAGGCGCCGCTGGGACAAATGGAGCGATCATTCACCAGCGTGCGGCCCGAGATGGTCTCCGTTCCGTGGGCGATGGGAATGTCGGGATTCTGAAAGCGGTGGTCGGGCCCCAGATGTCCCACCCGCAGCTCTGCCACCTGGCTGGTGCCTCCCGAAGTCGGATTCTGGTGGCATTCGCGGCAGGACTGGGCGTTGTAGAGCGGGCCAAGGCCGTCGCTGACCCGCTCGATCTCGTCGAACTTGACCTGATCGGCCTGGTGCGTGGCGTCGTCTACCACTCCGTTGCTTTTGCCGTCGAATCCTGCGGGTGCGTCGGAATTCGGTTGCCCGGCGGAAACTAATGCGAGAGCCAGAAGTGCCACAGCCAGCGAGAGCTTCATGAAATTCCCTCCCATTGTGGCGAAGAGCGCATATGGTAAATACCACCCGCTCGGCCTGCACACAAGTACGAGTAAGGACAACCCCTTGCGGAGTGGTGGCGCCGAGGCCGGTGGTCCAGATGAAGTCTCCGATATACTAAGCACGATCGTTTCGGGCCTGTGCCGAAGACGCCCGAGACCAGTTTTCCCTATCGAGACAAAGCCAAGAGAGAAACCGCGGTCCAAGTCCGCGGGGGGACGCAGGTAGAATTTCCGCGAGGCTCAAGTTGATGAATTGGTCGGAACAGGTGGTGCTGGTAACAGGCGGAACGGGCTCATTCGGCAAGAAGTTTGTCGAGATCATGTTGCGGGAGTATCGCCCAAAGAAGCTGGTGATCTTCAGCCGGGACGAACTCAAACAGCACGACATGCGGGCCTCGGGCTTTGATCACGGCAGCCTGCGTTACTTCATCGGAGACGTGCGCGACCAGGCTCGACTGGAGCGGGCCCTGGCGGGCGTGACCGTCGTTGTCCACGCGGCGGCTTTGAAACAGGTACCCGCCTGCGAATACAACCCGTTTGAGGCGATCCAGACCAACATCATTGGCGGCCGTAACGTCATCGACGCAGCCATCAACCAGGGCGTGCGCCGAATCCTGGCGTTAAGCACCGACAAGGCAGTCAATCCCATCAACCTGTACGGCGCCACCAAGCTGTGCGCGGAGAAGATGTTTGTGCAGGCCAACGCCTATGCCGGAACGAAGGAATCGCGGTTCAGCTGCGTTCGCTACGGCAACGTGGTCGGCAGCCGCGGCAGTGTGATTCCCGTGTTTCTGGAGCAGCGCAAGCGCGGCAAGATCACCATCACCGACCCGCGCATGACCCGTTTCTGGATCACCCTCGACCGCGGCGTGAAGTTTGTGATCCGCTGCCTGGAAGAGATGCACGGTGGCGAGATCTTCGTCCCCAAGATTCCCAGCATGCGGATGACCGATCTGGCGGAAACGATCGCTCCCGGGTGCGAGATCGAGACCATCGGTATTCGGCCGGGAGAGAAGCTGCACGAAGTTCTGGTCTCCGAAGACGAGGCGCGCAACACCGTGGAAGTTGAAGGCATGTACGTGATCCAGCCGTCGCATCCGTGGTGGAAGGCCGGAAACTGGGTCAATGCCCGGGCGCTGCCGGACGGGTTTCGTTACGCGAGCGACACGAACTCCAACTGGCTCACGAACGAAGAACTCCAGGAATTGATCGCGCCTGGGGAGACCGTCAAGTCGACCGTGCCGGCATAAACATCTCGGGTCACCGCCGCTTCAATCCACATGCGCCCTGCCTCCACGAGCCCCGAAGTGCTTGCCATCGACGGCGGAACGCCTGTCCGCGAGACGCTGCTGCCCTACGGCCACCAGTCGATCGCAGAAGATGACATTCAGGCGGTGGTCGAGACCTTGCGCTCGGACTGGCTGACGACCGGCCCCAAGGTCGCGGAGTTCGAGCAAGCTTTTGCTGCCCGGGTGGGAGCGAAGCACGCCGTGGCGTTCAGTTCGGGTACCGCGGCTCTGCACGCTGCGGCGTTTGCCGCGGGCCTGAAGGCTGGGGATGAAGCCATTACTTCGCCGCTAACATTCGCAGCCACGGCGAATTGCGTGCTCTACCAGGGAGCACGTCCGGTCTTCGTCGACGTTTGCTCGGACACCTTGAATCTTGATCCGGAACGAGTCGCCGCGTGTGTTACATCGAAGACGCGCGCGATTCTTCCGGTCGACTACGCGGGACATCCTGCCGATCTGGATTCCATCTTCGATGTCGCGGAACGCCATGGGCTCGCGGTGATCGAAGACGCCTGTCACGCGCTCGGCGCGGAGTATCGCGGGCGCCGCGTGGGCAGCATCGCGCACCTGACGGTCTTCAGCTTTCATCCGGTCAAACATCTCACCACGGGCGAAGGCGGGATGGTGACGACCGCCAGCGTAGCGCACGCGGAGACGCTACGCCGGTTTCGCAATCACGGGATTTCGAGCGATGCGCTGCAGCGGCAAACCGCTGGTCAGTGGCACTACGAGATGGTCCTACTGGGCTTCAACTACAGACTCACCGACGTGGCATGTGCACTTGGTCTTTCGCAGCTTAAGAAGCTGGAGGCGAATCTCGCCCGCCGGCGCCAGATTGCGGCGCTCTACGCGGCCGCGTTTCGGGAAGTGCGCGGCGTGATCCCTCCCAGCGTCCGCGAAGACGTGAATCCAGCGTGGCATCTCTACCCGGTGCGGTTTGATCTTGACCAAATCAAGACGGACCGTGGCCAGATTTTCCGGGCGTTACGTGCGGAAAATATCGGCGTCAACGTCCACTACATTCCGGTCCATCTCCATCCCTACTATCGCGACCAGTTTGGCTACCGAGGCGGAGAGTATCCCGTAGCCGAGGGCGCTTATGAACGCCTGATCAGCCTGCCTATGTTTCATGGTATGAGCGATCAGGATGTGCAGGACGTAATTCACGCGGTGGGGAAGGTAGCAACCGCGTTCGCGGAGCGGGCCGCGCGCAAGAGCGACTAAACCCTAATTCCCCGTATTCCACTGCAGAGCGCTGGCCGATTCCGGGTTTGTCCGCAGGAACTCGTACTCTTCAATCACGGCCGCTACCCCGATCCGAGCCGAAGGCAAGGGAGTTTCCACCCGAATGACCCGCGCTACAAAACGGACCCGCACAGAGTCGGTCAGAGTTACGTGCGGCGGAAAGGTCATGGTTACTTCGACGCGGGATCCGGCCGCCACCGTCCGGTCCAGGTAGAAGAACACGCCGCGTGCGCTGACGTTCTGGGTTTCGGTGTGGAACTCGCCCGCGGGTTCGCCGGCCAGCCGGATCGACGCCGGCAGTCGCATGTCAAAGCGTCGCATGGCACGTCGATCCGAAGGTTCTTGCAGCATGTCCCGTTCGCTTTCCAAGAGCATCGTGGTTTCCAGGAAGGTTCGGTCCGGCGGAAGGCCCGGGGCCGGAAAGCTCGCTGGGGGCACGGCTCTCCAGAAACGCAGCAATCGCAAAGTCTGTAAAGCAGACTCACTTAGTTTTCAGCAGCTTGCAACAGCAAAAAGCCGCCGGGAACTGACTCGGTAAACGCCAGCCCTGCTGGACCCGAGCGCTTGGTTCCGAGCTTGGGGGGAGATTCGTCACCGGGGAGACGGTCATGCGGGGACGAGAAAGAACGGACTCCCGAAGCAATCTCCCTGCCATCCCAGACCGAGTTCGTGCGCGGCAAATAAACAGGTTGGTCGTGGCTGATTCGCGTCAAGCCCGGCACGGATGCAATGCGTTTCCGTTTTCCCGCTCTGTTTTTCCGCCGGAAAATCTTTGCTGGAGGCAACTCCCTTTCACTTTTGTGGGGCTAGCGGCATCTCGCTTGGCCCTGATCTGCATCTCAGCAGGTTTGAGCGGGCAGGGAAGCGTGGCATCGCTTGACACTGCTATCCGCCAGATGTTTAAGTAGTTGTTTATTTTCACTCGGATCTGGAGACAAGCATGCCCGCCGCCCCGCAAGCCCGGAGCCGCGTGGCGTTTTGTGCACCGTTCTTCATTCCTCTCCACCTGATTTGAATATTTCGGAGGAGCTCGTGAGACTGAATCGCCGTGGGTTGGGTACAGGTCTGCTGTGGAGCCGCATTCTTCCAGCAGTGGTCTGCTTGGTGATCGTCGGAGCGGCGATCCTGGGGCTCGCTTCCCGTACTCGCCCGGTGGTTGCCACCTCCACGGCCAAGATTCCTGACTTCGCCCCGACAACTCCCCACGCCAGTTCTGTGGTTGTGCCCTCCTTCGGCCACTTGCCCCTGATGTTCGAACCCAACCAGGGACAGACCGACCCCAGCGTGAAGTTCATGGCCCGCGGCGGGGGCTACGCTCTTTTTCTGACTGGGGATGACGCGGTGCTCTCCCTGCAACATGCAGCGCCCTCCCGAAAACAGGCAGGTGCAGCGTCGGTGATCCACATGAAGCTGGCGGGCG
>Ga0075030_100001897_pt1 | contig 18890 bp, 12 predicted proteins | sample LitLauG_LLR_2012_FD_71393 | JGI IMG/M metagenome (GOLD analysis project Ga0075030, IMG submission 71393) | Freshwater sediment microbial communities from Pennsylvania, USA - Little Laurel Run_MetaG_LLR_2012 | ecosystem: Environmental > Aquatic > Freshwater > Creek > Sediment | place: USA...
GACTTCGCCGTTTCCATCTCCCCAACTTCACAAACGGTCGCCGACGGAGCGAAGGCCACCTATTCGGTGACAGTATCCAGTACCACTGGATTCAATGGACCGATAAGCCTTGGAGCTAACGGCCTTCCGTCCGGAAGCTACGCCTTTAGTCCGACGCAAATCAATCTGTCCGGCACGGTCACATCCGGCTCATCGACGTTGTCAGTTACGGCGACCACGGGGACATATTCGTTCGTCGTGCAGGCAACCAGTTCAACGAACATCGCACGGACTGCATCAGCCCAATTAACAGTGAACACTCCTCCTGCGCCCGTGATTCAGAGCAACCGATTTTACTATCGGTGCGTGGGTAATGTATGCCCTTCGCCAGGGACGACGTACGGATTAGTTTACATTGCCAACAATTCCGCCATAACAATCAACAATATGGCGGTTTCTATACCGCAGCCCTTTTTCCTTTTAGCGTCAAACTGCTCGTCCTTGGCACCAGGCGGAAACTGCTATGTGGAATATAACTATCCCCAGACATGCACTCCAGTATCCGGAGCGAATGGGTTAAAGAGCTGTCACATTTCAGCAAGCGGGACTTTCAAAGTTACTGGACAGTTTGCAGATACTGGCATCGGCACATCAGTGTCTTTCACTGGTTCTGGCACTTACATTTATGAGAACTTGAACCACTAGGAGCTTGGGACACACAAGCTATGTGTGGACAGCGGGATTCCAAGCACCGCTTTGGCCAGGCTTTAACGCAATCGGCGTTTCCCGCGCAGCAGAAGGACAAAGAGAGATGAGCAAAAGAGTCAAGCTTTTAGCCTCCGTAAACAGACTTCGCTCGCCCAAAGCGATTGGGCTTCTTCAAGTGTCCATAGTTGCCATGATATTTCTCGGTTGCGCGATTCAAATACAAGCGGCTCCAACGATCACCGGGATTCTTGTTAACGGGGTTGTGTCGAACACCGGACCAGTAGGCGCGACCTTGACTATTCAAGGATCGGGTTTTGGTGCAACCATCGGGTTCAGCACAGCGACACTCAACGGAATTGCATTGGCAGGGGCGGGAGTCAAGCCCACTAGCTGGAGCAATACGAGCATCGTGGCCGTCATACCGAACACTGCGAGTAGCGGGCCGATTGTCGTCACAGTGGCGAGTGTTAAGAGCAACTCGTGGCAATTCACAATTGGAGGGGTATTGACCAGTGTATCGCCAACGACCCAAGTTGCTGGTAAGGCCGTGACAATTACGGGAAGTGGATTAGGCACCGCGGGAGGAACTATCACCTTCAACGGCCAAAATGCCTCTTGGACCGCGTGGACGGCTACCAGCATAACGGCGATAGTGCCGCCGGCAGCGACGGTGGGGGGCATTGTCGCAACAGTTTCTGGGATTCAGACTAACGGCATTCCTTTTACTCCGACGCCGTATATCACTCAGCTGTCCTCAGCAAACGGTATTGCCGGAGATACCATAACGATCACAGGCGGCAGCTTTGGCAATCAGCAGGGAAATAGTACTGTCACCTTTGCTGGCGTTACGGCAACCGTGAACCCCAATGGGTGGAGTAACACGATCATTAGCGTTACGGTTCCTGCTTCCGCAGTACAGCTCGTCAATATTGTTGTCACTGTGAATGGGTCGGCGAGCAGTAAAGTTGCGTTTACCTATAACCTGCCCCAGATTACGGGCATCAGCTTGCCTTCGGGTCCACCGCAAGTTGGTTTCATCATCACGGGGAATAACTTTGGACCCAATGACAATCTCGTGAATACCTTTGTCACACTCGGCGGACAGATATTGCCCACCTTGTCATGGAGCAATACAGAGATTGTAGTGCAAGTACCTGCTGGTTTCCCGCAAGGCAACAATCTCCCACTTGTCGTAACTTACGCAGGTCTCGCAAGTACTAACAACGTACAGTTTAGCGTTGTTCCGCCTTTCGGCTGCAATTAGAAGGCTACCATCATATGAAAGCGCGAAGCTGACAGATGCAAGCTGACAGAGCTAAGAAACACACGGAAGCCAACAGGAGCGCGCGCTCTACGGCGGCGGCTGTTCACGAAGGATATGCCGATACTGAGGTAACTACAGTTATGAGACGAGAAATGAAGGGTCGCTATTCGTTGTTTGCCTCGCCTATTACGTGCGTCGGATTACTGGCCATGGTCAACATGATGCTCTGGACAGTGTGTGCATTATCGCAAGAGCAGCCATCGGTCACCATTCAAGAAAACGCACGCCCCTCCAGCCAGTCGGTGACAGTCTCAACTACCGGCTCGACGATACGCGCAAGCCAGAGACGAAACAGCGTAGGCCCTCCTTTGAAGCCTGAGCTGCCCGCAATTGACGCCTACGCTCTCAGCTCAGAATCCTCCGGGAAACGACAATCGGGCGAAGCGGCTTCTGATGTCCCGAATTACATTACTTATCGATTCTTTTTCCACGACGTGCTGTTGTTTGACCAAGTGGCGGCACGCGTAAAAGCACTCGGGAAAGATGGCGACCAGTGGCGAACCCACATTCAGCGTTCCATCGGTCTCACCGACGAAGAAACCGACGAGATCCGGCACATCGCCTCCGAGTACATGCACATGTTCGCTGACCATGATACGCAGGTGCGCGTCCTCGTGGCTTCGCGGACCCAGCATTCCCTGTCAACGGCGGCTGACCCTGAAATGCGCGAGAAGTTGACTGAACTGCGGAACGAACTCAAGGCAAACGCTGAGCAGAAAATCGAGGAGCTAAGACAAAGGCTCAGTGAAGATGCCTTCCAGAAGCTCGATGCGTACGTGCAGAAGACGTCCAAACCGACAGTTGTGGCCCCAACTACTCTGCACACCACGAAGGTGCCGGCGCAAGCAGTTGCGCAGCACCTGGGAGGTGAACAGTGATGCGGCGGGCGAGTTCGTGTGTTTTCTTCGTGGCTCTTCTCGCGGGGTGCTGCTCCAACGCGTTCGCACAGCTATATGCAAAGAACAAGGTAGTGATCGAGTCTACTCAAGTATTGCAAGAGTGCGAAACTTGGGCGGGTTCGGACGTGATCAACGATTATTCGCAAACTATTGGCGAGGTCCCAATATCCAGCGGCAGCGTCGATATAAAGTGTACACCCACTGATCCTGTTCCGCCGTTAAATGGGGGATATCACTGCACAGGAGGGAGTTCCGGATCGAATATCTGGGATGCGGATTGCAGCGCGGTCTACAACAAGGTTTACGGGGCCCGATACAGGCTTGACGCTCAACATATTCTAAATTTTCCGCTGGGATACGACGGCACCTTGTCGGGAAATGAGTACGAGGACTTCCTCGGTTTCAGCAACTACAACACACGGGTCGATACATGTGCCCCGCAAAGCTCGACTTGTGATTCATGGGAGCCCCCGCCCCCACTCACTCAGAGGTATTACCCTTCGACGACGGGATGGGTGGTTTTCAGTACGACTACGTGGGATACTACCATACTCATATCGCCGCAGCAGGTTTCCCTACAACAGTCGCAGTCGCAGAGTTTCACAACGAATTGGGCTGTCGGGAGCGTTACTTGGCAGATTGCTTCTGGGCCGGGGACCATTACTAGCAACGGCGTGTACACTGCACCATCCTCGATCACGAGCGCCCAAACTGCGACCATACGAGCCTGCGTAACAACGAATAGTGGCAATTGTGATACAGCAACCGTCAACTTGAAGCAGCCAGTACCTACGATTACTACGGTATCCGTGGATGGGGTTGTTAATGGCTCTTTGAAGGCTGGTTCAACTCAAACGGTGAAGCTTACGGGGTCGAATTTTGGGACCAGCGATCAGATCGTAGCTCTGTCTGGCGCGCAGTACCTGACGATTAGTAATGTAGGCCAACCACAAAATCAACAGACAATTTCATTTACAGTTACAACCTCAGGGAATGCCCGTCAAGGTACTGCTACCTTTCAGTTGACTCGGAGTAGCGATGGATCACAAGGGACATCTCCGAGCATCAATATTCAGCCATTTTATCCTCCCGTTCCTAAGATTATGATGGTCACGAGCACCACGCAAGATTGCTCTACGGGGACGCAGGTGGACAACCTAACGACTCAGGTGTTTGCCGGTCAGCCAGTAATCCTCTGTTCCCCGACACCGGTGTTGCCAGCGGGCCTCACCGTTTCTAGTTCGACATGGAACCCAGGAAATGTTCTTGATCTCAGCGGCGGGTTCTCGGCAAATTCCGGCTCCGGAGAAGAATTGGCCAATCCCTCGATGACCACTGCTGTCATCGGGCCTTTTTACTGGGTCGTGCCCGACAATCTCGAGACAATGACGTACAATTATTGCGTGGACAACGGCACTCCTTGCCCAACCTCATACGCGGCCACATTCGACGCTAGCGGCCCCACTGGCAATCTCCTCCCAACCGCACACGTCACAACTGACGCTACAGGCACGGCGATTACAAATCCTCAAAACGGCAGTGCATTCTTGCAAATGACCAATGCCCCACAGCCAAATCCGGGAGCCGGAATCTGGTTTCAAGAGAATGCCAATATCTCAAGAGGGAACTTTATCTGGATACAGAAATTGGATTCCGTTATCTATAATGTGCTTGCTGTTACGGGCAATAACAATCCATTTCTGAATGCCAATGACCAATTAGATGGGATCTATCCCTATCCAGGTCAAGGAGCGAATGGCCTGCTTGCATCTGATGGCCCAGGTGTTCCGCTATACAGTTTCTTTGGTGAGGCGTCCAAGTGGTTCGACGCTACCCTCTACGTACTCTGGGATCCAGCTATTCCCCCCACCGGACAGCCAAACTGTGCAACTGCTTGGGTGGACACGAGTACCACCCCGTACACTGCTCACGCGAGCACTTGTGCGTCAATTCCAGTGCCGTTGGCTTCCGTGACGTGGGGTTGGTCTGCCTGCGCGATTAACACCGGAGCGGGCGCTTCGCCTTCGTGGACGCTAAACTGCGGCCAAGCCTATGCAGATCCTCCGACTGCTAGCGACTATCCTCAGTGGAACAGTTGTTATGTGTCCCAATTTGGAGGCTGCAACTAATGATGTTCAAATGGAGATGGGTATGATCAAGCTCACTAAGCTCGCCATTGTTTGTGTGATGCTGGTTGTTTTCGCCGCCAACAACATAACCCTTGACGCCCAGACCAAGATGGCGGCAACAAAGTCTGCTTCACTTTCTGTAAGTGTATCCCTTCAAAAGGACACATTCGCAACCAATGAGAAACCGTTGGCTATTCTGACTCTGAAGAACATCAGCAACCGTATTGTCTCCGTACGGACGGACATGGTCGATTATCGAGTCCACGTTGAACGTGACACACGTGAAGCTCCGAGAACGTCCTACCATCGGAGGATTCGCGGTGAGCTTTTACCCGGGGAGACGGGCCTTGCAGCGGGAGGCGTAGTTGACAGCGTTCCGCCTGGTGGGTCAGATATCCGCAAGTACGATTTATCAGCTTTCTACGATCTCGCAGTTCCTGGAAAGTACGCTCTATACATAGAGGTTCTAGACGAATCGTCCGGAATTTGGTTGCGAACCAAAACAGTGGAGTTCACGATGCAAGCTGCGTCACAATAGTGTCTGACGCGGTTCGTCGGTTCAGCAACTGCAGAAAATGAAAGTCTCGTTATCGATTTGGTGTGTCCGTATCGAATTACAGGCCGGTTACCTGTTGCTTCAAGGCAGGAGCAAGCTTGGCGACAATAGCAAGACCGGCAAGACCACTGTTCTCACGCATAACCGCAAAGTCCTAATGGTCTATGTCGTGTGTTGTGGATCACGGTGAGGTGTGACAGAAGGCCCTGACGGGTGCTGGTCGGCAAGACTAGCGTATGGGGTCAAAATTCAGCGGGCAGGATTCGCCGGGGGGGCGACGGAATCTCGGTTCCGTCTGTGGTCCTGATCGCTGCTTCCCTCGATGTGTTGTCGTCCGGAGTCCTGAGAGTTCGCAGTTGTTGACCAAGAGTGTGCAGGCTGCGGATTCGGGGCTTGGATCAGGTCTGCAAGAGGAGACGATTCCCAATGCGATTATTTGCAATGGTTGTGTCTTCATGCGTTCTAATACTCATCTTAGCTACGTTTTGTTGTGCCCAGACTTCATCAGCAACTACCCCGGTTGTTTCTCACAGCCATACGAACATCTTGTCGGCCCAGTATGTTGGTCCCACTGGCATTACACAGTACCTGGCCTCAGGGCAAGCACAACCGCTCTCGATGACGCATGCTGATTTTTACGGCGATGGGAACGACAGCCTGGCGATCGGCTATGGGACGGCGGATGGAAGTGGCGTCCTATCGTTGCGGCGAGCCCATGCAAATGGCATGACACCCCGAACTGATGCCTCGTCAACCGTGCAGGTGAACAGCCAGTCTCCCTCTTTGTTTGCCAGCACCGCCACGGTGTTGGCCTTGCCGACGGCTCCGAATTTCTTAGCTACGGGACAGTTTCTTGGGCAGATCGATCTGGTGACCGCAGCTCAAGGCGGGAACGCAATTTATGTCTTGGCGGGAGACGGGACAGGTAATTTTGCTGCTCCCCGATCGTTGCCCGTATCGGGGCCGATCAGCGCGATGGCTACCGGACGGTTCGGCAGCAACACACAAACGAACTCGATTTTGATTGGCACCTCCGGCCCGCAGCCCACAGTCTCACTCTATCGGCGATCGGCAAGTGGCATAGCCCTGGTTGCCACTTATCCCTTGCAGTCTCCAGCGAGTTCATTCGACTTCGACGACTTAGATGGTGATGGATGTCCGGATGCGGTGATGGTGTCCGGAGGAAACGTCCTGATCCTACACGCTACGGGTGCCAACGGCACACCGCAACTAGAGACTCTTTCCCTGCCGTTTTCCGCCGTGGGCGTCCTCTCAGGATTTTTTACGCATGATCGGACATGGCGACGGCAGATGGCTGTGCTGGACAGCAACAACACGGTACATATCGTCGTTCACGGAGGCTTTGACGCGCGGCCCTGGATAAGGGCCGAGATCAAGGCCATGCGCGATGCGCTGGTGCACAACTTACCGAATCCTTTCCGGAGAATGGAAACGGGGCCGGCAACCGATGGATGGAAAGTACTGGAAAGCTTTGCCGGAATGGCTGGTTTCAGCAACTCAGGTCAAGCTGCACTGTTTCTGCGTACGTCTTTCTTGCGAAGAGGAACCGATGAAGTTCTGGTGGTGAACTCCGCAGCAGGACAAGCGAGCTTGATCTCTCACACAGGAACTCAGAGCGGGGCCGAGGGGTTCATCACCGGCGAAGAATCCTTGCTGCCAGTGCCTTCCGCTCCGATGACCGCGGCGGCGATGACTGTAAGTCCGGGCCAGCCAGGCTTGGTCATGCTGACGCAGAACTCAACAGAGCCGATGGTATCAGCCCCCACTTCCCCTATCACTTTCACGGTCAATACTACTGCCGACACGGTAGATGCCAATCCCGGAGATGGCACGTGTGCCGATGCGAGCAAACAGTGCAGTCTGCGGGCCGCGATCATGGAAGTAAACGCGGAAGCCGCTAAAGCAGTGGTGGGCCCTTTTCAGATCACGCTGCCCGCCGGGAACTTCAATCTGACGATTCCTGGCCGTGCAACGACGGATGCTTCCACGGGGCACTTGGATGTCAATGCGCCGGTGACGATTGTGGGTGCTGGTGCGAGTGCGACAACGATCACTCAGACTAATCCGAATGGCGATCAGGACATGGTGTTTCTGATCGATGCCGCGGAAGACCTTACACCGGACTATGCGGTGACGATTCAGGGTTTGACGATCACAGGAGGGCACGCGAACTCAGCCAATCTGCTTGCCCAGGGCGGAGGAATCCACTGGCAAGCAGGGGCGAACGGAACCGGTTCGCTTACGCTGAATAGTGTCAACATCCAAAACAATTTTGCGACGGACCCTGCCGATGCAGGTCTGGATGATGGAGGCGGTCTAGCGCTGTTCAATACCGCCGCTGTGACTCAACCGGCGGCCGTGACCATTACCGGTCCGAGCACGATCGGGAACAATGCCGCATTCGATGCTGGCGGCGGCATAGCTTTAAAGGGGGCAGTAAGTCTAACGATGACCGGCGCGACGGTGACCGGGAATCGGGCAGTGGGAAGTGGAATCCAGCAAGGGGGCGGACTGTACTTCTACGTGGCGAACAATCCTCCCAGTGGCAAGAGTTCAAGCCCTTCCTTTATCCACGGCAGCATACTCTCAAACAACACAGCCGGTGCCGGCGGCACGGGTGAAGGTGGGGGGATCTGGACCGATCAATCGCTGACCATTGATCGAGGAAGTGTTGTCAGCGGCAACACCGGTGGCACGGGCGGCGGAATCGCAATCGGTCTGCAGGGTGCGACTGATCAAGTCACAATCACGGCATCCACGATAACCGGGAATGGAACGGGAGGAGGAAATGGTGGCGGTATCGAGGTCGATGCGGGAAGCAAGGCCAACCTCAATCTGAGTTTCAACCGGATCTTTGGAAACACCGTCTCGGGTGGCGGAGCAGGCACCGGACTGTACAACGCCGGCAGCGGTACGCCACCTGCAACCGATAACTGGTGGGGCTGCAATGGAGGGCCCCAGTTGCCTGGGGATCTCTGCGACCAAACCGCCGGGAGTGCCACGGTTAGTCCGTGGATACAGTTGTCATTCACCGCGAATCCCAATCCCGTCCTCGTTCTATCAAGCACCACATTGACGGCAGCCTTCCAGGATAGTAATCCAAACTTTGCTGCCAACCTCAATGCCCTGGTTGGCTTACAAGCTAACTTTAGTGGCGCTGTTAACGGCTCGCTTGGCGCGTCGTCTGGAGTGATCGGAAGCAATGGGAAAGCGACTGTTCTTTTCACGCCGAGCAGCGGCCCGACTGCCCAGGCAAATGTCCAAGTCGACAACGCCACAGTCACGGCAACCGTTGGAGTCATGGATTTTGCCATTTCCGCATCGCCGACTTCGCAAACGATCAACGTCGGCACGTCGACGGCGACCTACCAGATCACGGTTGGACCACTCAACGGATTTAGCGGCACCGTTGCACTATCTTGCGGCAACTCCGACGGCTTGAGTTGCGGCATTAACCCGTCTCAGATCACCGCCTCCGGCACCGCGACGTTGACGATACAAACCGGATCGGCGGCACCGGGCAGCTATCCCAACATCACCGTGGTCGGGACAACCGGCAACGTCTCCCATCAAGTCGCGGTTCAGCTCAACATCGCCGACTTCGCCGTTTCCATCTCCCCAACTTCACAAACGGTCGCCGACGGAGCGAAGGCCACCTATTCGGTGACAGTATCCAGTACCACTGGATTCAATGGACCGATAAGCCTTGGAGTTAACGGCCTTCCGTCCGGAACGGTCGCCTTTAGCCCCGGTGTAGTGAACCTGGCGGGACAATCGAGTTCTGCCAACTCGACGCTAACTGTAACAACGACAGCCAGTGGTACATATAGCTTCACAATCCTAGGTACGAGCCAGACAAATGTGACACGATCTAGCTCTAACGCTCAACTCACAGTGGAGACTCCTCCCACCATTTACCGGCCGTCCACCTTTTCCGGACAATATGCAGGAGGTCAATATGCTTTCGATGGTAATCTGAGCACCTTTGCTAACTTCCAAAAGACGGGCAAGGGCGTTCCTCCGGTCACAGCGACGGAGGTGTGGAGCGCATGGTCCAAACCTACCGGCACCCCAGTTTCCATAGTGTTGTCCGTAACATCGAGCGTCAGCGGCATGGGAGCGTCGGCCGCAATTTCCTGGAGTGCCGGTAACTGGTCTGGCACCATATACTCCAGCACTCAGCGCTCAGAGACGACCGATACAGTCACACTTCCATCGTACATTGACATTTCTGCCTTACGAGTTACCGCGCAAGCAACATTTCCTGGAGGCGTGTACCTTGAGAGTATCAATCACAACGTTTACGAGATTTTTGTTACAGTCGTTGCAAGGTAGTGAGCTAGCGGTGCTTCAGAGAGGAAGGGCGCGGCAATGTCTCCTTGGCGCGGTTTTCATCCCTTGAACCGAGGGCAATCTGTCAACGTCTTTGAACCGCACCTGTCGCTTAAGATGGGGTTCTGTTTCGGAGGTTTGCCAATCGCGCACGTGGGGCGAAGTCCTGAATGTGACTGAGATCACGGACGGATCCTCGATTAGGGAAGAGAATCTAGTGGCCGTCGAAGCCTAGTTCTTTACTTCGCTCGCAATACTTGGCATGCCGCCTTGGAGAGGGTTGAGAACAACAGGTCCATCTGCTGTGGTCGGCATGCGTTCAAGCGTGGCAATCGTCGGTGATCGGTTTTTCTTGCGACCCCTTATTTTCGTTGCCCTAGTGCTGTCTTCTACGCAAGTTCAGGCGCAGCAACCGCGTCAGCTAGTGCTTCGGCATGTCCGCCCTGCAGTTTCAAGCGGCAGGGCTATATCGGTGGGGGCTATGCCACAGCGGCAACAGCTGAATCTCTCGATTCTTCTACCGCCCCGCAACGCAACTGAACTCGCTGATTTGTTGGTACGACTGTACGACCCAAGCAGCCCTGTATATCATCGATTTCTCACGGTGGCTCAGTTCACCGAACAGTTCTCTCCGTCTGCAGAGGATTACAAGGCCGCAGTTAACTTCGCCCGGGCGAACGGCTTCACGGTAACTGGCACGCCAACGAATCGTTTGCTTGTGCCCATCCGCGGCACGGTAGAGCAAATCGAGAAGACTTTCCACATAAGGATGCAGCTGTACCAGCACCCTACGGAGAATCGCATCTTCTTTTCGCCGGACCAAGAACCTTCTCTTGATCTGAACGTGCCGGTCGCGCACATTGCCGGCCTGAATAACTTCTCGGTGCCACACTCTATGGCGATCAGTGCACCTGTAACAACAGGTGACACCGCCGAAGCGGGGACCGGCTCAGGCCCAGGTGGTTCATATCTCGGCAGCGACATGCGCGCAGCCTACTACGGAGGCACTGCGCTGACGGGCAGCGGACAAGCTGTCGGCCTCGCGGAGTTCGACGGCTATAACCTGAGCGATGTGAACTCCGTCTTCAGTAATGTGGGACAGTCATATAGTGTCCGCATCAATAATGTGTTGTTGGACGGCGCCTCTGGCAGTCCATGCCAATTCCAGACTCATTGTAGTGATGCCGAGCAGGTCTTGGACATTGCGCAGGCGATCGGCATGGCCCCTGGGCTGGACCAAGTACGTGTATACATCGGGAATCTAGACACGGACATTCTCAACGCCATGGCTTCGGAGAATGTCGCCAAGCAACTGAGCATCTCGTGGTGGTGGTCTCCGGATGATCCGTCGATCGACGATGTTTTCTTTGAGGAATTTGCCGCGCAGGGCCAGAGTATTTTCGTAGCATCTGGAGACAGTGGCCCTTTCGATCCACTCTCCGATAACTACTACCCCGCCGAAGACGCTTATATCACGGCCGTTGGGGGAACCGTTCTGTTTACGAATGGTGCCGGGGGCTCATGGAACGAGGAATGGCCATGGGGACAAGGAGCTGGCAGCGAAGGAAGCGGCGGCGGCATCAGTCCAGACGGAATTCCTATTCCAAGCTGGCAGACGGGAGTAGCCAATTCGTCCAATCAAGCGTCGACAACTCTGCGGAATGTGCCGGATGTAGCCATGGAGGCAAACACCGATAACTATAACTGCGACATGGGAACGTGTGCTGGGACGTGGGGCGGCACCAGTTTCGCTGCGCCGCGGTGGGCGGCCTATCTTGCACTCATCAATCAGCAGGCACTGGCGGCGGGCAATCCAACTGTGGGTTTCATCAACCCCGGCATCTACGCAATCGGTGAGGGCTCCAACTACAACAGCGACTTCCATGACATCTGGGTTTACCCCGCCGTTGCTGGCTACGATTTGGTCACAGGATGGGGGAGTCCGACCGGTCAGAAGCTGATCGACGCTGTGGCCCCCGCGCCATCTGGGAGCTTCCATCTTTTGGCTTCGCCAAGCAGTTTAAGCATTAACCCAAACAGCTCCGGGACGACCACAATCACAGTTAACGGCCAAGCAGGGTTCAGCGGCAGCGTCAATTTCGCCGTCACATCAGAATTGCCCAACGGAGTAACTGCGGAGTTCGATCAGAACCCTACAGCCGGAAGCAGCGTGCTGACCCTCGCGGCGAGTAGCTCGGCGATCCGCGGATCGTACCTGGTGACCGTGACTGGTACCTCGGGCGCCTTATCCGCAACCGTAGATATTGCTGTGGAAGTAAATGTACCAGGTTTCACGATTCTCCCCTCGCCCGGGCCCTTACAGATCTTCCCAGGTATCTCCGGTTCAATATTCATTACTGTGACCAATTACTCCGGATTCGCGGGCAGTGTCGATCTTGCAGTGACATCACCTCTTCCCAGTGGTGTAACCGCGTATTGGACATCGGGCCCAAGCAATGGAGTGAGTATCCTCACGTTGAGCGCCAGCAACTCAACGGTTCCAGTGCGAACGGTGCTGACCATCACGGGCATTTGTGGCGCCCTGACTGCGACGACCACTATTCCATTGGTGATCGGTGCTCCGACCTTTGCGATCGTTCTTTCGCCCGTTCCCTATTACATCGCCCAAGGGGGTTCCGCCATCACCACCGCTACGGTAGCTCCCATCGGCAATTGGAGCTACCCAGTTACCTTGGAGGCATTCCAACTACCCCCAGGGGTCACAGCGACATTCAATCCAAACCAGACTAGTAGCACCAGTCAGGTCTCTCTGGCTGCAAGTAGCTCCGCCACACTGGGAACGTTCTGGACGAATATCGAGAATTCCCTATTCCCGATGACCGTCACCGCCACGCCGACCCCTACCTTCGGAGTCGGTATCTCACCAGGATTTCTGACGATGACTCAGGGAGAAACTGTCACAAGCACGGTCACAATTGTGGAACTGAATGGATTCAGCGGGAGCATAAGTCTTCAAACCGCCGAACTGCCAAGCGGCGTTACTGCGACATTCAGTGTCAACCCTACTACCGGGACCAGCGGTTTAACCCTAACGGCGAGTCCTTCGTCGGCGGTCGGGATCTTCCCAGTCTCTGTTATCGGCTTTTCTGGCACACGGGGCTTCAGCGGCTATCTTGAGCTGATAATCAATCCAGCTCCTGCGTTCGGCCTCAGCCCCTCGGCTTCTTCTGTGAATTTAGCTCAGAGTTCCACAATCACAAGCGCCGTCACAGTGGTGCCCCAGGCCGGATTCACTGGTAGCGTCAATCTCACGACATCTGCACTTCCCTCCGGTATATCCGGAACATTCAGTCCTAACCCTGCAACAAGAAGCAGTGTGCTCACGCTGACCGCAAACGGCACCGTACCTTTGGGGAACTACCCGGTGATCATCGCCGGCACTTCCGGCACTCGAACCATAAATACCGTTGTCTCTCTGCTTGTGAGCCCCGCAGGTGCACCCACGACCACTCTACTGTCCATTACTCCTAATGGTGGAACTTTGACCACAGGTGCGCCTTACACACTGACTGCCACAGTCGTACCTGCTACAGGTTCCACTGCGCCGTCCGGAAACGTCGTATTCACCGTCGGTTCCTCGACACAGACTGTGACTTTAGATTCTGCTGGCGTTGCCACTTACACGGGCACGGCTCCTCCGACAGGCGGCAGTCTTGCGCTATCAGCAGCATATCTAGGAACGACGGCGTTTGCCGCGAGTATTTCGAACATTCTGAACGAAACAATAACGCTGCCGGTGAGTCCCAGCTTTAACATCAGCGGCACTCCAGTGACGCTTTCGCCAGGTGCAATCACTGGAAACACTTCCACGATCACAGTTACGCCTGCGGGTGGCTTCACAGGCACTGTAGCGATGACTGCCACGATTACTTCCAGCCCCACGGGTGCCCGACACCCACCGACATTGAGTTTCGGTTCGACCAGCCCAGTGAGCATCACTGACGCCAATGCTCACACAGCAACACTCACTGTCTCCACGAGCGCTCCGAGTAGCAGCTTTGTTCTCTATACCATCCCCAGGCGGCTGTCATGGGCCACAACATGGGGGATGACTCTCGCGTGCACTTTGCTCTTCGGGGTTCTGGCCAGGCAGCTTAGCTGGCGAACCAAGTTTGTAATGCTGGTGCTTATCGTGTTCGTTTCTGGTGGAATGCTTGCGTGTGGAACCGGCAGCGGGAATAGTGATGGCACGGGCAATCCCGGTACGAGCGCGGGAGTCTACACGATCACCGTGACTGGCATTTCGGGCAAAAGCACGAGCACCAGCACGGTTACGCTCACAGTTGAGTAGTTGAGTAGTGCCCGAGTTAACAGAACGCATTGTGGATGTTCCCGGGCTCTTCCTGACAGAAGAAATCTGACGAAATTTCAACCGTGCTTTCGTGCTTTGGTATGCGTTCCTCTAACGCTTACACATGGGGCAGTGGTGCGCAAAAACAAACTGTCCTTTTAGGAAGCGTTGGCATGATCGGGCGTAGGACCTCAAAGCGAGTCAGTGGACATTCTCAAGAACCTTGTTCTTTCCGGACTTACAACGGCCAATCTGGCGGCGGGCATTGCAATGTGCGGCAGTAGCAGCGGAGAAGACAACACCCAACCACGAAGTTGTCAATCGTGTACTTCCTCTGACGCTTACGGTCGAGGAATATGACATCGGGATTCTTAGACTCTGGTAAAGCATCGTAGAGCGTTGCGATGTAGGCGCGAACGTCTTTACCCCACTTTGACGAGACTCGTTCTTTGAGATTTGAAGCCAGAGCGTTTGCATCACCAGCATCCTTCCATTTGCATTGGAGAGCCGCTACGAGGCATCCCTTATCGTTTACGGCCAAACCATCCGCTCCACCGTCTCCGGAGCCACCAACATGCCACCAGCGAATCTGTGGCTGCTCAAGTTGCAGCAATTCACAGACAAGGTGCTCGAATGCGTTCGGGCTCAACCAATCCAACATGCGCCCTGCAATCTTCTGCACATCACACGTTGGGCTTAGGTCCGGGGCGTAACGTCCCCGATAAATTTCATCTAGGACTTCGAGTGCCGTTCGCCCTCTATCAGGGCGATCATAGAGCCACCCCTTCGTGTTTCGGCTCAGCAAGGAGTACGTGATCCAGCGTGGGAGCAATGGGAATGCGATGCCAACCTTCTCCAGCCACGGCAGGTGAGGCTCCAAATAGTCCCGCATGGAGGCCACTGCGGGTGCAAAGCGAATCTGCGTCACGTCGGTCATACGAACACTTTAGTCACGAGGTATGACAGCGGAGGTCAGCTAGTCTTGTGGAAACGTCAGAATCGTGATGACCTTCGGTGACACAGGTCACTGCGATGATGGTTGCAGGCGGATACTCTGGACCGATAGTCATCCGCGCTCTTATGCCAAGAGGCGATCAACTCTCGCGACAATGGAAGCTCGTCCGGCTCTTGAGCGGAAAACTTGGCCGCTCTCTTGCCCAACTGCGTTCAGAATTGGGAGTCACGAAGCGAACGGTGCAACGGGACATCAAGGGTCTGGAGCGTGCCGGGTTTCCCATCGTGTCGGAGGCGAGAGATGGAACGATCTTTTGGCGCTTCATCGAGGGCTTCGCTGCGGAGTCTCCGGTCTCGCTGACGCTCACGGAGTTAATGGCGTTGTACTACAGCCGGGGGCTGCTTCGCCCTCTTCAGGGCAGTGAAATCTACGACTCCCTTGAGGCGGCCATGCAGAAGATTGGAGCAACCCTGCCTGCGGAGAGCTTGCGGCTGATGCGGGAATTGGAAGGGGCAGTGGCAGTCAGCACCTCCGGCTGGAAGGATTACAGCCGCTCCCGCGAGGTCATGGACAAACTGACAAAAGCGGTGCTGCACCGATATACGGTCCGCATTGAACACACGGCTGTCGGATACAAGAATCCCGTTTCACGAGAAGTCGATCCCTACAAACTCTGGTACGTCAACAACGGCTTGTATCTGGTGGGACTGGACCATCGGAGCGAAGATTTGAGGGTGTTCGCGGTCGAGCGGATCAATTCCGTGTCCCTGACAAATCGCCGATTCGATCCCAGTGGCTTCGATTTTGAAAAATTCGCGCAATCGGCTTTCGTCATGATCGGGGGCGAAGCGCAAGAGGTGGAGATCAAGTTCTCGAAGGAGCAAGCGCCATATGTCAGCGAGCGGACATGGCACCCGAGCCAAAGCATTGTGGACGGACGGAACGGTGGCATTGTTCTCAGGCTCAAAGTTGCCGACTTGGGCGAGATCAAGCGATGGCTGATCGGCTTTGGTGCGGACGCTCTGGTCATGAAACCGCCGGGCCTCCGGCGTGAAATTGCTTCAGAGTGTGCCCGCATGAGCAAGAGAAGGGTGGGTCCGAAATGAGCCAAGCTGCGTGGCGAAATCGGAGCAACCATGGTGGTTGGGCAACGCTGTCGGTCCAATGGCTATGGCTTGCCGCCCCACAAATGGCACTTCCGTAATCGCAAAACGGGGGTGCAATCACTGATTTTCGCCCGGAAAGGGTGGAGCATGGACAGAGCCGTGTTTACAAGTCCACTCCCCTGACGGACAAGACCGAGGGCAAGCGTGCCGCAAGGCTGAACAAAGAGGTGTAATGTGGCGAAGACGAAGAAGGAAAATGCGGCCGAATTGTCCGCCGCGCTGCTGGCGGTGATGAACGCTCCCGTTCCTGTGCATCCAACCTGCAAAATAAGCAAGTCGAAATACATGGCCGGAGTGCAGTGTCCCAAGCGAGAGTATCTGGAAGTGCACCAGCCCGAGCTTGCTGAAGATGTGGACGATGGCCGGATGGAGCAGGGCATGGACGTGGGTTCGGTGGCGCGGCGGATGGGATTGACGTTATTTCTCACGCCGGGTCGCAGGTTCGACTCGTTCAATGCAAACACAGTCAATGGACCAATGCAGTCGATATAGAAGTACTGGAGGAATTGATTGCTTCTTTCGATGCCTTTCGAGCGGGCGTACAAGTTGCCGGATTCATATTTAAGCCCGCGTTGATAACAAACTCTTCGGTACCGCGCTCAGCAAAGGATTTTGCGTTTAGGAGAGATATCGAGGTAGTAGCAGGCGACTCTTTTAGGCCGTACCTTGGTGGGGTGAAGTGCACAAGGGCAGAGGTGGAATCTATGGAACGCGGACGCTATTCAACACTTCCACGCCTCAAAACCGACCTAGTTGCACATTTGAGGCAAGACAAAGGCTAGCCGGCGCGTCACCGGGTAGACGGGTTAATAAACCCTGCGTTTAGACCTCACACTCTGGCACTGAAAACACAGAACTTCGGGGTGGTCCCAGAGCGGGTAATAAACTAATGTTTCTCGAACGTCGGAGCAAGGTCGCGAGGTCGGGTTACTCGCCCGCCAGCTAATTCCGGGCGGCGTGGAGGTTGACGGTTCCGGTGGGCTGGACAATGCGATCCGAATGACCCGCGAGCTAGTGGCGAACCGGGAAGTGCCCGCCATCTTTAGAAGGCACTTTCGAGAACGGCGGCGTGCTGGTGCAGGTGAATCCATCCGCTAAAGTCAAGCTTTAGAGTCCCTCTACGAAGCCCGCTTCTGTGTGATGAGATGCAAGCGGGAGCGGTGCTTCTCCTTCATTTGCTCTGTCGAAACAACTCTGCGACCAAGATCAGCGAGTTGCATAAGCTCGGTCTGTATTGCTTGCAGCCGTTCTTTCCTCTGTCCGTGAGCCACTTGGACATCTACTCTATTCACGCCGTCACGCCGAAATTGCCGATTCAACTCTTGAATGTCAGCGATCTCCGCTCGGAGACGCCCAATCTTGTCCCGAAGAACCTCTAGATGGTCCATACCATCAGAATAGCCTATGTGGACCTCTTCCAGCACGATAGGACCAAAGAATAGTCTGAGGATCGATGAATCCGGAACACCGGATGCCGGTGTAGTCAAGTCGCTTGATGAAGCACCACGACGCTACCAAGCACAAAATGACGGGCCGCCTACTCCCTTCCCCTCGGATGACGACACGCACCGCGCCGACCCCACCGCTGTATAAGATGAGAGACAAGTTACATTGCTACCACTGCTGTGTCTGTTCAACTGTGAATAGGCGATGACAGCGACCTAAGACTCAGCGGAAGGAAAGCAAGACGATGATGCAGAAATCTTACTGTTTTGCACCGAGCGGTGGAAATCACTGTGACAATCTCCAACGGAATTGCGATTGCTCCCTCTCGCTGAACAACATAGAACAGATTGCCACGAAATTAGGGCAGTGTAGGAACTCATGCTGCTGCCTGCTTGCTTTGGAAACGTTCGTTAGGTTGTTTCACGAACCTGTGCGCACGTTCGATGATCGGCACAAGTCGCTCCGGCAGTTCGCTTTTCATCACGTATTCATCCACCAACCACAGGATTCGCTCTGGCATATCAGAGTAAGCAGAGAGCAGGATGATCGGCAGAGCGGGAAACCGCTGCTTGATATGGCAGGCCACGGCTTCCGCGTCCATGCCCTCCTGTTTGTACTCCAGTAGAACGGCAGCCACAGAAGCTTCCTCCAACGTCTTGATTGCATCGTAGCCGTTGGTCGCGAGCTTGACGCCATAACCTTGCGCTTCCAGAGTCGCTTTGCGAAGCTCCAGCATTTGTGGGCGGTCATCGATGCACAACAGAGTAGGTGAGTCCATGGCCAAATTCTCCACTGGTCATTTGATGGTGTAATTAAGAGTAGCCGCGGTCAAAGCACACTCGCCGCAACCTGAACGGTGCGTGGAGTGGACCAATGGCCGTGCGTCAGTGGACGGCCGTGATCCCAGCAAAATAACCAAGTGTGACCGTGCCGGGACGCGCTGGGTCGGATCGAGAAAAGTGGGGCATTTGCTGGCTGCCTGATGGTGGAGGCAAAGAGCTATGTGGATGAGTTTTACGCGAACGACACAGGTGCGAAGGGCGAGTCACTGGACAAGATACGC
>Ga0075030_100001899_pt1 | contig 18888 bp, 13 predicted proteins | sample LitLauG_LLR_2012_FD_71393 | JGI IMG/M metagenome (GOLD analysis project Ga0075030, IMG submission 71393) | Freshwater sediment microbial communities from Pennsylvania, USA - Little Laurel Run_MetaG_LLR_2012 | ecosystem: Environmental > Aquatic > Freshwater > Creek > Sediment | place: USA...
GCGGCCATCACCAAGACCAAGGCCAACGACCAGTGGAACTACTACCAGGCCAAGGGCGTGAAGCGCAACCTGGCCGAGTTCGGCGCCCTGATGGCCAGCAAGCCGGAGCACGTCGAGAACTTCAAGGGCGAGGCCGAGCGCTACAAGAAGGAACAGGCCGACATCAAGGCCAAGGCCGACGCGCTCGAATCCGAAGTCGACGAGTGGGACAAGCGCAGCGAGGAGCAGATGCACGAGCACCACCGCTGGGCGCTGGGCGCCACCGCAATGCAGATCGCCATCGCGCTGTCGGCCATTGCGCTGCTGTCGCGCAAGATCTGGCTGCTGTATGGGGTTGGGCTGGTGGCGATCGCGGGCGTGGCGTTCGGGGCGATGGCGCTGTTGGGCATGTAGTTGCGGCCGATCGGCCGGTATCGCAGGGCGCCGGTATCAAAAGGAACGGCCGCACGGCGTCCGCTGCCGGCGCAGGCGCCGCACGGCGGACATCGTGAAACACCGTGTCAACGCAGGGGCTTGTACCGAAGCCGGTGCGGGCGGGCGCCGTCCTCGCCCAGGCGCTTGCGCTTGTCTTCCTCGTATTCCTGGTAGTTGCCCGAAAAGAAGACCCACTGCGAATCGCCCTCGCAGGCCAGGATGTGACTGGCGATGCGGTCGAGGAACCAGCGATCGTGCGATATCACCATGACGCTGCCGGCGAACTCGAGCAGCGCATCTTCGAGCGCCCGCAGTGTCTCCACGTCCAGGTCGTTGGACGGCTCGTCCAGCAGCAACACGTTGCCGCCCTCGAGCAGGGTCTTGGCCAGATGCAGGCGGCCGCGCTCGCCGCCGGAGAGCTGCCCGACGATCTTCTGCTGGTCAGCGCCCTTGAAGTTGAAGCGTCCCAGGTATGCGCGCGAAGGCATTTCGAAGCGGCCCACGGTGAGGATATCGGCGCCGCCGGAGATTTCCTCCCATACGGTCTTTTCGGCCGCCAGGGCATCGCGCGACTGGTCGACATACGCAAGCCTGACCGTGGAGCCGCGCACGACCTCGCCGCTGTCGGGCTGCTCCTGGCCGGTGAGCATCCGGAACAGCGTGGACTTGCCGGCGCCATTGGGGCCGATGATGCCGACGATGGCGCCCGCGGGTACGCGGAAGGACAGCTTGTCGATCAGCAGGCGATCGCCGAAACCCTTGCTGACCTCCTTGAACTCGAAGACCTCGGCGCCGAGGCGCTCGGCCACCGGGATGAAGATCTCCTGGGTCTCGTTGCGCTGCTGGTATTCGTGCGAATTGAGCTCCTCGAACCGGGCCATGCGCGCCTTGCTCTTGGCCTGGCGCCCCTTGGGATTCTGGCGCACCCATTCGAGCTCCTGCTTGATGCTGCGGATGCGCGAGGCCTCCTGGCGCGATTCGAGCGCGAGGCGCTGCTCCTTTTGCGCCAGCCAGCTGCTGTAGTTGCCTTCCCAGGGTATGCCGTGGCCGCGGTCGAGTTCGAGTATCCAGGCGCAGGCGTTGTCCAGGAAATAGCGGTCGTGGGTGATGCCCACGACGGTTCCGGGAAAGCGCTGCAGGAACTGCTCGAGCCACTCCACGCTTTCGGCATCCAGGTGGTTGGTGGGCTCATCGAGCAGCAGCATGTCGGGCTTGGACAGCAGCAGGCGGCACAGGGCGACGCGGCGCTTCTCGCCGCCGGACAGGCGCCCGATGGTGGCGTCCCACGCGGGCAGTCGCAGCGCATCGGCGGCGATCTCGAGCTGGTGCTCCACGTCGCTGCCGCTGGCGGCGATGATCGCCTCGTATTTGGCCTGCTCGGCCGCGAGCGTGTCGAAATCGGCGTCCGGCTCGGCATAGGCGGCGTAGATCTCCTCGAGCCGGGCCCGGGCGGTGATGAGATCGCCCAGCCCCTGCTCCACGGCCTGCCGCACCGTCATGGCCGGATCGAGCTGCGGCTCCTGCGGCAGGTAGCCGATCTTCATATTGGGCATGGGCACGGCCTCGCCCTCGAAGTTCGGATCCTCGCCGGCCATGATCTTGAGCAGGGTCGATTTGCCCGAGCCGTTCACGCCCAGCACGCCGATCTTGGCGCCCGGGAAGAAGGACAGCGAAATGTCCTTGAGGATGTGGCGCTTGGGCGGCACGATCTTGCCGACCCGCCGCATGGTGTACACGTATTGCATAGGTAGTAGCCTCGCTCCGAAGACGCATAGCTTACAGAAAGCCCGGCGCGCCGACCCCGCCCGCGTTGTCAGCAGCGGCAACTGCAGGTATGGTCGGCAATGGCCGGTTGCCGGCAGCGGGGGGGCGGTCACGATGGGGACGGCGAAAATGGCGCCGGCAGAGTCCGCGGGCGGCACGCAAGCGGTGGGGGCGCTTTCCGCCGGCAATCGCCGCGCAATGCGCTCGATCGCCGCCTTCGAGGGCGTCAAGGGCGTGCTTGCCATCGCTGCCACGCTGGGGCTGTTCAGCCTGCTGCAGCACGACCTGCATCATCTGGCGGCGACGCTCATCGGGCACTTCGGACTGAGTCCGGGCGATCGCTATCCGGCCCTGCTGCTGCATTATGCGGACCTCATCGAGGACACCGACCGGCGCACGCTGGCGCTGCTGGCCATTGCCTATGCAACGGTGCGGTCTGCCGAGGCCTACGGCCTTTGGCACGAGCGGATCTGGGGCCAGTGGCTGGCGGCGTTGTCGGGCGCCATCTATGTGCCTTTCGAGGTACAGCACCTGGCGTTTCGGCCGACCATTACCGGCGCGGCGGTGCTGCTCGCCAACCTGGCCATCGTGACCTACCTGGCCGTGCAATTGCGGCGCGAGCGCAAGTCCGCACGATCCGCCGCAGGCCAGCCGCCGCTGGCCTAGCCGTGAAGCCTGCTGTGCGTGGAGAAACCGGATCGGGGAGCACGCGCGCCGACCGCCGGCCGGATACGGCTTACGCGGCGGGCGGCTGTTCCCAGTCGGAAAGGGGCGGACAGGAGCACACGAGGTTGCGGTCGCCGTGCACGTTGTCCACGCGGGCAACGGGTGGCCAGTACTTGCGCCGCCGCAGCGCGGGCGTGGGAAAGGCGGCCACTTCGCGCGGATAGGCGTGGTCCCAGCGGTCTGCCGCCACCATGGCAGCCGTATGGGGGGCATTGCGCAGCGGATTGTCGTCGCGGTCGTAGGTACCGTCGGCCACTGCGGCGATTTCGGCGCGGATGCGCACCATCGCATCGACAAAGCGGTCGAGCTCGGCGAGCGATTCCGATTCCGTGGGTTCGATCATGAGGGTGCCGGGCACCGGGAATGACAGCGTGGGTGCGTGAAACCCATAGTCCATCAGGCGCTTGGCCACGTCCTCGGCGCTGACCCCGCAGGCCTCCTTGATGGGCCGCAGGTCGAGGATGCACTCGTGCGCCACGAAGCCGTTGCGCCCCGTGTACAGGATGGGGTAGTGCGCGGACAGCCGGCGCGCCAGGTAGTTGGCGTTGAGCAGCGCCAGCTGCGTCGCCCGCGTGAGGCCCGGCGCGCCCATCATGGTGAGATACATCCACGATATGGGCAGGATGGAGGCGGAACCGTAGGTGGACGCGCTGACCATGCCGACCGTGCCCGGCGCATCGAGGCTTCCCGGCAGGTAGGGCGCCAGGTGCGCCTTGACGGCAACCGGGCCCACCCCCGGGCCGCCGCCGCCATGGGGAATGCAGAAGGTCTTGTGCAGGTTCAGGTGCGAAACGTCGCTGCCGAAATCACCGGGGCGGGCCAGGCCCACCAGGGCATTGAGGTTGGCGCCGTCGGTGTAGACCTGTCCGCCATGGCGGTGGACGATGGCGCAGATGTCGCGGATGGCCTCCTCGAAGACGCCATGTGTCGACGGGTAGGTGACCATGAGCGCGGCAAGCTGCGCGGCATTCTCCTGCGCCTTCCTTTCCAGGTCGGCCACATCGATGTTGCCCTGCGCGTCACAACGCACCACCACCACCTGCATGCCGGCCAGGGCGGCCGATGCGGGGTTGGTGCCGTGCGCGCTCTCGGGGATCAGGCACACGGTGCGCTGGCCCTGGCCGTTGGCGCGATGGTAGGCGCGGATGGCCAGCAGGCCGGCAAACTCGCCCTGCGCGCCGGAATTGGGCTGGAGGCTGACGCGCTCGTAGCCCGTGCATTCGGCCAGCATGGCCTCCAGCGAGGCGATGAGCGCGTGGTAGCCGGCGGCCTGGTCGGCCGGCGCATACGGATGCAGCTGGGCAAACTGCGGCCAGCTCACCGGAAGCATTTCGGCGGTGGCGTTGAGCTTCATGGTGCACGAACCCAGCGGGATCATGGTTCGGTCGAGCGCCAGGTCGCGGTCGGAGAGCTCGCGCAGGTAGCGCAGCATCTGCGTCTCGGAACGGTGCGCGTGGAACACCGGATGCGACAGGTAGTCCTGCGGCCGCTGCAGCCTCTGCGGCAGGGCGCACGCGGGCGTGCGCTCCAGGGCGGCGAAATCGGCCGCTACCCCGAACACCTCCCAGAGCGCGGTCACATCGGCGCGCGTCGTGGTTTCGTCGAACGACACGCTCACCGCGCCGGCGCCCAGGTCGCGCAGATTGCAACCGAGGGCCCGCGCTGCGGCGTGCACACGATGCGCGTCCGCAACGGGTATGCGCACGGTATCGAAGTAGCTTTCGCCCAGCGCGTAGCCCGCGCCGCGCAGGCCGGCGGCAAAGATGGTGGCCAGGCGATGCACGCGCAGGGCAATGCGCCGCAAGCCCTCGGGGCCATGGTAGACCGCGTACATCGCGGCGATGACCGCAAGCAGCACCTGCGCCGTGCAGATATTGGACGTGGCCTTCTCGCGCCGGATATGCTGCTCGCGTGTCTGCAATGCCAGGCGCAGTGCGGGATTTCCCTGCGCGTCGACCGATACGCCGACCAGGCGGCCGGGCATGGAACGCTTGAAGTCCTCGCGGCAGGACAGAAATCCGGCGTGCGGACCGCCAAATCCCATGGGAACACCAAAGCGCTGCGCGCTGCCGATGACGATGTCGGCGCCCCAGCGGCCTGGCGGCTCCAGCAGCGTCAGGGCAAGCAGGTCGGTTGCAACGGCGACGATCACGCCGCTCGCATGCAGCGCCGCCGCGGTACCGGCAAGGTCGCGCACTTCGCCCGTGGAGGCCGGATATTGCAGCAGGACGCCGAAGGCTTCACCCGCCGCGGCCGGGTCGTCCACGGCCACCACCTCGATGCCCAGGGGTTCGGCGCGGGTGCGCACCACGGCCATGGTCTGCGGATGGCAATCGCGTGACACCAGGAAGCGCGGCGAGGTGCTGCGCGACGAGCGCCGCGCCAGCATCATGGCTTCGGCGGCTGCGGTGGCCTCGTCGAGCAGCGAGGCATTGGCGATGGGCATGGCCGTGAGATCGGCAACCAGGGTCTGGAAATTCAATATGGCCTCGAGCCGGCCCTGGGAGATCTCCGCCTGGTAGGGCGTGTATGCCGTGTACCAGGCCGGATTCTCCAGCACATTGCGGGCGATGACCGCCGGCATGCGCGTGCCGTAATAGCCCATGCCGATGAAGCTGCGCAGCACCTGGTTGGCGCCCGCCAGTTCGCCGATGCGCGCCAGTGCCTGGGTTTCGCTCAGGGGCGCACCGAGCGCCAGCGGCGCACCCAGGCGTATGGCGGGCGGAACGATGGCGGCAACCAGCGAATCGAGACTCGCATGCCCGAGCAGGGCGAGCATGGCGGCAGTTTCACCGGCATCCGGACCGATATGCCGGCCGATGAATTCACCGGCGTCTTCCAGCGCGGCCAGGGTCGGCACCGCGCCATCGGGTCCCATCGCGCGCCTGCCGTCCATCATTTCTCCGATTCGATCTGCTTTTGATATCCGGCAGCGTCGAGCAGGCCCGCCGCGTCGGCGGCATTGGCCGGCTTGAGGCGAAACAGCCATGCAGCGAAGGCATCCTGGTTGAGGCCCTCCGGCGCATCCTTCAGGGATTCATTGACCGCAAGCACCGTCCCGGCCACCGGTGCGTAGATGTCGGAGGCCGCCTTGACGGACTCGACCACCGCGATGACCTGTCCGGCGGCGTAGGTCTTGCCCGGTTCGGGCAACTCGATATAGACGAGATCGCCCAGGGCGTCCTGCGCGAAATCGGTGATGCCGACGAGCACGCTGCCATCGGCCTCGGCGCGCACCCACTCGTGGGACTCGGTGTAACGCAGATCTGCCGGTACCGTCATGCTTGCCTCCCGTGGCGCGATGGTTGAGAAAACCTGGATGGGAAATTGCGAACAGGGTCGTGAACGGTCACGCGGCCGCGCCCAGCGCCTTGCCGTGGCGCACGAAAGGCAGGCGGCACACCCGGGCCGCAGCGGGGCCGGAGCGCAGCGCCACGGTGACCTCGTCGCCGGGCTGCACGCCGGCGGGCAGTCGCGCCAGCCCAATGGAAGCCTGCAGGGTGGGCGAGAAGGTGCCGCTGGTGATTTCGCCGCGGCCCTGCGGCGCCTGCACGTCCTGGTGCGAGCGCAGTACGCCGCGCCCGAGCAGCCGCAGGCCCAGGAACTGGCGCAGTCCCCCTGCCGCCTGCAGGCGTTCGAGGGCTGCGCGGCCGATGAAATCGCGCGGGAAGCGGGTATCGACCGTCCAGGCAAGGCCGGCTTCGAGAGGCGATACGGACGCGTCCATGTCGCTGCCGTAAAGATTCATGCCGGCCTCCAGCCGCAGGGTATCGCGCGCGCCCAGGCCACAGGCAGCCACGCCGGCAGTCGCCAGGGCTTGCCAGAACGCCGGCGCGTCGGCCGCAGGCAGCGCGATCTCGCAACCGTCCTCGCCGGTATAGCCGGTGCGGGCCACGAACCATGGGCCGCAGGCTGCGGCCTGGAAATTACCCAGGCGACCCAGCACCTCGGCCAGTTGCGGCGCCGCCTGCGCGACGCGTTCCAGGGCCCGGGGCCCCTGGATGGCGATCAGGGACAGGTCCGTGCGCAGTCGCAGGGCCAGATCGGCGGTGTAGCCGCGCGCGGCGCGCACCTGCTCCATCCAGGCAAGATCGCCTTCGGCGGTCGAGGCGTTGACGACGAGGCGGTATGCAATGCCCGGCAGGCCGGCTTCGGCACCCAGGCGGTAGGCGATGAGGTCGTCGATGACGCCGCCGTCGGACCGCAGCAGGCAGCTGTAGAGCGCCTTGCCGGGGGACAGGCGGTCGATGTCGTTGGCCAGCAGGTGGCGCAGGAATTCGCGGCTGGCACTGCCGGCCAGATCGATGGCGCGCATGTGCGAGACGTCGAACATGCCGCAGTCGCGGCGCACCGCGTGGTGCTCCTCGATCTGGGAGCCATAGTTGAGCGGCATTTCCCAGCCGCCAAAGTCAACCAGGCGGGCGCCGGCGGCGGTGTGCAATTCGAACAGGGGCGTGCGCTTGAGCATCGGGCGGTCCGGGCGTATTCAGGTCCTGGGCAGGGTTACGCCCGTCTGGCTCTGGTACTTGCCGCCACGGTCCCGGTACGAGGTTTCGCAAACCTCGTCCGATTCGATGAAGATCACCTGCGCACAACCCTCGTTGGCGTAGATCTTGGCCGGCAGGGGCGTGGTATTGGAGAACTCCAGGGTCACGTGGCCTTCCCATTCGGGCTCCAGCGGCGTGACATTGACGATGATTCCGCAGCGGGCATAGGTGCTCTTGCCCAGGCAGATGGTGAGCACGTTGCGCGGGATGCGGAAGTACTCGACCGTGCGCGCCAGCGCGAAGGAATTGGGCGGAATGATGCAGACATCGCCGGCAATATCGACGAACGACGCCGGGTCAAAGGCCTTGGGATCGACGATGGTGCTGTTGATGTTGGTGAAGATCTTGAATTCGGCCGCGCAGCGGATGTCGTATCCGTAGCTCGAGGTGCCGTAGGAAACGATGCGCTGGCCGCCCACCGTGCGGACCTGGCCGGGCTCGAAGGGGTCGATCATGCCCTGCGCCGCCATCCGGCGTATCCAGCGGTCACTCTTGATGGTCATTGCAATGTCCTTGGCTAAGCAGGCGATTTTACGGCACATGCGCCGGCCCGGCGGCGGCAGCATGGCGGCGGCGCGTGCCGGGCACGGCGCCCGGTACCGGGGATCGGGCCGTGTGGCCGATGCCACTGCAACAAAACCGCGACTTGCGCATCGGCCAATTGTCGGATACAAAACCCGTTGCGGGGTCACCGCAGGGCAGTGCTTGGGGGTTTCTCGGGCTTGATGCAGACATGGCAATCGACTGGACCGCCGCAGAGCAGAGCAGCGTGCTCAAGGAGTTCCGTCCGCGGCGCACCACGCCGACGGACTGGATTCCCGCGCAGCCTGGCGACCTGCTCAAGGAAATCGATACTCCGGCGCTGATCGTCGACCTGGACAAGTGCGACGCCAATTCCGCCATGCTCATGGCGGCCGTTTCCGGCAGCGGCGTGCGCGTGCGGCCGCACGCCAAGACACATAAATGCGCGGAACTGGCACGCCAGCAGGTGGAGGCCGGGGCCGTGGGCGTGTGCTGCGCCAAGCTCGGCGAGGCCGAGGTCATGCTGGCGGGCAATGTCAACGACGTCCTCATCGCCAACGAGATCGTGGGCGAGGCCAAGATGCGCCGCCTGGCACGCGTGGCACGCGCGTACGCGCCGGCGCGCGTGGGCGTCTGCGTCGACAACATCGACGTGGCCCGCCAGCTGGCCACGATCTGCGCCGCCGAGCAGGTCACCATCGACGTCTACATCGAGATCGACGTCGGCCAGAACCGTGCCGGCCTTACCGAATCGGCCGCTATCGTCGAGCTGGCCGGCATGCTGCACGGCAATTCCGCATTCAATTTCCGCGGGCTGCAGGCCTACGCCGGCCTGGCGCAGCACCGGCGCGGGGTGCCGGAGCGCCGGGCGGCCGCAGAGGCCGCGGCGGCACGTGCGGGCCGCGCGCGCGACGCCATACTGGGCGCGAGCCTGCCCTGCGAGGTCATCACCGGCGGGGGCACCGGCACGCTTGCCTACGACATCCTCAGCGGCGTCTATACCGAGGTGCAGCCCGGCTCCTACCTCTTCATGGACGTGGACTACGCCAAGAACGAACAGGACAGCCTGGCCCCCGCGTTCCAGGTGGCGCTGTTCGTGCTGGCCTCGGTGATGAGCCTGCAGGACGGGCGCGCCACCCTGGACGCGGGGCTCAAGGCGTTTTCCACCGACCTGGGTCCGGCGCAGCCCGCCTTCGACGGCTGGCGCGTGCGCAATGTCTCCGACGAACATACCGTGCTGATGCGCGCCGACGACGGCACCCTCATCAAGCTGGGCGACAAAGCGCTGCTGGTGCCCAGCCATTGCGATCCCACCGTCAACCTGCACGAGTGGATCGTCGCCACCCGCAAGGGCCGGGTCGAAGCGGTCTGGCCCATCGACGCCCGCGGCAAGATCTACTGAAGCGCGCGCCGCGTCGGCGCGAACCCGAGCCGTTCATGGACAGCGTTGATACCCAGGTGCTGAAAATGGCCGCCGAATGGATACGCGGCGGCCACCGTGCCGTACTGGGCACGGTGGTGCGAACCTGGGGTTCGGCGCCGCGCCCGCTGGGCGCCCTGGTCGCCATCCGCGCCGACGGTCAGATAGTGGGCTCGGTTTCGGGAGGCTGCATCGAGGACGACCTCATCGACCGCATACGTGCGGGCGCAATGGAACTGGCCGCGCCGCAGCGCGTGAAATACGGCATCAGCGCCGAAGAGGCCAACCGCTTCGGGCTGCCCTGCGGCGGCACGCTCGAACTGGTGCTCGAACCGCTTTCGGCATTTTCGCAGATCGACGCCCTGCTCGAGCGCGTGAGCGCCGGGCAGCAGACGGCGCGGCGGCTGGACCTGCGCAGCGGCGCCGTGACCCTGAGCGAGGGCAAGGGCTACGACGCGCTCACGGTCGATGAAACGGCCCTGGTCAGCGTGCATGGCCCCCGGTGGCGCCTGCTCATCATCGGCGCCGGCCAGCTGGCCCAGTACGTTGCCGAGATGGCATTGGCCCTCGACTACCAGGTGCTCGTCTGCGACCCGCGCGTCGAATACGCCGATATCTGGCCGGTTGCGGGAACGTCACTGCTGCGGACCATGCCGGACGACACGGTCACCGACTGCCGCCCCGACGCCCACATGGCGGTCATCGCGCTGACCCACGACCCCAAGCTCGATGATCTTGCGCTGATGGAAGCGCTGCGCTCGGACGCGTTCTACGTGGGCGCCATCGGTTCGCAACGCAACCAGGAGAAACGCAAGGAGCGCCTGAAGGAATTCGGCGTCAGCGACGCCCAACTGGCGCGCCTGCACGGGCCCGTGGGCCTGAAGAACGGCGCCCGCACACCGCCGGAAATAGCGGTTGCGATACTGGCGGAGCTGACGGCGGAGAAATACGGGTACCGGATCGCGACGCCGGTGGCGCTTGCGCCCGCGGGCTCTACGTATTCGAGACCTTGATCGTCGGCATCTTCGCCGAAAGGTCGCGTGCGCGTTCCGCGATGCGGATGGCCACGCGACGGGCAATCTGGCGGTAGATGCGCGCCAGCTCGCCGTCGGGTTCGGCCACCACGGTGGGCGTGCCCCCGTCGGCGTGCTGTCGGATGCGGATATCCAGCGGCAGGGCACCCAGCACCTCTACCCCGAACTGCTGCGCCATCCGGGCGGCGCCCCCCGAACCGAATATGTGTTCCTCATGCCCGCAGTTCGAGCAGACATGGGTTGCCATGTTCTCGATGAGCCCGAGTATGGGCACGCCGACTTTTTCAAACATGCGAAGCCCCTTTGACGCATCGAGCAGGGCGATATCCTGCGGCGTGGTGACGATGACGGCGCCGGTCACGGGCACCTGCTGGGCAAGCGTGAGCTGGATGTCGCCCGTTCCGGGCGGCATGTCGATCACGAGGTAGTCCAGGTCCTTCCAGTTGGTCAGCGTGAGCAGCTGCTGCAGGGCCGAGGTCACCATGGGACCGCGCCAGACCATGGGCTGGTCCGGGTCTATGAGGAAGCCGATGGAGCTGGCCTGTATGCCGTGGCCCTCCAGAGGGTCGAAGGTCTTGCCATCGGTGCTGCTGGGCTGCCCGGTGATCCCCAGCATGGTCGGCTGGCTGGGGCCGTAGATGTCCGCATCGAGCATGCCCACGCGGGCACCTTCGGCGGACAGGGCCAGGGCCAGGTTGGCCGCTACCGTGCTCTTGCCTACACCGCCCTTGCCCGAGGCAATGGCGATGATGTTGCGCACATTGGGCATCACCTTGAGGCCGCGCTGCACGGTATGGGCGACGATCTTCGCGCTGACCTGCGCCTCGACCCGGGCCGCGCCCGCGGCCGTGAGCGCATCGACCACCAGGCCGCGGATCAGTTCCAGCTGGCTGGCGGCGGGGTAACCGAGTTCCACGTTGACGCGCACCACGTCGCCATCGATGCGCGCACCGCGCACCGCGCGGGCACTGACAAGATCCGCGCCCGTATTCGGATCGATCACCGTAGCGAGCACCGCGTTGACCTGTTCGATTTGCATTGCCATTTTGCTGCCGCCCCCCTGTGCTGCGCCCTGCCGATACCCCATACGGCGCAAATGCCGCCGCCGTGGCCACGCGCCAACCATGGCGCGCGCAAGCATACGGTATCACCGCCGGGGCCGGCGATCGGGGCGGCCGGAGGCGGCTGATAAAATGGCGCGCATGAGTCCACGCGAACTGTTCGTCACCACCGCGCTGCCCTACGCCAACGGGCCGCTGCACATCGGTCACATCATGGAGTACATCCAGGCCGATATCTGGGTGCGGTTCCAGCGCCTGCGCGGGCACACGGTGCACTTCGTGGGCGCCGACGATGCCCACGGGGCTCCCATCATGATCGCCGCCGAGAAAGCGGGCAAGACGCCCCAGCAGTTCGTGGCCGACATCGCGGCCACGCGCAAGGCCTACCTGGACGGCTTCCATATCGCCTTCGACCACTGGCATTCGACGGAATCGCCCGAGAACACCGCGCTGTCGCAGGACATCTACCGCCGGCTGCGCGCGGCCGAGTTCATCAGCCAGCGCCCCATCGAACAATTCTACGACCCGGTCAAGCAGATGTTCCTGCCCGACCGCTACATCCGCGGGCAATGCCCGCACTGCGGCGCGAAGGACCAGTACGGGGACGCCTGCGAGGTCTGCGGAACGGTCTACTCGCCCACCGAACTGATCCACCCCACATCGGTGCTCTCGGGCGCCGTCCCCGAACTGCGCACCTCGGAGCACTACTTCTTTCGCCTGTCCGACGAACGCTGCCGCCAGTTCCTGCGCGACTGGATACTGCGCGCCGGTCTGCAGCCGGAAGTGGCCAACAAGGCCCGCGAATGGCTCGATGGCGACGCGGGCCTCGCCGACTGGGATATTTCCCGCGATGCGCCGTATTTCGGCATTCCCATTCCCGACGCGCCGGGCAAGTTTTTCTATGTCTGGCTCGACGCGCCGGTTGGCTATCTGGCTGCGCTCAAAGCCTACTGCGCGCTGCGCGGCGTCGACTTCGACGCGCTGCTGGCCAATCCGCGCACGGAGCAGGTTCATTTCATCGGCAAGGACATCATCTATTTCCACACGCTGTTCTGGCCGGCCATGCTGCGCTTTGCGGGCCCGCCCTACAAGGTGCCCGATCGCGTCTACGTGCATGGCTTCATCACGGTTCGCGGCGAAAAAATGTCCAAGAGCCGGGGGACGGGCATCGACCCGCTGCACTACCTGCGCATTGGCATGAATCCGGAGTGGCTGCGCTATTACATCGCAGCCAAGCTCAATGCGCACGTGGAAGACGTGGATTTCCATCCGGACGACTTCCTGCAGCGGATCAACAGCGATCTCATCGGCAAGTACGTGAACATCGCCAGCCGGGCTGCCAATTTCATCACGCGCCATTTCAACGGGGCCGTCGCCGCCGTGGATTCCGATCCGCAGTGGCTGGCCCTCGGACCGGCAGCCATCGACGCCGAGATCGCCGAGGCATACGAGGCGCGCGAATTCGGCAAGGTGGTCCGACTGGCCATGGCTTTCGCCGACCAGCTCAACCGCCAGTTCGATGCGGCCAAGCCGTGGGAACTGGCAAAGGATCCGGCCAATCACGTCGCGCTCCAGGCCATCTGCTCGCGCAGCCTGCGCGGTTTCGAGCTGCTGAGCCTCTGGCTCAAGCCCATACTGCCGGCGCTGGCGAGCGCCGTGGAGAGCTTCCTCGATTGCGGCGAACTGCGCTGGAACGCACCGCTGGCGCCGCTGACCCACATCAAGCCCTATGCGCACCTCATGGCGCGCATGGAGGAAAAGCAGCTCACGGCGCTTTTCACTGCGCCAGAAGGGGCGGTGCCCACCGCGCCCGCGGTGCGCGCCCCCGCCGCGGCCCCGGCTGCGCCGGCGCCCGGTTCCGGCGATTCCGGCCCGATGCCGGCGACCATCACCATCGACGACTTCACGCGCGTGGACCTGCGCATAGCCCGCATTGTCGCGGCCGAAGCGGTGGCGGGCAGCGACAAGCTGCTGCGGCTCACGCTCGACGCGGGCGAGGGGCGCACCCGCAACGTGTTCTCGGGCATCAAGTCGGCGTACGCACCGGCGCAGCTCGTGGGCAAGCTCACGGTCCTGGTGGCCAACCTTGCGCCGCGCAAGATGAAGTTCGGCGTAAGCGAAGGCATGGTGCTGGCGGCAAGCGCGGTTGATGAAAAATCGCATCCGGGCATCTACCTGCTCGATCCGCATCCGGGCGCGCAACCCGGCATGCGCGTAAAGTAGGTCGCCCAGCACACGAACCGTCAACGGGGAATCGGCAATGGCAAAAGGTTACGAGTCGGAGCTCACGAGCTTCCTGCGCTCGCTCAAGCAGAGCCGGCCGCAGATTGAAGCCCTCCAGCGCGAGGGCCGCGCACTCTGGTGGGATCGCCGCCCCGATCCGGACGACCTGCAGCGCTGGCAAGCCTCGCGGGTGCGCCAGGGTGCCTATGTCTATTACCCGCAGGAGCCGGTCAAGCCGGCGTCCGAGGCATAGCGGCAGCAAGGTCCGCAGCAGTCCTGGGTGATATCGGCATGGCCAAGAACACGATGCGCTTCCCGGTCTTCTTTGTCTCGCATGGCGGCGGCCCGTGGCCATGGGTGGACGGCATGAAGCAGATGTTCGCCGCCAGCGCCCGTGAATTTGCCGCCCTGTCGGGCCGCCTCCCCGCAAAGCCGCAGGCGGTGCTGGTGATCACGGGGCACTGGGAGGCAGCGGAATTTTCCGTATCCACTGCCCTGCATCCGCCCATGGACTACGATTACACGGGCTTCCCGGAGCACACCTACCGCCTGCAATACCCGGCGCCCGGATCACCCGCGCTCGCCGGCCGCGTGCGCGAACTGCTCGGTCGTGCCGGCATCGCCAGCGGCGAGGATCCGCGGCGGGGCTTCGACCACGGCACCTTTGTTCCCTTGAGCCTGATGTACCCGGATGCGGACGTACCGGTGGTGCTGCTGTCGCTCAAGCACGGCTACGATGCGGCCGAACACATCCGCGCCGGTCAAGCCATCGCCGCGCTGCGCGACGAAGGTGTATTGATACTGGGCAGCGGGCTCACCTATCACAACATGGGTGGCTTCGGCCGCGCGTCATCGACAGCGGTCGCCAGGGCCTTCGAGCAGTATTTGAACCAGGCGATCATCCAGCCCGAGGCGGCGTCGCGCAACCGCATGCTCGTGAACTGGGAGGCGGCCCCCGGGGCCCGCCTCGCCCACCCGCGCGAAGATCATCTCGTGCCCTTGATGATCGTCGCCGGAGCCGCGGGAGATGATGTGGGGGAACGCATTTTTCTCGATCACGCCATGCAGGTCGACATGGGGTCGTACCAGTTCCCCCCGGGCGACCGTCGCACGGGGAACTGACACGGCGCCAGGCCGTCGTTCCCGCGCAGCGCGCGCCGTGTTGCAATCGGGCAGGCCGGAAACGGGCAGCGGCCCTCCCTACAACGGCCTGAGACTCATCAGGCTCGCATTGCCGCCGGCAGCCGCCGTGTTCACCGTCACCACCTGTTCCACCACCATGCGGTCGAGGGCGTAGCGCCCGTCCTGGGCGAGCAGCACCGGGATGCGGGCGCCGGGCCGCCGTGCCAGCGAACGGCGCAGGGTAAGTGCCAGGCCGGCGGCCGCATCGGCTGCGCCGCAAACCAGTACCAGCTGGTAGCCGGCACCGGCTTCCTGCGCCGTGCCTTCGGTGCCGGTCCACTCCACAAGCTCCTGCACCACTGCGGGCAAAGCCGCCACGACGCGGCGCGCCTGTGCGGTATCGGGCAGCACCGCGTGATTGCCCGTGGCCGCGACGGCCACCAGCTGGCACAGCAGGTCATCGGCCACCAGCGGTCCGTCATCGGCGGCAAGGCACAGCGCCGCGCCGCGCGGCCGGTACTGCAGCACATTGGACTCCCCGGTGGCGCCCGGCAGATCAAAGCGGCAGCCGATGGGCGTGCAATGGCTGTATTCGGCGCACAGCGCTGCAAGTGCAGCGCTGCCTCCTACATGCAGGCAATCCTGCAAGGCGCGCAGCGCCACGGGAATATCGGCCACGCGCGCGGCTCCCAGGGCGAGCGGCGCCAGCGACAGGATCCCGCCGGGCCGCTGTAGGCGGGCGACGGTCCAGGGGCCGCCGGCCTTGGGCCCGGTGCCGGACAGGCCCTCGCCGCCGAAGGGCTGCACGCCGACCACCGCGCCGATCATGTTGCGGTTGACGTAGACATTGCCCGCGCGGATGCGCGCGACGATGAACGCGATGGTCTCCTCGATGCGGCTGTGGATGCCGCAGGTGAGACCGTAGCCGGTGGCATTGATCGCGTCGATGAGCTCGCCGAGGGCGTCGCGGCGGTAGCGCAATACGTGCAGCACGGGGCCGAAGACCTCGCGATCGAGCTCGGTGATGCTGTGGATCTCGATGATGGCCGGTGCGACAAAGGTACCGTCAGCCACCCGGGCGGCGCTGCCGGACCGCGGTGCGATCCGCGCGAGCACCCGGTGCGGCGCGAATGCGCGCACGTGTGCCTCTATGCGGTCGCGCGCCGCGGCGTCGATCACCGGACCCACATCGGTGGCCAGGTCCGCCGGGTCTGCGACGCGCAGTTCTGCGGCAGCGCCGGTGAGCATGGCCAGGACCGGTCCGGCGATCTCCTCCTGCAGGCACAGAATGCGCAGCGCCGAGCACCGCTGGCCGGCACTGCCAAACGCCGACAGCAGCGCATCCTGCACCACCTGCTCAGGCTGGGCGCTGGAGTCGACGATCATCGCGTTCTGGCCACCCGTCTCGGCCACGAGAACGGCATCGGCGCCCGCAGCGCCGCCAGCCAGCGACTGGTCGATCCGGCACGCAACGTCGGTGGATCCGGTAAACATCACTGCCCGAACGCGCGGATCAGCCACCAGGCGGGCGCCAACCGTGCCGTCGCCCGGTAACAGCTGCAAGGCGGCCCGCGGAACGCCCGCGCCATGCAGCAGGCGCACCGCCAGCGCCGCGATCAGCGGCGTCTGCTGCGCGGGCTTGGCCAGTACCGCATTGCCCGCGGCCAAGGCCGCGGCAACCTGGCCGGTGAAAATGGCCAGCGGGAAATTCCACGGCGAAATGGCCACCACGCAGCCCAGCGGGGAACCCGGGTCCGCCGGGAGGCTGCGTGCCTGGGCGGCGTAGTAGCGGCAGAAATCGACCGCTTCGCGCACCTCGCCGGCAGCGTCCGGCACCGTCTTGCCGGCTTCCGAAATGGCCAGCCACATGAGGTCGTCGCGCCGCTCCTCGAGGGCATCGGCGGCGGCGTCAAGCACCGCGGCGCGGCGCGATGCGCCCGCCGCGGACCAATCGTGCGCAAGGGCAAGGTCGTGGGCCGACTGCAGGGCCGATTCCACGTCGGCCGCGGAAGCGGCCTGCACATGGCCCACGACATGGTCGGGTCGCGCCGGGTTGCGCACCGCCTGCGGCTGGCCCGGATCGGGTGCGAAGCGGCCGGTGGCGAGCACGGGATAAGCGGTCCACGCGCGCGCCGCGCTGGCGCCGAAGGCCGCCTGCAGCGCCGCCAGCGTCGGGGCGTGGTGCAGGTCGAGCCCCCGCGAATTGCGCCGTGCCGGTGCAAACAGCTGCGGCGGCAGCACAATGGCTGGATGCGGCGCGCCCTGCGAAAGGCGCGCTGCGCTTACCGGATCGGCGAGCAGCTCGTCGATGGGGACCGCGTCGTCGACCACGCGATTGACGAACGAGGAATTGGCGCCGTTTTCCAGGAGGCGGCGCACCAGATACGCGAGCAGCGTTTCGTGGCTGCCCACGGGCGCGTAGATGCGGCAGGCAAGCCCCAGGCGGGCGCTGCCCACCACCCGGTCGTACAGGTTCTCGCCCATGCCATGCAGGCACTGCAACTCGAAATCGCTGGCACGCGCGTCGGCCGCCAGCTGCAGGACGGCGGCCAGGGTGAAGGCATTGTGGGTGGCAAACTGGGGATAGATGCGATCCTGGTGGTGGAGCAGGCGCTCGGCGCAGACCAGGTAGGCCAGGTCGGTATGGGCCTTGCGGGTATACACGGGAAAGTCGTCCTGGCCCTCCACCTGGGCGCGCTTGATCTCGCTGTCCCAGTAGGCGCCCTTGACCAGGCGCACCATGAACCGCCCATGGCGCTGCCGCGCCAGCCCGGCCAGCCAGTCAACGACCGCCGGAGCGCGCTTCTGGTAGGCCTGCACCACGATCCCCAGGCCATCCCAGCCGGCCAGCAGAGGATCAGCCGCCAACTGCGCAAATAATGCGAGCGTGGGCTCCAGGCGCTCGCTTTCCTCCGCATCGATATTGAGGCCGATGTCGGCGCGGCGGGCGAGCCGGCACAGCTCCTGGATGCGCGGCAGCAGCTCGGCCTGCACGCGCTGGGCCTGGTGAACGGTAAAGCGCGGGTGCAGGGCGGAGAGCTTTACCGAAATGCCCGGACGCTCGGCCAGGCGGGCGCCGCTGCCCGAGGCAACGGCGCCAATGGCGTCGATCGCATGGGCATAGGCATCCCAGTATCGGCCGGCATCGTCGGCGGTGAGCGCGGCCTCGCCCAGCATGTCGTACGAATGCCGGTACCCGCGCTGTTCGGTGTCGCGGGCGCGCGCCAGCGCCTGTTCGATGGTGCGTCCGAGCACGAACTGCTGGCCCAGCAGGCGCATGGCGATATCGACGCCAGCGCGTATCAGCGGTTCGCCGCCGCGGGCCACCAGCCGGTTGACCGCGGCGCTCAGCCCGGCATCGCTGTGCGTGGCGACCAGCTTGCCCGTCAGCATCAGGCCCCAGGCGGCCGCATTGACGAAAATGGAGCGGCTGGCCCCGATGTGCGAGCGCCAGTCCCCGTGCGCCAGCTTGTCGCGGATCAGCGCATCGGCCGTGGCGCGGTCGGGAATCCGCGCAAGGGCCTCGGCCAGGCACATGAGGGCCACGCCCTCCTGGCTGGACAGGGAGAACTGGCGCATCAGGGCATCGACGCCGCTGCCGCGGCTGCGTTCGCCGCGCAGCCCTTCTATCCACCCGCGCGCCTGCTCCCGCGCCGCCGCCCAGGCCTGCGGGCCCAGCGGCGCCCGCCGCAGCAGGTCGGCCACGCAGTCCGGTTCGGGCCGCCGCACAAGGGACTGCAAAGGGGCCCACGCAGGACACGATGACGGGTCGATTAAGATGGCGCTTCCTCTCGAGTATCCCCATTCTATTGGCTAGCACCCCGGAAGGCCTACCCATGACCCGCGAGCTATCGCCCGACCGCAGTCCCGAAGCGCCCGTGCACCCGGTCGACGCAGCGGTACTGGTCGAGGACCGGCGCGATCCGGCGCAGGACCAGGCCGGCTCGCCCACGGTCATCGACGGCGTTGCCCTGGCGCGCCTGTACGGCGAGCCGCTGTTCGCCCTGCCCCAGGACCTGTACATACCGCCCGATGCACTGGAGATATTCCTCGAG
>Ga0075030_100001902_pt1 | contig 18881 bp, 22 predicted proteins | sample LitLauG_LLR_2012_FD_71393 | JGI IMG/M metagenome (GOLD analysis project Ga0075030, IMG submission 71393) | Freshwater sediment microbial communities from Pennsylvania, USA - Little Laurel Run_MetaG_LLR_2012 | ecosystem: Environmental > Aquatic > Freshwater > Creek > Sediment | place: USA...
TCCGCGATCATGGACAAGTACGATCCGGAAAAGAAAGTCGCCCTCGTTGTGGATGAGTGGGGCAGCTGGTATGCACCTCTGCCCGGCAGCAATCCAGGTTTCCTCGTACAGCAGAACAGTATGCGTGACGCAATTCTGGCGGCGCTGAACCTGAACATCTTTGTCCGCCACGCGGACCGCGTGCGCATGGCCAACATCGCCCAAATGATCAACGTGCTGCAAGCCATGATCATCACCGACAAAGAAAAGATGGTGCTGACGCCGACCTACTACGCCTTCAAACTGTATTTGCCCTTCCAAGATGCGACGTTTGTACCAGTGGCTCTCGATGCCGGCACATACACGCACGACAAAATCATCTTGCCGCGCGTTGACGCCATTGCCGCTAAGGACCATGCCGGAAAGTTGTGGTTGGAGCTGACGAATGTCGATCCCAACGAACCTGCTGAAATAGAAATAAACATCGCTGGCATTCGGGCTAAATCTGCGGCGGGAGAAACACTGTCTGCGCCTAAGGTTGACAGCGTTAACACGTTTGACGCTCCCCAGACGGTTGTACCGAAGCCCATATCGGCGAAGGTTCAAGGCGACAAGCTAGTGCTGAAACTGGAGCCCAAATCGGTGACCGTCATCTCGGTTGAGCAATGAAATCCGCTCCAGGAGATTTGTAACCTTGATCTTGCGGTACATAATCCCCCGGATTCCGAGCAACAGCAGAAGCTTTCGATCAACGGAGCGAAGCTACCCTGGCGCGTTAATCGCGAGTTAGCGATCGAACCCTCGCCGCTCTCCCTGCGTCCTTCTGTGGGGGTAAATTCGTTGTGTCGAAGGCAGAGGAAGCGTACGATGCGCGAGATAGAGGTCCAGATAGGAATACGGTATAAGTTTTCATCGCTCCGACGACCGCCGCAGGAATTCAGGACGATTCATGATTCATAGGGAGAAGAGAATGCATCGACGCCTGTTGCCAATCTTGTCCATCGCTGTGCTGATGTGTGCGCCCGCGCGAGCGCAGTTGGTGGTGGACTACAACCCGCCGAAATCGGACTGCTGCCTGGCTGGTACCGCCAAGACCCTTTCGGATCAAATGCAGGACTGGAACCAGCTTGGCCGCTATCACGCCGCGAATGAAGAGCTCAAGAAGCAGCCCGCCGACCCCAAGCGAGTCGTGTTCTTGGGAGATTCCATCACGGACTTTTGGAAACTGGACAAGTCATTTCCTGGCAAGCCCTGCGTGAACCGCGGAATCGGAGGTCAAACCACACCGCAGATGCTGGTGCGAATGTTTCCAGACGTGATCGACCTGAAACCGGCAGCTATCGTGATCCTAGCGGGGACGAACGACATTGCACAGAACACCGGTCCGGAAACGGCGGCGATGGTCGAGGAAAACTTGATGGCCATGACCGAGCTTGCCCAAAAGCACGGTATCAAAGTAATCCTTTGCTCGGTGACGCCCATCAGCGATTATGCGATGATGCCGCCCGACTGGTACCCTCCGCCGCCAGCAGGAGTTGCTCACCCCAAGATCATACAGAGCGTCCAGCGTCCACCGGCTCAAATTCTGCAACTGAACGCCTGGATGAAAAGTTACGCAGCCAGTGTCGGAGCGGTTTACGCGGATTATTTCTCGGCGGTGGTGGATGGCAGCGGCATGCTTAAGGAAGACCTCTCCGGCGACGGTCTCCATCCAAACTCACAGGGCTACGCCCTGATGGTTCCCCTGGTGGAGGCGGCGATTCAGAAGGCTCTGAAGTAAGGCCACCCGGAGCCGTCTCAGCCTTTTAAAGATGCGCCACCAGCCCAGTCATTGAGTCCGTTAGCTACAGGAAGTGTGTCTTTCCGGACAGTTTGGCTTTCGTTCACGTGTTCTACTCTAGGAGTCGCCGTGTGGACATTTTGCTCGGCGATGGAGGAATAAACATGCCTGTGAAAATAGTGAACCGCGAAGTAGATGGTGTGTCCGTAGTAGAGCTAGACGGTCGCATTGTGCTGGGCGAGGAGAGCAATGCTCTGCGCGAGAAACTGAAGAGCCTGATCGCCGAAGGAAAAAAGAAAATCGTCCTGAACATGGCCAACATCAAATACATTGACAGCGCGGGTTTAGGAACTCTGGTCGCTGGGCATGTCAGCGCCAAATCTCAGGGTGCTTCCGTGCGCCTCTGCCATCTGGGGCAGAAATTCCACGAAGTCTTGCAACTGACCAAGCTGTTGACCGTTTTCGATGTTTACGACACGGAAGCGGCTGCCGTCGGAAGCTTCCACGGTTCCTTGGCGGCGAGCAATTAGTCGCAAATGGCATCAGTGCCCTTTAGCGGCTTGGACTAGCAAATGAGGCGAGAACTGCCTGTTACCTATTGTACAGAGTGTGGCGGCGTTGGTTACAACATGAGGGTCGTGAACGGCCGTTGTTGCAAAACCAGCGGCGATCAACGCTGTAGCGGCTTGAATGCCATTGCTACCGGAACACTTGACTGGAGCGAATGTGCGCACTGTCAGGCAACCGGATATTACCGTAATAAAGAATGCCCGAACTGCAAAGGGGCCGGCTATCGATTCGTGGGCCTGAGGGATAAAGCAACGGTTTAAACGCGCCTCCCTCAAGCGCCCGCTGTCCTTCATGTGGCGTTCCTGCCAGGAAGCGTTGTGTGCTGCATTCAGGTGCGCCGCGCTCAGAATCGCATGTAGACCGGAAGTTTGCCGCTATTGAGGCCAGTGAGGAGATGAATATACCCTGGTCAACGGTTCCACTTCTTTGCAAGCTCGGCTTTGAAATGACTCTCAACATCTTCACGACTCAGCGGGTTATTAGCTTTGGCTAACACGACTGAATATACGACCTCGTTACCTGCAAGCTGAGCGGTCATAAATGCCCCGTCTCCCGGCAGTTCTTGGTAAATGAACTTCACGGTTCTGCCGTCCGCAAGTGTTTTGACCCATTCCTCTTCTGGCATGTTCGCAGCTCCTCAGGCGAGGTCAGCTTGTGTCGCAAGTATACGTTGTTCGGTCCGAGAAATTACCGGCTGTGGACGCGGTGAGGATAAGCGCGGCGACAAAGATCACGAACGATATGACTCGCAGCCGGCGCGGGACGTATTGCCATGCTCTTCCCCCATTGCGCGTCCAGTGTGGTTCAGGAGGACGATTTCGTGACTCGTAATCCTCTTCGTCTTCTATTGACGGTAAGCAAGCCTCCTTTTACAGTTGCGGCATGTCGCGAAAAATCATCCTGGGATTCGGAATCAGCATCGACGGCTATATTGCCCGGTGCAACAATGCCATGGATTTTCTCGTCATCGACAAAGAAGGCGAAGCGGTGATGGCGGACTTCTTTGCCAAGGTCGATACCACCATCATGGGCCGCAAGACCGCGGTAGGCATGGTGAAAATGCGCAAGAGCGGCGAGTTTCCCGACACGCCCGGCATGACCTACTACGTAGTTTCTCGGCGATGGAAGCCCGGCAAGCGCGACGGATTCGAAGTCGTGCGCGGATCGCTGACCGCCTTCGTGAACAAACTGAAACGTCAACCGGGGAAAGATATCTATCTCGGCGGAGGCGGCGAATTGGCGCGCAGCTTCCTGCAGAAAGATTTGGTCGACGAACTCTTCCTCGGCGTTGGTCCCGTACTGTTAGGCGATGGCATCCCCGGCTTCCCGGGCAAGTTCCCACAGCGTGACTTCCGGCTGACAGAATGCAAGGCCTACTCGAATGGATCAGTCGCGCTACGCTACGAACGCATTCGGGCTAAGACCGACCGATGATCCCGCCGGCTGCCCCAAGCTGGGGTAATTGGGGACTGTGCCCGGTCCCCCGTCCCGCGAGCGCAGGCCGCACAGCCTCATCGTCGTCGGCTCTCCGAGACTGGTCACTTTCCGGTAATAATGGGTTGAGCACTCCTGACCCAACGGCCAGCTTATCGGGACGGAGCGATGCTCATTACCATAGCCAAACTGGAAGTGAGAGGAGTGATTTCCATGAAAACCGCGTTTGCCGCCACACTCGTTTTGCTCTTGTTTGGTAGTGCGCCAGCACAAGCACAACTTTTTGGAAAGAAGCATACGGCTGCGAAACCGTCGGCCCCCGCCCCGTGCAATACCCCGGTTCATGCGTTCCGCAACACGGCCATTGTAATCACCATCAATGTGAACGCCACCTACAATCCCAAGGACCTCTCGGCGGGGCGCAGCTACACTCAATCAGATGCGATCGCTTATCTGAATGAATTGGGAACTGTGGATGGCAACAAGTTTGCGCCGCAAAACGGGAACAAGAACAACTTCACATTTGTCTACACTATTGGCAACGATGGTCAAGAGCACTATACAGGCTCCCTGGATTTTAGCTATTTAGAGCACGTTCATCTTTTCACGACTCAGTACACTTACGCCAATCCAACGCAGATGTTCCGCGACCTGACCGCGCAGGCATACACCTATATTCACAACGGCTGGGCGGACACGCGTCCTGAATGCCCGCGATACTAAAGAACGGATGAACGTCATTTTGGCACTGTTGATGCCAGTTACAGGACCGGCATCACTGTGGACTTTGCGTTTTGAACGGCCCGTGTGGGATGGAGCCGGCCGTCGTTTTGCGCGTTATGCGAAACGGCGTCGCAGGTCTTCGCGTCAGGCCGCGAAGCGTTTGTTGGCTGATTTCGTCATTGGATCCATGCCATGTAGCAGGCGGACCGTTTTATGACCCTCGATCCCAAGCGCTACGCGCGTGATTTTCCAGAGCTAAAGCTCCTGTAGTTTGCAGCGCTTTAACTTACTGCCGCGATTCTGGCGGCACCAGGTTGTTCGCGCGGTAGTAGACCACCAGCTGGCCGAAGTGCTCGCTGCTGTGCTCGATGCCACTGATCCAGATGTAGGAAACGTGAACCACATGTCTCCCGGTTTCCCACCCAAATGGCATGGTTCGGTCCAGCCCCGCGTCTCCCTGCTGCTTGATCACGGCCGACCCGTCCGCGACTGCCTGTTCGAGCAGCTTCACCACGTCGGCCTTGGTTTTGTAAACGTCGCGCGACGGGTTTTCAAAATCCTTGCCGAAATCGGGCCCGGCTTTTGTTCCGGAGACCTTGCCGATCAGAAAGTAATCGATGGCGGCTACGTGCAGGAGATTCTGTGCAAAGGTGCGTTGGTCTTTCTGCACTTTGAAGTCGTACTTGTCTTCCGGAAAATCTTTGGCCACAGCAATCAGCTTATTGCCAATCTGGTTCCACCATTCGAGCGTCTCTTCCGCGCGCGAACGCACAGCAGGCGGAGCCTGATTCTGCGTTTGCCCCTGGCCGTAAAGACTCATTCCGGCAACGGCGACCAAAGTGACCCCAATCATCGCAAACCCGCACTGCTTCAAAGTCCGCATCATCGCAAATCCCTCCTTTACATTGCCGGTCAGTCTGACTTTCCGCGGCTGGCTGGCGGCACAATCCCGTTCATCCGCAAGTACTCGACCATTTGTCCGTAGTGATCATAGGCGTGGGCGACGCCGAAAGTAGCCAGGTGCAGCCGGGTCGACTTGCTGTTCCCCGGGTTCTGCAACATGTTCTCCGCCGTCAAAGTAGCCGCGGCCCTGTGACCCAGGGCAAAGGAATCCTTCAGGAACTTAAGGATGTCCGCTTTGCTCTTCAAGTCTGCGGGGCCGTTCCCGTCCTTTATGTTTTCTGGCACCTTATCTCCGGTGAGCGGCGACCAAATGAAATAATTGGAAGCGGCGATATGCTTGACCTGCACGGCAAACGAGCGCACACCTTTATAGTCGTCGCCCGGAATGTTCAAGCTTTCCGGAGTGAAGTTGAACTTATCTTCCGGCATGGCTTCCGCAGCGTCCATCACTTGCTTTTCAATGGTGTTGATGTCTCGGTCCACGACGGAGGCTGCGGTTGGCGAAGGCTGCCGCGATGGTTGCGCCTGAGGCGTGCTCGCCGCCGTGGCGGCCTGTATGCGTTGTCCCAGGGCGCCCACGGCGAAAATCAGTGCAGCCGCTATCAAGAAGCTCCGCATTCGTTTCATTCGAGTCTCCCCTCCTGAATTTGTTCCCGCCCCGCTTAGACGCAGGAAGCGCAGACTCGTTTTAAGAAATCGCGGGGAAATGGCCAGCCTTGATCCGAAACAGTGGCGCGGAACAAGTTAAAACCCGCAGCCTTGGCGGGTGGCCGCGCCTTAATCCCCAAAAACGCTTTTGCGTGAAATCCAGGGGAGTGTCCCCATCTCCAGAAAGAGGAAGCTGTTACAATTCCGTAGCTTAGACGTTTTTCCGGGAGTGGCGGGACTGGCAGACGCATTCGGCGCAGGATACTCTCGCACCGTGTGAAAGGGGTAGAACCATGGGACGACCTCTAAAAGTAGCAGGGATTTTGGCGAGCTTGGCGATTTCATTGACGTGTGCAGGCCTTTCCGGAGCTCAGAAATCCAACCCTGCGCCCACCGCGCCTGTTCCTGCGCAAATCCTCAGCGCCAAAAGGGTGTTTATTGCGAATGGCGGCGGAGACGAGTCGCGATTCGAGTCGCCTCAATATAGTGGCGGACCGGACCGCTTGTACAATGAATTTTATGCGGCGATGAAGTCTTGGGGCCGCTACGAACTGGTCTCCACTCCCGCAGAGGCCGATCTGGTCTTTGAAATCAGTTTGACTCTTATACAGGTCACGCGAGCGGAAGGCCTGAAAGGGAACGAGACTGCTTACGATTCACAGTTTCGGCTCGCCATACGCGAGATGCAGACCCACACAACGTTGTGGGGACTTACCGAGCACGCGCAATCGGCCGCTCTCCAGGGAAATCGCGACAAGAATTTTGAGCAAGCTCTCTTTGGGATTATGTTCGAGCTAAGGAAAATTACGGAACCAGAGAAAGCTGCTGCCAACGCAACCGCGTCCCCTGGCAAGTGATCGCCAAGGACTCAGCTCGTTCGTCCCGCCGCGGGTGGCCCTCCACAAGAAGCCGGCCACCCATGTGCCGTCTCACCTTTTTAAGAATGCGCCACCCGCGAGCGGACAGAATTGGTTTTTCAATCCGCGCCGTCCCCGCCAAGAACCCAAGCCAAAGCCTCGTCGCGCTCTCGAAACACTTGAATTCCTTTGTCTCCGTTCGTCTCGCGCAGAATCTGGAACATCCGGGCTAACCCATAGACAAAGTTGCTGGACACTACGATCGCCAGCCGGGTATTAATGGCGAATACGCTGTTTCCGGCAACCCTCCGTATCTCCTCGCTGCTAATTTCCACTTTGCTGACCTGCGTGAGGTCCAATAATTGGGCGAAGCTGGGGTCAAAATCGGAATCCTTGGCTAGTTTTTCCTGATGGGCCCATATTTCGGGCAGCGTGATCACTCCCGAGGCCGTGCTCGTCACCAGCCGGCGTTCCTTGTCGATCTCATAATGGCCCTTTGATTCGGATAATTCCGCCAACTCTGACACATAACACATCTCGAACTCCTGATTTAGATTTACAAACATCACAAAAGCAGTTACGCTCATTATGTATACACTGTAATGTATACGATGTCAACGTAATATGGTGATGGCAGTACGTGCGAGGGAATCATGCCAAGGCAACTGGATCCGCTCCTGGAGGGCCGCATTCTGCAGGCTGCCCGCAAACTGTTCTTGAAAGGAGGAGAGCAGAGTCTCTCGATGCGCTCTCTGGCAAGGTTAGCGCATACCAATACCCCGGCTGTCTATCGTCGCTTCCGCAACAGAAAAGCCATCTTGCACGCCCTATTGAAGAGGTATCAGCAGGATCTGCATGGCGTGCTCCAGCCCTGCCATTCTCCGCAAGAGGTCTGCCAAGCCATCCTGGAGTTTGCTCTGGCTCGCCCCCGCGAATACCAACTTGCCTACTCTGACTGGTTCTTCAGGTTCTCGGAGCCGAGACCCAACTTTGAGTATTTGAAAAGAAGATTTGCGGAATGGCTAGGGGGATCTCCCGAGGATCGTTCGAGTCTGGCGCTGGGCCTGTGGGCGCAGATTCATGGGACTGCGATGCTGCTGATCTCCAAAGCGGTCCCGGTAAAGGATCAAGCGGAACTGCGTTCGGTCTTTACTGCTTCCGTCGAACTGCTCGTCCGTAACGCCTCCTCCCAAGGGTCGCAGAGTTCGTACTATCGTTAGTCGACCTGGCACTCTTCCACGGAGCACGGGCCACAGAACGCGGAGCACGCCCTGTCTTGCTCCGCCGCGCGCACCAGCTTAAACTAAACTTATGATCCCGCCGAGCTTCCAAATTCGCGACCTGACCATCCGCCCCGCGGCGGTCCTTGCGCCCATGGCCGGCGTCACGGACACGCTTTTCCGCCGCGTCATTCGCGGTCTGGGCGGGTGCGGGTTGCTGATGACGGAGTTCACCAGCTCCGAAGGCATCACGCGCAGCGCGAAGAAAACTCTGCGCTATCTCTATTTCCAGGAAGACGAGCATCCCATCACTGCGCAGCTCTTTGGCGCGAATCCCGCCGTCATGGCCGAAGCGGCGAAGATGGTCGAAGACCTTGGCTACGACGCCGTGGACATCAACCTCGGCTGCCCCGCCAAAAAAGTGGTGAAGTGCGGCGGCAGCGGCCTGCTCCGCGATCTCCCGCTGCTCGAAGATATTTTCAAATGCGTCCGCGCCGCCGTCAAAATTCCCCTCACTATTAAACTGCGCGCCGGCTGGGACGAAAACTCCATCGTCGCTGTAGACGTTGCGAAAATGGCGGAAAGCATCGGTGTCGAAGCCGTCGCCGTCCACCCACGCACCCGCGAACAAGGCTACGCCGGAGCCGCCGACTGGAGCCTCATCGCCGCCGTCAAACAAGCCGTGAAAATTCCCGTCATCGGTAACGGCGACATCCAGAAGCCAGAAGACGCCGCGCGCATGGTTCGCGAAACGGGTTGTGACGCCGTGATGATTGGCCGCGCCGCCGCCACCAATCCGTGGATCTTTTCCCAGATGCAGCAGCACGCCGAAACCGGCCGCTACGACATCCCCACCGATGATGTCCGTTACCGTTTACTGATGGGCTACTATAGGCAAATTAATGCTGCCCACCTGCCCGACGGTGTAGGCAAAATGAAGCAGTTCGCTTGCTGGTTTACTCATGGCGTGGGGAACGGCAGCGAGCTTCGTAGCATCGTACATGCGGCACGCACGCCCGCGGAAATCCTCGAGAGTGTCGAACATTTCTTCGAGGGCCGAGCTGCCGCAGTTAAGAGAATCGAGGACCCAGCCCATGGTCCCGCTCAGCACCACCGTGTCGAAGCAACGCTCGGAACGTAGAATCGCCGTCCGCTTGCCGCTCAAAGTCCGCGGACGCGACTCCCGCGGTTTCGCCTTCGAAGAAGATACTTCCAGCGAAAACCTATGCCGCAACGGCGCCGCGTTCGTCACGCGCTTCGACGTTGCCATCGGCTCCGACCTCGAAATCCGCATCCCTTTTTCGCACTACGCGTCACGTCGCAGCGATGCCGACTTTGCCACGCAAGGCCGCGTGGTCCACATCGCCGATTCGCTGTCCCAAGGCGAAAAACTCGTCGGCGTCCAGTTCACCGGACCCCGCTTCCAGCGCGTCTTCCGCTCCGAATCCGCCGCCTAGCCTGTTTTTGTAGAGACGGCTTTAAGCCGCCATCTTTTTGTAGTGGCGGGTCTTTAGACCCGTTCTTTTCCGCTCTTTCTCTAGCGCTCGTCATTGCCCCAAATACGTAGCAATAAACCAGCTATTCCCCCAAGCGTCTTTTACTCCGGCGGCGCGGTCGCCGTATGGCGCGTTGCGCGGTTCCTCAATCGACGTCGCCCCCGCCGCCATCGCCCGGGCGTAAGCTGCATCCGTATCCGGTACGTAGACATGCAAATGGCAGGGCATGGGCTGAAACTCTCCGTGAGCCTCGTCTATCTCCAGCGTCGCATTTCCGATCCGAATGGTCGCATGGTGCACGATGCCCTCCCGCGATTTGTGCAAGCCAATGGTCTCAGCGCCGAATACCGTCTCCATAAATGGCATCATCTTGTGGGCCTCGCGCAGATGAAGGTACGGTTGTACGGAGCGCAGTCCATCCGGCCCGGGCGTCCATCCACGAGGTTTGGCGATGTACCAATGATTGCCGAAGGGGTCTTTGACCGCGCCCCAGCGGTCGCCTGAGGGATGGTCGTCGGTCGGCGCGTAGAAGGAGGTGGCGCCGGCTTGCAACGTACGCGCGTACGTGGCGTCAGGATCATCCACATACAGGTGAATCGCGGCGGGCGCGGTCGGATACTGCTCGTTCCCGTCGCTTACCTCGATCGCCCCGTTGCCGATCTCCACTTCCGCGTGCATGATCGAGCCGTCCGGCCCCGGCATCCTCACCCGCTCGATCCCGTTGAATGAACTCTTCAGGAATTCCATAAATTGCGCCGCTGGCCGCACAATGATGTACGGCGTGATGCTCGTCAATCCTGGCCGCTGATAATGAACCGCTCTGGCCTTCGCCCCACCCGTTCCTGCTGCCGATGCCGCTGCTCCTTCGTTCATGGTTGCTCTCCTTTGCAAACCGGATTTCAACCTTGCTCGAAACTCGGGGCGTGGAAGCTTGCCCAATGCCTGCGCCACGCGCAGCAGCGGAGCCAACTCACGATCAGGCGCTTCCTCGGGCCGCGGCTGCAACGACACCAGCATCGCCTGCACCACTTCATCAAACTGCATCGCGAGGGAGCGTTTAGCCACGGCCACCCTCCATCTGCGCCCGCAAATATTGCACCGCGCGCAATTGCAGTTGCTTAATGGCCCCCGGGGTTTTTCCTAGCCGCTCCGCTATCTCCCGGATGCTGCGCTGCTCCACAAATCGTTCGTACACCACTTGCCTCTGAACCTCCGGAAGTTGTGCCACCAGCCGGAACAACTGCGCTCGGTGTTCAACAGCTCGCAACTCGGAAGCTTGGAGATCGGGAGCGGCGGCAATCTCTGGCGGATCGTCCGGGGCAGGGAACTCCCGCGCGGTGCGCTTGGCGTGATCGACGATCGCGTTCGCGGCAATCCGCAGCAGCCACGCCACGAATGGCACCCCGCGCCATTCATAGCTTTTCAAGTTTGCCAGCGCTTTGTGAAACACTTCCGACGTCACATCTTCCGCAGTCGCCCGGTCCCGCACACGGCTGGCAACAAATGCATACACCCGTTCGAAATGCAGTTCATACAGCGCATCAAATTTCTCCGGCCTCCGCTGTGCCGCCTCAACGAGCGTCCGCTCGTCGGCATCTTGCCCAGCGTTTCCAGGCACACCTTTAGCATCCGTCTTACTAGGGCCTGCCTTTTCAGGCGGGCCGCTCTTGGGCCGCGAACCCTTGCGTGCCGGTCGTCGTGTGGCCATCTTGGCTCTAACAATATAACTGCCGCCCCCGAGAAAGGTCACGCTGGATGCAGCGGGAGGTTTATTCCGGAGGACTCAGCCCTCGGAATGGGGAGGCAACTCTGCAACGGACGCATGGCATATAAAGGTTTAGTATCCTTGCAAGAGTTAGCAATGGAAAGCCGATGAAACGAGCCGGATTCTTGTTGATGCTAGTGAGTTTGTGGGCGACGCCGAGCCGTGCTGGGGCGAATCCGGCCGACTTGGAGTTTCGGATTCGCTTTGTCAAGGATACCGTCATGTATCATGCGGGCGAATCGATTGAGGTGGAGATCTCGTATTCGAGCCAGGCAGAGAAGAAATACCACGCTGCTTGGACTTCGCCGAGCCTGCAATTTGGGTCAGAAACACTCCATATTTCCCCTATGGAAGGGGTGGTGGACGTGCGTGACCTGATTCGCGGGTGGGCAGGTTCAATCGGCGGTACCGAGGGGTACGTAGGATCAGAACCTCACGTACAGAGACTAGATTTGAGCGACTGGTACCGGTTTCGAAAATCCGGCCACTATTCGCTGATCATTGCGAGCAACCGCGTCTCCCGAGTGCGGAGCACAGAGGAAGGAGGCGGCGAAGAGCATTTGACGCTGGAATCGAACGCCCTGGAATTCGACATCGTACCCACAGATCCCTCCTGGAGCGCGGCGGAGCTGGCGGAGATCGAACGCGTGGTGGACCATTCGGAAGATCCGCAAGAGCTTTATCCCGCGTTACATCGACTGGCCATTCTGGATACGCCCGCTTCCGTACAGAAGTTAGTCAAACTCTACCTGGCGCAAGGACCGCAAAGAGATCCGTCTGCGAGCTTGTACCAGGGACTGAATTACTCTTCGCAGACCAATTTAGTGATCGAGCTACTGGAATCCTCATTGTCCGACCCGAAACGGAACCCTCGAGGAGTGGGAGCTGATCTGCTGGCGGAGTTTCAGGTACGGAGAGATCTCGGTATCTTTCCCCATCGTCCGGACGACCCGGAGAAGGTAAGAGCGTGGGAGCAAAAGGTTGAAGACCGCAACAAGGCCTATGAGAAGTATTTCGCGAAGGCAAATGCTCTGCTCCTTGCGAGCCTGGAGCGGCGTACCGGTCCCGAGCGCACGGCAGCCATCTATGAAGCGTGGAACAACGCGGAACGCCAGAACGGACAGAAATCTTCCGTGCCTGAGAGTTTGTACCAGTTGCGCTCCGAAATCTTGGCCGTCGCGCTTGAGTTAGCACCAGGCAATCGAGTTCAGATCCTCTATTCACTATGGCCGGCGCAACCGCACGCACAGCTTAAACCCATCGTACTGAGCCTCGTAGAGCTCCACTCGAAAGAAGACGGTTTTTCTCTGGACGAGGGATACAAATTCTGGTGCGAGGGATGGCCTCGCGAATGTAGCTCGGCCATTCTTTCCGATGCCGTCCATCCCGGCTCGCTAACCAGCAAAAATGCCGTGTTCTTGGTGGCCGAAGCGGAGCACCCCGAGTTCGATGTGATTCTCAACGCGCGACTGAGAGACCCGGAGATGCTGCAGGATTCGTGGGAATCGCAGAGGACAGCGGCGATCATCTTGCGCGCGGGAAGCCGGAAACTGCAACCTGCTGTGGATGAAATGCTCGACAAATACACCTCTCAGCCAAGATACGCCTGCGAGATGGCGGCATATCTGATTGGCTATCTATTCCGAGTTGCGAGTGCGGATGCTGCCCGGAGATCTCTTGAAGAGACGCAAAGTGAGAAGAAACCTTGCGGATCAGAATTGCTACGGACGCTGCATCGGGTGCGCTACACGGATGAACTCATTCCCGTGGCTGTGAAGGCGCTTGACTCACCAAATCTGGGAACCGCGGGGACAGCGGCGTTGTTTCTTGCCCAGCATGGACCTGCTTCGGCTGAGGCGGCGCTATGGCGGCGGCTCGAGACACTGCGACAAATCTGGAGCGAGAGGGCGGTCGAATTACGTGAAGCCGAAACACGAATCTTGGAGAGCGGGACTCAGGGTCAGACCATCCAACTCGAACAGGAACTGGTATCGGGGCTCGTAAACGGAGTTAATTGGAAGCTGACCTCGGCTGAACAGGAACGATTGCGAGAAGGCTGTCTCACAACTAGGTGCCGGGAAATCGCCGACGGGAAAATGTCGTTCGGGCTTTAGGTCGCGTTCCGTTCGACCTGACTTGAAAAGATTGGCGGCAACCTGGTGTCGCTGTAGGATGAGAGCTGTTCCAATGCGGAGACTCTAGGGCGATAGGAGGAGACGATGGCGAAGAAGAGCAGGCTGACGCGAGTAGCGGTGGGAATCGGAACAGCGATGGGCAAGGCGGACCGTAAGGCTCATCAAGTTGTGAAGGCGGGAAAGCTCGCCAAGAAAGAGTTGGCGGACATATCGAAGCAAGTAGATGTTTTGAAGCGCCAATTGCAGGCGGCCACGAAGCGTTTGAGGCGGGCGCTGACGTAGAAGCTAGAAAGAAGCCTTCAGGCTCCGATTTGAGGGGCGCGTTTTAGCGGCTATTGTTATTAGGACCGCGGGACGAAACTCGAAGCGTGATGCTCGAGATTGGGTCACTACTTCGCGCCGCCGAATCCCATGAAGTATTGCCGAAAGACGTGAATTTCCAAGGCAAACACGCCTCCCACGGGCAAATTCAGGGTGGCGGTCCCCCAATATTCTTGCGAGGACCACGGTCCGGTGTACACGTTTAGAGTTCCTTCGTGGTATCCCCAGGGATTCCGCAAGATCACATACTGTCTCTTATTTGTCTCGAGCGTTCCCAGAATGGTATAGCAGTGGTTCGCGACCAGGTTGGCGCCCGCATAGTCCACTTTGTCCGGAGAATCGTCGCTGCTGCCCCACGTCCATGCCACCAGGGGCGTGTTTGCTCTTCCGTTGGTGCTGTTCGACGTGATGGTGGACCACGTGTCGTCCGCGTCCGCCCAATGATACCAAGCCGCCGCGCCCGTCAATACGTGGCACGCCCACGCGCAATCTCCGCCGTTCAAATGCCCATAATCTGAGCTGTTTGGAAAATCGGAGTTCCCGCCGCTCCGCCACACGGCAAACGCTTTCTCAATCACCGCCGGCCACGTCTCCTTCGCAACTGAAGACGACCCATAGATATACCCGCCATAGGAGTTCTGCGGCACATCTCCATTCGTCCAGATCGAGAAGACGTAGGGAATCGTGATCGTAAAGAACAGGATTGGTATGTTCAGCACATCTGTAAGGTCAAAGCGGAACGCGGCGTGTCCGCCATCCACGTCTCCCGTCGCGTTTTCTCGGCGCAACTTCTCGTTAATCAGCTCCGGCCTGGTCCACGCCACTGCCGAAAGCGCTGAAATCAGCCAGCAGTCTGCAAGTCCGCCCTGTACGGGCGACGTGGCTGTGGGCGCGTCCACAAAATATTCGCCCGGTATGCCGAAGTTCAGGTCGCTCAACAGACCGATCAGCCAACTCGGCGGGATGATCACTATCTCCCTGTTCAGTTTCCCAAGCGGCTTCCCCACGTCCACTAGCTTGGCCTGTCCCAATTCCGTCAGGCGGCTCGCGACGGAAATTTCCGAAGAGCGCTGCAGCACGGCGGGGCTCGCTGGCCGCGCGCACTTCAATTCCATGGTCGTCAGCTCGCGCCCGATCTGGTCGCTGATTTCCGCCGTGAACATGGTTAGGTTGGTTGCCGGTTTTTGCAGGATGCTGTTGCTCACCACCCCTGCTTCGATCAGCTTCTGCGCTTGCGGGGTCTGGTCGAACACCGTTCGAATGTCTGTTTTGCCGTTCACCTGGGTCGGGCATCGGCGAGGGCTGAAGTCCAGCGGAACTCCCGCATAAATCGGGGAGCCATATTTGGGGTCGTACAAACGCTCTGCTGGCATATCCAGCAATTGCGACAAGAGCTTGTCTGAGTTTTCGCTCGACCAGTCAATCTTTCGTCCCGCCCGCAATTCCGCCAGCGCCCTAGGATTTGCTGCTCCACAATCTCGACGGCTGTCTCCAGGCATGGCGACACCTCTCCCTTAGAGTCCTGCGGCCCCGTTTGCACGGTGCTCATGACTCGATCTACGGCTGCTCTCTGGAGATGGTGGTTGCTGTTGAAGAAACGTATCACTGTCGCCGCGCCCGGCCGTGTTTCTGGTAGAAATTTCGTCACGCTGAGATCTCGCGAAGGACCGCGCTTCAGGTTTCTTCTTGTTCCGTTCTTGCGTTGACGATTTGTGCGTAGGCGTCGTGGCGCGTGAGGCCGCGCTCCTTGGCGGCGAGCTTGAGGGCTTCTTTGCGGTCGAGCTTGGCCTGGCGGATGAGCTCTTCGACGCGGTCGGCGAGGCTTTGCGTGGAATTGGCCTGCGTGCGCGCGTCGGCGGGAGCTTCGGCGCCGATCAAGAGCGTGATTTCGCCGCGGGCGGGGCGCTCTTCGAGGGAAGCGGACAGTTCGGAGAGCTTGCCGCGGCGGAACTCTTCGTGAAGCTTGGTCACTTCGCGGGCGATGCAGGCGGTGCGATTGCCGAGAACTTCGCGCGCGGCGGCGACGCACTCCGCGACACGGTGCGGCGCTTCGTAAAGGATGATGGTGCGGTCCTCGATGCGCAGGCGCTCCAGGGCGCGGCGGCGTTCGCCGCTGCGCGCCGGCAAAAAGCCGACAAAAAGAAATTCTTCGTTGGGCAGGCCGGAGGCGGAAAGGGAAGCGAGCAGCGCGGATGGTCCGGGAATCGGAACGACTGGAATGTGATGGCGCAGGCAGAGCGTTACGAGGCGGTGGCCGGGATCGGATACTAGCGGCATGCCCGCGTCGCTGACCAGCGCGATCTTCGCGCCTTGCTCCAGCGCGACGACCAGTTCAGGCGCGCGGGTCACCTCGTTATGTTCGTGGTAGCTGACCAGAGGCTTGTGAATGTCGTAGTGGGTGAGCAGCTTCGAGGTGTGCCGCGTGTCTTCGCAGGCAATTTGATCGACTTCCTTGAGAATGCGAATCGCGCGAAGCGTGATGTCTTCGAGATTGCCGATCGGGGTGCCAACCAGGTAAAGGCAGCCGCCGGCCGCCGCATTCGCTTCGTCAACTGCTTTTGGGGGAACCGTCTTCGCGGTCATGCAGACGAGTCTAGCACTCGTTCTCCATCGTTTAGGGTCTTATCGGAGACTGGGCGAGTTGACGTGGTGGAACGGCACCGCAACAAGAGCTGCTGCCAATCTAACAGCCAGGCAACAGCATGCACTGGGCGCACATCCAACGAGCTAAGACCCCGCAGTCGAATAGTAAGGTATGCTCATTGAGCTGCATGGAGGTAACGCTATGAAAGCTGCCCTAATACTTTTGTTGCTCGCATCCCCTGCTTTTGCGCAAGACAAGCCCGCAGATACGGCTGTCGCACCTGGTTGTGGCGCGGAGGACTCAAAATACGATGTGAAAACAGACAAGGCCCAGCACCCTTTGACGCAACCGGACGCGGGAAAAGCACTGGTAGTTTTCATCGAGGATGATTTGGATTTCGATTCGACCCCAAAACCGACCACTCGGGCGGGTCTCGATGGCGGCTGGGTGGGAGCGACTCATGGCAATTCTTATTTCTCCTTTTCGGTCGATCCTGGAGAGCATCACCTTTGCGCAAGTTGGCAAAAAGCGGTGATTGTGCGCCAAGGGCACAAAGCTGCCGCGGCCCACTTCACAGCAGAGCCAGGGAAGACGTACTTCTTCAGGGTGAAAAACTCCTGGTATCACGAACACAAAAATGCTCGTATCGATTTCACGCCGCTAGACAGCGATGAAGGCCTGCTTCTAGCGAGTAAATTTGCTTTGAGCACCTCTCATCCGAAAAAGTCCTGATCAGGACCGACTGAGAAAACCGGCTCGCCAAGCTGGCGAGTGATCCCGGCGCCTCACCAAGCCATAGACGCCATCGAATTGCCGTGACTGCGTTCCCCGGTGCCACTCGCGCTCGTACGCGGGAGCAATGCTATACTTTCAGTTTTGAGCACCAACTGGGAGGAGCGTCAGTGCCCCTGTACGAGTACAAATGCTTGAAGTGTGGCCGTCACACCGACAAAATCGAAGGCGTTTCCGGCCCGCACCTGAAGAAATGCCCACACTGCGGCGGCAAAGTGGAATCGGTGATCACCGCGCCGTCGATTCAATTCAAAGGCGCGGGCTGGTACGTGACGGATTACGGCGGAAAGAAGCCGAGCGCCAGCTCGAGTGATGGAGACAAGGCGGACAAGCCCGCTGGGGAATCCAAAGAGTCCGGCAGCAAAGAAAAAGAATCGACAAGCAAGGAAGCAAGTTCAAAAGAAACGAAAGATGGCAAAGACAGCAAAGAGAGCAAGCCCGCAAAAAAGAAGTAGTGCTTTGGAACAAAGTGATTGAATTAGAGCTTGAGAGTTTTCAAGTAGCTGCGAAACGCGGCGCCGAATTCCAGATTTTGCAGCGCGATTTCAACGGTGGCTTTCAGGAATCCGAGTTTGTCTCCCGCGTCGTAGGAAACCCCCTCGTAGATATAGGCCCACAATCCTTGCTCGCGCGCGAGAATGCGCAGCGCGTCAGTAAGTTGGATTTCGTTGCCGGCGCCGGGCTTGGTGCGTTCCAGGCAATCAAAAATCGCGGAGGGCAAAACATAGCGGCCCGTGATGGCGAGATTCGACGGCGCATTCTCTGGTTTCGGCTTCTCGACCAGATCGCGGATGCGCAGCAAGCGCTCGCCGAAAGGCGGCTGGGGCGCGGGTTCGCCGTCCACGATGCCGTAGAGATTAGTCTTGTCCTTGGGGACTTCTTCCACGGCGATGGCGCCGACGCCGGTGGATTCAAAAACTTTGATGAGTTGCTTGGTGGCAGGATTCGGCCCGGGAATCAAAACGTCGCCGAGCAAAACCGCGAAGGGTTCATCGCCAACGAGGTCGCGGGCGACGAGCACCGCGTGGCCGAGGCCGAGCGGCTCCTTCTGGCGCGTGTAGCTGACTTGGACCATGTTGCTGATCTTCCGCACGAGCTCGGCTTGATCGTGCTTTCCTTTTGATTCCAGAAAATGTTCTAGAGAAGGAGACGAATCGAAGTGGTCTTCGATGGAATTTTTGCCTTTGCCGGTGACGATGATGATGTGCTCGATGCCGGAGGCGACGCATTCTTCAACGACGTATTGAATCTGCGGTTTGTCGACAACGGTGAGCATTTCTTTCGGCTGCGCTTTGGTGGCGGGGAGGAAACGGGTGCCGAGTCCAGCGGCAGGGAGCACGGCCTTGCGGACTTTCTGGCGGTTGCTCGCGGCGGCGTCAGTTCGTGCAGAGTTGGGCGTGCTTGAAGAGTTGTTGGTCATAGGCTCAGTTTTTGCACACTCGAAGAGGATGGACACTATTCTTTGATGCGAATTGAAATCCGTCAATGGATTTGCGTTTGAATGGTGTCTGTCGGGTTAGTCGGGCCCGCGTGGGGCAGGAACTGTCGCGAACCGTGCAGGCGGCTATGCTAGCATAATTCAGTTGCGGGACAACGCCGGCTATGGAGAAGGACCACTTGCGAATCCTGGGAATTGAATCTTCGTGCGATGAGACGGCCGCGGCGGTGGTGGCC
>Ga0075030_100001904_pt1 | contig 18875 bp, 14 predicted proteins | sample LitLauG_LLR_2012_FD_71393 | JGI IMG/M metagenome (GOLD analysis project Ga0075030, IMG submission 71393) | Freshwater sediment microbial communities from Pennsylvania, USA - Little Laurel Run_MetaG_LLR_2012 | ecosystem: Environmental > Aquatic > Freshwater > Creek > Sediment | place: USA...
ATTGACTCCTGAATATTTTGAACATCTCAGACATGAACATGTGATGGAGTTTGCCCAAGGAAAGCAGCAAGTATATTCCCTTACCGGGCTCGTGTGAACGTACTCTCCCAGGTAGCGCCGGCATCCTGCCGGCAGTCACGAGGGCATCTTGCCCTCGCCAGTTGGGGCGCGGACGCCCCCACGACAGCCGCCGAGACGGCGGCGCTAGACTCAAGAGTGTCCACCCTGCGCGGCCGACAGGAAGTTTTTCTGGCATGCTTCCGCCGCCCCCAGAATCCGGCGGAACTCCGAATCCGTTTGCACCCCCGAAAGGAACGGATCCGCTTGCAATGCCTGATACGCGCAGTACTTCTGATCCACTGCCTTGGCGAGGAACTTGTAGGCGATTTCCTTCTCGCCGCACGCTGCCAGCAATGTTCCCTGGTAATACTTCAGCTCCGGATCCGTTTCGGGCAACAGATCGATCTCCGCCAACTGGGCCAATCGGTGCACTTCCGTGGCCGGGGCCTTGTCCAGGCAGGCCTGCAAGAAATCACGCATCCAGATCAGGTTCGCGGTCATCCTGAGGGTAGCCTGCCGCGCCTCACCCATTCTGCCTTCGCGCATCAGCACCGAAACCATGACCGAGTTGGACCACTCCGAGCCCGCGTCTTTGTTCAGATACTGTTTGGCCCACGACATTTTGCCCGCTTCAAAAAATGCGAACGAACAAGACCGCCAGTTGTAGTTGCCCGGATCGATCGCGGCCGCTGCATCGCATTCCTTCTGCGCTTCCTCCAGCATGCCCGCGTAGCGCAGCACATAGGACAGCGAGTAGTGCGCAAAGGCATTCTCCGGACGCCGTTTCACCAGTTCGCGCGCATCGGCGTACGCCTTGTCCAGGTTCCCCGTTTCCACTTCGTTGGTGGCCAGGAATCCCGCTGCGCTCGCCCGGGCGGGCTCCAGGCTCAGGGCGCGCTGGTACGCCGCATTCGAGCGCTGATAGCCGGACGCGCCCCCACCCGAATAAATCGCATCAAAGTAATACCGGTGCCCCAGCGCCTCCCAGGCCGGAGCATAATTGGGATCGAGCCCCACCGACCGCTCGAGCATCGCGATCGCTTCTTTGTTCGCCGCTCCATCGTGCGGAACCGAAGCAGTATGCAGATACAGATCATAGCCCGTGCTGTTGGCGGGCGCGCTGCCGGCTTCCAGCACTACGCTCCCGGCACCCAGCGCCGGCAGCAACTCCTGCCGAACTTTCTGGGCCATCTGGTTCTGCAGCGCAATCAGATTGTCCGCGGGTGCAGTCAGGGTACCGGTCCACATCAGCCGGTTGTCCTTCACCTGCACGGCTTCGAGCGTGACCGTCACCGTCTTGTCCTGCCGCAGGAAGTGCCCCGCCACCACCGTGCCCACCCGCAATTCGCGGCCGATTTTTCCCGGATCCTCCTCGCCGTTGCTGTACTTCCGAGTCGATGCCGAGGGCCGGATCTCCAGCGTCCGCGCATAGGTCAGCGCGTTTGCAATTTCATCCGCCAGCGCAAAGCGCAGGAACTCATTCTCAGGATCATTCTTGACGTTCTGCAGAGGCAGCACCGCGATCGTGTGGCTGCTTGCCTGCACCATCCCGCCCGGAATGCGGTGCTTGAACCACCACGCCACGACCGACACCAGCACGGTCACCAGGACCGCCGCTAATCCGAGGATGATCCAGCTCAGGGTGGGATTTGCCCTCTGAAACGTCTGGGTCGCGGCGCGCAGCGCCGTCGCCGTATGCATCCCGGTCCGGACATGCCCCGACTCCTCCGTTTTCTTCAGTTGCTGCAGATCCGCTTTCATTTGGGAAGCGTTCTGATACCGCTGATTGCGGTCCTTCTCCATTGCCTTGCCGATGATTCCTCCGAGTTCGGTGGGAAGCCCCGGGTTCAACGACCGCGGCGAGGCAGGCTTGGTGTGGATCACAGCATGCAGCGTCGTCACCACATTCGATCCGGTGAACGGCTTCTTCCCAGTGGCCATTTCGTAAAGCACCACGCCGAAGGAAAAAATGTCACTGCGCACGTCCAGGTCTTCCGAGCGCGCCTGCTCGGGCGACATGTACACGGCAGTCCCCGGAATCACGCCCAGCTGCGTCAGAGACTCCTCAAACGACGAGTCCGTGCTGGTGCCCACTTTGTCCCTGGCCAGCTTGGCCAGCCCGAAGTCAAGGACTTTTACCTGCCCGCTCGGAGTCAGAAAAATATTGGCGGGCTTGATGTCCCGGTGCACGATACCCTTGGCGTGCGAAGCCGAGAGCGCGTCCGCGATTTGGACCGCAATGTCGAGCAGTGGCTCGATGTCCATTGCCTGGCCGTGAATGCGCTGTTTCAGGCTCTCGCCTTCGAGCTTCTCCATGACAATGAAGGGCTGCCCGTGGTTGTCCTGGATGTCGTGAATGGTGCAGATGTTGGGATGATTGAGCAGGGACGCGGCCCGCGCCTCGCGTGAAAAGCGCTCCAGCGCCTTGGCATCGCCGGCGAGATGTTCGGGGATGAACTTCAGAGCAACGTGGCGGCCCAGTCGCGTGTCCTCGGCCTCGTAAACCACTCCCATGCCTCCCCCGCCCAGCTTGGAGAGGATGCGGTAATGCAAAACCTTCTGCCCAATCAGGTCCATGGTATGGGTGGCGTGTAAGTGTGGCGCGGGCGCCCTCGCCCGCGTGACTAAGGCCGTGTGAAGCGTAATGTTAGGCTGTCGGGACTCTCGGGTCAAATCCAGACGTTCTTGAAGGGCGTTGGCTACCGCGCCCCCGTGCGCAGGGTCACAAATGTTCCACGTGGAACATTTTACTGATTATTTTGTACGTATATATTTATCCATATGTATGGTTCTACATGGAAGACTTGCAACGAGTTATGGGGTTCCGGCTGTTCCTGGCCTTTTCGGGCGTAATTGTGGCGCGAGCGGTGCGCGGGCAGGAGTGCCCGCGCTACATTTGCTACGGGGTAGTCGAAGCCGCCTGGAGCATGGCGTTCTGGCAGGCACTGGCCGCTGTCAGGACTTCGCTAAAGGCCGGCTGAGCGCGCAGTTTGGCGAGGAGGGGGTCGTTGAGGAGATTAGAGTGGGCGCAATAGTTTTGCTGGACGGCGCTGCGCAACATGTGGAACGCCGCCTGATCCTTGCCGGCATAGCCCAGCAACGCTCCCTGGTAGTACCAGAGCTCGGGATCGGGATCGCTGGGCGGCGCGGTCTCGACCTCCTGTGCGATGCGCTCCAACTCCGAGGCAGGCCGCAGCTGGAGGACGGCTTCCCACAGATCACGGTGATAGCGAGGATTCCCAGGCATGTGCTTCACCGCCTCGCGCGCTTCGGCAACTTTCCCCTCGCGCAGAAGAATGGACGGCATGACGTAGGCGGCCCACTCCGAACCTGCGTCCAGCCGGACATAGTCGAGAGCCCGCTGGGTCTTGCCTTGTTCCATAAGGGCCCAAGCGCAGGAGCGGAAGGTGTAATTCTGCGGGTCCAAGGCGAGCGCGGTATCACATTCGTTGGCCGAGCGCTCCAGCATTCCTGCGTAGCGGAGCACATACCCCATGACGAAATGGGCCCGAGCACTTTCCGGGCGGCGCTTCACGAGTTCGTCGGCCGCTTGATACGCCTTGCCTAATTCCCCACGCTCGACGCGGTTGGTGATCAGTTGCCCGGCGGCGTCGATGCGGTTGGGATCGAGCGCCAGGGCCCGTTCGCAAGCCTTGTTGGAACGCTGGAACATCGTCTCCCCGCCGTCGGAATATTCCGCGTCGTAGTGGGTGCGAACGCCCAGCTGTTCCCAGGCGGGTGCGTAGTTCGGGTCCATTTCGACGACGTGCTCCAGCACCGCGATTGCGTCCTTATTAGGCTGGGGATCGTGCGACAGGGCGAGGCTATGGAGATAGAGATCGTAGGCCTCCGGGTTCTTGGGGCGCGTTCCGGTATCGAGGAAGCCCCCGGCGGCGCCAAGGGCGGGGAGCAGTTCCTTGCGCATCTGGTTCGCGATTTCGGTCTGCAAGGCGATGAGATCCTCGGCGGGGGCGGTGATGTTGGCTTGCCACAGCAGGCGATTACTATCGACCTGGATGGCTTCGAGCGTAATCAGCAAGCGGTCCCCCTGCTTCAGAAAGTGCCCGGTCAGCAGGTTGGCGACGCGGATTTCTTTCCCCACGGACTGGGGATCGAGATCGTTTCCGACATACTTTCGGGTAATCGAGGAGGGGCGGACGTCGAGCGAGCGGGTGTAGGTGAGGACGTTGGCGATTTCATCGGCGAGGGCGAAGCGCAGAAACTCAACGCTGATGTCGCCGTTCATGTTCTGCAGAGGCAATACAGCCACGGTGTTTTTGGCTGCGCCTCCACCCGCCCCGGGACGGTGGCTGAACCACCATGCGCCGACCGGTACCAGCAGCGTGACCAGCAACAAGATGATGCCCAGCAGAATGTAGGTTTGCTTCTTGCTGGAGACCTGAAACGTGGTGGTGGCGAGGCGGTAGGGCAGGGCCGGGCGCCTGGCTCCGGTCTTGGTTAATCCCGACTCGGTTTCCTTTCTCAGCGACTGCAGATCGCCCTTCATGGCGATGGCGTTGGGATAGCGGTTGCCCCGGTTCTTCTCCATCGCACGCCCGATAATGCCCTCCAGATCTGCGGGCAGAACGGGGTTCAGTTGGCGCGGCGCCACCGGTTTCTGGTTCAGGACCGCATCGAGCGTGGTCACGATGTTGTCGCCTGAGAAAGGTTTCTTGCCGGTGGCCATTTCGTAGAGGACGACGCCCAGCGAGAACAGGTCGCTGCGCGGATCGAGTTCTTCGCCGCGCGCCTGTTCGGGAGACATGTACACAGCCGTGCCCGGAATGACGCCGATCGCAGTCAGCGAGTCTTCCACCGGCGTTTCATCGCTGGTGCCGAGCGCGCGCGACAGCTTGGCCAGTCCGAAGTCGAGGATCTTCGCCTGCCCGGATGGGGTGATGAAGATGTTGGCGGGTTTGATATCCCGATGGATGATTCCCTTGGCATGGGACGCGGCCAGCGCGTCGGCCACCTGGATGCCGATGTCGAGCAGTTCATCGACCGGGATCTTGCGCTCGCGAATGCGCTCCTTCAAGCTCGTCCCCTCCAGCTTTTCCATGACGATGAAGGGATGTCCATCCATATCCTGAATATCGTGGATGGTGCAGATGTTGGGATGGTTCAACTGGGAGGCGGCGCGGGCCTCGCGGACAAAGCGGTCCAGGGACTTGGCGTCCTTGGCCAAGTTCTCGGGGATGAACTTCAGGGCGACGTGGCGGCCCAGGCGCGTGTCTTGCGCCTCGTAGACCACCCCCATGCCGCCCCCTCCGAGCTTGCCCAGAATCTGATAGTGGGAGACTGTCTGGCCGATCATCCGTGGGGCCTCGGACCCTCGCGGCGCTAATGTTAGGCCGGGTGCGGACGCTGGGTCAACCGGAAAGGGGTAGGTGGCCAGTTATTTAGCCTTCTTCTGGGCATACTCGCTGGCACCCAGGAAATGCAGGGACACGTAGGGCTCGTCGCCCACCACCCAACTGTCGTGTCCGGGTGCAATGTAAAATAGGTCCCCCGCCTTCATTTCGATGATGCGGCCATCATCCATGGCGGCCGTGGCTCGCCCGCAGACCACGAGTCCTACGTGTTCGACCATGCAACTCTTGGCGCCCGTCGCCTTCCCGACATGGAGCGACCACTTCCATCCGGGCTCGTAGCTGGCGCGCCCGATGGTCATCTCCCCGACGCGCACCAGGTCGAACCTGCCCTTCTCGCACGTCCGCACTTCATCCGGGTGGTCAAAACGTTTGAGGATTACTTCGTACATGGGGGCCTCCTCGGAAGAAACCTGTACTCGATGATGATTCATGGATGCGTCAAAAGCGAGAGGAGTTCGGATCAGGGAGAACAAAATATTCAGGCGTCCCCGAGGTGGGGGGCCGGAAGAGCGAGGGGGTAGATCAAGCTGCATAAAAAAGGAGGGAGCAGATGCTCCCTCCCGAGAAAGGAATCCAGCCAAGACTAGAAGGTCAGTCTCAGGGCCATCTGGATGAAACGGCGCTCGTTGGGAATGCCCCCGGCTGGTATCACACCGCGTTTGCCGAGAACCTCGAAGTTGTTCGGCGAGGGGAAAAAGTTGCCGAAATCTTGAGTTCCGCCTGCCACGATGTAGTAGTTGGAGTGGTTCAACAGATTGTAAAACTCGGAACTGAACTGCAGCTTGAAGCGTTCGGTCACCGAGAACTGCTTCCGAATCGCCAGGTTGATGTTATACGCGCCCGGCCCACGGAAGGCATTGCGGCCCGTCATGTTCGACGGCCACTTGCAGTTTCTACCCGTGGACACAGTGTCTCCCGCGGCATTGGTGGTCATATCGCAGGTCGGCAGCTCGCCCGAACCCGTCAGCGGTTCAAAATAGATCTGGTTGAGCGGAATCGACGGCAGAGTCAGGTAGTTGTAATTATTTGGCCCGGAGAAATCGACCGCGCCTTCGTTACCCGCGGGCACATTGTTGGAGTTTCCCGTGTACTGGATCGTTTGGCCGGCAGGGATCTGGAAACGGGCGAAAGCAGTGTCTCCTCCGACGCCGAACAAGCTGTTGAACACGGTGAACGGGTTGCCAGTGTGCGCGGTGACGATCGGCGCAAGTTCCCAACCGTCCAGAACCTGCTTTGCCACGCCATGTGTGCCATTAGCATATGGCAGAGCCCACACCGCGCTGATGGCCACCCTGTGGCGCGCATCGAAGTCCGCACTGCCGTAGTCCAAGCCCGGCTGGAAGGGATCCAGCAGGCCCAGGTTTTCGGTCTGCGGGGTTTCGCTGAAAGTGGAACTGAGGTTGTCGAGGCTGTGTGAATAGGTGTAGTTCACCGTCAGGTTGAGGCCTTGCTTAAACAGGTTGTTCGACTGGAAGCGAGTGTTCAAGGCGTTGTAATGAGAGTAGCCGCCAAAGCCGCGGGTATTCATGTTGCCGTACTGCCGGTTGAGACGATCCAGATCACATCTGGCCGCGCCGACAGCGCATTCCGGCGATGCCATGTCGGTTCCAAGATAGACGACACCCATGCCCTGCTGGTTGAGGTTCTCGATAGAGTAGTCGTGGATGCTGTGAGCCCCGGTGTACTCCAGTGCCAGAACGGAATTTCTCATCAGTTCGCGTTGCATCGAGAGATTCCAGGTTTGAGCGTAGGCGGTCGGGATATCCTGACGCACATAGCGCAAGCTGGGTGGAGGAAGTGGCTTGAGCCCAGTTCCAGAAAACGGACCGAGGTTCCCAGCAAAGAGCGGCTGCGCACTGGGATCGCCGGGGAAGGCCGAGCTTGAGAAGTTGCTGTTGAATTGCGCCGGCGGATTCTGAATCACGTTGAACGTCACGTTGCCGAAGTTCCGTTCATAGGCGATCCCATAACCGCCGCGCAGTGAGGTCTTGCCGTCGCCAAAGATGTCCCAGGCAAAACCAACGCGCGGGGCGAAGTTCTTCCTGGACGGGTCCCATAATCCGCCCACTGGGCTGGCAGGGCTGTTGGCAGTGGCGGCCACGGTGTATACGCGGCCCGACGCGATTCGCTCTTGTAATGTGTTCCCGGTTCCGAACACAAAATTCGAATCAAGCTTGGGATCCTTGTTGTGCTGCACGCCGTAGTATTCCCAGCGCAGGCCCAGATTCAGGGTAAAGCGCGGAAAGATCTTCCACGTGTCTTGCCCGTAGAAGGCCATATCGTTGTAGCGGTTGCTGCGGGCAAAGGAGGGCTGCGTGGTCGGCAAGGTGATCTCGCAGTCGGAGGTAACGATCAGGTTGTGGGCAGCATCCCGGGAGCAAGGGAACTTGCCCTGGGGATCGACCACGACCTGGAACCATCCGGAATCGGCATTCATCAGATTGTCAGCGCCAAACACCACTCCATTCTGAGTGCCGCCAGCCTCAAGTCCTTCGACCGCGTTCTGGTAGGCGCCGAAGGTACGGTTGTCGCGCGTGTAAATGTACTGGCCACCGAAGCGTACCTCGTGCTTGCCACGGTTCCAGTTGACGGATTGTGCAAATTGGATTACGTTCTGCGGTCCGCCAAACGGGATCGAGTTGCCGGGAGTGGTACAAGAGTAGCCGGGCATGCAGATTAAATCACCGTTTACGTTGGCAGCCGTGTTGATATTGAAATAGAGAGTGGGCTGAACGGCTTGGGAAGCGAGTGCTTGCTGCAGAGTGAGCCGATTCAGGCTGATTTTGGTGTCGCTGATCAGGCCCGGTGTAAAGACGTGAGTGAGTGAGTATAGAAAGTTCTGATTGAGCTGCGTTTGCCCCGTGTCGAATCCAGAGTACGGGCTGAAATTGATGAATCCAGCGAACTCGTTCTGCTTGAAGGCGGCATACCGTCCATACATCGTGGTCTTGTCGGTCATCGCGAAATCGAGACGGTGCACCATGTTCAAGGTGTTCTGCGGGGCGCCGCCGCCTGAATCTCCCGGTGTCTGGAAGCTCACCTGGTCAAAAATTGGATTGGTAGTGGCGGGCGAGGCAGTAGTGCCGATGCCTGCGTACGTCGTATACGCGGCGCTGCTGGTATACGGGTTGGCAGGAGTTCCCACCACCGCCTGGAGGCTCGGCAGGTTGGCAGCGCTGTACTGCTTCAATATGGTCAAGCCGGGACGAGTCTTGAACTGAGCAAAGTACGCCTGGGTTTCCGGTGCCGAAGCCGCGATGAAAGCCGGGTCCGGCGTCACCAATATATTGTTGGATTGGCTTCGAACGCGCGTCCATTCCAGGTTGCTGAAGAAGAACAGCTTGTCCTTCTTCACGGGGCCACCGAACGAAAAACCGAACTGGTTGCGGGTGTACTTCCCCTTGGGCTGACCGTGCGCGTTAGAGTCGTAGTCGTTCGACGTCAGCGCCGACAAGCGGTTGAATTCGTACGCGCTTCCATGGAAGGCATTCGAGCCTGACTTCGTGACCACGTTAATGACGCCGCCGGAGGCACGCCCATATTCGGCCGAAAAGTTGTTGCTAGTTACACTGAATTCCGAAACCGCGTCCAGCGGAACTGTCTGGCCAACCTTCGTGGTATAGAGATCGACGTTCTCGCCGCCGTCCAGCAAAGCGTCGGTGCTGGCCGAACGCTGGCCGTTGATGGATACGCCCGCTCCACGAACGATTTGATCCATCCCGCCAGTACCCGAAGCGGAATCCTGATTGACATTACCCATCGTCTGGACAAAGTCATACGGATCACGCGTCAGGCTGGGCAATTGGGACACTTGTAGCTGGCTGACCGTCTGACTGATCGAGGAAGTCTGAGTATCCACCTGAGTTGCGGTTTGGGCAACGACTTCCACGGTCTCGCCAGTCGCTCTTGCCTCGAGCCTTGCGTCGAGAACGAGGCGTCCACCCGGCGTCACTGTCGCTCTCTGTTTATAGGTTCCGAAGCCTTTTTGGAAGATAGTGACATCGTAAGCCCCTGGTAACAGCGCGGAAACGACGTAGCCTCCTTGAGCGTCTGACGTTGTCGTTCGAACTGCTGCGGTGTCCACGGAAGTGACCGTGACTGCGGCTCCGACGACGACCGCTCCGGTAGCGTCGATCACGGTGCCTGCAACGGTACCCTTCTCGAACTGGGCAAAAGCGCAAGCGGAAAGAATCGCTAGGGTCGCTAGCAAAAACATGCACTTTTCCAACTCTGCACGTAAGTTGATTCGCATAGCAAAAGCCTCCAAGTTGCGAAAGTTACACTGATGTTGTCTTGCCAAAACACAAGACACTACGTGTGTGTTAGCGCGAGTAAGTCAGAAGGGTCTGTCACTAAGTACAAACACTTCGAGATTGGAAGTGTGCAATCTCGCAGCCAACTGAGGATCAGGAGATGAGTACGTTAGTTGTAGAGGTTGCGATGCGGGACGAGAGCGCGAATACCAATATTGAAATTCAAGCGCATAAGGAGATGCTGAATTTCATAAGTGAGATGCGGGCGGTTCAGCACTAGACATGCTCTACGAAACGTTGAGGGAGTCGGGCTCACAAAACAAGATGGAGGTGTCTTCGACGCTAGCTGTTCCTGCTTACCAGCGCGGCCGAGGATCCTACCCACTGCATGTTCTTGTTGTGATCTACGCCCATCATCAGACCACGGCCCATGCGCACGATGGTCAACACGGGCACCAACTCATCGAGCCACACGTACATGATCCGCAATTCGACCTTGGTCGGGCCGTAAGGAGTGTCCACCACGGGCGTAAAATTCAGCCGTTCCTGCAGGATGTAAGCGCTGCGTTTCGCGGCCGGGATGGCATCAATATCCGCGCGCGTCGGCGCAATGACTACGCCCAGTCCGGCGAAGGAATACAGAGGCTTGAGCACAAAGTTCTCGAGATCGGCCGGCACCTCCTTCAGTAGGTCCAGAAACCACGTGCGCGGGACCGACAGATGCTTCAGGTACGGGATGGAATACTTGCTGATGCGGAAATACCAGTTGGGATGGCCGGCCCACTCCACCTCCAGATCATCGCGGAAATCAAATGGCAGGCTGACGCCCTTGCGCTCCAGTTCGTCGACGATCGTACGGTTATAGATGCGCTCGATCGGGACCAGTTTGCCGGCCTCCTCATAAAACAGCTGGCGGCCTTCTCTGCGAATCCTGGTGATGCAGACCGTGCGAATCCCGAGCATTTTTTCAGTCAGCAGGAAATCCGGACGCGTTTTCTGCTCCTCCGGCTGGATTTCCATGAGCACTACGTTTGCCGGATCGTGTCCGGCGACAATCGCATCTTGCAGAAGGCGCTGGTACGACACGGCATCCAGACCACTCAGGAAATAGCGCAGCTTTGGGTCGAGCCCGAATATGTCAATGTATGCCTGCGCCAGGACTGGCTGATACGCGTAGAGAGAAGGGAAAGCCTGCAACTCGACCAGTTTGGGCTGCAATTCGCCGGCAGCGTCGCGAACCAGGCCAAAGTCGACTTGCACAAACATCGGGTGCTGCGCTTCGTTCGGGACGCGGAACTGGGCGGGAATCGACGCCTCCGAGCGGGAGAGGTACTCTGGATTGTCGACCAACTGGTGGATCAGGGTCTTGCCGTCTTCTCCCATGCGCTCGACCAGCGATGCTGGAAAAAAGCAGGGCGTCTCGCAGAGCGCGAAGGGGACGTCCATTCCGCAGCGGGAGGTTAGTTCGCGGCGCAGGCGCTTATATTTTTCAGGAGTGAAGTTCGCGTTGAAGGCTTGGCGATAGGAAGGAATCATGGAGTGTGTATGGGGCCGGGTCGCGGACCCAGGCCCGTCAAAGCTCGACGGCCTCCGGACGCAGCGTTACCTCATCGGCTAACGCCGTCATTCAAGATGCGACTCCCCGCAGCGATGAGGCGCTGCGCCACCCAAAATCAGACACGACTCTTCACCAGCCCCTAAAGGGGCGGTTGAGGACTGATCCTGACGGCATCGCTAAAGCGATGCCCGGACACGGAACGCGAGGGTTTCTGCAGCGTGCTAATGCCACGCGCTAACTGCTAGCTTACGCCTCGATCAAAAACTGCCCACCGCGCATGATCTGTTCGTTGTCGACCCAGATGTCGAAATTTCGGCCGACGACGTCGATATGCGTCGACGAGTACCACTCCGCCCCGGTGTGCGCGCCGTACGGGTTGCCGAAGGCGATGTGCACGCCGGGATACTTCTCGTCCTGCAAAATCTGGCCGATCACGTCTTTCAGTTCAATGTTCGTGCCGATGGCAAACTCGCCCACGCGATCGCTGTTCTCGTCAGTATGGGTGTAGGCCCAGAAATCTTTTTCCAGTTCCTTATTCTCCGATCGCACTTCGACCACGCGATTCGCCTTCACGAGGATAGTCAGAGGATTTGCTTTCAGGTCGCCAAACTTCGCGCATAAATAATCTCCCACTACGCCGTCGATCACGAATGTGCCGTTCACTTCTCCCGGAGTCGTGAAGACCTCGCCACCCGGCAGATTCCCCCACTTCTCGGTGCTGATGATGCCGGAGGTCTTGATCCAGTTGTAATTCGGATTCAAATCCGCGACCAAGTCGGTGCCTGCGGCTGTCCTGGCATGAATTTGCCTCGCCACGCGGACGCGCTCGACGACCTTAGCACTCAACCGATCCACTTTCTGGAAATCAGCGCGCATGCCTTCGAGCATGATCTGCCTGTTAATGTTGACCATGTGAGCATGCCGGATCTTGCGCCGGTTCACGATGTCGGTCATCTGCATGCGCGACCGCAGTTCGTTGGTCTGCACCTGCACCGCGAAGATACTGACCTGGCTCGTCTCCAGATCCGCCACGATCACGTGCGGCAATTCCGTGAGCGGACGTGTCGCCACATCCTCCAGCACCCACGATTGATAGCGGCAGCCCACGCCGTCCAGTTCGTGCACCAGGGCGGCGGCGATCTCCAGGCTCACTTCGTCGGTAATAACGGTGACTTTCTCCTCCGGCTGCACGCGCAGGCATACGCGCACTGCATTGCGCGCGCCCGGCGTCAGTTCCGGATCAAATGCCAGTTGATTCAGTTGTCGTTTGGATGGTTGTGCGTCGGTCTTCAAACTCATCAGACGGCCTTGGCGGTGGGCAAATTCTTCGCTTCATCCACGCCCACCTCAGTCTCCTCGATAATGTAGTCCATCACCGCTTTCATATCGCCCGTGTCGCGGAAGACCCGCAGTTGCCGGTCGGCGCCCGTGCCCATCTTCATGATCTCGCGAACGTACTCGACTTCCTCGCGGCTATTCAATTCGTCGAGCACGTCATCGACGAATTCCAGATACTCTTCGATCAGTTGCCGCTCAGGAACTTCTGTCTGCTTGCCGAAGTCGATCAGTTTGCCGTCGATCCCATAACGCGCGGCCCGCCACTTGTTTTCCATCAGCAGCGAACGCCGGTACAGTCGGAATCCCTGATTTGCCGAATAGAGCTTGTAGAGCTTGACCACCGTGGCCTGAATCAGGGCCGCCAGGGCAATCGTTTCCTCGACCCGCATCGGGATGTCGCAGACTCGGAACTCGAGGGTATTGAAGAATGGATGGGGCCGGATGTCCCACCAGATCTTTTTCGCGTTGTCGATGCAGTTGGTCTTAATCAGCAGCTTGACGTAGTTGTCGTACTCACCCCAGCTGGGGAAATAGTCAGGCATGTTGGTACGCGGGAACTTATCGAACACTTTACAGCGATAGGATTTCAATCCTGTGTCCATGCCCAGCCAGAATGGAGAATTCGACGACAGGGCGAGCAGGTGCGGCACAAAATAGCGTGCGTGATTCATTAGCTGGATCGCCGTCTCGCGGTCTTCGATGCCCACATGGACGTGCAGTCCGAAGATCAGGTTCGCGCGCGCGACCAGTTGCAGATCCTGCACGATGTTCTTGTAGCGCTCGTCCGGGTTGACTTCCTGCACGCGCCAGTCGGCAAACGGATGGGTGGCCGCCGAGGCCAGGCGCAAGCCGTTTTCGCGCGACAAATGGATCATGTGGCGCCGCAGCTTCTTCAGTTCGTCCTTGGCGTCTTTGATATTGGCGCAGACCGAGGTGCCGACTTCGACGACCGATTGGTGCATCTCCGCCTTGACGCGTTCCTGCAGCAGTAACTTGCCCTTCTCAATGATCTCGGCGTGGATGTGCGAGCGAAGATCCCGGGTATCCGGATCGACCGTCTGGTACTCCTCTTCAATGCCGAGCGTGAAAGTTGGCCTCATGGCGACACCCACATGCCAGGCTGGACGGGCACTGGCCGAAGTCTTATTAGTATAGCGTTTCAGCGGGTCGGCGTCCCGCCGGTTCTGGCAGGTGTCGATTCACCCCAGAGTGGAGCCTGCCCTGAGAATTGCAGAGAGAGGTAAAAATCTTGCAGGCTTGAGACGTTGGGCCGGCAATTCAAGCGCCATCCCTTCGGGACTGGTGAATCTACGTGTCCGCATCCCAGCGCTCACGCGCTGGGCTAAGGAAGGCCGCCGCTCCGCGGCTAGGGCAATACTACTTGACCTGCCCTTGTTAAGTTCCCGACCGCTCGGTCTGCCCCGGGCATCTTCGCGCCTATGCCGGCCTTTGGCGCACGCTATAATTCAAGTCAGGAAGTTGATTTGTTCCGCCGGCCTTGCGCGGACAGGAGTGTCCGCGCCACACAATCTCTTTCAAGGAGCGTTCATGGCGATTCAGAAGACCGAAAAGATCTGGCACAACGGCAAGTTTATCAACTGGGACGACGCGACGCTGCACGTGATGTCCCATGTCGTGCATTACGGATCTTCTGTGTTCGAAGGCGTTCGCTGCTACGCGTTGCCGGGCGGCCCAGCAATCTTCCGCGCGGCCGAACACATGCAGCGGCTGATTGATTCGGCGAAGATCTATCGCATCGACGTTGACTTCACGCGCGACGAACTGGTCCGCGGCATGGTGGAACTGGTCAAGAGGAACGGCGCCTGGCCCTGCTACATCCGCCCCATCGTTCTCCGTGGATACGGCGAGGTCGGCGTCAACCCGCTGAACTCGCCGGTTGAGGTCTATATCTGCAATTACCCTTGGGGCAAGTATCTGGGGGGCGATGCCAGCGAGGGAGTGGATGTCTGCATTTCGTCCTGGACGCGTCTAGCGCCCAACACCTTGCCTGCGATGGCGAAGGCCGGGGCCAATTACATGAATTCGCAGCTCATCAAAATGGAAGCCATCCTGAACGGCTACGCCGAGGGGATCGCGCTCGACAAGAACGGCTACGTGAGCGAAGGTAGCGGCGAGAACCTGTTTGTGATCCGCAACGGCGTGCTGCAGACTGCGCCGCTGGGGAATTCCGTGCTGCCCGGCATCACGCGCGACTCAGTTCTGCAGATTGCCCGCGACCTCGGCATCCCGATCGTCGAGCAGGTCCTGCCGCGGGAATTGCTCTACATCGCCGACGAAGTCTTCTTCACCGGCACGGCCGCCGAAGTCACGCCGATCCGCTCGGTCGACAAAATCACGGTGGGCAAAGGCAAGATGGGCCCGGTTACCAAGTCGATTCAGCAGGAGTTCTACGGGATTGTTCGTGGCGAAAAACCGGATCGTTATCACTGGCTGACTGCAGTGCCGGTCGGATCGAAACAACCGGTCAGTGTGTAGTTGAGTGTCGCGGGCGTTTCTGCCCGCTTCCTTTCATGCGAGCACTGCGCCACTTCGTTTGCGATTAATGTGCGCATGGTCTAAAGTGATCTCCGCCTGATCGTGGGCAACCTCTTCGTTCCTTAATCCAGCTAAAAAGGAGAAATTCGCATGCCCGCTCCCACTCCCGAATTTGCCGCAACCTATTGCCACATGATGCTCGACGGACTTGCCAATGAAGTTGAGACCACCAAGCGCGTTCTGGCAGCTGTCCCCGAAAGTACGTGCGACGGCTATCGCCCCGACCCTCACGCCCGCAGCGGTCGCGAACTTGCGTGGCACATCGCGAACACCGACATTCAGTTCCTCGATGGCATCGCTGACCTCAAGTTCACCATGTCGACGCCGGAGGGCGCCGACAAGCCTAAAACGATTGCCGAGATCGTGGCCTGGTACGACCGGAATTTCAAGCGTGCCGCCGATCGCGTCCGCGCTCTCTCACCGCAGCAGTTGTCGACGCCCGTCAATTTTATGGGTGTGTTCAACCTGCCGGCGGCGTTCTATCTGGGATTCCTCAACAATCACATGATCCATCATCGCGGCGAACTGGCCACCTATCTGCGCCCCATGGGATCAAAGGTGCCGAGCATCTACGGCGGCAGTTACGACGAACCGTTTCAGCCGGCTGACGCTGAAACCACCGCCGCCTAGCTGGGAATCAGCGGCAGAAATACCCGACGCCATCTGGGAAACTTGATGGCGTTTTTCCTGTGCCAAGGCACAAAAATCGGAGGCCTCGCGCGAGATTTGGGAGTAAAGTACTGGGCCAAAAGTGGGCATGAAAGCTGGGCAGTGAGTGGGGCAGCGGCGGGAATGGGCCGGCGCTTCGCAAGCCCAGGTTAGCGCTCACAAAACGGGCGCGAACCTGGGGCACATGACGAGGTCGCCCGATGTGCTAGCTTGGTCAAATGTTCATTGGACATTTTGGGGTTGCCCTGGCGGCAAAACGTCTGGCTCCGCGGACATCGCTCGGTGCATTGATCCTGGCAGCGCAGTTTCTGGACCTACTCTGGCCGATGTTGCTGCTGCTCGGATTCGAGCATGTGCGGGTGGTGCCGGGGATCACCAGGGTTCAGCCGTTTGATTTTTATGATTACCCTTTCTCTCACAGTTTGACCATGGTGGTGCGCTGGTCGCTGGCTGCGGGGTTGCTCTACTACGTTGTCCGGCGCTACGGGAGAGGCGCCTGGGTGGTCGGCACGCTGGTGCTGAGTCACTGGGTGCTGGATCTTCTGGTGCATCGTCCTGATCTGCCGCTGTGGCCGGGAGGCCCGAAGTATGGGCTTGGCCTGTGGAACTCGTGGCCTGCCTCCATTTCGTTGGAAGTATTGTTTTTCGGAGCGGGAGTGTGGCTCTACGTCAGTGCCACTGGTGCGCGCGACCGGATTGGCACATACGCGCTTTGGAGCTTGATGGTCTTGCTGTTTCTTGGTTGGCTAGCGGCGACCTTCGGACCCCCGCCTCCGAACGTACATCAGCTGGCGATCGGTACTATGGGAATGTGGCTGGTAGTGCCTTGGGCGTGGTGGGCGGACGCGCACCGGGAGTTTCGCCAACTCTGAGACGCGGCAAACCGCGTCTCTGCGTCAGTAGGCGTTCTTCATCTTGTCCTGCACGCGCTTGGCGAGTTTCTGGATTTCCTGTGCCTTCTTGATTACTTCCATGGACAGGGTGTTGACGCCCGCTTGGTCGACGTGTTCCTTCAGTTCCGCGGTGAGAGCCACTAACTTCTCGGTATCTCGCCGCAATTGCGCGTGCCGTTCGGTGATCATGTGCGCGACCTGTTCCCGCTCCACGCGCTCGCGCTGCTGGTCGGGTGAGCGATCGTTGCTGGCTTCGCGGTCGGCAGCGACCCTCTGGGCTTGAATCTGATCGACCGGCGTTAGTTTTGGCTGTTGCGATTGAGCGAGGGGAACGAACAGGGTGAGTGACAGCACAAGGGCTGCAACATACTTCAACATAACCGGCTCCTGCATGTCGTCCGGATGGCGCGGACGACAGGCTTGGTTTAGCACGGTTCAGTTCATAGGCAGAAACGCAAAGAGGGGCTTAGCAAACGAAGGTAACGGAGGGATGGATCATATCGCCGGAGCGTCGGATCCTTGCGACTCCGCAGGCCGGTGCGCTGCGCGCACCGGCCTGCTCCGCTCAGGATGAACCGGAGATTCTGCAATCTCAACTACAGCGAACTCATGTTTGACAGGAATTCGCTGTTCGCGCGCGTCTTGCTCAGCTTGTCGATCAGCAACTCCATGGCTTCGACCGGGGACAGCGGGTTCAGCACTTTGCGCAGCACCCAAATGCGCTGCAGGTCTTCCTTCGGAATCAGCAACTCTTCCTTACGCGTGCCAGACCGCTGAATGTCGATGGCCGGGAAGGTGCGCTTATCGACCAGTTTGCGCTCCAGGATGATTTCCGAATTGCCGGTGCCCTTGAATTCTTCGAAAATCACGTCGTCCATGCGGGAGCCGGTGTCGATCAAGGCGGTGGCGATGATGGTCAGCGAGCCGCCTTCTTCGATGTTGCGAGCCGATCCAAAGAAGCGCTTCGGACGCTGCAGGGCGTTCGAATCCACGCCGCCGGAGAGCACTTTGCCCGAGGGCGGAACGATGGTGTTGTAGGCGCGAGCCAGGCGCGTGATCGAATCGAGCAGGATCACGACGTCGCGCTTGTGCTCCACCAACCTCTTAGCCTTTTCGATCACCATCTCGGCGACCTGCACGTGGCGTGCGGCGGGCTCGTCAAACGTAGACGAAATGACTTCGCCCTTGACGGAGCGCTGCATGTCGGTGACTTCTTCCGGGCGCTCGTCGATCAGCAGCACCATCAGCACCACTTCGGGATGGTTGGCGGTAATCGAGTTGGCGACGTTCTGCAGCAGCATGGTCTTGCCGGCGCGCGGGGGCGACACGATCAAGCCGCGCTGGCCTTTGCCGAGTGGCGTGAGCAGGTCCATGACGCGGGCGCTGATGTTCTCGCGGACGGTTTCGAGCTTCAACCGCTCCTGCGGATAGAGCGGCGTCAGGTTGTCAAACAGGATCTTATTGCGCGCCTCGTCGGGCGATTCGAAATTGACCGCCTCAATCTTGACGAGCGCGAAGTATTTCTCGCCTTCGTGGGGCGGGCGCACCTGGCCGCTGATGGTGTCGCCGGTTTTCAGGTCGAACTTGCGGATCTGCGACGGCGACACGTAAATGTCGTCCGGCCCGGGTAGGTAGTTGTAGTCGGGCGAGCGCAGGAAGCCGTAGCCGTCAGGAAGGATCTCCAGCACACCTTCAGCGAAGATGTGCCCTTCTTTTTCACTTTGCGCCTGCAGGATCTTGAAGATGAGGTCCTGTTTGCGGAGTCCGCTGGCGCCGGGGAGCTCCAAGGATCGGGCGATCTTGGTCAGCTCGGTGATGTTTTTTTCTTTCAGTTCAGCGATGGTCATATTCACCTACGGTTGGATTTTTCGGGAGGGATTCTCTCGGGGAAGAATTGCCGCCGTGTGGGCACACGGCGGGGCAGCCTCAGGCAGCCCGCCGTTGTGCTTCGGCAAAGTGTTCCGGTTCGCTCAGGATGTCGTGGCGTTCGGCATCCGCGATTTTGTCAAATACCTGGTTCATGGTTTCCTGAATCCGGGTGTTCGGCCGGTGGAACTTGCGTGTCGCCTTCGAGGCAAGCTGGCAGAGCATATACCGGTTTCGCAGGGTATGCAGTGCATCAAACACACGATCAGAGCGCATTGGTGGTCGTTCTCCTTCTAGGAATAATTTTGGC
>Ga0075030_100001905_pt1 | contig 18867 bp, 17 predicted proteins | sample LitLauG_LLR_2012_FD_71393 | JGI IMG/M metagenome (GOLD analysis project Ga0075030, IMG submission 71393) | Freshwater sediment microbial communities from Pennsylvania, USA - Little Laurel Run_MetaG_LLR_2012 | ecosystem: Environmental > Aquatic > Freshwater > Creek > Sediment | place: USA...
TCACCAAACCTCCATATTGCCCCTCCCCACCCCCCGCTGCTATGACCCGCGCGCCTCGCCGAGTCGCGAGGCGCGCGCAGTCGATCAGACGTGAGGGGCCGCGAATGGTCGGGCAGATGAAGATACTGGCGGGCAATTCCAACGGGCCGATCGCCGAGGCGATCGCCGCTTATCTCGGCGAGCCGCTGACCCGCTGCCACGTCCGCCGCTTCGCCGATCTGGAGATTTTCGTCGAGATTCTGGAGAACGTGCGCGGCCGCGACACGTTCATCATCCAGTCGACGTCCTACCCCAGCAATGACAATCTGATGGAATTGCTGATCATGATTGACGCGCTGCGGCGCGCCTCGGCGCAGCGCATCACCGCCGTCATTCCTTATTTCGGCTATGCCAGGCAGGATCGAAAGCCTGGGCCGCGTTCGCCGATCTCGGCAAAACTGGTTGCCAATCTCATCACCCGCGCCGGCGCCGACCGCGTGCTGACGGTCGATCTGCATGCCGCGCAGATCCAGGGTTTCTTCGACATCCCCACCGACAATCTTTTCTCGGCGCCGACAATGGTGCGCGACATCAAGGGGCATGGCGGCGGCAATAACAATCTGATGGTGGTCTCGCCCGATGTCGGCGGCGTGGTGCGCGCGCGGGCGCTGGCCAAGCGCCTCGATGCGCCGCTTGCCATCGTCGACAAGCGCCGCGAGCGGGCGGGCGAATCGGAAGTCATGAACATCATCGGCGACGTGCGCGACCGCAAATGCGTGCTGCTCGACGACATCGTCGATTCCGGCGGCACGTTGTGCAACGCTGCCGATGCGCTGCTCGACGCCGGCGCGCTGAGCGTCTCCGCCTATATCACCCACGGCGTCCTCTCGGGCGGGGCCGTGGCGCGCATCGCCGCGTCCAAACTCACCGAGCTCGTGCTGACCGACACGATCGCGCCAACCGAAGCGGTGCGCGTCGCCCGCAACATCCGCGTCATCTCGATCGCCCCGCTGATCGGCGAGGCGATCGCCCGCATCGCCAAGGAAGAGAGCGTCTCGGTGCTGTTCGACTAGGGGCGTTGGCTCACCCTCGCGAAGTCAGTGTCAGCGACGCGACGCCTGCGGCGAGCGCCAGACCGGTTTGGACCTCGACCGACAGCGGCTGCAGCGTAAATGACCGGGCGAAGCCGCCGACGAGCACGTTCGCTCCGGCTCCAGCGCCCACCGTCACCGAAGCGTCGGCGCCGACATAGTCGCCCGCCAGCGCCCCGTGTTTTGGTCCAGGCGCGGAAGCGAAAACGTCCCATGCCAGCACCCCACGATTGGTGGCGCCGATGTCGATGCCAAACTTGCGGATCACGCCGCTGTAATGCTCGACGCGGCCATGCAGGGGAATGAAGACGCACTGCATCGGCTTGGCCGAGGTGACGATCAGGCCAAGACCCGCGGCGACGTCACAGCGCAGGGCGCCGATCTTCAAATTCTCCTGCGCCTGCGCGGGCTGTGCGAAAGCGGCGATGGCGAGGAGTCCGGCGGCAAGTGCGGAAAGCGGGTGTTTCACGAGAAGCCTCCTGTGTCCGCGCCGCCCGTTGGGAATGGCGTTGGAGTTGGACGGCGGATGACGCCCGTGAATTCTCTAGCGCATTTGTGACCATTGTGAGATTGACCTGCCTCAATGTCTCGCGGCCGACCGGGAAGTCGGGCGACAAATAGTTCTTGCCCGGCAAGGCGCAATCGCGCGAAATTGGCTGACCGGTAGGCAAAGTCCGGCTCGGGGCGGGCAAGGGGGAGACGATATGCAGGCCGACAGGGCTGGCGCGACGATGCATTTGCGGCGCTCCTTCTTCGAGGCGAAAGAGCGCCCCATTGTCGAATTCGCCGGCATGTCGGCGAGCCTCTGGCGCTATGACACCGGCGTCGAAGCGGTGCGGCTGTCGAACAAGCGCGGCCATCTCGTCGCATTGCCCTACATGGGACAGATCGTCTGGAGCGCGGCGTTCGACGGGGTCGACCTGGCGATGCAAAGCATGTTCGCCGAGCCGCGCCCAGCCAATGTGATCGTCGAAACCTACGGGTGCCTCGTCTATCACGCCGGCATGCTGCGCAACGGCGTGCCGTCGCGCGAGGATACCCACGCGCTGCACGGCGAAATGCCCTGCGCGCGAATGGATGCGGCGGGGCTGGCGTGCGGCGAGGATGCGCAAGGTCCCTGGCTGGCGCTCACGGGCCTGCGCGACTATGCGATGGGCTTTGGCGCGCATTATCGCGCGACGCCGCGCATCGTGCTGCGCCCTGGCGCGACCGAGTTCGACATCGTGATGGAGGTCGAAAACCTTTCGGCCGCGCCGATGGATCTGATGTATCTCTGTCACGCCAATTTCGCCTTCGATGAAGGCGCCCGCATCGTGCAACCCGTGCCGTTCACGCCCGAAGCGGTCGTCGTGCGCACCGCAATCCCCGGCCATGTCACGCCCAACGAAGATTATCGCGCGCTGCTGTCTGAACTCGCGATCAATCCCGCAGGGATGGAGACGCTGAGCGAGCCGCGGCGCTACGACCCCGAGCAGGTGTTCTACATCAAGGGCGTCAAGCGCGGCGCCGACGGTCTCGCGCATTTTATGCTGGCGCGCCGCGCCGGCGACGGATTCACCATCGCGTGGGATCCGGAAATCATGCCGCACACGATCCGCTGGGTGCTCGCCAACAGCGACCAGCGAGTCGCCGCCTTCGCGATGCCCGCGACCTGCGAGCCGGAGGGTTATCTGGCGGAAAAGCGCAAGGGCAATGTGCGCGCTCTGGCTGGCGGGGCGAAGGCGTCGTTTGCGACGCGCCTTGGCTATGTCGACAAATCGAAGGCCGCCGCGATGGCGCGCAACATTGAAGCGGGGCTGCGATGAGCGCGTTGAAGCCAGGGCGGATCGCGGTGATCGGCAGCAATATGGTCGATCTCGTCACCTATGTCGCGCGCATGCCGGTGCGCGGCGAGACGGTGGAGGCGCCGAGCTTCGAGATGGGGCACGGCGGCAAGGGCGCCAATCAGGCCGTCGCCGCCGCGCAGCTTGGCGCGTCGGTGATGATGGTCACAAAAGTCGGCGACGACATGTTCGCCGACAACACCATCCGCAATCTCGCCGGCTTTGGCGTCGACACGCGGTATGTCGGCCGCGTCGCCGGCCGTTCCAGCGGCGTCGCGCCGATCATGGTCGAACCGTCGGGCGAGAACTCGATTCTGATCGTCAAGGGCGCCAACAACGATCTATCGCCCGCCGACATCGAAGCCGCCGCCGACGATCTGAAGCAATGCGATTTGATCCTGTTGCAGCTCGAAGTTCCGCTTGAAACCGTCTATGCCGCGATCGCGTTTGGCAAACGCCACGGCGTCAAGACGCTGCTCAATCCCGCGCCCGCCGTCCCCGAAATCAACGTGGACAAGATACGCGATGTGACGTTCCTTGTTCCCAACGAGACCGAGCTGGCGATCCTTTCGGGCATGCCGGTGGAAACCGAGGCACAGATCGAGCGCGCGGCGCGCTTCCTGCTGGCGAAGGGCATTTCGACGGTGATCGTCACGATGGGAGCGCGCGGCGCGATGCTGGTCTCGCCAGAGCAGGTGCGGCTCATTGCGCCGGTGAAAGTAAAGCCCGTCGATACGACCGGCGCCGGCGACGCCTTTGTCGGCGCTTTCGCCCGCTTTTTCGCCGGCGGCATGGAGCTTGGCCCCGCGCTCGACAAGGCGGTGCACTACGCCGCCGATTCGATCACCCGTCGCGGCACGCAGAAGGCGTACGCGAGCCTGGCCGATTTCGAGGCGTTCTGCCGGACGGCGGGGTGATCACGGCGCGATCGACATGTACCTCGCCAGATGCCGGTCGAGCGTGTTGGATTCCCAGCCCTTCAGCTTGGGCGAGATCAGGTTCTTTGAGCTGTAGTACAGCAGCGGAATCATGGGCTGATCGCGCATCAGGATCGCCTCGGCCTCAGCGAGCAGTTTGGCGCGCGCCACAAGGTCGCGTTCGCCATCCGCCTTGTGCATCAGCGCATCATATTCGGCGTTGGAATAGTGAGAATAGTTCAGCGTCTTGTTGTCGCTGAGGCCGAGGAACAAGAAGTTCTGCGGGTCGGAATAGTCGCCGATCCAGCCGGCGCGCGCGACATCGTAGTCGCCGCCGCCCTGCAGTAGCGCGTAGTGCGTCTTGATGTCGGTGTTGACCAGGCTCGTCTCGACGCCGAGCGGCTTCCACATGTCGGCAAGCGCGACGGACGTCGCCTTGTGGTTCTCGCTGGTGTTGTAGCGGATTTCAATCTTGAGCGGCTTGCCGCCGGGGCCGTAGCCCGCCTCCTTCAACAGGGCCTTCGCCTTGTCCTCGCGTTCAATCGGCGAGACATCCTTCCACGCCATCATGGCCGGTTCGCCGTAGTTGGCGACGCCCGGCGGCACCAGCGAATAGCCTGGAATCATCGTGCCGCCCCAGATCTGCTCGGCGAGAAACTCGCGGTCGATCACCATCGAGAGCGCCTGACGCACGCGCACGTCGTCGAACGGCGGCTTCTTTGTGTTGATGCAGAAATAATAGGTGCCGAGATAGGGCGCGAGGCGGAACTGGTCCTTCAGATTGGCGCGGATGAATTTGACCTGGTCGGCGGGCACGTCGCTGTAGGAATCGATTTCGCCGGCCTGAAAGCGCCGCAGCGCCGCAGCGCGATCCTCGAGCGGGTAGAAGATTTCCTTGTCGAGCTTGACGTTGGCCGCGTCGTGAAAATTTTCATTCCGCACCAGCACTGTCTGGTTGTTGGGGGTGAACTCCTGCAGCTTGAACGCGCCGTTGCTGACAAGATTGCCCGCGCGCACAAAATCCGCGCCGAACTTCTCCACATTCGCCTGTTCGATCGGCACGGCGGTCTGGTGCGCCAGCAGGCCAAGCATGTAAGGCGTTGGTTTCTCCAGCTTGATCTCGAGCGTCGAATCATCGAGCGCGCTGATCCCCAGAGTGGTCGGGCTTTGCTTGTTCTTGTTGATCGCCTCGGCGTTCCGAATGGGATAAAAAATATTGGCGTATTGGCCGCCGGTTGCGGGATCCAGCATGCGACGGAAGCTGAAGACGAAATCGCTGGCGCGCAACTTGTCGCCGTTCGACCATTTGGCGTCGCGCAATTTGAACGTATAGGTCAGGCCATCGGCGCTGATCGTCCAGCTTGTCGCGACGCCGGGCGCGAGCTGGCCTTTCGCGTCATAGGTCAACAGGCCCTCGAACAGGTCGAGCAGAACGTCGGATTCAGGCACGGTCGAGGTCTTCTGTGGATCGAGCGTCGCCGCATCGCCTTGCGAACCGCGTCGATAGACTGATTCAGCAGCGACAGGCGAGGCGAGAGCCGCGCCAAACGCCACAGTGAGGGCGAGAATAGATACATTTCGCGCAATCTTGAGTGCGGTCACGAGCAGCAGTCCCCCAGTATCGCCACGTTCCATCCGCCGCAGAGCGACGCACGAATCTGTTGGAAGATGGCATATTTTTGCATTCCCGCAAGCACCTCTGCGAAATGAATTACACTTTGTTGCAAACATATTTACGACGCGATGTTTTGGGCACAACGGCGTATAAGGGAACAAGCCTGCCGCGGGTAAACTGCGGGCGCGAGGCAAAATGGAGTCAATCATGAGTTCGTTCGACAGGCGCGAGGAAGCCTTCGAAAAACGCTTCGCCGTCGATGAGGAAATCACTTTCAAAGCGCTTGCCCGCCGCAACAAGCGCATCGGACTGTGGGCGGCGCAGTTGCTTGGCAAGGACGCTGCCGCTGCGGAATCCTATGCGGCCGAACTGGTGGCGGCGCAGGCTGGCGGGCGCGGCGACGACGGCTTGCTGGGTGCGCTCAGAGCGGATTTCGACCGCGCCGGTATCGAAATGTCCGACCATCGCATCCGCCGCAAACTCGAGGAGGCGCTGGCGGAGGCGCGCGCTGAATTGATGGCGGGCAATAATCCGGCCTAAACCGGACGCTCGCGCGAAAACGGCTGGAATTCTTGTGCCACGGCTTCATAGACGGCGCGTTTGAAGGGGATCACGAGGGCAGGTAGCGCGTCCAGCCGTTCCCAGCGCCAGGCATCGAATTCAGCCGCATGCGCGCCGCCAGCGGGCCGGTGGATGTCGATTTCCCTCTCCTCGCCGTCGAACCGGAAGGCAAACCATTTCTGCGTCTGACCACGGTAGCGCCCGCGCCAACGCCCGGCGTGAGCGGGCAAATCATATTTTAGCCAGTCGCGCGTCTCGCCCAGCAACGTGGCGGCGGACACATTGGTCTCCTCCCACAATTCACGCCGCGCCGCGGTCAGCGGCTCCTCGCCCGCGTCGATGCCGCCTTGCGGCATTTGCCATTCATAGCCGACGCGCGCCTCATCGCCTTTCGCGCCGCCCTTGCGACGGCCAATCAGCACGCGGCCGGCGCGGTCGAACAGTGCGACGCCAACGCAGGGCCGGTAAGGCAGATCCTCAAACGCCATCGTTCGGCGGCCTTTGACGGCGTGTCGGGCGCCTCACGGATCGGCTCGCGCCGCCGGGCCGGGACCGCGCGCCACCAGCGCCGACACCGGCGCCAACACAATGCCGCGCGCCTCCAGCGACTGCGACCAGCGCGCGATCTGCTCGATGCTGACGGGCAGGGCGGCGGCGGTCGCCAGCGCTGCGCCATTGGTTCGCGCCAGCGATTCCAGCCGCGCCAGCGCCGCGGAAATTGCCTGCGGCGTCTGCGTGGCGTCGAGCACGATATCCACGCCGGTTTCCGGCAGCTTGAGGCCACCCGCCAGATCGCGGACGAGGCTGCGTGGCGACGTTCCGTCATCGACATAGGAGAGACCGCGGCTGGCGATTTCGCTCAACACCGGCGCCAATGCGTCCGAGCTGGCGGTGAATTTCGCCCCGAGGAAATTGGTCACCCCGACATAGCCGGTAAAGCGCGACATCAGCCAATGCAGATGGTCAATATTTTCCGCCGCGCTCGCCGACGTCAGCAGCGTATGGACGCCGGGATTGTCGGCGGGATAGCCGATCGGCTCCATCGGCGCCTGCAAGAACGTCTCGTGGCCCGCTTCGCGTGCTTCCGCCGCCTCGCGTTCGACATTGGCGCCGTAGGGCGCGAAGGCGAGCGATATCGAGCCAGGCAGCGTGTGAATAGCGCTGCTGGTGCTTTCCGGGCTGAGGCCGGCGCCGCTGACCAAAATGGCGATGCGCGGCGCGCTGGCCTTCAGCCGCGCCGACGTCATCACCGGCCGCGCATAAAACTCCGCCGGCCGGGTTCCGTCGGCCCCGACGCGCGGCAGCAGGCCATAGCGGGATTTTTCCGCGAGGCGCCGGTCGGGGGCCGGCGTGAGTTGCACGCCGAGCGCCTCGGGCACCTGGATAATCATTGCGTTGGGGGCGCCGGCGCCGCCGGCACGCGTGACCTTCACGCCGCTGGCGGCGTCGATCTGCTCGCCTGACGATATTCCTGATCCATTGGCTGATGCGGCAGCGAAAGCCGGGGCGGGCGTCGGACTGGCGGCGGGAGTGGGGATCTGCGCAGCGGCGATCGTGTTGATCACCGCGACCGCATAGGGCTCACCGCCGTATGGCGCGCTGGTCCGCGCGACCATGACGGCGATCGCGCCGACCGCGATGGCCCCGCCAGCCAGCACCAAATGCCGGCCTCGAAGCGGGGAGGGCGCCCGCCGCGGGCCAAGGCCGAGCGGGGCGTTGAGATCGTCGCGCTCGTCAAGTCCCGGCATATGCTCGCTAATCTCGTTTCTCACGGAGCGCGAATCACCTCGCATCCAGGACGGCATTCTCGACCGGACCGCGCGGCGGGTCGAGGGGAAAATTTTGCTCCCCCAACCCGCGCGGGGCGACGAGCCTGCGGGAGCGCGAAAAGCGTGCAATTGCCGGGCATTACGCGCTATAATAATTGACAAGACGAATCGACCCGCCGCCTCTGTCCGCGGGTGTGATCGCCAACCCGGGAAGGCCCCCGACTTAATGGACGAACCGACAATTCCGCCTGACCAGAACGAACCCACCGCGCAGGAGGCCAGCGACGCCTATGGCGCCGACTCAATCAAGGTGCTGCGCGGGCTCGACGCCGTGCGCAAGCGTCCAGGCATGTATATCGGCGACACCGACGACGGCTCCGGCCTGCATCACATGGTCTACGAGGTCGTCGACAATGCGATCGACGAAGCGCTCGCCGGCCATGCCAAATTCGTCACCGTGACGCTCAACGCCGACGGCTCCTGCACCGTCTACGACGACGGGCGCGGCATCCCCACCGGCATCCATGATGAGGAGGGCGTTTCCGCCGCCGAAGTCATCATGACGCAATTGCACGCGGGGGGAAAATTCGACCAGAATTCCTACAAGGTGTCGGGCGGCCTGCACGGCGTCGGCGTTTCCGTCGTCAACGCCCTTTCGACCAGCCTGACGCTCGAAATCTGGCGCGACGGGTTCGAACACGTCATCCATTTCGCCGATGGCGACGCGGTCGACAAGCTCACGATCGTCGGCCCCGCGCCAATCGTCGATGGCAAGCCCAAACGCGGCACCCAGGTGACGTTCACGCCGTCGCCCAAGACGTTCACGATGACCGAGTTCGATTTCGCGACGATCGAGCATCGCTTACGCGAACTCGCGTTTCTCAATTCAGGCGTGCGCATCATCTTCACCGACGCGCGCCACGCCGAGGTCAAGCGCGAGGAGCTTTACTATGAAGGCGGCCTCGAAGCCTTCGTGCGCTATCTCGATCGGGCCAAAACCGCGCTGATCGGCAAGCCGATCCTCATCAAGGGCGAGCGCGACCGCATCGTCGTCGAAGTCGCGTTGTGGTGGAACGATTCCTACCACGAGAACGTGCTGCCCTTCACCAACAACATCCCGCAGCGCGACGGCGGCACGCATCTCATCGGCCTGCGCAGCGCGCTGACCCGGCAGGTGACGGGCTATGCCGATCGCTCGGGCCTGTCGAGAAAAGAGAAGGTCGATGTGACCGGCGACGATTGCCGCGAGGGACTGACTTGCGTGCTCTCAGTCAAATGTCCCGACCCGAAATTTTCCTCGCAGACCAAGGACAAGCTGGTTTCCTCCGAAGTGCGCCCGGTCGTCGAGGGCCTCGTCAACGAATTGCTGGGGCAATGGTTCGAGGAGCATCCGCAGGACGCGCGCATCGTCGTCGGCAAGGTGCTGGAGGCGGCGCAGGCGCGCGAAGCGGCGCGCAAAGCTAGGGAATTGACGCGGCGCAAGGGCGCGCTCGACATCGCCAGCCTGCCGGGAAAACTCGCCGATTGCCAGGAGCGCGATCCCGCCAAGTCGGAGATTTTCATCGTCGAGGGCGATTCAGCGGGCGGCACCGCCAAGCAGGGGCGCAATCGCGAGTTTCAGGCCGTCTTGCCGCTGCGCGGCAAGATTCTCAACGTCGAGCGCGCGCGGTTCGACAAGATGCTGGGCAGCGAGCAGATCGGCACGCTGATCACCGCGCTTGGGGCCGGTATCGGCCGCGACGATTTCAACATTGAGAAGCTGCGCTACCACAAGATCATCATCATGACCGACGCCGACGTCGACGGCGCGCATATCCGCACGCTGCTGCTGACGTTCTTCTTCCGCCAGATGCGCCAAGTCATCGAGAACGGACATCTGTTCATCGCGCAGCCGCCGCTGTTCAAGGTCAAGCGCGGCCAGTCCGAGCAATATCTCAAGGACGAGCGCGCGATGGAGGATTACCTCGTCTCCACCGGGCTTGAGGGCGCGCTGCTGAAACTCGCCAGCGGCGAGACGCGGGCGGGCGCCGATCTGATGTCGCTGATCGATGACGCGCGCGCGCTGCGCCAGGTTTTGGGCCAGTTGCATAGCCGCTACGACCGGCGCGCGGTCGAACAGGCGGCGCTCGCCGGCGCGCTGCGCCCGCTGGCGACGGTTGACGACGCCGATGGGGAGCGCCGCGCGCAAGTGCTCGCCGACCGCATGAACGCCATCTCGGAGGAAACCGAGAAGGGCTGGGTCGGGCGCACGCAGATGGGCGGCTATGTCGTCACCCGGATCTTACGCGGCGTTTCGCAGGCGTTGACGCTCGACGCGGGGCTGCTGGCCTCGGCCGAAGCGCGTCGGCTCGACGAACATGCGCGGGTGCTGCGCGAAGCCTTCTCGGCGCCGGGGATTTTTGTTCGCCGCAATGAGGAGACGCAGGTAGCCGGGCCGTCGAGCCTGCTCGATGCGGTGATGGAGGCCGGCCGCAAGGGCGTCAGCTTCCAGCGCTACAAGGGCCTTGGCGAAATGAACAAGGACCAGCTCTGGGAAACCACGCTCGACCGCGAAGCGCGCACCCTGCTGCAGGTGAAAATCCGCGAAGTCGACGAGGCCGACGATATTTTCGTGAAACTGATGGGGGATATTGTCGAGCCGAGGCGCGAGTTCATTCAGGAGAACGCGCTGAGCGTGGCGAATCTTGATGTGTGAGGATGAGCGGAACATTGGCGCTGGCGGCGGTGTTCCGCAGCTTATACGAGCTTAAGCAGGCTCATCGGGACCAATTCCAGCTTCCTCGCGCGATGCGAATAGTGTGCTTGTTGGAATTCGAATTCCGTTCTTCCCTCCGCGCGACACTTCTGCTCGACAATCCGCATAATGCGTATCTTGTCCGCGAAGGCGGTCTTAATGCCGAAGACGATGCCCGTGAGATCCGCGAACCGGTACTTGATCTTCCGCGAAGCAGGGTCATCGAAGCTCTGCAAATCTGAGTGCAATATCAATCGATATTCGTCCTCATGCGACAGAGCCCCACAGTTCCATTTCACCGAGCGGATGTCCTCGCCGATCGGGCCGTTCCACATATGAGTCAGGCTCACAATTCTATGCGATTTGGCAGCATATCATCAATAGTGATGTTTGAAACATTGCTAGTTGACGTCTACACGCTATAATGTAGGTTCAGGCCTGTTTCTCTAACTGACATGCCGGACGACCGAATTACGCATGATCACCTCAGCCCAATTGCGGGCCGCCAGGGCACTCCTCGGGCTTGGACAGCGCGAACTCGCCAGCCTCGCTGGTTTGTCGATTCCGACCATCCAGCGGATGGAAAAGAGCGAAGCGATGATCCGCGGCAATGTCGATTCGCTTATGAAACTCATCTCCGCGCTCGATCTGGCCGGCATCGAACTCATCATGGAGGGCGCGTCGAGCGCTGAAGGCGGGCGCGGCGTGCGTCTCAAGGCGTCGAATAGCGTCAAACCCCCAGGTGGCGAAGCTGCGGGCGCCGAAACACCGGGCGTGTCGAGGGCGCGCGAATGATCTCGGCGCTCGCGCTGATGCTGCTGTACGTCGCCGCCTTGCTGGGAATCGCCGGCCTGGCGATCGTCTTGAGCGGATCGGCAAGCGCCACGCGCATAACCTATGGAGCGACGCTCGCCGGCGCGCTGTTCGCCTTGACGGTTCTGGCGGTTCGGGCGTGGCGTGATCCGGTGGGCGTGTGGCTGCCGACATTGCCGCTCGGGCTGCCCTGGCTCGGCGCTCATTTCCGCCTCGACGCGCTGGCGTCGTTCTTTCTGTTCATCGTCAATCTGGGCGGCGCGGCGGCAAGCCTCTACGGCCTGGGGTACGGGCGCCACGAGTCGGCGCCGCACCGAGTCCTGCCGTTCTTCGCTGCCTTCCTCGCCGGCATGAATCTCGTCATCGTCGCTGACGACGCATACACCTTCCTGTTCGCCTGGGAGTTCATGTCGCTCGCGTCGTGGGCGCTGGTGATGGCGCATCATCGCGATCCCGACAACGCCAGGGCGGGCTTCGTCTATCTGGTCATGGCGAGCTTTGGCACGCTGGCCCTGCTGCTCGCCTTCGGTATTCTTGCCGGCGCGAGCGGAAGCTACGATTTTTCCACCATCCGAAATCTTGAACATTCTCCGCAAGTGTTTGGCGCCGTACTCGTGCTGATGCTGCTTGGCGCGGGATCGAAGGCGGGTCTCGTTCCCCTGCACGTATGGCTGCCGCTCGCCCATCCCGCGGCGCCCAGCCACGTCTCCGCGCTGATGAGCGGGATCATGACCAAGGTCGCGATCTACGGGTTCATCCGCGTGGTGTTCGACCTGCTCGGCCTGGCGCCCTGGTGGTCGAGCGTCATGGTGCTGGTGCTCGGGGGCGGCACGGCGGTGCTTGGCATTCTCTATGCGCTGATGGAAAAGGACGTCAAGCGTCTGCTGGCCTACAGCACGATCGAGAATATCGGCGTCATCTTCGTCGGGCTGGGCCTCGCGCTCGCCTTTCGAGCCAACGGCATGGCGGTCGAGTCGGCGCTGGCGCTCACCGCCGCGCTGTTTCATGTCCTCAATCATTCGCTGTTCAAGAGCCTGCTGTTCTTTGGCGCCGGCGCGGTGCAGCACGCGACCGGCGAGCGCGACATGGAGAAGCTCGGCGGCCTCATCCATCGAATGCCTTTGAGCAGTTTCGTCTTTCTGGTTGGCTGCGTCGCGATATCGGCGCTCCCGCCGCTGAACGGTTTCGTGTCGGAGTGGCTGGCGTTTCAGGCGATCCTGCTCAGCCCAAATCTGTCGCAACTCGGCCTCAAGATACTGGTGCCGGCGATCGGTGGTCTGCTGGCCCTGGCGGCGGCTCTGGCCGCCGCCTGTTTTGTTAAATTGTTCGGGGTGACGTTCCTCGGCCGGGCGCGCAGCGGCGCGGCGGAACAGGCGCATGAGGTCGACCGGTTCTCTGTAGCCGCGATGTTCATTCTCGCCGGTCTCTGCCTGCTGGCGGGCATCTTGCCCGGCGTGGTGATCGACGCGTTGGCGCCGGTGACGAGCTCCGTTCTCGGCGTGAGCCTGCCATCTCAATCCGACATAGCCTGGCTCACGATCGCGCCGATCGCCGCGAGCCGCAGTTCCTATAACGGGTTTCTCGTGTTCGTGTTCATCGCCGCGTCCGGCTCGCTCGCCGCCTGGTTCATTCACCGCCTCGCCTCCAAGGCGTTGCGGCGGGCGCCAGCCTGGGGCTGCGGCTTCCCCGAGTTCAGCGTCTCCGCTCAATATACCGCAAGCAGCTTTGCCCAGCCGATCCGCCGCGTTTTCGGAACGCTGGTTTTCCAGGCCCGCGAGCGCGTCGACATGCCCGCGCCGGGGGACATCCGACCCGCGCAATTCACCCTGGTCATTCGCGATCTCATCTGGGACGCGTTCTATGCGCCGATCGACGGAGCGGTGCGCGGCGGCGCGGATCGCCTCAATCGCCTGCAGTTCCTGACGATCCGGCAATATCTCAGTGTCGTGTTCCTGTCCCTTGTCACCCTGCTTCTTGCGGCGGCGCTATGGAGCTAGCTTTCGGCATCCTCATTCAGGGCGCGCAGATGGCGCTGGTGCTGCTTCTCGCGCCGCTGCTGACGGGACTCGTGCGCAAGGTCAAGGCGCGGCTTCTGCGCCGCCAGGGCGCGCCGATCATCCAGCCCTACCGCGATCTGTTGCGGCTGATGCGCAAGGAAGTTGTCCTTGCGGAAAGCGCTTCGTGGTTATTTCGGGTGATCCCGTACCTGATATTCGCCGCCACCTGGGTGGGAGCCGCGCTGGTCCCCACTTTCGCCGGAGGCCTGCTGTTCAGTTGGACCGCCGACCTCATCGCCATCGTCGCGCTGCTCGGCAGCGCGCGTTTCTTCCTGGCGCTCGCGGGCATGGATGTCGGCACGAGTTTTGGCGGCATCGGTTCGAGCCGTGAAGTGATGATCGCCTCGCTGGCGGAGCCCGCCATGCTGCTCATCATCTTCACGCTCGCACTGATCGCCGGCTCGACGCAGCTTTCGACCGTCGCCAATTACATGGCCTCGTCGCAAGTGGGTTTGCGTGTTTCGCTGGGTATGTCGCTTATCGCGCTGATCATGGTTGCGATCGCCGAGAACGCCCGCATTCCCGTCGACAATCCGGCGACGCATCTCGAACTCACCATGGTCCACGAAGCGATGGTGCTCGAATATTCGGGCCGCCATCTGGCGATGATCGAATTTGGCGCTTCACTCAAATTGTTGCTCTATGTCTCGCTGATCGCCTGCGTTTTCGCGCCCTGGGGGTTGGCGGCCAATGGCGCCGGCCCCGCTGCCTACGCGATCGGAGGGGCCGCCTATCTCGCCAAGCTCACGGTTGGCGGCGTTGCGCTTGCTCTGTTCGAGACCGCGACCGCCAAGATGCGGGTGTTTCGCGTGCCAGAATTCCTTGGAGCGGCGCTGATGCTCGGCCTGCTCGGCGCCCTGCTGCTGTTCGTGTCGAGGGGCTTCTGATGCACGGCATCGAGTTCGACATCGCGCATCTGCTGGCCGGTAGTCTGGTGCTTGTCAGTCTTATGATGCTCTATCAGGATCGCCTCAACGCACTCATTCACGTTTTTGCGCTGCACGCGATCGTGCTGACGCTTTCCGTGGCCTGGCAGGCGTATGTCCAGCGCGCTCCGCATCTCTATGTGACGGCCGGCATCGCGCTCGGCTTCAAGGCGATCATCATTCCGTTTGCGCTGTTGCGCATTGTCCAGCAACTTGGCATCCATCGCGATGTCGAGACTGCGGTCGGCATCGGCCTGACAATGCTCGCCGGCATCGGACTGGTCGCGCTCTCGATGGTGCTAATGCTGCGCGTCACTGCTTCGGCGGATCCCCTGGCTCGTGAGGACATTGCCTTTGCCTTGTCGGTCGTGCTGATCGGGCTTCTGGTGATGGTGACGCGCCGCAACGCGGTCAGTCAGGTCGTCGGATTCATGTCACTTGAAAATGGCCTCGTGCTTGCGGCCACCGGCGCCAAGGGCATGCCGCTGGTTGTCGAGATCAGCATCGCCTTCTCGGTCCTCATCGCGTTCATCGTCATCGGCGTTTTTCTGTTTCGAATTCGCGAACGGTTCGACTCTGTGGACATCGGCGCCCTCGATGAGTTTCGCGGAGAGCGCCCGTGAGCTTTCTGACCTTCAATGCGGTCAAGGCGGTGCTGGCCATACCCATCTGCGCGGCGGCGCTGCTGGCTTGGCTGCCCGGCTATCGCCTGACAGCGCGGCTGAACGTGTTCGCGAGTCTGCTGACTTTCCTGTCCGCCCTGTCGCTGCTCGTCGTCGAGCGGCAGGCGCCGGGAAAACTGCTGCTGGTGGACGATCTCAATATCGTCTTCATCGTGCTCAACACGTTCGTCGGGCTTACGACCAGCATCTTCAGCGCGACCTACATCGGCCACGAACTCGAAACCGGCAGGCTGAACAGCACGAACATAAGATTCTATCACGCGATGTATCAGGTCATGATGTTCGGCATGAACCTGGCGTTCGTGTCGAACAATATCGGACTGATGTGGGTCGCAGTGGAAATCGCGACACTGACGACCGTGCTGATGGTTGGCATCTACCAGACCCACGCGGCGCTGGAGGCGGCGTGGAAATATTTCATTCTGGGCAGCGTCGGCATCGCCTTCGCGCTGTTTGGGACGATCCTCGTTTACATGGCGGCGCAGCCCGTCGTTGGCGAAGGCCCCAATGCGATGGTGTGGACGCTGCTGATCAAACGCGCTGCCGATTTCGATCCTGAGCTTCTCAACGTCGCCTTTGTCTTTCTGATGCTCGGCTATGGCACAAAGGTCGGCCTCGCGCCGCTGCACGCGTGGTTGCCGGACGCCCATGCCGAAGGCCCGACGCCGATCTCGGCGGTGCTGTCCGGGCTGCTGCTGAATGTCGCGCTCTATGCGGTGCTGCGCTTCAAGATATTGCTGGCGGCGAACCCGGCGGCGATTTCACCGGGGCCGCTGATGGCGACGATGGGAATCATCTCGCTCATTTTCGCGGCGTTCATGCTGTACCGCCGGCGCGACATCAAACGGCTGTTCGCCTATTCCTCGATCGAACACATGGGGATCATCGTCTTCGCCTTCGGCGTTGGCGGCCCGCTCGCCAATTTCGCCGGGCTGTTGCACATGGTCATGCACAGTCTGACCAAGTCGTCGATCTTCTACTGTGTCGGCCATATCGCCCAGGTCAAGGGAACGCAGAAAATGGCCGATATCACCGGCCTCACCGTCAGCCATCCGGCGCTCGGATGGTCGCTGGCTCTGGCGGTTGCCGCCATCGCGGGCCTGCCGCCGTTCGGCATTTTCATGAGCGAGTTCCTCGTGGTGACCTCGACTTTCGCGCGCAACCCGCTGCTCGCGATGCCGCTTGTTTTAGGCCTGTTGCTGGCGTTTGGCGCGTTGTTGTTGCGGCTCAACGGCATGGCGTTTGGCGAATCGCGCGGCGCAACGGCGCCAGTCAAGGCGTCCTACGCGCCGGTGTACGTGCATCTGGCGCTGGTTGTTTGCGCCGGGATTTATTTGCCGGGGCCGCTGGTTGCCTGGTTTCAGCACGTTGCGGCGTTGCTGGGATGACAGGGAGGGCGAACCTATCATGCCGGCGCTGAGCGATCTGGTCGAGGCGGGCGAACTCGTCCCCGGTTCGCGCCGATGGCCGCGAGTCAAGGTCGGCCCGCACGAATGGGATATTGCGGCGCGCCGCCTTGTCGAGGGCGCCCTGACGCTGCTCGGCCTGTGGGGTGAACAGGCCGGCGTGCATATGGCTTTGCGCGAAAACCAGACCGGATCGATCGCCATCGTAAGTCTTGACGCTGTCGAGAACAGCTTTCCCTCGATCGCCCGCGCGCATCCGCCGGCGCTGCGGCTCGAGCGCGCCGTCCGCGATCTTTTCGGCCTCGATCCGCAAGGCCTGCCAGACGCGCGGCCCTGGCTCGATCACGGCGCCTGGGGAGTTAGCGCCCCGCTCGGCAAACGCGCCGACGCTCCGGCGCCGCCCCCGGCTTACGCGTTCCTCGGCGCGGAGGGCGAGGGCCTGCACCAAATTCCCGTCGGCCCTGTTCACGCCGGAATTATCGAGCCTGGGCATTTCCGCTTCACCGCGAACGGCGAACTCGTGGTGCGGCTGGAGGAGCGCCTCGGCTATGTCCACAAGGGCATCGAAGGACTGATGCAGGGCGCGAGTCTGGAACGCGCGGCGCAACTCGCGGGACGGGTGTCGGGCGACAGCACGGTTGCTTACGCGCTGGCGTTTGCGCAGGCCACCGAGTCGGCGCTGCAAGTCAAGATACCCGAGCGCGCGGCATGGCTGCGCGCTCTGATGGCTGAGATGGAGCGCCTCGCCAATCATCTTGGCGACATCGGCGCGATCTGCAACGACGCGTCCTTCGCGCTGCTGCACGCCCATTGCGGCGTCCTGCGCGAACTGATGTTGCGCGCCGCAAGCGCGGCCTTCGGCCATCGCCTGATGCGTGATCTGATCGCGCCGGGCGGCGTGACGCGCGATCTTAGCATGGAGGGCGCCGCGGCAATTCGGAAACTGCTTACGAGAGTGCGGCGCCGGCTCCCGCATATCGTGCGCATCTATGACAACACCGCCTCCCTGCAGGACCGCACCGTCGGCACAGGCATTCTCAAGCCGGAGCTTGCGCGGCAATATGGCGCCGGCGGCTATATCGGGCGCGCCTCGGGTCGTCTCTTCGATGCGCGACGCGACGTTGGCTATGCCCCTTACGAGAAGCTTTCGTTCGATCCGCCGCTGTTGAATGACGGCGACGTGAACGCGCGCGTCTGGATTCGCATCCGCGAAGTCGAACAGAGCCTTTCGCTGATCGAGCAAATTCTGAACCAGGCCCAGCCGGGCGACGTGCGCGTCGAACTGAAGGCGGCGGGCGAGACGCGCGAGTCCATGGCGCTGGTCGAAGGCTTTCGCGGCGATGTGCTGGTCTGGCTGCAGATCGGCGCCGACGGCCTTGTCGCGCGCTGCCATCTGCGCGATCCCTCGTGGTTCCAATGGCCGCTGCTGGAGGCGGTCATCGAAGGCAATATCGTCGCCGACTTCCCGCTGTGCAACAAATCGTTCAATTGCTCCTATTCGGGGCACGACCTCTAGAGGCGATAGGTGATGCGCAAGCTCTTCCTCGAAGGCGTCTTCCGCCAACCGCTCACCGAGGACGCGCCATCGCCCGACGATGCCGCGATTGACGAACTCGCCGCCACTCTCGATCGCGCCGCCTTCAAGCGACTTGGCCGCAGTCTTTCGATTCGCGCGGTCGATGCAGGATCGTGCAACGGCTGCGAACTGGAGATTCATGCGACCAACAACGCCTTCTACGACATCGAGCGCTTGGGTATCCGCTTTGTCGCCTCGCCGCGGCACGCCGATGTTGTCCTCGTGACCGGCCCGGTGACGAAGAACATGCGCGAGGCGCTGCGGCGCACCTACGACGCCACGCCTAACCCCAAATGGGTGGTGGCGCTGGGTGATTGCGCGCGAGACGGCGGGTGCTTTGCTGGCAGCTATGCGATCGTCGGCGGCGTCGCCGAAGTCGTGCCAGTCGACTTGCATATTTCCGGCTGCCCGCCACAGCCAATCGAGATCTTGAAGGGGCTTATCGCATTGATTGAACAGGTGGGAAAGGAAACGGCGCCGCGCTCCTAACGCGGTGAAGGAAGCGACGGCGCGACCGGGACCGTTAAATTGCCTGAAGCCGCGTTCGATGTGGCGTGGGTGACGCCGCGCTTCTGGCCGCTGATGTAGACCCTGGACTTGTATTCGGGGGCGGCGTTGTGGCCGCGGTGACCTTTGTCATGATTCACACAGCGGATTGCTTTGCCAAGCGGCTCCGCAATGTTGAGCATAGCCGCAATGAAGAGGTCCAGCGCGGTCGACGATTAGAGTCGGAGCCGTCGCTGATTTGCGACATGACTTCCAGCCCTAGTGCGCAAGACCGAAAATAACCGTCGATCATGGCTCTGTCGCAAATTTTCTTTCCGGACGCGGGATAGCGGTCGCCGCCGCATAGATCATGCAGCCAGCATTGCGAATTGTTCCGCTAACGACGGATTGGGATTGTAGGCAAACCTCGC
>Ga0075030_100001906_pt1 | contig 18865 bp, 11 predicted proteins | sample LitLauG_LLR_2012_FD_71393 | JGI IMG/M metagenome (GOLD analysis project Ga0075030, IMG submission 71393) | Freshwater sediment microbial communities from Pennsylvania, USA - Little Laurel Run_MetaG_LLR_2012 | ecosystem: Environmental > Aquatic > Freshwater > Creek > Sediment | place: USA...
GTGCTGGCAAAGCGGCTCGAAGCGGTGCTGGGACCCTACCGCGGGCGGAGGTGGTGACGATGACAATCGACGTGTCGCTGCTGCTCGACGGACAGCTGTCCGCGGCGCAAACTGCCGAGTCGCTGGCGCAATGCGCGCAGGACGCGCAGTTGCGCGACCGCTTTACGCTGTACGGGCTCGCCGGCGATGCCATGCGCGGCGTGCCGTTCCCGGACGACGGCTTCAGCCGCCGCATCTTCGAGCGCATGCAGCGCGAAGGCGTGCGGATGGAGCCTGGGTTCGACCCGCTCGAGACGCTGCCGAAGGACTGACGGCGCAGCCCGGGTTGACGGGTCGCGCTGAGGCAGGCCCCGACAATGCCTGTGCCGGGACTCGCCGCTTCCATCGACGTTGCTGGTGCCCATCGGGCATTCGAGAGGATCGAGTTTGACGCACGCTCGGACAGCACCGCTGCCAGTGACGATTGAAGAACTGCGCGAACTGGTGAGCCAGGCGCCGTTTCTCCAACCGTTCGGGTACTGGGCCGCCGCACGGCTTACGGCGACGTTGAGTGCGTCGGCGAATCATCCGGACTGGTGGCTCACCATGTCGTGACGTACGCGCGTGCGCATCCGTGACGCTGCACGCGCACGGCGCGCGGCGCCCTGCCGCGCAGGTGCAAGGGGATGTGAAGCGAACATGCCGCCCGGTCATCCGCCCCGGCACGGAAGTATGGCCGGAAACCCGCTGAGGTGCGGATCGGGTCCCGGTGCACGGCCTTCGATGGTCAGGCCGGCGCAGCCACGCCGATCGATCCCAGCGCCGTCGTGCGCGCCACCTGGTCGCCGAAGGTCGGATAGCCGCCGCTGCCCACCGCATCCCATCGATGGCGGTCGTGCAGGCCTGCCTCGATCAGCGTGTTTACGGGCAGCGGACTTTCCGCAGGACGAAGTGAAACGGCTGGTCGGCCCGATCACCAAGCGCGGAAATCCCGCCGCGAGGTTTCGCGGCCACACCACTCAGGACATGAAGGATGCCAACGCGATCGCCGCGCATCGCTCATCCGGCTTTGCAAGGAAGGCTTCGTTCCGGAGCGCGACGCCATCCTGGCGCTCACCGCCGACGAGGAGAAGGGCATCAGCCAGAACGGCGTGAAGGGGCGGCAGGACATGTCGGACATCGAAGCGGGAACCCGGGTCGAGGACATCAAGACCGTGTTGCGCGATCCGCCGGACCCGGGCGCGTTCGGCCGGCTGGCGCAGGACCGCCCGTGTTACGCCATGATGCGCACCACGCTGCGCGGTGACGACGCTGGGGGCGGGTCATGCCAGCGACGCACTTCCAACTTCCATCGAGGCGGCCGCCAGCGTCAACAGCCGGATCCTGCCGGGACATTCACCGGAGGAATTGCAGTGCGACCTGGCACGAATTCCTGTCGATGACGGCGTTTCGGTGAGCCGGCTGCCCGCACCGGATCGTGTCCTGTCCGCGCCCGATCCGCTAGGTAGTGCGGGACGCACCGACCGTGGTCGGCTCCTCCTGTTGCAACGAGGCGAACAGACGCTGAGACTCCTTCGAGGGCTCGATGCCGAGCGTCACCGACAGGGTTCGGCGAAGCTGGCGGAAAGTGCTCATTGCCTCGGCCCTACGGCCGAGATTCGCCTGGCACCGCATCAGGCCGCGGTAGAACTCCTCGGCCAACCCATCGGCGTCGATGCCCCGCAAATACATGCGGATGGCCCCCTCTTCATCGCCGCCAAGCTCCCGAGATTCCGCATGCGATCGGACCGCCAGCACGAATTTGCGCCGCAGCCGCTCGCGCATGCCGACCGCCCAGGGGGCGTCCTGATCGTGATCCAGGAAGCTGCCGCGGTAGTACTCGAGAGCGGCGTCGAGCGATGTGATGGCACCCGCCGCGTCGACCGCATGTTCGAACGCGCAGGCGTCGACGTGGCACAGAGCGGGGTTGATGGTCAAGCATCCACCCGACTGAATCACGGCGTCGGGCTCTTCCAGCAGGTTGCGCAGGCGGCTCAGGGTCGTGTTCAGGGCGTTGATGCCCTCGTCGCCCGAAGCCTGCGGCCACAGCGCATCGGCGAGCCGCTCCTGCGCGACGTCCCGGCTGCCGAAGGCGACCAGCGCCTTGAGCAGCTGCAGCGCGCGCTTCGGTGCCTTGCGTTCGTACGTCATCGGTTCGCCGTAGCGCCGAATCTCGAAGCCCCCAAGGGTCCGGATCTCGACCGGCCATGGCCATTCGCCATCGTATCCGGCCGGCGGCCGGATCCCGAAGCGACGTATCAGCGCTCGCACGTGTGCGGTTTCGATCCCGGCGGCGAGCGCAACGCCGAGCAGGCTCGGGCTGCCGCCCGGAAGCTGCACCAGAAGCCTCGCCCCGTCTTCGCGCATCCAGGAAAGGCCTTCCCGCAAGGCCTCGATGCACTCAACACGGTCATTGCGCGACATCGCCACCTGTGCCTGCGTCAGACGCAGCAGGCCGCGCCAGCGGCACAGCCCGTTGCCCGCGATCAGCGTGCCGGCCACACCCAGATGCTGCGCAGCCTCCGCATGTCGACCAAGTGCGGCCAGTGCGAGCGCACAGGCGTTATTCCCCAGGAACTGGCCCCAGACCCATCCACCCTTTTGCGCCAGCGCATGCGAGGTCTGCGCGAAGCGCAGCGCGTCGCCCCAGCTGGCGCGCGTGCAGGCCAGCATGTACTCGGCATTGAGCACCACCGAATGCAGCGGGGCCAGGGACCGATCCAGCTGCGCCAGGGCGGCATCGAGGAGGTTACGGGCCATTTCGACACTGCCGAACTGGGCCTCATTGGTGGCCCGTCCGGCCAGCGGGATCACGTGCGCGACCGGCACCGAGATGCCGTTCGCGTTCACGATCGCCAGGGCCTGCATGCATTCCGCGTTCGAGGTGCCGATATCGCCGGAGCTGTAGTGAAAAAAAGCGCTCAGCACCAGGAACATCGAGCGGGCAAACGGAGAGACCGTGTCCAGGTCGATGGTCTTCGCCACCAAGGCCTGCAGCGAGATGCCGGCCTCGGTCCGGCAGGACTGCGCGTAGTAGATGATCAGCGCCTGCACCGTCGCCAGCTTCAGGCCCGGTGGCAGCGGCAGCGACAGGATGTCGAGCGTGCGCGCCTCGACCGCTTCCAGGAGAGCCGATTCGGGGCGGCGGTGCGTCAGCGCGAACAGCAGTGCCGCACAGGCCTGCGCTTCGGCGACCGGCGAGAGGAATCCGCGCCCACGGTCGACGATCTGCGACAGCACGTCGATCCAGGGATCAACCTGCCGCAGGCTCGCGAGATCGTTGATGAAGCTCAGCACATATGCCGCTGCAGCCAGGCCCTGGCCGTCCGCGTGGCTCGCGGCCTTCATGCCCGCATACGCGCTTTCGAGCAGCCGGCGGCCCTGGTCCGGGCGCAACTCCATCAGTGACACCCCGACCCAGTAGGCGATCCACGGGTCGGTCGCAGCGATTCCGGTCGGCATCGCCTCGGTCCATTCCCGCAGCAGCGAGCCACGCCCCTGGGCCAGCAGCGCCGGCGCGTGCTCGAGGATCAAGCGGCGACACGCCTCCCAATCGCGCGCCTCGCACCACAACTTGAAGGCGTCCTCGACGCGTCCGGCGGAGCCCAGCGCAGCGGCCGCCCGCCCGAGCAACCGGTCCCGCTCCCGCCCGGACCTCTCGCGCAGCAGGCGCTCCTGCAGGAATTCCCGGAACAGGTCGTGATAGCGATAGACCTCGCCGCGTCGCTCAGTGAAAAAGCGCCGGCGGTACAGGTCCTCGAGCAGCTCGCCAGCGTCCTCGCAGGCGCTCACCGACGCCGCCATGTCGGCCGACATGTGTGGCAGCAGCGCGGTGCGCAGCAGGAACTCCTTCAAACGCGGGTCGATCCGCTGAAGGATCTGCGAGGCGAAGTAGTCGAACGTGGAGGCGCGCACCTCGATCCCGGACATCTCGCCCTGGCGGCCGCTTCGCTTCAGGCGTTCGAGCATCAGCGCAAAGCCCGCGATCCACCCGTCGCAGTGCTCATGCAGCTGTTGCAGCATCGCAGCGTCGACGTCGTGCCGCCTCGAGGCGATCTCGCGGGCTTCGGCCAGGTCCAGGCGCAGCGTGTCGAAGTTCAGGATCGACATCCGATCGCCAGCGTCGATGCGCGAGCAGGCGGCCGGCGGCTCGGCGCGACCGACAACGATGACGTTAATGCCGTCCGGAGCCTGGCTAAGCGCAAGCTCGAGCAATCCGTGCAGCGGGCTATCGGGGCGCAGCTCGTGGTAATCGTCCAGCACGATCGCGGCCGGAGGCTGCATGCGGCTGAACAGCACACGGAAGAAATGCCGCGCGAATGACGGCACATCGGCCAGGTACTCGGGCGTCAGCAGCGGCAACGGTACCTTGCGCCTGCCTCGAAACGTTTCAGCGCCGAGCCTCAGGTAATAAAAAAAGCTGGACAGGTCATGGTCGCCCGGGTCGATCTGGAACCAGATGCTTCGGATCAGGTTCGCTTCGATGAAGCTCGCCACCGCCACGGTCTTGCCGCAACCGGGCGGACCCGTGACCCAGACCAGCGGACGCGCGCACGCATCGGCCAGCTTGCCCAGAACGCGCTCGCGCCGCACCACTCCGTGCAATCTTGGCCGGGTCAGCTTGGCCAGGCTCGACCCTTTTGACGTCATAGCAGAGCTCTCGACCGCAGAATGCCGGACACTCAGAGACGCATGGATGCAAGTATTGACGGGAAATGCGGGATTGTGACGACTTTCCCTGATCACCTGAAGACGCTAATTGTGGACGTGCACCAGGATTGCGCGGCTGCGGCAGGAGTCAACGAATCTCGCCGGGCCGCGCCTGGTTGCGTGCGGACTCGAGTTCGCGGCGCAGCAAATGGATCAAGCCGTCGAAGCTGCTGAAGGTGCAATGGCGCTCGTTGCGCACGACCTCCATCACACCGTGCACGGCCTGGTCCCGCTCCGATTCCATCAGAGCAATGCGCAAGACGAAGACTTCAAGCGGCGGCACGGCTGAATTCCTGCAGATTGGGCCGGAGCCAAGTTTGCAGCAGGGCCGGTCACGTATCGTCAACGGATTGATTCAAAGCTCGGCGGCCGCGCGCTGCCACGTCGCGCCGGGCAGCTTCCGCGGGTCTGAGGGACCGATCAGTAGGAGATCCGTTAGCCACCCGCTTCTAGAGTCTCCAATGCGGGCGCAGGCCATCAGCCCGCCGGCGGCGACCGCGCGCCACGGCCGCCGCTCGGGCGCCCGACTTCGAGGGGATGACCATGACCAGGTAAATCATTGTCGGCCGCGGATCGCACACGGCTTGCGTGGACTCGCTCGGCGCACCATTGCGACAGGCTTGACCATGCCGACCTCAAGCAGCCTTTTTGCAGCACAGGACGAGGCCCGTGACCGTGACCTTGCCCTTGGTTACCGCATGGCTTTCGGATTCATCAACCAAGCCGGTTATGAATACGTGAACGCTCGCAACGTCATCGGCCACCCTGCGAACGTCGGAAGCGAAATGCAATCGACATCCGTCAATGCCGACTACCCAGCGCGAGGTCAGTTGCGCTGGCTTGCGCAAGCGTTGAAGCGGCGATTCGATCCGGTCCAGGACCGCTAGAAACTTGCCCCGCACGGCCTGCAGCCCGCCTTGATAGACGCGATGCGACCCCGGAGCGGCAATCGCGATGCGTGGCACGAAAGCCCCGGGTCGTCGACAAAGTCGCCTATCGGCGCGATCCGAATGCTCATGCAGCGTCGCGTCCCTGGGCGGAGGCAATTCGTAGCCGATCCGTTAGCCACGATCATCTAACGTTCAGCCTTGGTTTCTGAACGGGAGACTTGCCGTGAGATACAGCCACCAGACCTTTGCAACTGCGTTCGTCATCTTGCTGGCCGCGACCGGCGCGAGGTCGAGTCAGGCACAGTACGTCTTGCGGACCATCGACGTACCAGGGGCCGCGAGCACTTACCTGCAGTCAAACAACGACGCGGCCGCCATCGTGGGCTGCGATGACGTCGCGGGATTTGCCTCAGACAATGTGAGCTTCCTGCTAATTCAAGGGGTTGTCATCCCATTCGGGTACCCGGGCTCGCAGTCGACGTGCGCGGTCGGGAACAGCAACAGCGGCGAAATCACGGGCTCATTCCTTGACCAGAGCGGGGTACGGCATGGCTTCTCGCTATGCGGCAAGTCCCACACCACGATCGACTATCCAGGAGCCGTTTTCACTGTCGCAAGCGTCGCGAATATGTCGGGTATCGTGGTCGGCTACTACTACGACGGCAGCGCCTTTCACGGATTCGAACTGCAAGGCGGCGTGTTCAGCAACATCGATCCTCCTGGCGCCGTCAGCAGCATCGCCGGCGCCATCAACGACTCCGGGCAGGTCGCGGGCATTTATACGCTGGCGAGCGGCGCCACCCAGGGCTATCTGCTCAGCTCCGGAATCTTCACGCCGATCGACTTCCCAGGCGCAGCCAGCATCAATGCGCTGAGTCTTAATGGCAGCGGCCAGATCGTCGGTATCTACACCGATGGCAGCGGCGTTCGCCATGGCTTCACGGATTTCGGCGGGGTGTTCTCCAGTTTCGACTATCCGGGGGCCGCGAGTACCGAGCTTTATTCGATCAACGACTCAGGGCAACTCGTCGGCGACTGGTTCGGTCCGCTGGGCTACCCGGACGGGCACGGGTTCCTGGCAACCCCGGTCAACGGACCGAATGGCCCGACCTCCGGGTCCGCGCCCATGTGCGCCATTCCACAGAACGCGTTGGAGCCTTCGGACGACGATGCCGGCCTGCCCGGCCCAGGTCACGCGGCCGAACCGGCCGCGCAGCATCGAAAACGTCGCGGCCACTGACGATCTTCGGTGCAGCACTGCACCTGACGTGGAATGTGAGGGTGCATAACGAAGGCCGGCAATCGGATGCGGCCGGGCAGGACGGACTGGAAGCGACCTGACGCCTCCGTGCGTAGCGCGCGTCCCGGGGCTGCGGCCACCACGATCGCCCAGGAAACCGCGACGTTCGTCGAGGCGGCGACCGGCAGCCTGCCGGGCACCGCGGCGATTGAACTTGCAAAGTACCAGGTAGCGCAATAGGACCGGGAGGCGCCATGCATCGATGCACTACCGCCGCTGTTGTTGTTGCGCTGATGGTTTTTTCAGCTGCTCCAGCGACCTGCGATGCGCTGGGGCCGTTCGTTCGGATCAGCCCGGCCTATCAGACGAACGGCGTCAGCGGCATTCGCGGCGGCCGCTTCAGCGCCGTGGTGATCGATCCCGTCGACGGCCACAACGCCTACGCCACCTCGGACGCCGGTGGCGTGTACGTCAGCCACGACTTTGGACTGACCTGGCGGACGACATACGAATACAACGGCAACGCAAACATGATCGGCGTCGGTTTCTCACCCGGCGTGCACAGGCTCAATGACCTCGCGATCAGTCCCGACGGAAGCACCTTGCTGCTGATCGCGGACGACGACGGCACCAGGACCAACGCGGCCGCGGGCATCTGGCGCTCCACGGACCTGGGTAGGACCTGGGTCCAGTCCGGCAACGGCAACCCGACCGCGCCTTCCGTAAGCTCCTGCGCCGTTCTGAAAGGTGGCGGCAAGGTCTTGTTCTCCCAGTCCAGCCTGCACGCGGGATCCGCCTATGCCACCGCCGGCTGCAGCCTGGGCATTTCCACCGACAGCGGAGCAACCTGGACCTGGATCAATCCGGTCGGAGGTGGCGATCAAATGGTGTGGGGCCTCGATCTGTTCGATGGAGCCAGCGGCTCGTCGACGCCGGATTTGTTCGGTCGGACGTCAGGGGAAGACATCGCCGCCCTGTGCGTGAACGTTCCCAACGCACTGGCCGACGGCACTCCAAGCTCCCGCTCCATCCTGCTGATCGATCCGAATCACCCGGCCGTCAACGTCCTGCTTCCCGCTCCGAAGAGCGACCTCGGGGGCGGCTGTAGCGTCGCTTTCGATTCGACCAGCGGCCGTCGCGTCTTCGTGGCGACCGGTGGCGTATCGGGCATCTCTCAGGGTGACATCGCCACGGCCGCCGAAGCGATAACTGTCAATTACACGGACTTGTCCGCCCCTGCGCCCCAGAGCAACGGGCGACCGGTGTTTGTCCAGACCACCGTGCTTCCGTTCGGCCAGGGTGTCAGGCTCTACTATCACGACACCGTCAACCTGATGTACCAGGACTGCCTCGAGGCGACCCATGGTTGCGCAGGCGGACCGCCAAAATGGCCGCACTGCCCCTACGCGTCCAGTCCCCAGCAACCCTGGCAGTGCGTCGCCACCCAACACACCGACGCAGCACGTCTCGCGTTCGGCATCGACCACGCCGACTGCGTGTTGCTCGCGAACGATGGGGGGCTGGAATCTTCATCGGACTGCGGCTCCCTCTGGTCGGCCACGACGGCTCGCGGGCTTGCCGCCCAGGAGCCCTGGCGCACGTCGTTCGCGGGGTCCGGGACCTCGGTTTCGATTCTGATGGCGCTGCAGGACAACGGGGTTCAATGGACGACAGACAGCGGACAGAACTGGCACGGGTCCATCTGCGGAGACGGGTTTTCCGCCGATGCCATCAGGTCGGACCCCACGCAATCCGTCTATGTTTGCGACGGCAACCTGAAATCGATTGTCGACGGATCCTCGAAGGACATTGCCTTTCCGCCGATCATCCAGTCGCCATGTCCATTGCAACAATGCGGCGCGCAGATTCATCTGTTCGGAAACGGTATCGAGGGCGCATACGTGCAGCAGAACATCTACGTGATCCCGTTCTTCACACCTCTCGGACAGCTCGAACTGGCCGCGCTCGACGTCCGCAACCAGACCTATGCCCCGTACCGCGCGCCCACCACCAAGGTGTTCTCGCCGTTGCCAACTTCCGGCGGGGGAGACATCGCGGCCGGCGGTCGCGATGGCGCAATTGGCGTGGCGGTGTATGTCCTTCTTCCCGGAACCGGCGGCACACCGGCCCTGCCGCATCAACTCTGGGTTTCGCTGCCATCGGGTGCATGGGTCCAGGCAACGGGCCTGGGAGATCCGGTCCGTGTGTGGGCCAGCGGGATCAATCCGTTGTGGGCCTACTGCTTCGATGCCGCTGACAACTCCGCCTATGTGGCCACCGACGGCGTGAGTTTCGTCCGGGACGACCTGCTCACGGAACAGATGACCGCCAACGGCGACATCGCTGGCAACGTCGATTCGGTGACGTCGATCATGGACACCGTGGCCTTCGACCCGGAAATTCCAGGAAGGGTCGCCGTGGGGACCACGCGCAACGGCATCGTGGCGACAGAGGACGGTGGTCATTCCTGGGCACACCTTGATGCGTTCCCCACGCCGAACCTCGGTGTCTCGGGCATCTACTTCGACAGTTCGATCTCACCAGCACAGAACGCCTACGCGGCCGGATTCGGCCAGGGCGTTTGGGCGATCTGGATCCACGCCCCGCTGCTGACGCTGAGCTCCAGCAGCCCGGTACTTCAAGGGACCTCGGTTCGCCTGACCGGTGTGCTGAAGACCGGATCGCGTGGGGTGCCGCTGCGCGGCGCGAATGTCCTGGTCAGTGTCATCGACCGAGCTGCGCTCGACCGCCTGCCGCCCCTGCCGCCGGCGCCGCCGGAGATCGGGCCAGGCGCCGAGCAAACGGTGCTCACGCCGATTCCTGGCGGGCTGGGCGTCGTCCAGGGCTTCGGCGCACCGGTGACCCCGGGTCCGTCCTCGCCTCGCAAAAGCCCGCCGTCCCGCAGCGGGATCATCAAGCAGTTCATTGCCCCCACCCGCACCGACGCCAACGGTCGCATCGTGATCGACGTTCCGCATCTGCCTCGCGGCGACTACTTTCTCGAGGTCACTTACGCGGGTGATGCCGACAATCCGAGCGTCTCGGCCCAGGTCGATTTGAACCTTTGCAGCAGGCAGGTCCGGAGCGAACCCGGATTGCCTGATTTCGCCCGCGAGCGCCGACTGGATCGACAGCGGAACGACGAAGACGACGCTTGCGCTGGACGCCGCCACCATCGGGACTAGTTGTGGACTGCAACGGTCAGTTCGGTAGCGAAAGGCGCGCCCTGGCGAGCCGGATGCGCGAAGCGAGCCAAGACGAATATCGGGCGGATATTCGCGAGGCGAGCGACAAGGCAGTCGGCCGCCCGGGCGCGCAAGGCACTGGCGAATTGGCCGTTACAGTCAGCTTCGAGATGCTGCGGCAGATTGTGCCGCGCTGAAATTCCGCCACTGGCTTCCTTGTCGGAAACGGGGCCCGTTTCGACACGACCATGCCCGTCGGCCAATCCGTAACCCAAGCGTAGGTGATGCAGCGCTAGCGTATCTCGTGCGCAATGCTTTGGCTGTCCTGCCGCAGATTTTCGGTCGATGGAGCACATTCATGAGATATCAACAGTCGGTCCGGCACGCCGCTGCGATGTCAATCATCCTCGCCGGTTGCGCGTCGCTGCCCCGTTCTGCGCCCTATGTCGTCGATGCCTCGGTTCGACCGATCCAGGATGCTCTGCCATCGGTCGACGGCGTGCGCAGGCCGCTGGCTGCCATCGCGGAGAGCGGTCATATGACAACATTCGTCGAGAATGAAGTCATCTTTGCGCCCGCCACGGCCGCGGACTTGGGTCAATTCCTGAAGCGCTACCACGGAGCCGTGCTTCATGAGATTGCCCCGCTGCCTCCCCCACCAGGCACGACGGTCCAGCGGCCCCTGAAACTCCAGCGCCGATCCTTCCTGATTCGGATCGATCCTTCCGGATTCGACGCCCGAAACATGATCGGCGAGGCGGCCAAACTCGGAGGCGATGTTCGCGCCTCGCGGTATTCCTCGGCCAACGGGGCGAAGATCCTCGCGCTGGCGATTCATGAAAGCGTCGGCGGCGCAATCGTCCAGCCCAACTTCGTCAGCAGACCACAGGGATTGTTCTTTCAGCTGCCGAAATCAGACCCGGCGCAGGGCCCGAGCGCGGGCCAGACCGATGCGCTGCACTGGCTGGTGTTCAATGACCCTGAACCACGAGGCTCTTCCCTGCACTGCAACCCGGAGGTGATGCCGACCTATATCGATGCCAACTTCTCGTGGATGTGCCTGGGGACCACGACCGGTTCGAACGTCTTCAAGGCCTGGCAGTACGTCGATGCCTACCGTCGCACGCGCGGCTCGGCGAACCTCTACCGCCCGAAGCTCGCGGTGCTCGACGGCGGGTTCTGGTTGGACGCGCAGGGGAATGTCATCAACGACCCCAACGGTGGCTCCACACTGACATGCGAACAGCCGGCCTGCCCGGCGCGCAATCACCCGTGGCAGGGCAACATGGGCGTCTGGATCGGCTACTCGCCGCTGTCGAACCCGTTCGGCATTCCACCCGGCGCCTATATTGCTCAGGGAACCAATCCGACTAGCTGTACGAACGGCAACCCATGCCCCTGGCACGGGACCTACACCTCGAATACGGCGCTTGCCCGACTCGACTACCGCTACGACGGAGCCGGAACCGGCGGCCAGGTCGCTGACCCGATGCTGTTTCTGGTCGATCTTTCGGACGCCCAGATGGCGGCGGCGATCCTGACCGCGACGCTATGGGGCGCCGACATCGTATCGATCAGCTCGGATGTCGACTGCGGCAGCTGGGTCTGCCAGCACTTCGATATGTTCAGCGGTGAAAATGCGTACCGCTCGGCGATCGATCAGGCCACCGCGGCCGGCGTGCTGGTCGTCGCCGCGGCCGGCAACACAATCGGCAGCAACGCGGGAAATGCCGACAACAACTTCCCCTGCGGCTACACGCCGGTGCTGTGCGTCGGCTCCCTGGGCGATGGGCTGAGCCGGCCCCGCGTTGCGAGTAACGCGAACGACTGGTCCTCGGATTTCGGGGGAAACGTGAACATCTGGGCACCCTCGAACATCCCCGAACTGGCATTGCAGGCGTCAGGCGCCAGCAATCCTCTCCCGGGCTCCTTTGCCGGCATGCAGCTATTCAACGGAACCAGCGCATCGACGCCTTTTGTCGCCGGCATCGCCGCGATGGTGAAGGCGATCAACCCTGGCCTGAGCGGCGGCGCCATCCTGGGCTTGCTGACCGGGACCGCTTGGGGGCACGATGTCTTCCGAGACGAAGTTCTCGACCTTCGGCGTGCGTCAAATTCGGCCGGCGCCGAGGTCTTTCGCGTGAATGCTTACGCGGCGGTGGTCGCCGCCGCCGCGGGATATCCGATCCCGCCCGAGGTTCACATCGTGAATCCGAGCGACAATCCGCACCAGGTCACCAGCGCCGACAACGGCCCTCTGACCCAGTTGATTCAAGCGTGGGGTTATGACCTCGACGACAGCGGAGCTGACGGCCAGTCTGCACTGGCTGCCAGCGCGCTAAGCTGGAGCATCACTCCGCCCTTGTCGGTGGGCGCCTTTGGCGGTCCCGAATGCGCCACGGCCGTCGATGGATGCCTGATACCGTTCAGTGGACCCGAACCGCCAGCCGGGCCCCCGACTCAATTCGGACCGTTCGGGGTGGCTCAACACAATTTTGACTTTACCAGTCAACAACCGGGCAGCCGCACGGTCACCGTCACTGCGACCGATCGCCATGGAGCCTCAAGCAGCCAGTCGATCACGTTGAACGTCGCCTTCGCAACTGATGCGCCAAAGCCGATCATCGTCTCTCCTTCGGCAGCGGGTGGCGATTACGGAGTCGGCAGCTTCGTGCTGCTCGAGGGGCACGCCCAGTCAACGGATCCTGGCAGCATCATCGGCTGGACCCCGTGCACGCAGATGCAGTGGACGACCAGCGCAACATCGCTGACCCCCGATCCAGCGCCGGATTTCGCGCAGGATGGGAACTGTCAGGCCACGGTCTCCTTCGCTTCGCCCGGGAGCCAGGTCCTCACGCTCACCGCCTGGAACCGCCTGAATCAGCAGGCAAGTGCTGCTGTCGGCATCAACGTCGTCAATGCGACGAATTTCGACTTCACGATGAGCCTGCAACCGACCTCCCTGCGTGCCGTCATCGGCGCGTCGCCTGCGACGGCAGCAATCGTGATCGGATCTCTGACTGGTAGTCCGCAGCCCGTCCACTTCGCCGTCTCTGGCGTACCGAAGGGTGTTTCCGTCACACTCAGCGGCGAATTGTCCCCTCCCGGCAGCGGACTTGTGACGATCAGCAGTGCCGCACAAGCCGCGGCCGGAACCTATGACATGACCGTCTTCGGATATGGCCCAGGCGGGGCCACGCACAGTGCGACGCTCACGCTGAACCTTGACACAGCGGCCCAGTGACATTCCGAGAACCGGGCTGAGGCAGTCAGACGCGGCCGCCGCGCTGCAGGAAGCCGGAGCAACGGCTCCGACTCCGGATATGACGGCGGCCCTTTTTGCCGGTCGGGCCCGGCCGCAATCGGCGATGTTCGTTTTCCTGCCTTCGTCGTGTGCGATCGTTGTTGGCAAGCACGTTGCCAATGCCGTCTTGCCCGATTCGTCGCCGATGACCCGGGCTCCGGATCCGGGAAGGCGCTCGAAGCGAACATGGTCGACGCCAAGCCGACGTTCCGCCACATCGCCTCCGGCCGAATCAATCGGTCCTGTCTGGTGCAATTGCCGGCCAGCCGCTGGCGCGCGCCGTGACGCGCGCTTCCATCAGCATTTCTCCCGGCGTGCCACGCCCGGTCCAGGTTTCGTCGACGTCGTGGCGCAGCTGCGGGTCGGCGGCGCCGGCCTGCAGCGCGAGGTCCAGCGCCGCCGTGCGCGCCATCTGCGTGGCGAACTCCAGCGCCGGCGCCAGGCCCTCGAAATCGCGCGGGGCCTGTGCGCCGAACACGCGGAACGTGCGTCGCGTGCGCTGGGTCACGATCAGCGTGACCCTCTGCACCACCTGCCCCATCACGGCGCCCACCGCATTGGCGCCGTCGGCGTGCGGCGGCACCCGCAGGTCCGCCTGCAGCCGCTGCGCCACCGCCGGGTAGTAGGTCGCCGCCGGGGCGCCCACGGCCACCAGCGGCATGCCGGGCGCGAAGCGTGCGCAGATCACCGGCGCAACGCCGGGTCGCTGCGCATCCTCCACGATCATGCGCGCCACCTGGTCTCCGAAGCTCGGATAGCCGCCACTGCCGACCGCATCCCATCGATGGCGGTCGTGCAGGCCTGCCTCGATCAGCGTGTTCATGGTCGACTCGACCACCTGCTCGAACACCGCACGGCTGGCCGCCGCGGCGTCGTCGCCCTCCCAGCGGCGCAGGCCGTAGACCTCGCGCATCTGGCGGGCCCACAGGCGCGCCGCCAGCTGGGCCGCCGGCACGCTCCAGTGGCTCGACAGTCCGAGCACGTGCGCCGCATCGGTCGGGGTGAAACCGCTGTAGATCGCCAGGCCGCGCCGCTCCAGCCTGGCCAGTGAGCGCGCCAGCGAGCGATCGGCGGCCGAATCGGACGCGGCGATCGCATCGAGCTCGACCGGCCCCTGTGCCAGCGCGTCCCAGGCCTGACGTTCCGCCGCCGGCAACTGGTCAAGCTCGACCGGGTCGGCGCCGCGCAGGGCGACGAAACGGTTGTGACGGGAATTGGAGCGTGCCGAGCACTGGCGCTGCAGCCGCTCCAGGATCTGCGGATACTGGTGGCCCAGCAGCGACAGCGGCAGCACCCGCCGCGGACCGAGCTCGATGCCCCTGCGCGCGCAGAAGCGCGCTTCGCTGTCGCCGCCCAGGCCGACCGAACGGACCCGCACCGTGTCGACCATCGGCTGCCAGCTGCCGACGCGGGCCGCATCGGGGCCGACATCCGGCTCGCCGCCGCGCACCACGGCGACGTCGGTGGTGGTGCCGCCGATATCGGCCACCACCGCGTCCTTCACGCCCGCCAGCCAGCAGGCGCCCAGCACGCTGGCCGCCGGCCCGGACAGGATCGTGCCGACCGGGCGCTGCAACGCGCTGTCGGCGCTGACCAGCGAGCCGTCGCCCTTGACCATCATCAGCGGCGCCCGGATGCCGCGCGCCGACAGGCAGGCGCGCACCGACCCGATCAGCTGCGCGATGGCGGGGATCAGCCGCGCATTCAAGGCCGCGGTCATGGCGCGCCGCGGCGCCCCCAGGTGAGCCGCCAGTTCATGCCCGCAGGTCACCGGCCGTCGGCTCAGGTCCAGCACCAGACGGCGCAGGCGCAACTCGTGGGTCGGGTTGCGCACCGCGAACATCGACGAGATGGCGAACGCCGCCACGCGGTCGCGCTGTGCCTCGATCGCCGTGCGCGCCGTTGCCTCGTCCAGCGCCGCCACCTCGGCACCGCCGGCATCGTGGCCGCCGGCCAGCTGCACCACGGCGGCGGCCCCAGCCAACTCCGCCAGGCCGCTGGCTCGAACCTGCTGCTCGTCATAGCCGGCCAGCAGCACGCACACCGGCGCGCCGCGGCCTTCGACCACCGCGTTGGTGGTCAGCGTGGTCGACAGCGAGACCAGCCGCACGCCCCCCAGCAGCGGCTGCGGCAATCGGCCCAGCGCGGCTGCGATGCCGTGCGTCAGGTCCTCGTGCGTGGTCAGGCTCTTGGCCAGGGCGACCACGCGGCGCTCGCGGTCCAGGATGACAGCGTCGGTGTAGGTGCCGCCGGTGTCGATGCCGAGCAGCCAGCCGGTTTGGACGACAGCAGTCGACATCAGGGTCGGTGAACGCTGGCGCCCTCAGTGGCTGCGATCGAGCCGCGGCGAGTTCGAGCGCGCGTTCCGGCCGGCCGCATGTCACGCGGCGGCGCGGCGCCGGCGCGCGGCGCCGCGTGCCGAGCGGTCGGGCGCCGCGGGTCGCGCCGGCAACGGCACTTCACGCTCCAGGTTCGGAAAGGCGGCACTTGCATGCGGAATCGCCATCGCCTCGACGAAGTGGGCCTGGAACTGCGGCTCGATCGCGGTCTCGATCTTCTCGACGCTGCGCACCACCTGCTCGATCTCGCGCCGGCCCGCGCCCGACAGCAGCGCGATCAGAGCGCCGGTGCCGGCCGCATTGCCGGCCGACCCGACCCTGGCCAGGTCGCAATCGGGAATCATGCCCAGCACCATCGCATACTTCACATCGATATGGCTGCCGAAGGCGCCGGCCAGGCGGATCTGGTCCACCTTGTCGGTGCCGAAACGGTCCATCAGCAGGCGGATACCCGCGTACAGCGCGGCCTTGGCCAGCTGGATCGCCCGCACGTCGTTCTGCGTGATGCGGATGCGCGGCGCGCCATTGCCTCCCTCGCACACCAGGTAGGCGAACGTGCGTCCCTCGGCCAGGATGCGCGCGCTGCGCGCCGCCTGCGCACCGTCGATGACGCCGTCGGCGTCCATCACGCCGGACAGGAACATTTCCGCGATCGCCTCGATGATGCCGGAGCCGCAGATGCCGGTGACGCCCACCGCCCTGGAGGCTTCGGCGAAGCCTGGATCGTCGGACCACAGGTCGCAGCCGATCACCTTGAAGCGCGGTTCCAGCGTGGCCGGATCGATGCGCACGCGCTCGATCGCGCCCGGGGCCGCGCGCTGGCCACCGCTGACCTGCGCGCCCTCGAACGCCGGCCCGGTCGGGCTGGAGCAGGCCAGCAGCCGCTCGCGGTTGCCCAGCACGATCTCGGCGTTGGTGCCCACGTCCACCAGCAGCGTCAGTTCGTCGGACAGGTGCGGCGCCTCGGCCAGGATCATGCCGGCCGTGTCGGCGCCGACGTGGCCGGCGATGCAGGGCAGCACATAGATGCGCGCGTTCGGGTGCACCGTCAGGTCCAGCTCGGTGGCCCACAGCGTGACCGACTCGTCGGTGGCCAGCGTGAACGGCGCTCCGCCCAGCTCGACCGGGCTGATGCCCAGCAGCAGGTGGTGCATGATCGGATTGCCGACGAAGGTCAGTTCCAGGATGTCGCGGGTCTCGATGCCGGCGCTGGCGCACACTTCCTGCGCCAGCTGGTTGACGGCGCCGCGCACCGCGGCGGTGAGTTCGTGCTCGGCGCCCGGGTTCATCATCACGTACGAGACCCGGCTCATCAGGTCTTCGCCGAAGCGGATCTGCGGATTCATCACGCCGCTGGAGGCCACCACGTCGCCGGATCCGAGATCGCACAGGTGCGCGGCGATCGTCGTCGATCCCACGTCCACCGCCATGCCGAACAGGCGGTCGCGAAATCCAGGCCACACCGCCAGGATCTGCCGGTCCTGGTGCACCGCCACCGTCACGGCCCAGTTGCCCTTGCGCAGCGCCGGCTGCAGGTGCTGCAGCGCGCGCACGTCGCAGTCCAGCCCGGTCAGGCGCCATTCGAATTCGAGCGCGTCCTTCAAGCGCCGCAGGTCGCCCGACGGGTCGTGCATGTCAGGCCTTTGCACCTCGACGTAGTACGGGCGCACCACCGGGTCGCGCGCCATCGAGCGGGCTTCGATGCCTTTGCGAACCAGCTGCCGGTGCACCTGGGATTCCGGCGGCACGTCGATGACGAGGTCGCCCAGCACCTGCGCCGAGCAGGACAGGCGCCGGCCCGCCGCCAGCCCGCGGTCGGCGGCATAGCGGGTCTCCACCTCGCACACTGCGGACAGGTTCGCTGCGGTGGAGCGCACGCCGTGCTTGGCGAAGTGGCCTTCGCTGACCAGCACCTGGCAACGCCCGCAGATGCCGCGGCCGCCGCACACCGAGTCGATGTCGACGCCCAGCGAGCGGGCCGCCTGCAGCACCGGCGTGCCGACCGGAAAACGGCCACGCCGTCCCGACGGGGTGAACACGACCAGTGCGTCTTTGCTCATGGATTACGGATGGTTCTGGTTGTCGTGCTATTGACGACCCTCACCCCTGTCCCCTCTCCCGCTACGCGGGAGAGGGGAACCCGGGCACCGATCCTCGCGACAGTTCCCCTCTCCCGCGCAGCGGGAGAGGGGACAGCGGTGAGGGCAAGCAAGGCGAACCTCGACCGCGTCACGCGCGGCGGCGCCGGCTGTCGCGGCGTCCGCGCGCGGCTTCCGCTTCCGAGCCGGCCACCATCGGATCGCGGAACTTGCGGATCCAGCGCGTGCATTGCGGGTCATGCCCCATCAGCACGTCGGCCGCCATGATCGACTTGAGCAGATCCTCCTGCAGCGGGTTGGTGATCGCCGAGGTCATGCCGCTGGCGATCGCCATCGGCAGGAAGGCCGAATTGATGCCTTCGCGGTTCGGCAGGCCGAAGCTGACGTTCGACGCGCCGCAGCTGGTGTTCACCTTCAACTCGGTGCGCAGCCGGTGCACCAGGCGCATCACCTGGCGGCCGGCCTGGCCGATTGCGCCGATCGGCATCACCAGCGGGTCGACCACGATGTCGCTGGCGGGGATGCCGTAGTCGGCGGCGCGGTTGACGATCTTGCGCGCCACCTCGAAGCGCACGTCGGGGTCTTCGGAAATGCCGGTCTCGTCGTTGGAGATGGCGATCACGGCCGCGCCGTACTTCTTCACCAGCGGCAGCACCGCCTGCAGGCGCTCCTCCTCGCCGGTGACCGAATTGAGCAGGGCCTTGCCCTTGTAGACTTTCAGCCCGGCCTCGAGCGCGGCCACGATGGACGAATCGATCGACAGCGGCACGTCGGTGAGCGACTGCACCAGCTGGATGGTCCGGGCCAGGATGGCCGGCTCGTCGGCCAGCGGGATGCCGGCGTTGACATCGAGCATGTGGGCGCCGGCCTCGACCTGCGCCAGCGTGTCGGATCTGACCCGGTCGAAATTGCCGGCGGCCATCTCGGCCGCCAGCAGCTTGCGGCCGGTCGGATTGATGCGCTCGCCGATGATCACGAACGGCCGTTCAAAGCCGATGACCACCTCGCGGGTGGCGGAACTGACGACGGTATCGGTCACGGGGCAATCCTTTTCAGGTGGGGCGATGTGAAATCAGTGGG
>Ga0075030_100001915_pt1 | contig 18819 bp, 13 predicted proteins | sample LitLauG_LLR_2012_FD_71393 | JGI IMG/M metagenome (GOLD analysis project Ga0075030, IMG submission 71393) | Freshwater sediment microbial communities from Pennsylvania, USA - Little Laurel Run_MetaG_LLR_2012 | ecosystem: Environmental > Aquatic > Freshwater > Creek > Sediment | place: USA...
GTTGTCCTGTCCCGGAATTGCCGGACGCTTCGGCTTGTGCAAGAGACCGGGATACACCAACATTCCACTCAGGAGTACCAGGGCGGCCGCACTGCCACCGGCAATCCACATCAGCTTGCCGGGTTTCGTTTTGGCGGCTGGCGTTGTAGTTGGGAGTTCTCTTTCTGCCAGCGTCTTTTCTGGAGGAAGCGCCTTTTCCAGCAGCGGAAGCTTAGGCCCCGGAGTCGGCTTTTCCGCCGCGGCACTTCGCGCTTCGTGCGCAGGCGGTGCCGACACTTCCGCCGCAATGGGCTCGGGAGGAGGTGGAATCGAAATCTCTCGCCGTGAGGCGATAGGAACAATCTGCGCGCGGGCCGGCGACTTCAGCGGCAGCGGCTCGGGCGAGGCGGTCACTGCGGTATACGGTCCGGCCGCCACTTCGCTCGAACTCGCTGCTTCGCCGCCTGTGCCGCGCTCCAGATCGAGCCGGCGGAAGGGAAACTCCCGGTAACTGGAATCCCTCTTGATTGTTCCGTTTTCCCAAATGAAGATTCCGGCCGTGCTGGCCTTGCTGGCATACGGGCGAATGAGCAGAGCCACCTGGTGCGGCTCGCGAAAGTGCTCGCTGAAGAAGGTGATGTCGTCCGCATCGAGACCCAAGCCTTTGCGGGTATGGCTGCGAAAGAACCCGACCACTCTCGGCCCAGTGGCGCCGCTGCGGGGAGCCACCGCTCGTACGAACCGTTCCACATCCTTTTCCGAAAAACGGTAGAGTGGCCCCCGGCTGTAGTCGCAGGCAACCAGTTCGTATCGCTCGACGGAAATTCTCGCAGGGCCGCCGTTGGTGACGGTCCCCAGCAATACGCCGCCGATCTCCGATCCACGCGAATCGAGCGATCGAAAGTTCTCTACGACCTCTTGTTCCAAGCGCTCCACCAGGTCCAGACTAATGCGAGCGGCCACCGGCTTGCCAGGTATCTCCCACAAATAGGAAGCGGGTGAAGAAGATGGTGTATCGAATCGCTCTGCGCGGGCGGCCGATTCCGACATGTTTACCTCCTGTGGCTCCTCGAAGCCGGTAATTTCAGGAGAATTGTACTAAAAAGACGCGTACAATTTAGTGTCAACTTTAGATGTATTCAGAGGCATCTCTAGTATCAAATCAATACCCTGTCAAAAGGTTCACACCTCATTGTTAACCTTGGTATACGGGGGTATATCCTCTCTGGATATCGCTCTCTTATTACTGGTATTTAGGATTTGCTTTGAGCGCAGAAATCTTTATAATTATGCAAGTAGATGAGCGCCAAAAATTGCCAGCTTTGCGGCAAACCGCTGGGCCGTATGCGCGTCGGCAGTGACGGCGATTTTTGCTCGCGCGAACATCGCAACCAGTTTCGCCTGCGTAAGGGAATGGATCGCTTGCAGGAGGCCAACAAAGTGGCCAGCCTGATGCGCCGGCGTGAGAACCCCAAGCAGATGCCCGTGGCCCAGTTGCTCAGCTCGCCGGTCATGGAGCGGCGCGGGGCCTTGAAGATGGCTCGATTCGCGGAACGCCACGTACAAACCAGGTTTCCGGTTTCGCGGCCCTCCCTGTTTCGTTCACGAATTCCCGTAGCCGGCCGGCCCTTGCCCGGGCTTCGCGGACGGAGCCTCCCGGCGGAACTTCGCGAGATGACACCGCCCGCCCTTCTGTCCTCTGCGCGAGTGTCGCCCAAACCGGCCCTGCCCGTACGAACGATCCAAGAATCCGTGGCGTGTCTGCCCCAGGGCTCCATGGCGCGACTTCGGTTTCCAGTGCGCGGGCCGTTAGACGCCGCGCGCGAGTGCGGGGCGGTGCTTGGTGTCAGCCGGCGGCCCAGTCTTCGCGCGTTCGAGAACGAACTGGGGACCGTGGGGCCCAGGTACATCGACAGAATCCGCCGTCTCCAAGATGTGGTGAAGGCCCGAAACAGTGCGGCTACGCACCAAATGCCGGCGGCTCTGACGTTCGTACGGCGCATTCCGTCTCTCCACGGCGCGCATCGTTCCGTTAGCCTGGCCCCGGGATTGTCTGGGGGCTGTGAATCCCAGTTTGTGCCGCTCGAAAGCAGCGATTTTGCCGATATTACCGTGCATGCGCTACCCTGTGCGGCACCCATTCCGGAGCACGTTTTGCGGCTTCCCGGCCTGGACTATCGAGTCTCGGCGGACCTGGCGGCGCAACCCCGGTTTCTGAGCCTTGCAGGCACCGCAGATCTGGGGAGTGCTGCCCGGCAGATCGACGGTGGCCCGTGGCACGCGCAGGCGCCCGCGAGCGCCACCTGGCTTCCCAGCGTCGCCCTGGCGGACGCGGCTTTAGCCCGGTGTAGTCCGCTTCGCGGCTCCGGGGCGCTGGCGTTGGCCGAAGAGACTTATCGCTTGGCGGAAGTTCCGTTTACCCCGGCAGACTGGACGTTCGATCACAAGCCCATCGCCTTGCAAGGACATTTGACCGCCCCGCGCGCCGAGCCGGCCCCGCCCCCGGGACCGCTGCTGGAAGAGGATTTCAATTCCGGGATGAGCCGCTGGATCGGCGAAACGGCCGATTGGCGTCTGGATGCAGCCGGCGCGCGTCCCGCCGGATTAGCCTTGTTCCAACCCTCGCTGGCCCTGATCGACTACGATCTCGAGTTTCTCGCGCGCATCGAAAAGCACGGCCTCACTTTCGTGTTTCGTGCCTCCAACCCGAGCAATTACCACAAGGTCACCATTGGCTTGGCGGAGTCCGGCCGCTATGAGCTGCGACGTTCGGTCGTGATCGGAGGCGTCGAAGAGTCCGCCATCGTCTCGCCGTTGGGCGAGACGCCTCGGCCCGGCTCCGCGTTCACCGTGAAGACGAGCGCACGGCGCAACGATTTTGCCATCTCGCTGGAAGGCGAGGTGGTCGTACATTGGACCGATGGACGTCTTCCCGCGGGAGCCATCGGGTTTACTGCACTACGGGGCGATCGGGCGCGGATCTATTGGGTCAGGCTAGCGCCCCTAGGCGGCCCGAATTCAGAGGCGGCTCCTCGCCGCCTGCCACGGAGCATTCAATGAGCACCGCTATCGGAATCACCCCTTTGGACGCGAGAGAGAAAGCCAGCGCCCCCAATCCTCTGGCGCGAGCCGTGGCTCTCCATTTGGCCGGCAAACGCGAGGATGCCCTCAAACAGTTGCAGGCCGCGGCCGCCTCGGGAAAGGCCTCGGCCGAAATCTATCGCGCCATGGGCCACATCCAATTTGAGATCGAAGACTTCCCGCAGGCGGAGAAGAGCTACCGGGCCTTGGTCCGGCTTAAGCCTCAGTACGCCATGGGCTGGTTCAATCTGGCGGTCTGCTTGGAGCGAATGGGAAATTGGGAACAGGCTTCCGAGTGTTTCGAGAAGGCCTCCTCACTGGAGCCCAACCATCTCGATGCGCATCTCGGCTTGGGAATTTCGCATCTCCGTCTGGAAGATCCCAAATCGGCTCTGTTCTCCTTCGAGCGTTCTCTGGAGCTTTCCTCCGGGCACGAAGACGCGCTGTTCGGCAAAGCCGTTGCGCTGCAAACCCTCGGTCACTCCGACGAAGCTTCCGAGATCTATCAACGCATCCTGGAAAAGAATCCGGATTCGGAAGAGTCGCTTTCGAACCTCATCCTGATCGGCATGGCGAAAGAGGATTTCGACATGGTGCGGGAATACTCCGAGCGCCTGCTGGATTTGCGGCCGGACTCCACCGTGGCGCTGGAAGGGCTGGCCGCCTGGTCGGCCGCCGCGCGCGAGCACGCGCTCACCGCGAAATTCTGCACCCTTCTGGTTTCAGCCGTGCCCGGGCATTTCGAGGGCTGGTTCAATCTAGGCCTGGCCCACCAGAAGGCCGGGCGGCGCGAGCAGGCCGCGGACGCTTACGAGGAAGCTCTAAAGCTGCGCTCGCAATCCGCCGAGGCCCTCACCAATCTGGGAATAGTCCGCGAGCAACTGGGAGACGTGCCGGCCGCACGGCGGGCCTACGAACAGGCGATCAAGGCGGGCGGCGATTTGCTGGCGCCGCTTTGGAATATGGCCTTGCTGCTGGAACACTCCGGACAGGGGGAAGAGGCCGAGCGATGGTATAAGCAGGTCCTGGAGCGCGCTCCCAAAGAGGAGGAGGCCCGCTTCCGTCTGGGATATTTACGCCTGCAGCGTGAAGATTACCGCGGCGCTGCAGAAGCCTTCGAAGGCTGCCTCAAGCACCGGCCCCAGTGGCACGAGGCGCAAGCCAACCTGGCCTTAGCCTATAGCAACATGGGCGAGCGAGAGAATGCGGAGCGGCTGTACCAGAGAATCCTCGACAACGATCCCAAATCGGTGGATGCGTTGCGCGGCCTGGCGGCGCTGGCCGTTCACGCCTCCGACTACGATACCGCGCTGGAGCTTCACGCGCGTCTCATCGACCTCGGCGAGAAATCCCCCGAAGTACTTTATAACGCGGGCCTGATGTATGAAAAGGCCGGACAGCTCGACAAGGCCGTCCGCGCTTATCGCGACGCTCTCGGACAACGCGCCGATATGCCCGAAGCGCTGCTCAACCTGGGCCGCATCTTGGAAACGACGGGCAAGGCGGACGAAGCCCGCGCCTGCTGGACCAAGGCGCTGGAAGCCGAGCCGGCTCTCGCGCAGGGCTATTTCGGCCCGGCCATCGACTGATTTCCGCACCATGTTCTGGCGATCGCGCTTCGGCTCGTGAAGATCACAACGGCCGGAAGCGCGCGCTGAAATGACGCAGGAACGGCGGCTGCTCGACAATCTCCAGGCCGCGGATCTCCTGCTTGCGCGCGTTCACTTCGAGTATGGCTTCCACGACGTAATCGATGTGGCTTTGCGTGTAGACGCGGCGCGGAATCGCCAGCCGCAGTAGCTCGTGCTGCGCCGCTTCGCCGAACATCACCGACCCGATTTCCACCGACCGTATGCCGGCGTGGCGATACAATTCCAGCGCCAGCGCCTGCCCCGGAAACCGGCCCGGCGGAATGTGCGGCAGCATGCGTGCCGCATCGATGTAGATGGCGTGCCCGCCGGGAGGCTCCACAATCGGTACGCCGCAGTCGGCGATGTGGCGGCCCAGGTACTCCGTCGAGATGATGCGGTAGCGCAGGTAGTCGGGGTCGAGGACCTCGTCGAGCCCAACGGCTATGGCGTCGAGATCGCGCCCGGCCAAGCCGCCGTACGTCGGGAACCCTTCGGTCAGGATCAGCAGATTGGTCTCCTGCTGGGCGACTTGGTCGTCGTTGGTGCAAAGAAATCCGCCGATGTTGGCGAAGGCATCCTTCTTCGCGGAAAACGTACAGCCGTCCGCGTGAGAGAACATCCGTTGTGCGATCTGCTGCGGAGACCACTGCGCGTAGCCCGGCTCCCGCTCGCGGATAAACCAGGCGTTCTCCGCGAACCGGCAGGCGTCCAGATATAGCGGCACCCCGTGACTCCGGCACACCTGCCACACCGCCTCGATGTTGGCCATCGAGACAGGTTGCCCGCCGCCGGAGTTGTTGGTAACGGTCAGCATCACCAGAGGGATGCGAGACACGCCCTCCTCCGTAATCAGCCTCTCGAGCGCCGCAACATCCATGTTGCCCTTGAAATCCAGCCGGGCCTGGGTATCTGCCGCTTCGGGGATGGGCAGGTCCACCGCACGCGCGCCCATGAATTCGATGTTGGCGCGCGTCGTATCGAAGTGTGTGTTGGAGGGCACGATATGCCCGGGCTTGCAAACCACAGTGAAAAGAATGCGCTCTGCGGCGCGTCCCTGGTGGGTGGGGATCATATGGCGGAAGCCCGTGAGATGGTCCACCACGCGCTTCAGCCGGAAAAAGCTTTCGCTGCCCGCGTAGGACTCATCCCCCCGCATCATCGCGGCCCACTGTTCTGTGGACATGGCGCTGGTGCCGGAATCGGTCAGCAGGTCGATCAGGATGTGCCGGGCTTCGATCTGAAACAGGTTGTATCCGGCTTGCTTCAGGTATTGCTCGCGTTCGGCCGCGGTAGTATGCCGGAGCGGCTCCACGCTCTTAATACGAAAGGGCTCGATGATGGTCTTCACTCAGCCGATTATAAATGGCCGACCATACACCGAGCCCCCGAACCTAAGGCGACCGTCGCCCGTCCCGCGTCTAAGCGGCCCGCACGCCATCGAGTTTACGGTTTCTTCTCGACAATATTGTTGCCAAACACGAATCCGATTTCCGCCACGGCTCGGGTCTGGTTATTATTCAGACCCGCGGGACCGAAGACGGCGCCCGGCGTGTAGTTGCCCGCATGAGCATACGCAAGGTCTCCACGGAAGAAGAAGCCGCCATATTGAAAGGTGGGGGTCACCGTGATCGACGTGCCCGTGCTGCCCGGACCAAACATCAGATTGACGGATTGGTCGGAGGCTTTCCCCGAGCTGGCGATATACTCCCAGCGCACGGGGAGCGAGAAACCGTGTTTGAAGGTGTGATTCACTAAGATCGCGCCGCCTTGAGTCGACGCCCCTTTCACGATCCCGATCTTCGCGTTGGTGGGCACATTGGTGTATTGCCAATAGGGTTGGATGATCCAGGACCCCTTGTTGTAGGTGTAGATGACATTGTAAATACTGCCGTTGTTTTGGACGGGCGTGGCCGCGCTCTGAAAGGCAGTCTGCCCATAGTTGCCGCCCGCGACGAATGCCAAGGCATGTGGCCCACTGGTATAGGTCAAGGATCCGCTCAGCCAGGTGTAACGGTTGGAATAGAAGCCGTCGTTCCAGCTCAGCGAAGCGGAGACTTTGCCCATGGTCTGATTCAATTGGATTCCGCGGCTGACCGCGGTTTCCTGGTTCCACAACAGGCCGCGCGAGACGTTCATATTCTCGAAGGTAAAGGTGTACTCAGCACCGATCAGAGTGGGCAACTCACCGACCAGAATGGAAGTGTTTTTCCCCGGTTGCAGCTTTACGAAGGCAACCGGCAAAGGACCGTAGAGGTTGGTTACCGTTTTATCGCTCGCGAGGAACGGCGTTCCGAGAGCCGGAATATTGTAGATGCCCGCCTGCAGGTAGAACTGAAACCAGCCGTCGGTCTTTTGAATGAACACTTGCCCGTTACTCAGGGCAGCTTGCGAGGACTTATCACCGGGAATGTGATTGTTCTGCACCAAGCCCATGCCGCTGAGAAACCCATTGACGTCGATTTTTCCAAACGGGCCGGCATCGAATACGGCTGGGGGCAGTGATTGCACCGGGCCCGTAACCGCGGGCGTGGGGAGCGCTGTCGGGGCTGGAGGTGGCGCCGGCTCGGCTGGCTTCGCTTGTTCCGCCGCTGGCTGGGCAGAAGCGCCGTCCTGTGCACCGCAAACCGAGGCTAACCCCAAGCAAATAGCAAGCGCGACGACATACTTCACATAGTCGGATTTCATAGTTCTCCTGAAATTTGTTGAATTTTCCAACCCGGCTAATATTGCCGGGACTCGGTGCACGGCGAGGTGCCCAAAGAGTTGCGAGCTGTTATTCCAGGATGGTAAGCCCCGCCTTGATAGCAGACAAGATAATAATTTTTATGTGCGGTATCCAAAAAGCTTTGATCTTCGGACACGCCGGCAAGTGACTGAAGCAATAGGTGATACGCGCAGCAGGCCGCTACACCTGGAAACCAATCAAGACGAGGTATTGGGTCGCTTCGTAAAGATCGGGGAGCCCAAAAGATCGCGGCGCGCGATCGGAAGATAGTTCCGCTAATGCCTCGTCTGGTGCCCCGCCGCTTCCCATCGCCCCACCAGCAGATCCACCAGGCTCAGCCACGCGCGGTCCGGATGTTCCAGTTTCTGATACAGCGCGATGTACTCCGGCCTCCTCAATCCCATCCCGGCGAACGCCAGAAAATACAACCCGTCGGTTTCCAGATCGATTTCCTGCTCCTTGCTCCACTTTCGCGGATCCGAGAGATACGGCTGTAAGTAATCGATCACGGTCCCGATGGTGGATCCACTCCTGCCGCGTACGCTCCAAAGATCTACGCCCTGCACTTCCGCAACGCGGCACACCATGGTCAACGCCTCCAGGTTGAACACGGAGGACCAGAGCGTGGTGCGGGCTTCCTCCCCCGAAGCGCTTCCGTCGCCGCGGATCTGGCGCGGGAAGATGCGGTCGCGATAGTAGTTGAAGGCCATCTTCTTGGTGTTCTCATCTTCCACGAAAGAGGCGATGGCCGCGGCTTGCGCGGTCCACCACGATGCCTGGTTGTTCCCGCTCGCCTTCTCGTCCAGTCCGTTCTTACTCTGCGTCAGCCAGCGCAGATAGTCTTCAAACCACTTCCGCAGGGCCGCCTGGTCTCTCCCGTCCCAGTTTCCGGTGCGCGCCAAAAACTGGATTCCCTGGATCGCACGGATCAGGACGCGGCCTTCCAGGATACCGGCGGGCCGCCCCAGGTTCACACCCCGAATCGCCTGGGCGTTTTCCAGGCTGGGATTCATGCGCGTCCGCGGATTGATAAACCAGATTTGCAGCAGGCGCGCGGCGCGCTGGGCGTACCGATTGTCATCGAACAGGTAGGCCGCGGCGCCGAGCGTGAACACGCTATCGCACATCGCTTCCAGGGCTGTCCGGTTGGCGCTAAAGCGGTCGGGATTAAGATGTCCGTCCCGCGGAACGTAGGGGCCCGCCGGGTCCTCTGGGTTAGGCCACCAGTAGGGGGCCTCGCTGTAATAATCGTGCACATCGAGTCCGATTCCCACGGGCCGCTCCGAGGTTACGCTCCAGGGCCCCTGCGTCATACGCCTTTCGGCCTCGGCGCGCAGGCGGCGCGCAGAATCTTGAGTCCATGCCTCTCTGCGTGTAATGGCGCTGCGCACCGGGTCGGCTTCGTCATCGGAAACCACCGCCATGGTGGCCCCCGCCGCCGATGCGCAAAACGCCGCCAGGATCAAAAACACTGAGATCCTCACTCTTGCGATTGTACCCGGGATGGGGAGCCGGGGGGTTGAGTCATTTGGCTGCGTTCGTACTCTGCATTAAACTCACAGCCGATCAGGGCAATGGCGGACATGAGATACATCCAGACCAGGAGCGCAATGCCGGCGCCGATGGAACCATACATTACGTTGTAGTTGCCGACGTGCCGCACGTACCAGCCGAAGCCGGAAGTGGCTGCCAGCCAGAGGGTGGTCGCCACCAGAGCCCCCGGCCACACGTAGTGCCAGCGTTGTTCGCGGTAAGGCCCGAAATAGTAGAGCAGCGCGGTCACCAGCACGGTGGTGCCAAAGGCCACGCCATAGCTGGCCATGCGGCTCAGCAGTTGCCATATCCAGGCGAACGGATTCAGCAGCGGATCGACCTTCACCCAATTGAGCACTACGTGGTCCATCTGCCCGCCGAACAGGATCAGAAGAGACGCGCCCAGCAGGGGGATGGCGGCGAGCAGCACCAGAGCGATGGCTACTCCGCTTTGCCGTAGGAACCCACGGTTGCGTGGAACGCGATAGGCGGCCTGAAACCCTTCGATAAGGCTCTTGATCACGCTCGAAGCGGCCCATAGGGAAACCAGACCGGCGGCTACCAGCACTGCGGCCGGGCGAGCGCCGGTAATGCGGAATTGCTGCACGACCAGGCTCTCGGAGCCCGGCGGCACGATCTCGGACAGGAACCCCTCCAGGGTATTGGAAACGAACTCGGCGCGCGTCTGCACCAGGATGGTGGCGGCGGAAGTGAGCACGGGAAAAAACGAAAGGAGCGCGGAATAGGCGGCACCCTTGGCGATGGCGAAACAGTTGTCGTCGAAGCTGGCCACCAGGCTTCGCCGCAACAGCCAGGCGAAGGTCCGCAGGTTCATATAGGAGGCGCCGGCTTTACTTCAGGATCACTTTCGCCACCCCGGTATTGTTGGCGCTGTCGGCGGCGCGAATGACCAGCAGGTGCTCGCCGGGGGAGAGGTTTTTCAAATCGAGAGAAAAGGATTCACGCAAGGAATCGATGACGCCATCGGCGGCTTCCACCGGCACCCAGCCGGCGGCGTCGAGCGAATACTCGCAGCGACGCAACGGCGAGGCGGCGTCGGCGGCCGAAAAGTCGACATGCGCGGCGCCTCCAGAGTAGCGCACTGCGCCGATACTGACCACCGGCGGCGTGTTATCGATCAGTACCGGAGCGCTGGTCAATTGCGCGTCGCGGGACGCGGCCGGCGAGTTCGACTCGCGGTCCGATGCGGTCACGCGGAAGTAATATTTGCCGTCCGCCAGAACGTTGGCCTCGAAGGTGACGGAGTTCTCGTGCATGTCACCCTTTAGCAGCTTCCATTGCGTTTCCTCGTCGCCGCGGAAATAAATGGCGTAGACCAAGCGGTCGCCGTCGGGATCTTCGGCTTGCCAGGTGACGGTGATTTGATCGGAGGAGGCGCGCGGCAAGGTCTGGGTGGGCGTGCCGGCGGAGGTCGCCGCCGGGTCGGTGTCCGATACCGTTACCGAGAAGGCGCTGGAGCCGCTTGACGAGCTGGCCTTAGCAGCGGCTTGCGTGGTCGCCGCCGTCTGGCTGATCACGTTGATGCTCTTAATAACCGGCGGCGAATTCTGCGGCAGATACGCCAAGGTTACGCCCATGATGGCGGGCGTGACGCCATTTGCCCCTTTCAGCTCCGCCTTCCATTCGATATAGCGGGCGTTCGGGCTCGTAATACGCGAGCCGTTGAAGTTCGTGAGCGGCTCGGACCAGTCGCTCCAGGTGCGGTCGGGCTTGGCCGAATTGCCGGAACGGGTGCGAAATTCGAGGCCGGCTCCGGCGGGAATATCGGCGCGCCAACTGAGACTTCCCCATCGCGACACCGTGCCCGAATCATGCACCGGCGCTTCGTAGGAGCCGCTTGCGCCCGGCGTCTCGCTCAGGCGGAAGATACGCCCCATATTCCCGGTAGCCGCGAGCACCGAATGTTGGGAGGGCAGCAGGCGCGTGGTTTCGGCTTCATTAGTCTGCAAGACCAAGGTCACGCGCCGGTCCGGGGACAGGCCATAGATGCGTCCCGATTCGTCGGTGGAGAACAGAATTTGCTGGTCGAGTGCCAGCACGTCGTAAACATTTTCTTCCTTCGAGCTCCACAGTGTCTCCACCGTGTTGTCGGGGTTGATGCGGTACACAGCGGACTTTTCGACGCCCGAGGTATCCACTACGGGTGAAAACTGCGTGCTGACCTGGGCGCTCGAGGCCGCGGCGGCCGGCTGTGCTGGTTTGCCTGCGTCGGGCGGCTTGACTTCGGGTCCTGGGCCGGTTTGTTGCGCTTCCACCGTGATGGTGGTGGTTGTGCCGCTGCTCACTACGCCGCCCGCGCCCAAGTTTGGTAGGGCCTGCTGTGCGCTTTGGGAGCGCTTGGCGATGGAGCCTCCGAGGGCGGCCGCGTAGACCGTCCCGTCCGGCATCGGAACGATGGCGCGAATCTCCGGCAGGCTGGCATCGTACAGCACGAAAGCCTTGTCTTTGGCAGTAATCCGATATAACAGCCCGTTCGGTTCGGTGCCGGCCAACAGCCGCCCTTGCGCATCCACCGCCATTCCCGTAATGTGCGACTGGCCGGTTTCGTAGTAGAGCTCGCCCTTGCCCGCCGCCTCCACGCGAAAGACTTTGCCCTGATCGCCCGTGCCGACGTAAAGGACGCCGCCGGCAGCCGCCAGAGACCAGATGTAGCGAGCCTTGGGAGCGAAATACTCGGTGGCTTTACCGTTTTCGATCCGATAAACCGCGCCATCCGGAGAACTTCCGGCGTACAAGACCCCGTCGCGATCCACCGCGAGAGCGAACACTTCCGGCTGCTCGGCGGTCCACACCAGCGACGATCTGCCCGCGGGATCGATGCGATAAACGCGGCCGCGGTGGCCGGTGGCCGCGTACAGGCTGCCATCCGGCGCTTGCACCACGCTCCAGATCACGGGCTGGTCGGAAGAGAAGACCGTGTCGAGTTTAGGGGCCAGCGACAGGCGTCCCTCACGGCTGAGCGATACTCCGTCGAAGCGGCCGCGAATGAAATCCGGATACGAGTTCATCTCCCACACCGCTGTGCCGCTGGCGAGAGCCGCGGGTATTATCGCCGCCGCGGCGGCGCGCGCCAGATATCGCATCGAAATCGTCATTCCTTCACTTCCACCAGGATGGTTTTGGCTCCCGACACGAACATGTCGCCGGCATCGATTTCCATTTCCCCGATCTTGGAATTGCGCACCTGCGCAATGCCGGCATGGTTGGCTTGGGAACCCGCCAGAATGAGGGTCACGGAAGCCGGCGGGTCCGGCAGGTCGGCTCCTTCGAGTTGAAACGCCGGGTCGGTCCGCCACACGCGAATATACGCTTTGTTGTTGGGGTGGAGATTGTTCACCGTGGTGATTACCTGGGCGGCGCTGTGGGGGCTCATCGCCAGAATCTGACGGAAATCCGCGATGTTGGCCACGTTGGCGTCGGATACGGTGAAATAGAGTGGACCCGCCGGGGCCCCGATGGGCACATCGTAATCGACGCTGCGGGCCGTTTCCGCGCCATTCTCACCGGCAAGCACGACGTGGAGCTGCAATTTCTCGCCCGGCCGAACGGCGTGCCGGGAGGCCGAGACCGAATCGATCGCAAGCTGCTTCTTTTGATCCGAAGCTTCCACTTCGAGTGCGACGTTTTTCAATTGCATGGAGGCAAAGCCGCTTTGCAGCACGTAGGCTACCGGCACCGCGGCGGAAAGCGCCACCTGTTGCGCCGCCCCGTTGTCGGAGGAGAAAATATTGTCCAGCCTCACCGGGGCGGGCGCGTTCTGGAATTCGATCTGGCCGCTGAGGCGAATGCTGGCAGCACCCACACTGCGCTCCGTGGCGTCGATGGCCGAGAAAACCGCCATTTGGATGAGCAGCGGCGAAAGCAGCGGATCGTTGATCATTTGCATCTGGTAGTTCTCGATCCGCCGCGTGCCGCGCGAAATTGCGATCGAGACCGGTACCATCGGGGCGCGTTGCCCCAGTTCCCCCGCAATGGCCGTGTCACGATCCTGATAAATCGTCCCCATCCATTCCTTTGCGCTGGATAACTTAAAGGAAGTGTTCAAATTGGGGAGCAGGGTGATTACTTCGGAAAGGGCAAACGGCAACGCGGTGGAGCCTACCGCCAAAAAACGGTGGCCGAAAGCATAAACGCGGTTCCCGTCGATGTAGGTGAGGGTGCCATCGGCGCCTACGCTGAGGTCCCCGGCCATCAGCTGCACGCTGATCATGGAGCCGGGCTTGAGATCGGCGGGATTGCCCATGCGTGGGGCGATATTGGCGCCGGCTGTGATACCCTGGCGTGGTTCCAGACCGAGCGCGCGCAATTGCGGCGAGAAAGTTTCCAGGGTCCCGCGGCTGAATCCGCCGAATGCCACGGGAGTCGCGATATCCTCCAGGCGCGATTCGCCGCTCAGCACGGGTTGAGGTTTGGCGAGGACCCGGGTGAGGTCGTGTTCGCCAATCGATAGAGAGGCGCGCTCCACTCGAGCGGGCCCCGATGCCGTCCCTACTTTCACCATTTCCTCGATGGGGCGTATGCCGGCGATCGGATCTTTGGCGTAGGGGAAAGCCATCGCGACCGCGCCGGCCAGCTTCCCGTCTAGATATACGGGGCTACCGCTCATGCCCTGCATCACGCCGGTATGATCCAATGGACCACCGGAGAGGCGCGCCAGGATGAGCGATTCTTTGGGCCCGACATTGTTCAACACGCCCAGGATCTCGACTTGAAATTCCTCGACCTGGGCGCCGGCGAAGACGGTTCGGCCGGTGCCGCGCATACCGGCTCTCACATCTTTCAATGGGAAAAACGCGGTCTGCGCGGAAAGCGAGGCGGCCAGCGCGAAGACTGCCGGGATAACGAAGCGGAGCACACTTTATTGTACTCGGGGAGGGGGGCGCGAGCCCGGTGAACCCGGTATTGAACATTGACCCACACCAGCACCGTACGCTACGATGAGAGTGCGGGGTGGAGCAGTCTGGTAGCTCGTTGGGCTCATAACCCAAAGGTCGGTGGTTCAAATCCACCCCCCGCAACCAAAAATCCCTCCTGACCAATAATTTCCGAGAACACCCCAAAAGGAACGAAATGAGGTTTGGTACCAAACTGCGGTAGCAACGGCGGTCGTCGGCCCGGATCTCCAGGCATCCGAGTGCTTCGAGCCGCCTCGTGGCATCGACTGGTTCCCGGCCTGATGATCGCTGGCAAGCTACGAACCGACCGTGCAGGGCGAAGCCACACTACATCCAATCGTCACTTGTCCCGACGCGTAGGGACAATATTGATTCTAGGGATTGATGTCAGCGTCGGCTTGAAAGCGGATTTTCAAGCGAGCCGGGGCGGCGCTTCCTTCTTGGCCCGCTCAAAACGATCGATCATGTCTTGAGGCATGGGATATTGCCCCTTGAGGTCTTCCAAGATGCGATCCTGATCTTTCAGATAGGCTGGTCGTGCGGTGTCCGGCGGGGCTTCGGGGCATTGGTCCGGCGACCGCATCTTGCTACCAAACCTGCTACCACTTGGTTGCAAGTACCAGCCCAAAGCAGCCGAGATCAACGTGCAAAAAGGTGAGCGTCTTGTCCACCGGCGGCCGTCTCCTCTTCGGTGGCACCGGCGGGAACCTGGCGCGCGATGACGAGGCGATGGAAGCCTATTTCTATGCTCTCGATGCCGGCAACGGCAAAGAACTCTGGCGAATCAGTCTGGCCGGCACAATGGCGGCTAACCCGATCACCTACACGGTGAAGGTCACCACGTCCGCCGGCAGTGGCCTGTTCACCTTTACCCTGCCGTAGGACTCGCCGGCCGCGACTGGCTGTATCCTAGAGATCGAAGCCCGACAAACCGCACCGCCGGAAAAAATTATGATTCGACTGTTCCTGATTCCTGTTGCCTTAAGCGCCTCGCTTCTAGCGCAAAACACCGATACGGTTTTTGTAAACGGCAAGATCCTGACTGCCGACGCGGCCTTTTCGACGCAACAAGCTCTAGCTGTGCGCGATGGCAAGATTACTGCCATCGGGACAACGGCGCAGATCCGCAAACTTGCCGGCGCGAAGACAAAGGTCATCGACCTGGACGGGCGAACCGTAATACCGGGACTCATCGATTCGCACATGCACGCAATACGCGCCGCCTCATTTTTTGCCACCGAAACCAACTGGGCAGGGGCGCCGACGCTCGCCGAAGCGCTGGAGCGCATTCGGGTGTCAGCGATGGCCAGGAAACCCGGGGAGTGGATCATCGTGGGCGGCGGCTGGAAGCCGGAGCAGTTCAAGGAACAGCGCCTTCCCACTCAGATGGAGTTGGCTGACGCGGCGGGGGACCACCCGGCATACGTTCAAATGCTTTACTCCTGGGCACTGCTGAACCAGCGGGGCTTGGACGCCCTCCACATCCAGTCCGACGCCGATCTTCCGGCCGGCGGCAAACTGGACCGCGACTCGAGCGGCAAGCCGACGGGCGGCGTCACAGGCGGCATTGTTGCCTTGTTCGACCGCTTGCCGAGGCCGGCTCTCGAACAACAGGTGGAAGGGACCAGAAAGTTCTTCCGTGAGTTGAACCGGTTGGGCATGACGGGCGTGAGCGACCCTTGTGGCAACAACGTGACACCGGAGACGTATGACGCAATCAATAAAGTTTGGCGCGATCGGCAGCTTACCGTGCGCGTCACGTACACGATCTGTGGATTCAACCCGCCTCACGAGGTCGAGGAATATCAGAAATATCTCGGGCTGATGCCCATGGGTTTTGGCGACGATATGATGCACTTCAATGGCATTGGTGAGCAAATCGTTTGGGCGATCAACAACGTCCAGAAACCCAATCCCGCCGATCTGGAGCGTCTCTACCAGATCGCAAAGTGGGCCGCGGGGCGCGGATACGGGCTTACCTTTCATTGCGGTACGGACGCTGCGGTGGATCCCGTCTTGAGAGTCTTCGAGCGCGTGGATAGCGAAATCTCCATCAAGAATTTGCGATGGTCGATCGCACATTTGAACGACGCGTCTACCGCGAGTCTGCGCCGAATGAAGGCCCTGGGCATGGGCTGGACGATGCAGGACGCCATGTACTTCCAGGGCGAGGAAATGGAGCGTGCGGTGGGAGCGGAGGCGATGCGCCGGATACCCCCTGTCGAAACAGCTCGTGAGATCGGAGTGCCGGTGGGAGCGGGCACCGACGCACATCGCGTAGCGCCCTACAACCCGTTCACGGCGTTACAGTGGGCACTGGACGGGAAGACCGTGGCTGGGAGAGCGCTGCGTGGTCCTGAGGAAACACCCAGCCGTGCGGCTGCTCTGCGAGCCTACACTCAAGGCAGCGCGTGGTTTTCGCACGACGATGACAAGCGCGGGTCGCTGGAGGTCGGTAAGTTTGCAGACTTTGCAGTCCTAACGAAGGATTACATGACGATCCGGGTGGACCAGATCGGCGGACTGGAATCCCTGCTGACCGTAGTGGGAGGCAGGATTGTGTACGCGGCAGGGCCGTTGGCGAAATGGCAAACAGCGCCGTGACGGACGCGGAGGATGAAACCTCCGCGCGCGTCATGGTTCTCGCGGGCCTGTTGGCCGCCGGAGCGTTCGTTCAATCGAATCTGTTCGATAGATATGACGTCAACAGGCCTAGCTGATCTCTGGTGACGCCTTGACTTTGGGCCCATCTCACTCTACGCTTTGTTTGTCGCGAAAGAAGGAGGAGGGCATATGAACTGGAGCGCTTTTAAAGGACATTCTAGCGGGCTAAGGCACGTGTGGCTACTGCTTGGGATGCTGTCGGCAGCAATCCCCTTAACGGCTGGTACGGCCTTAATCTATGTCGCGAACAGGGGCGGAACCACCATTGATGTGATCGACGCCGCGACGAACAAGGTCGTGCAGACGATCGGCAACATCGAATCGCCCGAGACGGTTCGATTCTCTCGTGACGGCCGCCAGCTCTATGTCTTCAGCAGGGCCGAGGACTTCCTCATAGTTATGGATCGGAAGAGCGGGAATATTGTCAAAAAGGTGCCGCTCAGCGGTTGGGCCAATGAAGCCCAAACGACGAAGGATGGAAAGCTGATCTTAGTCTGTATCCGAAATACGGGCACAAAGGCGGAGGATACGGGGGCGTTAGATATCATCGACACCACCACCCTGGAGAAGGTAAAGAGCATCCCGGTGCGAAGAGGACTGCACGATCTCGCCGTGACGGCGGATGGCAAGTATGTCGCCGCGGGCGCGCCTGGGGGACGTTTTCTAGTCGTCTTTGATCTCCAAAATATGAAAGCCGCATGGGAGGTTCAATACGACAGTTCGGTAAATCCGATAGTAATTGAGAATAACCCCGACGGCTCGGGCCGCCGGATCTTCGTAAACCTTGGCGCTTTGAACAGCTTCTCGGTGGTGGATTTCGCGAAGCGCGCGGAGGTGGCCAGAATTAAGGCGCCTGACGAGCCGACCGGATTCGGCGGCGGCAGGGGATGCGAAAGCAACGCCTACGGCATCGGTATCTCCCCGGACCAGAAGACTCTCTGGGTCAACAGCAGGCCGTCCAATTCTGTTTTTGCCTATTCGCTGCCTGATATCAAACTGCTGGGACATGTCTCGTTGCCGGAACAAGCCGTGCCGGGAAAGCCAAGCAGGTCAGGAAATCCGGCCTGGATCACTTTCACCCCCGACAGCAAGGCAGTTTACGTTTCCAGTTGCGGGCTGAAGATGGTGACCGCCATCGATGTGCAGAAAATGAAAGAGGTGGCTCGCATCACGGTTGGGGAGATGCCCGACCGGATCAGCACCTTGGCGTTGCCTTGAAGCGGCAGGGGCTATGAAACCGGGATAACAACACCGGTACTCAATTGTTGGAGGAGCTTATGGTTTCCAATGTCCATCCGAAGAGAACTCTTGCCAGTTTTCTGGTAGCGTCGGCGGCCGTACTCTACGCGCCTGTGCCATTCGCCGCGCAGGCGCCTTCTGCGCCGCGGCCGACTCTCGATTATGAGTTTTACAAGACTCGGGTCGAGCCGATCTTCGTAAAAAAGCGGTGGCCAGACCACGCCCGCTGCTACGTTTGCCACGAGGTAAGCCATCACGGCGGCGGGCCCTTAAGCCTGGAGCGGCTGTCGCCCGGGACGAGTTCTTGGACCGAGGAGCAGTCTCGCAACAATTTCCAAATGGTTTCAAAACTGGTGACCCCCGGTAATCCGCTAACAAGTATTTTGCTGCTAATGCCGCTCGCGCCGGAGGTGGGCGGCATCGCCGACACCCACCAGGGAGGGAGGCAATTTACATCCCAAGACGACCCGGACTGGAAGATCATGGCGGAGTGGGTTCGCGGGCAAAAAGCAGGAGGTTCCTCCTCGCGGTAGGTGAAAGGTTCCGATGCACTCCCGGTTGCCACGACGCGCTGTTCCGCTCACTGAATAGCGGCCGTGCCGAAAGGACTGTTTGGCTCCCTGGAAATACCCGGCAGACTTGGTTCAGCGCCTAGTTTTCGGAGTAGCGCGGCGGTGGTGTCGGAGTGAACATAGCTTCCGCCAGTATGGATGCCCTCAGCGATCACCAATGGCGTCCAGCCCCGATTGTTCTTCGCGTTCAGGTTGGCGCCCTTATCGAGCAAAAGCTGAACGATCGATTCACCGCGCTCTCGCCAGGCAGCGCCGTGGAGCGCCGTGTCACCATATTTATTCACTGCGTTGACATTCGCGCCGAGTTCCAGGCAGAGCTTAACCGCGGCCAAGCCACTACTCTCAGTGGAACGAGTGATTCCCGGTTCGTGTCCCACGCCCGCTGCCACCATCAAGGGCGTTGTTCCGTCCGTAGCGGTTAAGGACGGGTCCGCGCCGTGCGCCACCAATTCGCGCATCACATCCAGATCGTTCGCCCA
>Ga0075030_100001917_pt1 | contig 18797 bp, 21 predicted proteins | sample LitLauG_LLR_2012_FD_71393 | JGI IMG/M metagenome (GOLD analysis project Ga0075030, IMG submission 71393) | Freshwater sediment microbial communities from Pennsylvania, USA - Little Laurel Run_MetaG_LLR_2012 | ecosystem: Environmental > Aquatic > Freshwater > Creek > Sediment | place: USA...
CTACGGAACCGTGGAAGGCGTCCCCCGTCTGGAGGGGCGAAACGCACACATCCTGATTAGCCCCGTAAAGGCTGCCACCAAAGCCGCCCCACCGGAAAAGCCCACACGTCCCCCCCAGCCATCGTAGACGACGCCAATCGATCTGTGCGGGCGACGCGCCGAGCCCGCCTGTGTGAAGCTTCGCGGAGCGTATCGCACAGCCCCCATAGACCTACGACGCCAACTCCCCCACCTTGGGCAGTTCCAGCACCAGGTCTCCTTCCGCATCGACGAAGAAGGCCGGCGCGAAGCGCGCGCCCCAGATGATCTCGTCATGACGGTACGAATATCGCGCGATCACCGTCTGGTTGAAAGTGTCGTCATGTCCCCGGATCAGGATGAGCACCTCGGTCTGCAGCCGATCGAGATCTTCCGCCGTCTTGCCGAGAAGAGGGCTCTCGCCGTCGATGGGGTGCACCACCGTCCACGTGAGCGGCAGGAAGAGTACGCGTTCGCGCTCGAGCCTTAGCAGTGTGTAAGAACGGCGCGCTTCTCCGTTCTCTCTATTTACAGTCATCAATAAAACCCGGGCCTCCAGATCGATAATCGAATTGACACGGCGGTTCACGACGCGAAACTGCAGGCTGGTTCCGTCCTGATAGGGACTCACCAGCATGTTTCCGCTGAATCCGATCCGCGCCGACGGCCGCGAGACGCGTCCGAACAAAAGGCCGGTAGCGACCGCGAACCCCAGCACTCCCAGTAACGCCTCGAACGAGGCAATGATATTCGCCGCCAGGCCGGCCGGAGCCATGTTGCCGTATCCCACCGTCGTCAGCGTGTGCGAGCTGAAGAAGAATACATCGAGAAAACGGCGGAGGCCGTCCGGCGCGTCTACCCCTTGCAGTTGCCCCGGAGGCAACTGGTAGTACGCCGCGGCAAACAGAGTGTTCACGGTCACGTATCCAAGAAACAACGTCGCCAGAAATCCCGGCCAACGCATGTTGATCAGGTGCAGGTAGGGATGAAAGTCGCGCCACGTGATTCCCTTGCGTTTGACATTGAAGCTGCCATCCCGGTTAATGATACGCCGCAGCGGCCCGGCGAATTTCTGGGTCAGGCCCGGATCGAAACTAGGTTTCTGCATAACTATCCGATCTTAGGAGATCCACCGCCAATGCGCGACACTGGGTAAGATGGACCTGATACCCGACCCCACGCGGGAGCGCCTCATGAAACTGCGCAATGGGCTTCTTAGGCTGCATAAGGCCCTGCTCGATTCCGAGCGCGCCACCTATGAGCGGGATGTGGCGCGCATCACATCCACCGGCCAGTATTTGAATCTCGTTTTGAACGATCCCTGGTTCGGATGGCTGCACGAGCTTTCCAAATTCATCGTGCTGATCGATGAGACGCTCGATTTTGAAGACCCGGCCACCGCCGCGGATGCCGACCGGCTGATTGCCCAGGCGCGTGACCTGCTGGCGCCTTCGGAAAACGGCGTCGCGTTCGCCCGCAGCTATTTCGAAGCCATCCAGCGCGATCCCAACGTGGTGCTGGCTCATCGCGACATGATGCGCGTGTTTTCCGCACTGGGTTAGGCATGTTCTTCCATATCGCGGGCGGCGCTACGCTCGGAATCTGGCTTTACCTCCTGCTGGGCCGCGGGGGTTTTTGGCGGATGCACGTTTCCTCCCCTCCGGGAACGCTGCCCCCGAACGTACCGCGAGTGGTGGCCGTAGTTCCGGCCCGCAATGAGGCTGACGTGGTAGGACTCGCCATCGCTTCGCTCGCCAACCAACAATATCCCGGCGCCTGGCACATCGTGCTGGTGGATGATGCCAGCCAGGACGGCACTTCGGAGACCGCTCGTTCCGCTGCTTCGCCGGCACGGCTCACGGTCATTCCGGGCGCAGCGCTGCCACCCGGCTGGACGGGTAAGCTGTGGGCCGTTTCCCAGGGAATTCGCGAGACCGCGCGGTTTTCACCGGATTACCTGCTGCTCACCGACGCCGATGTCGTACATCCCCACCGAGGTCTGAGCGATCTGGTGTCGCAGGCCGAAACCGGCGGATACGACCTGGTGTCTTGGATGGTCACTCTACGGTGCGAGACCCTGGCAGAGCGCGCGCTGATTCCGGCGTTTGTATTCTTCTTTTTCCTGCTGTATCCTCCCGCTTGGATTCGCAGCGAACGCCGTTCGACGGCCGGCGCGGCTGGCGGTTGCCTGCTGATCCGCCGGGCGATGCTCGAGCGCATCGGCGGCATCGCGCGCATTCGCGGCGCACTGATTGACGACTGCGCCTTGGCGCGCGCCGTGAAGCAGCACGGCGGCCGCGTGTGGCTGGGCTTACGCGCGGACGCGCGCAGTATCCGCGAATATGAGACCTTCGCGGAAATCGGCCGGATGATCTCGCGCAACGCGTTTACCCAGCTTCGCCACTCCGGGATTTTGTTGGCGGTAACCGCGGCCGGCCTCGCCGTTACCTATGTGCTTCCACCGGTGGCGGCCTTCGCCGGCAGCGTCTTCGGCCTCGCTGCCTGGGCGTCGATGTGTTTGGCATACGCACCCGTGCTTCGTTTCTATCGCCGGTCGCTTCTGTGGGCACCGCTGCTGCCGCTGGTTGCCACCTTCTATCTCGGAGCGTCGATCCATTCCGCCGTGGCTGATTGGCAGGGCCGCGGTGGGATGTGGAAAGGGCGGGCACAGGGACGCCCGCGATAGCTCGCCCCGCGGCGGTCTATAGCGTGGAAGAGGCAGCGGCCAGCAGAGCCTTGGTGAAGTCCGGTACGACATCGACCACCGGTCCGCTATCGAACACAGGCTTCGGCGGAGCCGTCTCCCAGAAAACATCCCCGGAGTAGACTCCCACCCAGTCCCAAACCGCAGAGCTGCTATCGTGTTCGCCCATGGCCTTGGACAGTAACCGCTCCTTATCCCAATACTGTTGTACGCGAGAGTCCGACACGCGCTTCAGGATCGCGGTCGAGGGCGCGCTCCAGTCCGTTGCCAGCACAGGCTCCCAAACCACAAAGAGCCTTATCTTTGCGGCCTGCCGTTGCTCTAACACGCGCTCGACTGCGGAGGCCCCCCGCAGACAGACCACTCAAGTCGGCGAAAGCAGCGCGATCACCCGTACCATCCCGCGGGAGCCGTTGAAATCGTTGCGCAGTTGATCGAAATTCCCGGTGTGCAGCGAGACCAGCGGTTGTTGTCCCGCGGGTGCCGCGCCGCCGCCATAAAGATAATAGAGCAGCCCCGCCACAGCGGCCACGGCCGCGATCACAAGAATTCGCCGGGTCCGCTTCATCTCATCCTGCCAACAGCCCCGCCACGACTTGCGGAAAAACTACCGAAACGAATATGATTCCGGCCGACGACCAGAGCAGAATCGTGCTCACTCGGCTGGTCCTGCGATCGCACTGCCGGGCTTTGCGGCCCTGATAAAAACCATATCCGATGAGCGCGGCCGAGATGAGGAGCAGATAGGGGCGCATCGCGGAAAGGAATACGGAACTCCCCGCCGTGCCGGCCGCTGCCAAAAAGGGGATGAGCGGTAGACAACAACTGGAAGCGGCCGCCAGGCTCACCACCGCACCGGCGCTGGCGATCAGTGTTCTACGGGTTGTGACGTTGTCATTCAACGAAATTGGGACCGAATCGCTCGAGGACGTGTCTCCATTTTACGCCCGGGCGCATACTTGGAAGCTACCATACACTCGGCAAGGTCGGGGAAGGGCGATACCGCCCCCCACGCTAAGCTGGAAATGCCCCTATGGTTAACGAATTCCGCAGTCTCTACGGCAACGCGGATCAACTGCGCATCTACCGCGCGCCCGGCCGCGTAAATCTGATTGGCGAACATACCGACTACAATCTCGGCTTCGTTTTGCCCATGGCTCTCCAACTCGCCACGTTCGTAGCCGCTGCTCCTTGCTCCGATGGCAAGCTCCGCATTTTCTCCGAAGACAAGAAGCAGATGCGCGAATGGGGAGCGGACGAGATTCGGGAATTGCAACCGGAACGTAATTGGACCGATTACCCCATCGGCGTTGCCCGGGAATTGATCGGCCTTGGTATCGCCATCGAGCCGGGGAACCTGCTCATTCGCAGCACCGTTCCCGAGGGTTCCGGGCTGAGCTCCTCGGCGGCCCTCGAGGTGTCCTGCGCCTTGGCATTCTTGAGAGGCCGGCGGCTGGACCCGCGCGAACTGGCGCGGCTCTGCCAGCGGGCCGAGCATAACTTCGCCGGTATTCCTTCGGGCATCATGGACCAGTACGTTGCCGTGTTTGGCCACGAGAATGCCGCCATCGAACTGGATTGCCGGAGCCTGGAGCATCGCCTGGCGCCGCTGCCGGCCGGGATCGCCCTCGTGGCCGTGAACACCATGGTCAAGCACGCTCTGGCAAGATCAGCCTACCGGCAGCGAGTGGAGGAGTGTGCGGAGGCCGCCCGGCGGTTGGGCGTGCAAAGCCTGCGCGAGGTTGCTCCCGAGCAATTTGCGCTGACGGCCGATTCGCTTCCCGAACGGATCGCGCGGCGCGCCCGCCACGTGATCGCCGAAAACCAACGGGTCGCCCGGTTTGTCGAAGCTTGCCGCCTCGGCGATAAGGCGGATATGGGCAAGCTGCTGGTGGCATCCCACCGCAGCCTGCAACACGATTACGAGGTGAGTTGCGCGGAACTCGACTTTCTGGTGGATACGGCCCTCCGGCTGGAAGGAGTCTGGGGCGCACGCATGACTGGTGGAGGCTTTGGCGGCTGTGCCGTGGCCTTGCTGCAAGCCGATTCCTTGCAGACATTTGGCCCGGCGATCACCCGCCTCTACCAACAGAAATTTGGCATACTCCCGAAAATCTACATTTGTAAGTCTTCGGCCGGCGCCGCCGAGGTGAACAATTTTGAGACGATTCCGGCCGCCGCCTGACTATCGAGACATACATTAGAGAATGTCCTCCATGGCGGGGCAGTCCTGCATTTTGGTTTGTCCTGCCATGGGCGGAACAAGCGCTACACTCAATGTGTGATGCCGCGCTGGGTAAACATTCCTAACCTGTTTACGCTATTGCGCCTGATCCTGGTTCCCTTCGTCATTGTGGCCATCCTGGACGGAAATCACGGCCGGGCGCTGGTGCTGTTCGTGTGCGCCGCCGCAACCGACGTGATCGATGGCGCCACCGCACGCCACTTCGATATGACTACCCGGGCAGGAGCCTACCTGGACCCGATCGCCGATAAGTGCCTGTTGAGCGGAGTCTTTCTGGCTCTGGCCGGAGCCCGCCTGGTGCCCCGGTGCTTTGTCGCCGTCATTTTCGGAAGAGACCTCTACATTTTATTCGCCGCAGGATTCCTCCTGTGGCTGACACCCCTGCGCAGCTTTCCCCCGAGCGTTTGGGGCAAGGCCACGACCTTCGTTCAGATCTCCACGGCGGTCGTGTGGATGGCGCGAAATGTACTGCCGCTACCGGTACTAGATGCGCTTTCCTCGGCAATCCTTTGGCCCTGCGTGGCTTTCACCCTGTGGAGCGGTATTCACTACACCTGGCGGGGTGTCCACCTCGCACGCGCGCATTGACGGCGTGTGCGCTCGGGAGTAGTCTAGAGGAGACAGGGCGTTTAGATGACTCGCTACTTGCCGGCGCGACATTATCTTTGGTTTGGAATCACCGCAGTCGTACTGGCAGGTCTTTCCGGTTGGCTGGGTTGGGGGTGGGCTCCGGCCTTCATTCCCGCAGGCCTTTTTCTGCTCACTGCGGCCGGTCTGTTTGTGATGGCCCTGCACCCTGCCATCGAGATCCACGAAGGTTTTCTAGCCATTGGCAAGCGCCGCATTCCCTGGATGGATATCCGGCGGCTCGATCGCACGGGATGGATTTCGCCTCTGATCCTGCGCCTGACGCTCTACGACGATACGCGGCTTTTGCTGATCTATCCCGGGGATCTGGACTCCTGCAATAGTCTGCTGCGCCACCTGCGCCGGTTTTCGAGCGACGCGCTAATTGACGGTATTCCGTACCGTCAATACTGGGGCGAGTTGCTGGCCCCCGGAACGGAGCGTAAACAAGTACCGCCCCCACGCTACCACGTACTTCGCCCTGAGGACGAAGCCGAAGTGGAGCGCCTCTACCAGCGTCTGAAGACGGTCGGCAATCTCGATCAGAAGAATTCCACGGACGAGAAGTAGTCCGTGGGCCGCCGGCGACCCTTCTTCCTGAAACTCAGTATTGCGTCGGTTGCGGCAGCGTCCATCCTGGTATTCACCAGTTCCAGGTGGCTTCCGTTGTTCGGTTGGGCATTAGTGCGTGACGATGGCCCGGCCAAGGCGGATATCGCGGTGGTGTTGGGCGGAGACTATTATGGGAAGCGAATTCTCCGCGCCGGGGAACTGGTGCGCCAGGGGTATGTCCCGGCGGCCCTCATTAGCGGCCCGGCCGGGTTTTTTGGCCAGCATGAATGCGATCTGGCCATTGCTTTCGCCGGGCGCAATGGCTATCCGCCGCAATGGTTCATTGCCTTTCCCGACGACGCGCTTTCTACCAGTGACGAAGCCGCAGCGATCCTTCCGGCCTTGCACCGCCGCAACGTTCGCCAGATGCTGCTGGTGACCAGCGACTATCACTCGGCACGCGCCACCCGTATTTTTCGGAAGGCGGAACAGTCGCTGGGCGGTACCATCGAAATCCGCAGCGTGGCCTCACCGGACGAACACTTCCACGCCGCCTCCTGGTGGCGTACACGGCAAGGGCAAAAAATCGCATTCGACGAGTGGGTCAAGACCGTAGCCCACGCGATCGGTTTGTAAGCCATGTGGAAATCGCTCGCCACCATCCGCCAATATCTCTGGCGCTATCGCCGCGGCATGGGGCTCGGCCTCCTGTGCCTGGTGCTCAAAGACTTGGCGCAGGCGGCGCAGCCGCTGATGATCCGCGGCGCCGTGGACGCCCTCACGAAATCCCTGGGCTCGCGCATCGCCGTGCAGTTTGCCGCCTACCTCGTGGGACTCTCCCTGTTGAAAGGCATCTTTCAATACTGGATGCGGGTGATCATTATCGGGATTTCCCGCGATATCGAGTACGACCTGCGCAACGATCTTTTCCGCCGTCTGGTGGGACTTTCCCCCGATTACTACCAGCGCACACGGACCGGCGATATCATGGCGCGCTCCACCAACGACCTGAACGCCGTGCGCATGATGTTGGGCCCCGGCGTCATGTACTGGACCGAGACCAGTCTCACCTTCGTGCTAGCCTTGGCCGTGATGGTCTCCTTCGACTGGCGGCTGGCACTGTTTTCCATCCTGCCCGCCCCGGCCGTGAGCCTGGCCGTCATCTATTTCGGCCGAATCATTCACGACCGCTTTGAGCGTATCCAGGCGATGTTCTCGGATATCTCCAGCCGCGTACAGGAGACCCTTTCGGGAGTCCGCATGGTTCGCGCCTTCGCCCAGGAGAAGGCCGAAATGCTCCGCTTTGAAGAGCTCAACCGGCGGTACATCGGGCAGAACCTCACGCTGGTGCTGATTCAGGGGCTGTTTTCACCCATGCTGGAAGCGCTGATCGGGTTTACTTTCCTGGTGGTCTTGTGGGCGGGCGGCCGGCAAGTGTTACTCGGCCGCATCACGCTCGGCAGCTTCGTCATGTTCAACACCTACATGGGTATGCTGGTATGGCCCATGATCGCGTTGGGCTGGGTGGTCAACCTCATGCAGCGCGGGAGCGCTTCGTTGAGCCGGATCAACCAGATTCTGGACCAGAGGCCGGCCATCGCCGCGCCCGCCGACCCATTGCGGCTGGCCCTGGTTCGCGGCGATATTGAGTTTCATAACGTTTCCGTGGAGTACGGCGTCAGCCGCGCGGTCGATCAAATCACCCTGCGGTTTCCGGCCGGCTCGACCACTGCCGTCGTGGGCCATACCGGTTCCGGCAAGAGCACCCTGGTAAGCCTGATCCCGCGGCTCCTCGATCCGTCCCAAGGCGCGGTTCTGCTGGATGGCGTGGAACTGCCCCGCCTCGACCCGGCCGATTTGCGCCGCCAGATTGGTTATGTCCCCCAGGAAACCTTTCTCTTCAGCGCAACCGTCGCCGAGAACATCGCATTTGGAAGGGAGGATGCCACGGCTGATCAAATTCACCGTGCTGCCGAACTGGCTGGGCTGGCCGAGGACATCGAAGGGTTTCCAGAGGGTTTTCAAACGATGGTAGGGGAACGTGGCATCACGCTCTCGGGCGGGCAGAAGCAGCGAACTGCTATTGCGCGCGCCATACTCCGCGACCCCAGGATCCTCATTCTGGACGACGCACTTTCGAGCGTCGATACGCTCACCGAAGAACGCATCCTGAATCATCTGGCGGACGTAATGCAAGGCCGCACGGTGATTCTGATCTCGCACCGGGTCTCGACCGTGCGGCAGGCCGGCCGGATCATCGTGCTGGAGAAAGGCCGCATCGTCGAGCAAGGCACGCACGCAGAACTGCTCGAAGCGGGCGGCTATTACGCGGAGCTTTCGCAGAAGCAGATGCTGGAAGAGGAGTTGGAAGCGATTTGAGCGATTAACGCTCCAGGCGGGTGATCCGGTTGTCCAACCCGGCGATCTTGGAAATGAGGTCCATTTGGTAGGTGGCCATTTGAGTGAGAATGGCCTCCGGGAGTGTAGCATTCTCCCGCCGTCGATTCAGTCCTAAGTGCTTCCTTAGCGTCGTTGAGCCGGGCGTTGTTGAGAAGCAGACCAATGAGAACCGCCGCTATCGTTGCGGTAAAACCAAGCACCAAGGTGATGTACTGTACTTCTGTCACAATCTGCTCCTTCTTATTCTGCTACGATACGGGCCAACTCTTCCAGCCTCAGCCTACCTGTATAGATCGCCATGCCCAGCGCGGCATGAACGTTCATCGCGAGCAGTGCACGGACCTCTTCCATGGTGGTAATCCCGCCCGCTGCGGTCAATTCCAACGAAGTGGCGGCACGCAGGCGCCGGAACCAGTCGAGGTCCGTTCCTTGCATCATGCCTTCTTTATCGACGTAGGTGCACAGAAATCCCGAGCAGTAGGGTTCCAGAGAGTGCAGCACGTCTTCGGCGGTCAAGTCGGTTGCCTCCTGCCAACCTCTTACCACGATGCGTCCGCTTTTGGAATCGAGCGCAATCAACAGCCGGTCGCTGCCAATGGCGTCACGCACCGAGGCAAGAAACCCGGCATGAATCCCGCTCCCGGTGAATGCCGACGTCCCTACGATCACTTTGCGCGCTCCCTGCTCCACCAATGCCCGCGCCCTCTCCACCGTACGCACACCGCCGCCGACGCGGGTTGCCGCCCGCGAAGCCAGCATCCGCACCAGGTCGTCATTGGAGCCGCGGCCCATGGCGGCGTCCAGATCGATCACTTGAATTTCGGGAAATGCAGCGAACCGGCGCAGCATTTCCTCGGGGGAATCGGCCTCCAGCGCCTTCTCCCGCCCCTGCACCAGTTGCACCACCTTGCCTTCCATCAGGTCGATGCAGGGAAAAATCACGCCGTCTTCCTCACCGGGATGCCGCGCTTATCGAGCTCTTCTTTCAACTGGTTCACCGTATAAGTTCCGTAATGAAAGACGGAGGCAGCCAGCGCGGCATCGGCGCAGCCGTCGGTCAGCACGCGCACGAAGTGTTCGGGCTTCCCAGCCCCGCCGCTGGCGATCACCGGAATGTGCGTCGCCTGCGAAACGGCCTTGGTCAGCGGGCAATCGAAGCCGTCCTGCACGCCGTCAGTGTCCATCGACGTCAGCAGGATCTCGCCGGCGCCGAGTCGTTGGCCGAGCGCCGCCCACTCGACCGCGTCGATGCCTTCATCGTCCCGGCCGCCGCGCGTGTAGACGTGCCATCCATCGCGCCCGTCGCGTCGCGCGTCGATGGCCAGCACCACCGCCTGCGCGCCAAACTCCTCGCTCAGTTCGGTGATCAGCTCCGGCCGGCGCACGGCGGCTGTGTTCACCGACACCTTGTCGGCGCCCGAAAGCAAAATGCGGCGGGCGTCCGCTACCGACCGGATGCCCCCGCCCACGGCCAGCGGGATAAAGACCTTACGAGCCGTGCGCGCCACCACGTCCGCCATAATTTCCCGCGCATCGCTCGAAGCGGTAATATCCAGGAATACCAACTCATCGGCGCCGTCGCGATTGTAGCGGTCCGCTAGTTCCACCGGGTCGCCGGCGTCCCGCAGGTTGACAAAGTTCACGCCTTTGACCACACGCCCGCCGGTCACATCCAGACAGGGAATGATGCGCTTGGCTAGCACGGCAGCTCCAGAAAATTGCGGACAATCTGCAATCCCACCGGCCCCGATTTTTCGGGGTGAAACTGAACGCCGTAAACGTTGCCGCTCTCCAGCACCGCCGTGTAGGGTACGGCGTACGTGCAGGTGGCCGCGGCGCGCTCGTTCTCGGGCACGTAGTAGCTGTGCGCGAAGTACACATAGGGGCGCGCGTCCAGCTTACGCACCAGCTTTGAATCGCCCCGTACCTCCAGTTCGTTCCAGCCCATGTGGGGCACGCGGGCATCGGCGGGAAAGCGGCGTACCCGGCCCGGATACAACCCCAGTCCGGATTCCTCGGGGGCTTCTTCACTGGTCTCGAACAGCGCCTGCAGGCCGAGGCAGATCCCCAGAAAGGGCACTCCGGCGCTAATCCGCTCCCGCAGCGCCCCGCGGACCTCCAGCGCATCCAGTGCCCGCATCATCTGGCCGAAGTGGCCCACACCCGGCAAAATGATTTTCGACGCCGCCCGCAGACCATCGCCGTCGCGCACCAGTTCGTACTCCCAGCCCAGTTCGCCGAGCGTATTTTGCACCGACCGCAGGTTCCCGGCGCCATAATCAAAAATCGCGATCATAGCAGCCCCTTGGTGGACGGCAGTTGATCCTTCAGCCGGGGATCCGTCGAACAGCCATACTTCAAGGCCCGCGCAAAGCATTTGAAAATCGCTTCGATCTTGTGATGACTCGACCTTCCGTACAGTACCCTGGCGTGCAGGTTGGCGCCGGCATGGTTCACGAACCCGCCAAAGAAATCCTCCACCAGCTCCGTCTGCAGATCGCCCACCAGCCGCACGCGCACCAGATCTTTGTATACCAGCGCGGGCCGCCCACCCAGGTCGAGCGCCACCACCGCTAGTGTTTCGTCCATGGGCAAGACGAAATATCCGGCTCGATTGATGCCCTTGCGGTCGCCCAGTGCTTTCGCGAACAACTGTCCGAGCACGATGCCCACATCTTCCACGGTGTGATGCTGGTCTACATCAAGATCGCCCGTTGCCCGCAGTTTCAAATCGAAGCCGCCGTGTTTCGCGAACAGCTCGAGCATATGATCCAAGAAACGAATGCCTGTAGAGACTTCATAGGTGCCCCGGCCCTCGATCTTCAGCCACCCGGAGATCTGCGTCTCTTTCGTAGTCCGCTCGATCGCCGCGCTTCTCACGAGCCGAATACCTCTTCCAGGTAATTGATGTCGTCGACGATGGCGTATGCTCCCTCGCCTTGAAATAAGAAGACCAGGTCCAGGTAGCGCGGGTTCGATGGCGCCGCGATCCCGATGAACGGCACGCCCGCGGCCCTGGCGCAGCGCGCGTCATCCACCGTATCGCCGGCGTAGTAAACGTGGCAATCCCGCTTGTCGTTCAAAATCTGCAACAGACCATCGGGCGCGGGCTTGTGGTTCTTCACCTCGTACATCCCTACCACCGGATCGAAAACCATCTGGGGAGCAAACCGCTGCAGCGTGAACTCGGCTTCCGGCTTGGGACGTCCCGTGAACACCGCGAAGCGGAACTGCTCATTCAGCTTTTCCAGCTTGCCCGGCCGCGCCACCCACCGTTCGCGCATCATCAGTCCATCGCTCCCATTGCCTAGAAAGATTTTCTGGAAATACTCGGTTACCTCTGCCAGCGACTTCGCCACGCCGGACCGGTTGATGATGTGGTGGCAGAGGCGCCAGTCGTCGTTCCAGCCGCCCTGGTTCTTGTAATCCTGAATCTCCGGATGCGAAATCGGCACACCGGCGAAATGCTCCACTGTCCGCGTGATCGCCTCCCTATAGGACTCGGTGACGTCCACCAGCACGCCGTCCATATCAAACACCAGCATGGGCTTGTTCATCGCTGCCAGATCTCTTCCAAGGCTGTTAGCAGTCTGCGCGTCTGCTCGCGCGTTCCCGCCGTGATCCGCACGCAGCCGGGCGCCTCATAGCTCCGGTCGCGCACGAGGATACCCTCCGCGCGCAACGCATCGCGCACTTCCACGGCGCGCGCTCCGATCCGCGCCAGCACAAAATTGGCCGAGCTGGGAACATAGCCGATCCCCAGCTTCTCCAGCCCTACGCACAACAGCTCCCGCGCGGCCAGAACTTCCGCCACGTAGTTTTGGATGTACGCTTCGTCCCGCACCGCCGCCTGCGCTGCCAGCACCGCCAGCGAATTCACGCTGTAAGGCGACTGGGCTTTATGCAGGAACTGGATATTCGCGTGGTGCGAGAACAGGCACCCGATCCGCATGGCCGCCATACCGAACACCTTGGAAAACGTGCGCGACACAAACAGATTGGGTACGCGCTCGATTTCCGTGAGTCCCGTTACGCCGCAGAACTCGTAATACGCCTCGTCCACCAGCACCACGGCTTTGCGCGCGCGATGCAGGATGCGCTCAATGCCCAACAGCGACACCCCCGTACCCGTCGGATTATTGGGGTTCGCCAGGATCACGGCGCGGGTTTCGGGCGTAATCGCGTCCAGGACCGCCTGCAACGGAAATTCCATATCCGGCTGCGGATATTCGATTTCGCTGATCCGCGCGCCCGCCACTTCGCAATAGAAGCGGTACATGGCATACGAAGGCTTCAGCAGCACGACCTCCTGGCCATCATCCACATACGTGTTGACAAACACCTGGATGGCTTCGTCGGTGCCGTTGGTGAACACAAACTGCTCGGGCGCCACGCGGAAGTAGCGCGCGACGTCCCCTTTGGCGTCGCCGTACTCTGGATAAACCGGCAGCCCGCCCGCCTGGACGCCTTCTTTCAATGCGTCGATCACGCGCGGCGAGCAACCCACGGTATTTTCGTTAAAGTCCAGCCGCAACTTGCCGGCGCGGCCCGCCGTCGGCGGCGAGTACGCCTGCATGGCCAGTACTGCGGGCCGTGGCTTGACGGCGCCTTTGGGCAGCTTAGGAGCCTTAACGGCCATTCAATCGCACCTCCACCGACCGCGCGTGCGCTTCCAGTCCTTCGGCGCGCGCCAGGGTCGTAATCGCGGGCCCCAACCGCTCGAGCGCCGCTTGCGATAGGTTCTGCACCGGGATCACTTTCAGAAAATCCGTCACCGACAACCCGCCGCGCAGGCGGGCCACACCGCCGGTCGGCAGCACGTGATTCGGACCCGAGGCGTAATCGCCGGCCGCCTCCGGGCTGAACGGGCCGATAAACACGCTGCCCGCATGCCGCACTTGGGCCAGCAGGCTCTCATCGGGAATGCTCAGATGCTCCGGCGCGAAGCGGTTCGCCATTTCGATGGCCTCCTCCAGGGAACCCACCAGAATAATGGCTGAATTGCGGGCGATCGATTTCGCCGCGACGCCGGCCGTCGGCAGCGCGGCGAGTTGGCGGTCCACTTCTTTGGCGACCCCTTTGGCCAGATGTTGCGACGTGGTGAGCAGTACGGCCGAAGCGTCGACATCGTGTTCCGCCTGGGCCAACAGGTCCGCGGCCAGATGGCGTGGGTTGCCCTCCGACGCCACGATCAGGATCTCGGTGGGCCCGGCCACAAAATCGATCCCCACTTCTCCAGCCAATAGTTTCTTGGCGGCCGCCACGTAAATATTTCCCGGCCCCACGATACGATCGGCGCGCGGCACCGTGCGGGTTCCAAAAGCGAACGCCGCGATGGCCTGCGCTCCTCCCATCTGAAATGCCTGCCGCACGCCCAATAGCGCCGCCGTGCCGAACACCTCCGCCACCGGTTTCGGGCAGGCCACCGCAATTTGCGGCACACCCGCCACTTGCGCCGGCACCACCGTCATCAGGACCGTGGAAGGCAGTGGATAGCGCCCCGCCGGAATGTAGGCAGCCACCGTGTCCAGAGGCCTCACTACCTGTCCCAATTGCAACCCGGGCGCCGCCTGCCAGCGCCACTCCCGCGGCATCTGCCGCTGCGCGTAGCGCCGGATGTTCGCAACTGCGGTCTCCACTGCCTTGCGAAATTCCGGCCTCAGCGACGCAGCCGCCCGATCCAATTCGGCTTCCCCAATGCGGACGCTGCGCCGGTCCAGGCCGTCGAACTGCCGTGCGTATTCCATGACCGCCCGATCGCCACGCCGGCGCACTGCCTCCAGAATCGGCCGTACCGTGGCTTCCGCCTCCGTCAATCGCGCCGCCTTGCGTGCCAGCAGGCGGCTCACCTGGTCGTTCTTCAGTATCCGGATCACAGCACAATCTTGTTCAGCGGGTATTCGACAATTCCTTCCCCGCCCGCCTGCTTTAGCCGCGGAATGATGTCCCGCACTGTGGCTTCATCCAATATCGTGTTCACCGCCAGCCACTCCTCGTCGCTCAAATGCGAAATCGTCGGCCGCTTGAGCGCGGGCAGCACGCCCAGCACCGCCTCCAGGTCTTTTTTGTGCACGTTCAGCATGAGCCCTACCTTTCCGAGCGCGTTGATGGCGCCTTCCAGCAGCATCTTCATGTCTTCCAGTTTGCGCCGCTTCCAGCCGTCTTTCCACGATTCCCGGTTGGCGATCAACTGCGTGTTCGATTCGAAAACCGTGTCGATGATCTTGAGCTTGTTGGCGCGCAGCGACGAGCCCGTCTCGGTCACTTCCACAATGGCGTCTGCCAGGACCGGCGGTTTCACTTCCGTGGCGCCCCAACTGAACTCCACTTTTGCGGTCACCCCATGCGAAGCCAGATATTTCTTTGTAGTGGCCACCAGTTCCGTAGCGATGATCTTGCCTTGCAGATCTTCCGCCCGCCGGAACTCCGAGCCTTCCGGCACCGCGAGCACCCATCGCACCTTTCCGAAGCTCTGTTTGGCATAGATCAGATCGGCCACCGCCACCACCTCAGCGTCGTTTTCCTCGATCCAGTCGCGGCCCGTGAGACCGGCGTCCAGGATGCCGTCTTCCACGTACCGTGCCATTTCCTGAGCGCGAATCAACATGCACTCGATGTCCGGATCGTCGATGCCCGGGAAGTAAGAACGGCTGCTGGTGGTGATGGAGAACCCCGCGCGCCGGAATAGATCGATGGTGGCATTCTCCAGGCTCCCCTTGGGAATCCCCAGCTTGAGCTTCATCCCTTCTCCCCGTAGACCGCGTTGGGATCGTAGGTCCGCTCTTCCACGATCTTCCAATCGCCGTTGTCGAGCTTCCGAAAGAAACAGCTCTGATACCCTTCGTGACAGACACCCGGCCCGAGTGCTTCCACCTCGACCAGCACCGCATCGCGGTCGCAGTCGGTGGAAATCTGCTTCACCAGCAGCCGGTGGCCCGAGCTTTCTCCCTTGAGCCAGAGTTTTTGACGGGAGCGGCTGTAGAACGTGGCGAATCCCGTTTCCACGGTTTTGCGGAACGCCTCCTCATTCATGTAGCCCACCATCAGAACTCGGCGGGTCGCATGGTCTTGAATAACGGCCGTCACCAGCCCGTCGGCTTTCTTGAAGTCCAGATTCATCGTGCGCGTAAATAAAAAACCCGCCTGACCTGCGGCGGGCGTCCTTTCCAATTTTGTGTTTGATTCGAATCAGAACACCGCCCGTCGCGTGGTGGCATGGCAATGATGATGGCGCCGGGCGACGGTCGAAATCATAAACCGATAGTATACCAAATGTAGCAAACTAAGAACAATGCGCGTGGTGATCGACGCCACTCCGTTGCTGGTCCGCAGCGCCGGCGTTAAAAACTATCTGTACTACTGGATCCAGCACCTGCGGCTCGCGGCGGGCATCCATAGCATCGGCACGTTCCCGAATTTCGATGGCCTGCACCCGCTCCAACACGAACGGTCGGTGGCGGGCTTCTGGCACACGTGGTCCGGCCTGGGCTCGCTTGCGCTCGCCAATCGCACACCGCTTCCGGTAACGGATTGGTGGGCACGCGGCGCCGATGTCTTTCACGCCAGCAATCTTCTGGAGCATCCGCCCCGTCACCTGCGGCTCACGGCCACCATCCACGATATGACGAGTTGGCTGATGCCCGAGCTGCACGCCCGGGGGAATCTCCGCGCCGACCGCCGCTTTCTGGAAATCTGCAAACGCGCCGACAAGCTCATTGCCGTTTCCCAAAGCACCAAGGACGATGCCGTGCGCCTGGCCGGACTGCCGCCGGACAAGATCGTGGTGATCCATTCCGGGGTTCCGGATGCTTTCTTCACCGTGAATCCCGACGCGATCCGCCGTGTCCGGCAGCGCCATGCGCTCCAGCGGCCCTTTGTGCTCTTCGTCGGAACCATCGAGCCGCGTAAAAACATCGATACCCTTCTCGATGCCTGGGCCGCCCTGCCTCCCTCCCTGCGCGAAGAGTATGAGTTGGTGATTGCCGGTCCTGCCGGATGGGCATCTCCAGCTACCATCGAGCGCCTGCGCGCCGTGCGCTACCTGGGTTATATCCCCGAGCCGGACCTGGCGCCCCTCACCGCCGCGGCGGCGGTCTTTGTCTACCCTTCGCTGTATGAGGGATTCGGATTTCCCGTGGCGCAAGCGATGGCCGCCCGAGTCCCGGTGGTCACCTCCAACCTTTCTTCGTTACCCGAAGTTGCAGGGGATGCGGCGCTGCTGGTGGATCCGCGCAGCACATCCGAACTGCTCGCCGCGCTCTCGCGCCTGCTGCTCTCGCCGGATCTTCGCAGCGAGCTCGCCGCCCGCGGCCGATGCCGCGCTCGCGACTTCCGCTGGGAAACCTGCGCCGCCAAGTCACTCCAGTTCTTCGAGGAAGTCCTCTAACTCTGACCGAAGTTAACAACCGGACGCGATCCGATGCCTACTTACAAACGCGCTTCTCTTGCTGTTACACTGCCTTGAACCGTGTAATGAGTTATGGCAATCCTGGGAATCTTACTCTTTGTGCTCATCTTCGTGATGATCGGTTCGGGTTCCCGCGCAATGGTGGCGGGTATATTTGGCGGTGCGGGCGATTGGATCGCGAAGTATGCTCCGTTTTCCTACATCATCCTGGTGGTGATCGTGCTCGTCCCCATTGCCGCGGCCATCGTCGTGTGGAAATGGCCCGAGCCTCCCGAACCGGAGAACCCGCTCGCCCGCTTCAAACCCGAAGACGTGGTGGACGACTGACCGTTCCTTACTGCCGCGCCGCTGGACTCAGCGTACGGTAGGGGCTGCCGACCTCCTGCGCATCTACCACGGCGATCGCCGCTACGTGGACAATGTCGTTAACCTCCGAGCCGCGCTGCAATACATGCACCGGTCTGGAAAGGCCGGTCAGCAGCGGCCCGATCAACTCCGCCCCGCCTATGCGCTGTAACAGCTTGTACGCGATATTGCCCGCCTCCAGGTTGGGGAAGATCAGTACGTTGGCGCCTCCCTTCAATGTGCTGAACGGATAGGTCTCTTCCAGAATCTGCGGCGCCACCGCCGTGTCCGCCTGCATCTCCCCATCAATCATGAGGCCAGGAGCGCGCAACCGCACCAACTCGACCGCGCGCCGCACTTTATCCGAAAGCGGATGCCGCGTGCTGCCGAAATTGGAAAAGGAGAGCATGGCCACGCGCGGCTCCTGGTTGAACCGCCGCGCCTTCTCCGCCGCCATGATGGCGATCTCGGCCAGCTCTTCGGAAGTCGGCTCGATATTCACGGTGGCGTCGGCCAGAAAATAGATATCCCCTTTGGGCGTGATCAGCATGTATACGCCGGCCACCTTGTGCAGTTCCGCTCGCGGTTCGATCACCTGCAGCGCGGGCCGAATGGTGTCCGGATAGTGTGTGGTAAGCCCGCCAATCAATGCGTCCGCATCCCCCAGCCGCACCATCAGGCTGGCGAAAGTGGTGGGGTTCAGAATGAGCTGCCTGGCTTCCGTGCGCGTCACTCCCTTGCGCTGGCGTATGCTGTAAAACTCCTCGGCATACTCCTCCAGCCGCGGGAATTTCGCAGGATCGATCATCGGCACACCTTCCAGATGCAGCCGCAGCTCGGCCGTGCGCGCGCGAATCTTCTCTTCATTGCCCAGCAGGATCGGGGCGGCGATCTTCTCGTCCAGCAGGATCTGGCAGGCCCGCAGAATTTTGCCCTCCTCTCCTTCCGTAAAGACCAGCCGCTGCGGCCGTTTTTGCGCCTTGTGGATCATGATGCGCATCACTTCGTGGGCCTTGCCCAGACGGCGTTCCAGTTCTTCCTGGTACTGCCGGATGTCCACGGGCATCTGCGCCACACCCGTGTCCATAGCTGCTCGCGCCACGGCCGAAGCCTCCCAGATGAGCACTCGCGGATCGAAGGGTTTGGGAATGATGTATTCGCGGCCAAACTCCAGGTGATCGATTCCGTAGGCTCGCAACACCGAGTCGGGTACGTCCTCTTTCGTCAGCGCGGCCAGCGCGCGTGTGGCGGCCAACTTCATCTCGTCGTTGATCGTGGTGGCGCGCACGTCCAGCGCCCCGCGGAAGATGAACGGAAACCCGAGAACATTGTTCACCTGGTTGGGGAAATCCGAACGGCCCGTGCCCACAATGGCATCCGGCCGCGCGGCCAATGCCGCATCGTAAGAGATTTCCGGATCGGGATTCGCGAGCGCGAAAATCAGCGGGTGCGCCGCCATCCCCATCACCATCTCGGGGGTCACTGCGCCGCCCATCGAG
>Ga0075030_100001918_pt1 | contig 18789 bp, 18 predicted proteins | sample LitLauG_LLR_2012_FD_71393 | JGI IMG/M metagenome (GOLD analysis project Ga0075030, IMG submission 71393) | Freshwater sediment microbial communities from Pennsylvania, USA - Little Laurel Run_MetaG_LLR_2012 | ecosystem: Environmental > Aquatic > Freshwater > Creek > Sediment | place: USA...
TTTGCGGTCTTTGACGAGATCGTGGAGAGTCGACATGGGCTCACTCCTTTTCGCGGTCTGGAGAGCGCTTCAGGCCCACAGCCTGGCGCGTTAGAGTGGCAATACTCTATCACGCGGCGTTGCCGGCGAAAAGGAACTAAATCGAAATTCCGAAACAAAACGGCGGCCTTGCGGCCGCCGGTTCGGTTCAGGAGTATCGTCCATTTAAAAGCGGAACTGCGGACCGAACGTTACGCGGAGATTGTTGTGCGCGCCGCCGTGGAAGAAGATGTCATCGCCGACGTCCGCGCGAATTCCGATGGGCCCCGCAAACGCTTCGAGGCCAGCCCCTGGATAGACAGCGAAGGCCGTCAGTCCGTTAGTCAATCCCACAGTGTTCAAGAATGCGCTGCCAGCATTGCTATTACTGAGGCTGAAATTGTCAAAGCCAACTTTGCCGGTGACAAAGGCCCGGAATGCGCCCGTACCTACTTGAAACTTGGGCCCGAACAGGCCATGGAGGGTGCGGAACTTTGTGGTCACGGTCGATGTCGTAACGCCGTTATCGAATGTACTCGTGTAGTTCCGCTTGAAGTCGTAGGCCATTTCGGCTTCCAGTTGCACGTTAGGGTGAACGTTGAAAGCGGCGCGGCCTCCCAGACCAATGAAATTGGCGGTCGGATGTGCTTCGGTGTACCGGAAATAGTCCGCGAAGACACCGACTTCGGCGTGATTTAAGTCGGAATGTTCCTGCGCCATCAACAACGGCGCAGCGAAAAATAGCGGCAGGATGAACAGGCCCAGATAACGTTTCATTCGTGTTGCTCCTTTGGTTGCAATGTGCGCAGGCGGCTTTCGCGTTGCGCGATTTCTCCCCCAGCACAGCCGACAGCGAGCGGAGCTACCCGGCGGTGGGCAGAAAAATAGATGCTTTCGGGTGTTGAGGGGTTGGCAAGCACATCTCGCCGTAAGTGCTTGAAAACGTATCTTGTTGCAAAACAAAACAGGCGCGGGAACCACATCCGCGCCTGTCAGGCTTCTTAGATTGCCCTATTGGAGATGATTCACGCGGGACGGTGTTGCATCCGCAGTGCTGCCGTCGGTTCGCGGCGTCATCGACACTACGATATATTCGCGGTCCTTATTGTCGAGATCTTCCACGCGAAGAACCATCTTGTCTTTCTCGAGACGAAACTGGGCCTGTTCTCCGACGGGCAACAACACGGGATGCTTTTCATCTCGCGGACGGATCCGATAAATGGTTTTGTCCGACTGAAGCACGTATTCCTGGCACAAAAGCTCGTGCGTTTTCTTGCTCCCGGAGTCTGTTCCGAGCATTTCTCCAGCGAAACTTTTGCCGTCCTTCTCGGACATGCCGCACTGCACGGAATCCATCTGCAACAACTTACCGGTCTGATAAGGCTTGGGCTCCTTTGCATACGCAGCGGAGGCCAGCCCAAGGGCAACGCAGAATATCCACATGGAACGCATATTGATTTCCCCAGACGAGCTAGAAGTGCAGCCGAGGACGCGCATGTGCCCAGTCCTCGGGATGTCGAGTATTTTGTAAGGAGGTAAGAGCCAAGAACAGGTCACAACAGTAACCGTCGAAGTGGTTACTGGCGGGACCTGGCCACTATCGCTCGGTTAGTTCTTCGAGGGTATGAAAGAACGCAGGATAAGAGATCGCCGCCGATTCCGAGCCTTTGATCAGTGTGTCGCCGTTCGCTCTCAGGGCCGCGACGGCAAAAGCCATGGCAATACGATGATCGCCGAAGGAGTCGAGTTCGGTTCCGTTCAGTTCTTGCCCACCGGGGATTCTTAACCCATCTTCCCGCTCTTCGACCTTCGCGCCCATCCGTTGTAGGTTCTTCGCGATCGCGGCGATTCGGTCGGATTCCTTCACGCGAAGTTCTTTGGCGTCCCGCACCTCAATGCCGGTCTCGGTGTAGGGAGCAATGGCGGCTAAGACCGGGATTTCGTCAATCAGCGCAGCGGAGTCGCCACCCGCGATGGTCGCTCCCTTCAGACTACCGCCTTCGATTTGCAGCGAACCCACCAGTTCTCCATTGACTTCGTCGAGTTGCGTCACCGAGATCTTAAGTCCCATCTGCATCAGGATGTCGAGGAGGCGCGCTCTGGTCGGATTCATCAACAGATGAGGAATCGCCAATTTGGATCCGGGGAACAAAGCCGCCGCACACAGGAAGAATGCCGCGCTGGAAAGATCTCCGGGAACTCGCGCCTCGATGCCGCGTAAGCGCTGGCCACCGCGGATGCGGACCTTGCTTCCCTGCCCTACGCTACGTTTCTCCAGTTTGGCGCCGAACGCAAGGAGCGCAACTTCTCCGTGATCGCGTGTGCGCAGCGGTTCGAGGATACGAGTCTCGCCTTCGGCGAACAGTCCAGCAAAAAGTAAGCACGACTTCACCTGGGCACTGGCCACCGGCATTTCGTAATCGATCGCCTTCAGTTGGGCTCCGTTGATTCGGAGTGGTGGCTTGCCATCGCGTGAGGAAATCTGTGCGCCCATGGTCGAGAGCGGATGGATCACACGCTGCATGGGCCGGCGAGAGAGGGATTCGTCGCCGGTCATCTCGCTGCTGAAGGGCTGTGCGGCCACAATGCCGCTCAGCATGCGCATCGTTGAACCCGAGTTGCCACAGTCGAGGGCCGCGCTGGGCGCAGCAAGCGACATGCCGCTTCCCCGCACTTCAATGACATTGGTCTGATCGACTTTACGATCCCAAACAACACCCAGCGTGCGCATGCATCCCAGGGTGCTGGCGCAATCAGCGCCGGTGGAGTAATTTTCAATCCGCGACGGGCCTTCGGCAAGCCCTGCCAGCATCGCATAGCGATGCGAGATGGACTTATCTCCCGGCAGTTGCACGCTGCCGCGAACGTTGCGCGCCGGACGCACGAGGACTCGAGAAGCACTTTCCATGGGCAAGGTTTGGCGAGTTTCTAGGCCAGCGCTTTCGCCTCTGCGGTAGCTTCTTTCAGGATATCCGCTGGAACTTCCTTCATGGTGACGCCGAATTCGAACATGGGAGTCTCCGTCCCGCGTCCCCAGCGGGCGACCTCCCAATGGGCGCGCACGAACTTCACCTCAGCATGCGCGGTGAGATCCAGCAGCAGAGGAGATTCCTCGGTATAAAACTTCTGTGGAAAGGCAGCCAGGGACTTGGCACCCCAGGTTGAGCCATCGGACGAGCCGTAGATGCTGACGTCGAGCGATTCCTGTTCAATGATCCTGGTAATCGAAAGCGTGACCAGAAAAACTCGGTTGGATGCGCCGCTGATGTCAACCGCTGCGCCGTCACCCTTCGCAGTCACAGCAGTCTGGGCGGGAACGAGAACCATTTCCATCGTTGTCATTGCGAGAGAATTCTAGCAAACCGCTGGCGCGCCGACCACGAAACCTAGAAACTTCTTCCCGCTTGTGTCGACGCTCGTTTGAAATTCGGACTCCGACTGACGGAGCTACTCCGTCGGGTGCGGCCCTGTGAAATCGTTGCAGCACGGCTTCTGCACATTTTTCAGTTCCATCAATTCCACGCGCGACCAATCCGGATCGAACACATCGAGTTGCCACTTGCCATCTTTGCCAATCTCTGCCTGCTCGTCGCCGTGTGGCTTCCAGCCGTGCGATTCCATCAGAGCCTGCGCTTTCTTCATATCAGGCACGCCGAGCGAGATGTGGTTCATCACGCCCGTGAGTTGCAGATCCATCTGTGCGGGCTGATTCAGCATGTACTCAAGCCAGTCGGTGCCGTCGGGAACCTGCATCGCAACCCAGTCATCGGAAGTATCCGGTTTATCGTGACCGTGCCAATAGAGGCGGAAGCCAAGGATGTCGCGATAGAAGCGATCTTCGGCCTCTCGCTGATAGACCACGAAGCCGGCATGAATCATGTGATGAGAGACAGCCGAGGGTGGCGCAGCAGGAACTGCCCCTTTGCCGCGTTCGATGAACTCGATGCGGTGTCCTTCCGGATCATTCGCGCTGAAAGCGAGGCTGTGATCCGAGCGCCCCTCAATCTGTGTCGGTTTGATACCCTTTGCGACGAGATAGCGCCGCAGAGCGATGATATTGTCGGTCGTGAACGCGACGTGATCCATGCGATCGCTCGCCTTGGGATCGGGTGCCGGAGCGTAGCCGATCCATTGCATTCCCACCATGTAGCGCTTGGCGCTGCCGGTTTCGACAGGATCGGCGGCAGCCAACCCGAGCACATCGCCATAGAGTTTCCTAACACCGTCGGGCGCGGTCGTGTAGAACGACACGTGATCAATGCCGAGGATCTTCGGACGGCCGGGGCTGGTCTGTGCCGATGCACACACGGAAAGCAGCGAGATCAGCAGGACTCGATTCATGGCGTTCCGATTGTAGAACGATGCGAGTTTCATAGGATGAGAGACGCTTTCTGCTTCCGCCGCAAACGAGCACGCACATCCCAACCGGCGGCGAGCTAAAGTGAATCCAGAAATTGGCGCAATAGTTGCGATACACCCTCAGGCTGCTCCCAAGGCGCATAGTGGCCGGATCGAGGAATTACGCGCAACTGGCTACCCTGGATGTGCTGCTGCATGAGTTGGGCCTCGTTCACGCCAGTCAGAATATCCTCGTCTCCGGTGATCAGAAGCGCTGGTACATTGACGGTCTTCAAGGTTTCGACTGAGTCGGGACGCGCCGCCATGCCGCGCTGCACTTGAGCTACGTCTTCTGGCGACATTTTGCGCAGCATACGCATGGTTCCGTCGACAAGATCGGGACGCGATTCCCGCGTTGTCTTGCCTAGCAGACGGGGGATCATGCTTTCAAAAAATGGCTCGGTGCCCCGCTCCAGCACATCGTTGGCAGCTTGCAGACGAGCGGCGCGTCCCTCCGCGTTATCTGCTGGAGCTTTCGTGTTGCAGAGGCCAAGCGCGGCCACGCGTCCCCGGAATCTTCGCCAGAACTCGAACAGCGCGTAGCCTCCGATGGAAACTCCGATCAGTGGAGCGCGCCCGACCTCCGCGTCATTCATGACTCGTGCAAGATCTGCGGCGTGCTTGTCCATTGTGGCGGGACCTTCACCAACCTCGGAATCGCCGTGGCCGCGAAGATCGGGAAGGATCAATCGATAGCGTGTGGAGAGCGCCTCCGCCACGGGCAGCCAGAATTCGTGATGAGCGGGAAATGGATGGAGGAGAACAACCGGCAGACCGTCGCCTAAGATCCAGTATGAAATGAGAGCGTCGTCGCTTCGGACGGTGCGGGCTTCCATGTTTGAGATTTAAACACCGTTAAATTACACGCAGACCCGCAACGAGCCCACGAAGTGATTATGGATTTGTCGCCTGTTTTGCGTTCGCCGGTGCCTGCAGCATAAGAGGCTCTTCCGGCATAATCACCCACGCGATGGGATACGAGATAAAACCCACAATCGTCATGCAGGCGACGATCAACCACACAATGCGCACAAGCGTGACGTCGACATCGAAATATTCGGAGAAACCAAGACAAACACCCGCAATTTTTCGGCCGAGACGCGGGCGAATGAGCTTCCGGCGTGCCAGTGAGGCTCCGACGCGAGTGCCGCAATACGCACACACAGCAGCGTCGTCCTGAATTACCTTTCCACAATAGTTACAGTACATAGAAAGCCTCCCCTTAATGTTACGCAATCCGCCACAGGAAGTTCCAGCGCTTGAGAGTGGCTACTCCCGGTATGCTTCCTTGATGTAACGCCGCGCCTGATCTGCTTGCCCGCTGTTGGCCTTGCCGGCCAGGACGGTTTCATACCGCTTCATGGCGAGGTCGCGTTTCTGCAGCAGATCGTACATCTCACCGGCAGCAAGATTGGCTTTCTGGAGAACGTCCGGGTCGGGATTCGGAGCGTCGTTCACCAATTCATAGGCCGCCGCCGCCCCGGCCAGTTCCCGCTTGCTGCGCAGCAATTCGCCTAAACCCCATGCCGCGAGTTCGTAATGGAGGTTGCCGTATTTCCCTTCTCGCCCGTTCTGCCACACTTTTCGATACATGGCTTCAGCTTCATTCAGTCGGCCCGCAGCGCGCAACAGATTCGCAACTTCGGTTGGAAAGAGATGATTCTTCGGGTACTTCGTGGCGAGCTGTTGCATGTATCCCAGAGCCTCGTCGTACTGATGTTCACGGCGCAAGAACAAGCTCAGAATTATTTTAGCGTCCACGCCCGTATCTGAATCGCCTTTCGCGACCGCGCGGAGGTATGCCAAGCCCTTTTCCCTCGAACCGCTCAGACCGGCCAGCGCGGCGGCTACTTTCACGCTCCAGCCGAGATTCCCCACAACGTAGTTGTGCGTACCTACAACAAGCTTCGCGTCCACATAGTCGGGATCCAATTCCAAAACATGCTCGTGGTCGCGTCGGGCGCCCACGGCATTGCGCAGCGCTGAAAACCAGGCCCGCTCAACCAACCCGGTATAGACGGCATATTGTGCGCGCGTGACACCACGACTGTAGAGAGCGTTTAGATCTCTCGGATTGGCCTTAAGCTCCTTGTCCTCCAGTGACTCGGCCCGTCGCACTAGTTCCTTGATCCGTTCCTTGATCTTCGGATCGGTTGGTCGAGGCGCGTGGCCGATGAAGCTGTCATTGGTATAGTCGCCGGTATTCATGCCGCCTGTATCGTAGAGATTGTGCATGAGAATCGTAGTAAGCAGGTGGTTCACCGCAAAGGGATCATCGGGATGCTTCTCCACCAGCTTCTCGAAGTCATGGGTCGCCTTCTCATATTCCATGTTGTAGAAGTGATTGAAAGCGACATCCACCTGAGAGTCCTCCGGTGGACCATGCAACGGTTCCGGCTCAGCTGTGATCTGGGAAAACGAGAAGGACGGACAGAGCAGCCCGAGTACAAGCAACAGCAGACACACGTCTCGCAGGCGTCGGGACCAGAAGGGGCAGAAATTCATCACAGAACCAAGCCACTCCTAGTTTAAACGAACTCAACTTCGCAAGGGCGTGCAACCCTCGCCCAGCCCGAAATCCCGCCAGCGAACCAAGAACATCATGAAGTACCGTCCTCGCCACCTCTCAAAGATGTAGAGCCTGCCTATAATTTCCACAGCCTTTGAAAGATCGGGCTTTGTTCATGGCTAGCGCCCGTTCAACCGAATGGAGCTCGGTTGAACGGGTGGAGTGTTCTCACCGATCGAAGCTAGCGCGCGGCCACGTTTCAGATGGACATCGTACCTGCGTAACTGGCGCATCTTTACTCTGTTACACGAGTAATAATTGCGCGAGCGGTTTTGTCGAAAACCCAAGTCGCTCCGTACAAGCTCATTGTTTTCAAAGATTTCCACTCTCCCCTGCAATGGCGCTCGACTTGCCCTTACCCTAGGGTTTTTACTGTAGGACGTACCTTATGGCGGAAGTCATTCAAGAAGCTCAGCGCGAATTCTGGCAGCCACCCTCCCCCGTCATTTCCGACGACGCGCCGCGCCAGGAAGTCGTGCCGACCATGGCAGAAGCCTGCCCAAAGTGCGGAACGGAGTTTCTGTTAGGCTCCCGTTTCTGTCACAGCTGCGGTGGACGCCGTCCCGAAGCGATGAGTGCCACCGCCAAGGCCGACGCTGCCGCGATCGCAGGACTCTGGCAGCGCGCGGTTGCCCGGACGGTTGCCATGGCTAAGAGCGCCGCTAAGATCGGATTCCCCGTGTGGGTCCGAGAGCTGCAGTTCCACCGCATCAAAGAAGGGCTCGAACTCTGTACCAGTTCCCTGGTTGCGTTCTTCGTGGGTCTTGGCTGTCTAGCCGGAGCGCTCCTCACCGGACTCCAGAGTGCGAAAACGCTGGTGGAATGGCAGGCTATTCAAATGTATCGCGTCGAATGGCTGCTGGGAGCTACAGCTTCATTCGTGGCTGGCATCTTGCTGAAAAAGTCATCGCGTAATTGAGCTCACAGAATCATTTGCCCGTTCGGTGCGCCTCGCTACCAGACCCTTCCCATAAATACTGTATAAGACCGCAACTGTCCGCTAAGGTCGGGGTGCATGCGGTCAGCGTAGCTGCCGTAGTTGAAGCGAAGGCCACCGTCAAATCCTTTTTGGAAATGGTAGTTGAGGGTTGAGCCCACGATCGATTGAGGAACATCAATCAGCGACGCCGGCCCCGAACCCAGGGCGAGCGCCGCACTAAATGCCGCGGCATAGTCCTGCTGAGAGTTGTAGCCCGCGACGTCAATCGCGCCCGGAAAGATAGGATAGTCGGCCGGATTCAAGTCGGGCCGGAATCCGCTGTGCGCCAGCGACCGAGCGAAATCCACGCCAAATCCCAGGCGCTTCTTGATCTCGTATGTACTGAGGACCGTGAAGGTCTGGTCCAACTGCTTGTAGGGCACTAAGGTTTGCGTATAGAGGCCCACCCCGGAGTCATTCATGAGCCTCATATCTGTGCGCAGATTGTCCTGCATGTACGTGTAGCCAGCACCAAGGCTCCACTCTGGTACTGGCCGAACCGTCAGGAAAGTACTGTCCACATAGATGTGATTGCTGCGCTGCACAGCCGGGAACGATTGCTGCAGCATGATGCTGCCGTCATTGCTGAAAGTAACTTGTTGAATGGGTGAGACCGTAACTGAGCCAAAGACACGGTGACTCGTCTGCGGATCCGTGACGTAACCGGGCGCGTGGGTCCCGGTCCATTCATACCCTGTCCGAACATTCCACAGATGTTCTGTGTGAAAACGCAGCGCGACTCCCGCGATATTGCTGAAGGTGGTGGGAACGACCATGAGAGGATCGTAATTATTGGGCGAGTAGACGGAGGGCCACAGATCTGCGTTTGAACGCGTAACATTCCGCCGTCGATAGTATGACTCCGCTTCGAATTGTTTTGTGAAACGGTACTGCACTTTCAGGCCGCCGTAATGCCGGTGAAGCGATGGGTTGCCAACCAGGAAATAGAACGGGACAAAGTCATTGAGGAGATTCTGCTGGTGGAAATCGGCGGTCGCGCGGAGTGGCGAAATCGGATTCCACACGAGAGTCGCGTCGACATTCAATGCATTCTGCCGGTGAGCGGTGAAAAGATCTTCCGATCGCGCGTAGTTCACATTTCCGTTGAAATTCAGATGATGGGCAACTGCAAGAGAAACCTGCAACGAATCATCCTGTGTCGTGTGCCGTGGCAAGACGCTATGGGTGTAGAGGCCGGCGAGAGTGTTGGGCACCTGCGGCGGTCCGGACGGCAACGGATCATCGGGAACACCGATGGTCGAACCGAAGTAATCCGACGGGTTTTGCAGACGATCGTTGAAGCTGCGGTATTCGTGCTGGTAGACCAGTTTCACCCGAGCCAACGCGACTTCGGCTCCTCCGGCAATGTTGCGAGTTGTGTAATTCAGAGTGCGGTACTGCGAGGCTGAGTGGCATGTGCCGCATTGAGTGTCGCCGCCCATATCGTAGTACTGCATCTGGCTGTTGCCATCGCGGGCCTGCCAACCGCCCTTCACAAAGAGTTTTACTGGAATACCAGGTAGTTGCACCTTCGCGTGCGCCGAATTCGTGCGGCGACGGATGCCGACCAGCGTGTCAGGCAGGATTGAATCCGTTCGCACGATGTCATTCGAAATGGCGCCCGCGTAGAAATTGCTGAACGTATCAAGATGGCGCACGAAACTTCGCGATTCCAGCCCTAGGTCTAACCACTTCCCCGTCAATAGCTGGGACTTTATCTCGTAATCGTCGCGGCTCAGGAAATTGAAGTCAGACTTGATCGACGTGTGCAGAGGAAACGAAACGGCGTGAACCGAGAGATCGCCGGCAAGAGATTGCTGCAGGCTGTCGTATTCGCCCACGCGCCCGGCGTATCCGCGGGTGTCAATGAATCGATACTGCGGCAGCAGCAGGACCATGTGGTAGGAGACGTCGGGCGTTTCGACCGCCTGCGAGGCAGTGGAACTGGGTGAAGTCTGGGAAAAGGCGAGCACAGCATTTATTAGGACGGTAAGAATCAGAAGTTCAAGACTGCGTTTCATTGTTTCAGCCCTCCGTTATCAATTGGGCTATCGCAAAGAACTATTTATCCATCAGCACGCTTCCGCCTGTCGCTGAGGGGGAGTCACTGCCGTGAATCTGGTTATGGCAATTAGTGCAGCGGTCTACCAGCGGCAAGCTCGTGCCGTTGTGATGAGCGGAATGGCACTGCAGGCATAGCGCCGGCTGACTGATAGAGAGCATGTTTGGATTCGGCGAACCGTGCGCCGAATGGCACTTCATGCAGTCTTCGTTGACCGGCGGGTGCTGGTACGAGAACGGCCCCTGATACTCGGCGTGACAACGGAAACACAGGTCATTCACATTGGCCGAGACGAGGTTGTTGCCCGAGTTACCGCCATGAGCATCGTGGCAATCTGCGCAACTCATCTTCGATTCGCGCAGCGGGTGATGGTATGGCAGCGTTGACTCGGCTTCCTGTTTTTTGTGGCATTGCAGGCAGCGGTCATTCTGTTCACGCCGAGTTTCGAGCGTCGCCTTCTCGGCGTGGATGGTATGGCAGTCGGAGCACTTCAGGCCCCCAGCTTCGTGGGCTCCCGAGAACCAGTTCCGCACGTGCTCAGATTTCGAGTGGCAGCTGAGGCAAGCGCCATTCGCCTCCTCCGGCTTCCGACCCTTGAAACTTACGATCTTGTCTTTGGACTCTTTCGAATATCCGCCAGCCTCGACGTGAAGGCTTCCCGCTCCGTGACACTGTTCACATCCAACCTCGCGAATGGAGTGCGCCGTCCGGCGGTAGTTCTTGCTAATGTCAGCGTGACACTGCGCACACTGATCCTGGCCCACCGAGGTCGCCCCTTTGATTTCCACGTAATGAGCGAAATCCCTGGTTTGCTTTTCCGTCGACTTAGGCTTGGTCCTGCCGTAGAGGATAGGAACGACAAGGAGTAATACAACAGCGAGTAACAGCTTCAGGCGCGAAATCCGCTTCGCCATGGCGCCCTCCAGAACTTGTCAGGCTATCCTGCGAGCTAAGCGGGCACCGTGATTAGAAGTACAACAGCCGGTGATGGTGTAGTGGTATGTCCAAATGAGCTTTGGTGATCCGGCGCACAGCGAATTAGGATTCGCCGCCCGTCCCCGCCGCACGCCGCTGCTGACTCATGCGATAGAGATGGTGGACTGGACCCATTCCTTTGCCTAGGGGATGCCCGTATGTTATCGCCGCCGTTACGTACGTCTTGGCCAATAGGGTGGCTTCGGCCAAGCCCCGATCCAGGGCCAAGTGACAGGCCATCGCGGTCGCAAAGGCGCAGCCAGTGCCATGGGTCGAATTAGACTTCTGCCTTTCGGCCTTGAAGATTTCCTGTTCGATCCCGCGCTTGGTCTTGAAGCTAAGTAGGTCGATGGCTTTGTCCAGATGCCCCCCGGTGATCACAACAGCCGGTGCCCCAAGCTCGTGAAGCTTAGCGCAGGCGCCCTTCAAGTCGTCCAATTCACTGACTTTTAGTCCCGTAATGGCTGCTGCTTCGTCCACATTAGGTGTGACGACATCCGCTAGAGGGATAAGGCGCTCCGTCAGAACACGGACTCCAGCCGGTTCCAGCAATTCTGTTCCGGAAGAGGACTTTAGGATTGGATCCAGGACTATATTCGGCAGTCTGCGCTTTTTGGAGGTACCTCCCTCCAGAAAGTCCGCTACTGCTTTGGCAATCTTCGCCGACCCCAACATCCCGATACGAACCGCCGAGATCTCCATATCCGACGCCAATTCGTCCAGACTCTCTTGCAAGAGGGTTGGATCCATCGGCGCGACCCTGCGGACCCCCGACGTAGACTGGACGGTCATGGCCGTGATGCAGGCCACTCCATAACAGCCATGGGCCGCAATCGTCTTAATATCGGCAGTGACGCCGGCTCCCGAGGACGGATCGAATCCGGCGATGGTGAGCACAACTGATGGTCGTTCGGCCAATGGCCTCCGGTTTCAGCGAAATCCGATAGTACCCCGTTTTCGGGTTCGCCGCTTACCTTGTAATCGGCAGGAAGTTACTTTCGGATTGGCCGGGCGGACAAATAAATTTCTGCACCGTTTATCTCGCTGCTCCTACGTAAATACATGATTACATGGGTGTTGTTGCAATTGTGCCCGTATCCCATTGATTCCAAGTGGCTTGTAAAATCTACCTTGTCCATCCCGACGTGCTACTTACTATTTTATAAATACGTAACCTTCCAGAAACAAAGGGTGTTCCTCGCATCTCCATGAATTATTAACAGGTTACGTAAGACATCAATTACTGCTCGGTCATCAAAATCCCCCTCCGTTCGCCTTGACACCCGTTTGGCACGCCGATAGCATTTACCAACTGCAGCGAGAAATAGCCTTAAGGCCAAAGTAACTTTTGAGTATGCGAGGAGAACTGAATGCAACGACGTTTAGCTCATGGACTGGCGATCGCTTTATTGGTCGTCGGCCTGGGAGCGGCTCAGGGACCGAACATCTCGGAGGCGAAACCGGCTCCAGTTAGTTCGAACCCTATAACCCCCACAGTCGCGAAACAGGCTGGCAAGACGAGGCCCTATCAGGTAGGGACGGCGTCCTGGTACGGGGAGGATTTCGACGGGAAGCCCACCGCGAGTGGGGAACCCTACGATATGTATGACATGACGGCGGCGTCGCTGACGCTTCCGCTGGGAACCTACGTGCGGGTCACGAACCTGCGTAACGGCAAGGCCGTCGTGGTTCGCGTCAATGATCGAGGACCGGTGGTGCCCGGCCGGATCATCGACCTGTCCTACGGTGCGGCTGAGGCTCTCCAGTTCGCCCACAAAGGGTTGCAACGGGTGCGGCTGGATGTGGTTCATCCACAGCAGTCGAAGCTTAGCTACCAGACCGTTGCCTATAACCATCCTCCGGTAGCGCAACTCCCGTAAAACGCATACACTGGCAGGGATGCCGAGCACCCTGCCAAATTCTTTACGCACTGGCTTTCGCCATCCGGGCGATGATCCGCGCCAACGCCTGATCGTCGCTCTGGATGTTTCCACCGCCGCCGCTGCGCAGAAAATTGTGGCTGCGGTCGGAGACTCTGCCCTCACCTACAAAGTCGGCATGCAACTTTACACGGCCGTGGGACCGCAAGTGGTGCGGGATTTGGTCGCATCCGGCCGGCGCGTTTTTCTCGATCTCAAGTATCACGATATTCCGAACACGGTCGGGGCCGCAGTAGCCGAGGCTGCAAAACTTGGCGTCAGCATGCTGACCGTACACGCCTGTGGCAGCGGAAGAATGCTGAGTGCGGCGGTGGACGCCGCGCAGAACCGGCCCGGCCTGATGGTGCTCGCAGTGACGGTACTGACAAGCCTGGACGCCAGTGACCTCGAGAAGGTCGGGATCCGTGGAACTGTAGAGGACACCGTTGTTCGCCTGGCAACCATCGCACTTGCAAATGGCTGTCACGGAGTCGTAACGTCGGCGCGTGAATCGTCCACGCTAAGGGCTGAACTGGGTGACGACTTCGCCATCGTGACACCGGGCGTGCGACCGGCAGGCACGAGTCTCGGAGATCAAGTACGCGTTGTCACCCCAGCCGAAGCCATCGCAGCCGGTGCAAGCCATATCGTGGTCGGACGGCCGATCACGGAAGCCGCAGATCCTGCGGCCGAAGCACGCGCAATTCTGGGACAGATTAGTTCCTGAGAGGCTCTGACGGATCTCGTTCTGGAAATGGAAACCAAGGAACTGTGACGGTACGCTGCCGCAGCGAATCCACGCCGCCGTGCTACGCGTTTCGCGTTGACTGTCGTGGGGGATAGAAGCGGAGGGTTCTCCGCGCTCCGCTTTTGAATGAGGTTCCTACAGCTTCTCGAAAAACTCGCAAGCTGAGCACGAAATGTAGACTCCGCCTGGGACACCCCGCTCGCGGTCCTTCACTCGCTTCACGATGCGGGTCGGCTTGCCGCACTTGGGGCAATCCGTGCTCTTGGTGGTATCCATAACCTTCTTGCGGTCGGCTGTCTTTGCGATCTTGGCTCCTACTGCCATGTTCGGTCTCTCCTGAATCTCAGATGTGTGCAGCGCGATGCGGCGAATCCTGCCTGCCGCTCGATTGTGGATGGGATGACGCTAGGGAATCCACGCCGGAAGGTATAGGCTGCTCGACTCTTCCGCCAATCCGATTTTACAGGAAGATCGCACAGACTGTCTCGGAGACGAGGGTCGGGCCAGCCCTGGTAGCTTGATTGATGCCGCAGGCTTCGATAGGGTGGTTGGCGAGTTCTGCCATGGAAGTTTACCTGGTCGACGGCACATACGAACTGTTCCGGCATTATTACGCGTTGCCTTCAGCGCGCGATGCACAACGACGAGAGGTCGCTGCCGTGCGAGGTGTCCTCGCCTCGATGTTAGGCATGCTCAAGGCGGGAGCAACCCATCTCGCGGTTGCCACCGACCACATTGTCGAGTCCTTTCGCAACGAGCTTTGGGCGGACTATAAGACCAGTGAAGGGGTAGAGCCTGACCTGCTCTGCCAGTTTCCGATTCTGGAAGAAGTGCTCTCGGCCGCAGGCATTGTCGTATGGCCGATGGTGGAATTCGAAGCGGACGATGCCTTGGCGGCAGGAACGTTCGCAGCGGCGCGAGATCCGCGGGTCGAGCGGGTGATCGTCTGTACTCCTGATAAGGACCTCGCGCAATGCGTGAGCGGCACGCGGATTGTGCAACTCAGCCGCCGCACTGGCGTCACCCTCGATGAAGAAGGCATCGTGCGGAAATTCGGAGTTGCTCCTCCTTCGATTCCCGACTACCTCGCTCTCGTCGGCGACTCGGCGGATGGCTATCCCGGGCTGCGGAGTTGGGGCGCAAAGTCGTCAGCCGCGGTGCTGGCAAAATTTCTTCATCTGGAATCGATCCCAAAAGATTGGCAAGAGTGGCATGTGAATGTCGCCAGCGCGAGCACACTCGCGGCAACACTCCAGAGAGAGTGGGACCACGCCTTGCTCTTTCGCACACTCGCAACCTTGCGAACGGACATCGCTCTATTTGAAGACGTAGAACAGCTTAGGTGGAAAGGACCAACTCCGTCCTTCGACTCGATTGCGGCCCAATTGGATGCCGCCCGCACTGAGAAGAAATCCAGTTCGCAGCGTAAGCGCAGGCCTACTTCCACCACGCCTTAGGCTGCCGTGTACCCAAGCTCGATTGAGCACGGAAAACAAAAAATGGACAAGTCCGTTGCACCCATCCTGAAGACCCTGCTCTTCACGATCGTCGTGCCCGGCACCGTCGCCGTCTACATCCCGCATCTGCTTCTTCGCAGTTCTTCGAAACCTCAAACGGGGTTTGTTTCCTGGCTCGGCGGCGCCATGATCATCGTCGGAGCATCGATTTATTTTCGTTGTGCCTGGGAGTTTGCGGTACGTGGACTGGGGACACCTGCACCAATCGCTCCGACGAAATATCTGGTAACCACTGCGCTGCATCGCTCCGTGCGCAATCCGATGTATCTCGGTGTTGCACTCGCCATCGCAGGCCAAGGTGTGCTTTATCGCAATCTGCACGTCGCGGAATATGCGGGCATCATGCTGCTGACCGCCCACATCTTCGTTGTCTTGTACGAAGAACCCACCCTCCGCCGGCAGTTTGGCGATTCATACGAGGCATATCGAAAAACAGTGCCTCGGTGGCTTCCGAAGTTTCGAGCATAAACCGCACACCAGACATCCGCGGGCGGACCTCGCACTTCTCCCTGCCGAAATGGGTTCCGCTGGTCAGAGGTCCGAGATCCGCAATCCGAGGTTAGCTTTTATGGAGCCAGCTTTCCGCGCAGCACAGTAATCGAAGCCTTCGGTAATTGATAGACCGCGTCGGCGCCACCACTCACGGTGGATCTCGATGCAGGACCGTCCGGATCCGCATGCCCGCCCATTCCCTCGGGATGCCATTGATATTCATTCGGGCCGAATGTAATCCGCTCGACTTGACCTGAGAAATACTTGCCCGTCTTGCCGTCAGCGAACGACACTTTGACTGCGTGATCGTTCGATTGATCACGGTTGACCAGCATCACCGACCACTGTCCGTCCGGTCGCTCCACAGCATACGCAGTGACCATCAAGTGACCCGCCGCGTCGGTCACATCGCTGGAGGCTTTGAATTGCTTATGCGGCGCGTCGATGGGTTGGACCCATTCTTTCGTGATCAATTGGGCTGCAAGATACTGCGGTGGATAGCCCACGACCTTGTAGTCGTTATCAATCGACAAGAAATTTCCAAACCCGCTGGCGTTTCCCGGATATGGCATGTAGTGGAAGTAATACGTTGCCCCCGCACCCTCGGCCATCATGCTGCCCACGTAATCGGCCAGCCAGAGTCCGGCTTTCACCGACGACGGCGGCGCGCCACCTCCGATATTTCCCTCCGTCATAAAGAATGGAATATTCGAGGGCAAGCCGTCATCTTTCCAGACTTGCACGATGTGGTGCACATACTCTGGCTCGGGAAACAGGTCTGCCCACGAATAGCTCGGCCGATCCTGATACGGATAGTGCTCGAACGAGAAGAAGGTGAAATCGTTCATCCGGCCGTGCGCCTTCAAATAGTTCAGGAAACGCCCCAGCCACGAGACGTTCCCCGATGCGTCAGGCCACACTTCCACATCGCCAAACGTTCCTTCAAACGGCGGGCCGCCTAGTTTCGCCTCCGGCACCAGTTTGTGGATCGCCGACGCAAACTGCAGATAGAGCGCGCCGTAGTCCTCGGAAAGCATGTGCTGTCCGTCGGCTTCCTCGCCCATCTCGATGTACGAGATTGGGTAGTGGCGTTTGTAGAGATAAGCAATCTCGTTTGCGGCGTCCTCCGGCGTCGAATAGAGCATGGCAATCGGTACCATCGTCGGCAGGCCACGGGTCACGCCACAGGTAAAGAAAAAATCGAAACCCACCTGATCACCGCGGTTGTAGTCCAGGTTCGACGCCGCATGCCACGGGTCTACCGACGAAGGCCACGTGACGGTCTGTTCCCGGCTGGGAAAATGCGTGACGTAGTCATTGAAGGTACCATCAGCCGACAAAGCTCCAACGTAGAGTTCATTGATCGCATAGCCCACACAATTCCGCTTATCACCCGACCCATGCGTGTCGCAGGTATTGGACGACTCGGTCATCCAGATGCGCAAGTAACGCACGGGAATCATCCAGTCGACGAGTTTTAGCGTAACCGTGCCACCTTTGCCTTCCGTAATGTTTCCCAATGGAAACGCCTGCCACGTGCCTTTTTGTGTCCCGTCGTAGAAGGGATCGAGCTCCCCCGTCCAGAATTGCACGGTGTAATGCGTGGCGTAAGGATTCGCCCACGCGATGCGGACCGCGTTTACGTCGATCTTCGTCCCCAAATCGATCATCACCCACTGCGGATGCAGTGAATCATCTTCGCCGGTGAAAGCCTTCGTCAGGTAGGGATTGCTCTTCCAGTACGAGTTGAGATCGCCGTCGGTCAGGCGTGACCAGCCGTTGCCATCGCCCCGGCTGAAACCGCGATGCGGCAGGGGATAAGCCCACGAACTGTGAATCATCTCGGATGTCGGCTCAGCATTGCCGACGAAATATCCTTCCTGCTTTTCGGCGTTACTCCACTTCCCTGCGGGATTCCAATGCCACGCCTCAACCATCAGTTCAGTGTTCTGACGGTAAGTCACCGTCTGCCATCCCGCGCCCAGAATCTCTTTCAGCAGCGGGTCTTTGAGTAAGTGGTCGGGACTTCCAGTGCGCAAGCGATCGATCGCGGCACCCAGAGATCGAACAGGGCTAAACGTATTCGCGACGTGAGCAGGATCGGCATCGACTACAACCTTTTGCGCAGATGCAGAAGGCAAAAGAAACGATGCAGCAGCCGCAAAGAAGAAGGCCTGTATAAAACGAGTATGGACCAAGCGCATCTCGGATCGCCTCCGAATTTTTCCGAACAAAAATCGATTGAGAGCGGCAATCGCCGCACCGGGAGCAACTTCCAGAGAAATTCGCGAACAGCATACACCGTGTTTATTCGGAAAAATGAAAACAGAAAATACCCGTCTATTCCCGAACTCGTCCCGTTGACCGTCATTCCCTCCCCCTGTTACCGTCATATGTTTGCCTTCCGGCACGCTGCGCGTCCTGGTTACGGCAAGCCGAATTCACTGTTGTGCAGGGTTCTGGGGCACAGTTCATCAAGGAGACTCTTTATGCCTGCCATCAAATTCCGCGGTGTCGACTTCATCCAGTACGACTCGCTGCTCACCGACGAAGAGAAACTCGTCCGCGACACCACGCGGCAGTTCATTGAAGACAATCTCATCCCCATCATCGAAGAATGCAATCGCGCCGGGCGCTTCCCAAAAGAGCTAATCAAGCCGATGGCCGAATTGGGATTCTTCGGGGCTTCCTTGAAGGGCTACGGCTGCGCCGGCATGGGTAATGTCGAATATGGCCTGATGACGCAGGAACTCGAACGCGGCGACTCCGGCGTGCGCAGCTTCGTCAGCGTGCAATCGGGACTCTGCATGTATCCCATCTACGAATTTGGCAGCGAAGAACAAAAGCAGACATGGCTGCCGCCCATGCAGAAGGGTGAAAAGCTCGGTTGCTTTGGCTTGACCGAGCCCGACTTCGGATCAAATCCCGGCGGCATGCGCACCCGCGCGCGCAAAGTCGGCAACGAGTACATCATCAACGGCGAAAAGATGTGGATCACCTCTGGCACCATCGCCGACGTCGCAATTATCTGGGCCAAGGTCGACGATGAGAACGATCGCATTCGCGGATTCCTGGTCGAGACCGATCGCCCCGGCTTCAAAGCAGATGACAT
>Ga0075030_100001919_pt1 | contig 18781 bp, 12 predicted proteins | sample LitLauG_LLR_2012_FD_71393 | JGI IMG/M metagenome (GOLD analysis project Ga0075030, IMG submission 71393) | Freshwater sediment microbial communities from Pennsylvania, USA - Little Laurel Run_MetaG_LLR_2012 | ecosystem: Environmental > Aquatic > Freshwater > Creek > Sediment | place: USA...
CGCGCAAGCTCCACGACCTCGTCGCGCAGTTCGCGGTTCTCGCCGCGCAGGCGGATTTCGTCCAGCAGCCAGCCCACGCGGCGCAGCGCCCAGAGCTGAGCGATGAACTCGTTGCCGGATTCGCCTGCGGAAAACTTCACCCGCTGCGTCATGCGCTTCGGCTGGCCGTTTAGCATCCCGTCGAGCACGAGGTCGCCTTCGCCGTCGCCCGAATAGCGGCCCGCGAGCACGAGCTGATCGCCGCGAAAAAGGTCCGGCAGGGGATTTGGGTAGAGCTTCGTCACGCGCACGCCTGCCGGGAATTCCAGCTTCAGGTTCGTCAGCAGCGGCTCTTTGATTTTGGAAAAGAAATTCGAAACCTTCACCTCGATGTCCTCCTCCGGCAGCACGTATTGCGAGGAGGCCCGTGTGCGTTCGGCGATTTTGTCGAGCAGGTGCGTGTTCACATCCGTGCCGATGCCGAAGCAGAAAACCCGCGTCGCCGTGCCCTGGTCGCGCTCCACCTGTGCGACGAGCCGGTCCTCATTCCGCTCACCGACCGTCGGCTGGCCGTCCGTGAGGAACACCACGACGAAGGGCCGAGCCGAGTCCGCCGGTTTCATTTTCAGCGCATGCGCCAGCGCATCGGAAATCGCCGTGCCCCCGGTGGCCTTCAGTCCCTTGATGAAATGTTCCGCCTTGTCCTGGTTCGCACGCGAGGCGTCCGTGAGCTTGTCAAAGAATGGCTCGCTCTCACTCGAGAAACGGATGATCTCGAAGCGGTCCACGTCGTTCAGGTTTTCGACGCAAAAGCTGAGCGCCTTCTTCGCCTGCTCCATTTTCCGCCCCGCCATCGAGCCGCTCGTATCGAGCACGAAGACCACGTCCTTCGGGTTCACGTCCTTCGTCCTCATCACGTCCGAACCCGGTGACGCCAGCAGCAGGAACCAGCCGTCCTCGCCATCAATCCTGTGCGTGAGCAGATGCACGCCGACCTCCGTGTCCGCCGTCGAGTAGAGCAGTTGAAAATCCGTGTCGGGCCGCGTGTTTGCCGCCTCCCAATTCACCACCGCGTGCTTTTCGCCGTCGCGCTTGATCTCCACCGCGTGCGACGGCGAATAGAGCGCTTTGATCGGCGCGTCCTGATTGATCGTTACGTGCATCGCGACAGTCTTCAGCGGCTGTGCGGAAAACTTCTCCGTGTTCAGCGGGTAGAGATACGTCGCGAGCCCTCCGTCCACTTTCAGCAGCTCCGTATAGGCGAGCGTCACCTTCTTCCGCGAGTGCGGCTCGATGGGAAAGATGCGCACGCGAAACGCCTCGCGCCCCGTGTATTCGAGCAGCGCGGGATCCTTCTGCCGCCGCACGATGTCCTCGTAGATTGTACGCGCCTTCCCCGCATCGAGCAGCTCTGCCTCCATGTCCTTGTCGCCGATGCGCATCGTGAACTTGTCGAGATGAGCGCCCTTCGGAATCGGGAAGATGTATTCGCCTTCGAGATTCGCGTCGTTCGGATTGTAGAACTCCTGCTCGACGCGCGTTACTGCCTTCTGTCCCGCGATGTCCACGTCCACCCTGTGAAACACCACCTCCAGCGGTGCAAAGACGAACCGCGGCGGCATCATGTGCGGATGCGGCGACGGGAAGGGCGGCGGATTGTGGATGATGATGAACCCGTCCGCACGGGCGCCTGAGACGAGTGCGACGAGTGCCGAGAGAATGGCGAGGAGTTTTGTTTTCATACTGCGACGTTGTCATGCTGCGCGCCGCCGTGTGTCAGGCCGCTGTGCGGAGTTTGTCAGAAATTAGTGAAGTGCATTCGCGCTGAGAGCGCGCGGGACTTTCCATTTGCCCTTGCATGAGGTGCGGGGCATCTTTCGCGCCCTTTGACTCTACGATTATGACTCTCACCGAAAAATTGCTCGCCCGCGCAAGCGGCAAGGCGTGTGTCCAGCCCGGCGAAAACGCTTGGGTGAATGTGGATGTGCTGATGACCCACGATGTGTGCGGGCCGGGGACCATTGGCGTGTTCAAGCGCGAGTTTGGCAAGGATGCGAAGGTGTGGGACTGCAGCAAGGTGGTCATCATCCCGGACCACTACATTTTCACCGCGGATTCGATGAGCAACCGCAACGTGGACATCCTGCGCGAGTTCGTGCGTGAGCAGCGGCTGCCGTATTTCTACGACGTGATTGATGACCCGAACGGGCATTGGAAATTCGATGCGTCGAAGGGGCAGCTCAAGCAGCAGTACGGGAAGAATTTTGCGGGCGTCTGCCACACCACGCTGCCGTGGAAGGGCCATACGCGGCCCGGCGAGGTGCTCGTGGGCACGGACTCGCACACGTGCATGGCGGGGGCGTTCAACCAGTTTGCGACGGGCATCGGCAACACGGACGCGGGCTTCGTGCTCGGCACGGGCAAAATCCTTCTGAAGGTGCCGGAGACGATGCGCTTTTTCCTCGAAGGCCAGCTCGCACCCGGCGTGATGGCGAAGGATGTGATTCTGCACGTGATCGGCGACATCGGCTTTGACGGCGCGACGTACCGCACGATGCAGTGGGAAGGCCCCGGCGCGCTGGCGATGGGTATGGATGATCGGATGACGATCACGAACATGGCGATCGAGGCCGGCGGCAAGAACGGCATTTTCCCGTACGATGAAAAGTGCGGCGCATATGTGCGCGAACGCATCGCGGAGAACAGGACGAAGGAGAACTTTGAACCCGTCGAGGTGGATCGCGAGCAGTCGTTCGTCTTCGACAAGACGTACGATCTCTCGAAGCTCGAACCGACCGTCGCGTGCCATCCGGATCCCGGCCAGCGCAAGCTCGCTCGCGAACTCACCAGCGTGAAACTCGACCGCGCCTACATCGGCTCCTGCACGGGCGGGAAGACGAGCGACTTCCTCGCATTCGCGCGTGTCGTGAAGGGCCACAGCGTAAAGATTCACACCTTCGGTGTGCCTGCGACCACGAAGGTCGTCACCGAACTGAAAGCCGCGCAGATGGACGGCAAGAGCGTCTGGAGCATCCTCGAAAATGCCGGCGTGCAGATGACGGAAAATGCGTCGTGCGCCGCGTGCCTCGGCGGGCCGCAGGACACGTTCGGACGCATGAACGAGAAGGCACTCAAGTGCATCAGCGCGACGAACCGCAATTTCCCCGGCCGCATGGGCCACAAGGAATCGCAGGTCTTTCTCGCGTCGCCGTACACGGTTGCCGCGAGCGCACTCACGGGTCACATCACCGATCCACGCGAGATGCTGGCTTAGGAAGATCGCGAGCATGCTGTGAGTGCGTTGCGGAAAATCCCCGGGCTGCGCATGGCGCTCACGTGCGCTGGTGTGGTGCTGTTTGGCGGATGCGCGGCGTCAAAAGCTGTCAAGGGCGACGGCTACTTTGCGGTGACGGCGAAACAGGCGCAGGTGTACCGTTTTGGTCCGGCGCAGCCGACGGGTGCGGACGCGCTGCTCAAGCAGGGTCAGCGCGTCATGATGCTCCGGCAGGAATATGGCTACAGCCGCGTGATGACCGAGGACGGGCTGACAGGCTACGTTGCAAACGACCTCATCGCGCCCACGTCACCGCCGGAGAAGCCGCGCACATCTGCCGGCAGCCTCGCATGGACAAACCTGCCGCCGCTGCCTTCACGCGGCACGAGCACGCCGGGTGTGAGTTCCGCCAATCGCGCGATTTTGCAAAGCGATCCGCTCTTTGGCGGCGACAAGCTGCCACCGCTGCCGAACAGCGATGCGAGGCCGGGGTTCCGTTTCAAGGTCCACGCGCCAAGCGCACCGCCCGCGGACAATTCACAGCAGTGATGCCGGTGAAATGCGGACATACAGTCCGTGTTCCAGCCACGTCCTCGCCGACCGACTTATTTTCCGGCTGGCACCGGAGCAGAAGCGGGGACTGGTGCCGGAATTATTGTCTTCGGTGCTTTTTCCGGAGACATCGATGCAGCCGGTTTGTCCGTGGGCTTCACATCGGCGGGTTTGCTTTCAACGGGTTTCGATTCCGTTTTTGCAGCGCCCGTCGCCGGAGTGGCGGGTTCCTTGTCATCAGGCTTTGCCGGAACGGTTGAAGGCGGCGGAACCTGCACGGGCAGAGAAGTGGTGGAAGTGGGGATCGCGGGTTTCTTCGCAGCTTCGACCGCGGCTGAGGCGGACTTCGCGGCTTCTTCGGCGGCTTTCTGTTTGTCGCGTTCGGCCTGTTCGAGTTTCAATTTGTTCAGGTAAGAGCCGATTTTTCCCTGCCGTTCGCTGTCATGCGTGCCAAGCACGGCGATGAGCAGGCAAAGCAAGAGGAAAATCGAGCCCAGCCAGCGGGTTAGTGTCGCGAGGACGTTTGTTGTCTGCGCGCCGAAAATGTTGCTCGCCGTGTCGCCGCCGAATGCCGCACCGAGTCCCTCGTTTTTGGGCCGCTGGAGGAGCACCAGCAGGACGATGAGCAGGCAGACGAGGACGTTGACTACGGTGAGCAGTTTGGTGATGAGGCCGATCCAGTTCATAAAAAAGGGGCGGAAATATGGGTGCCCCTCCGCGGCTTGGCAAATGCCAAATGCCCCGTGTTTACCGGCTGCCCGCCGTGGTCTCAATGGCTTCGTCAATCATTTCCCGGCGCTGTGCCGGCTGCGTCCAGCGCGATTGCGCCTCGGCGTCGAGCGAAGGGATGGGATCGAAGAAGAGGAATTTTTTCCCCGGTTTGACTCCGGGTGCGGTGAACGCGGAGACACCGGTCTGGCGGTTGTAGTAGTCGGGTGTGTGCACGTCGCGCTTGCCGCCGCCGCCGGGAGCGTCGAGGACGAAGGCTGGGGTGTTGAAACCTGCAGTCGTGCCGCGGAGGTGGCGCTCGATATTCTGCGCGACGTGGAGTGGCGTGCGGAGATCCTCTACGCCGGGCACCATGTCATGCACATAGACGTAGTAGGGGTGGATATTGATGTAGCTGAGACGGCGGACGAGGAGCGTCATCGTGGCGGCGGTGTCGTTTACGCCGCGTTGGAGGACGGTCTGGCAGCGTACGAGGATGCCGCGCTCGGTCATGCGGCCAAGGGCGTCCCCGGTAAAACCGGTGATTTCGTCGGGATGATTGAAATGCGAATGTACGACGACATCCTTGTGCAGCGTGCGGCCCAGTTCGACGACACGCGTGAGGGCGTCGAGCCACGCGGAGTCGGTGAGGATTTTTTGCGGCAGTACGCAGAGGCCCTTCGTCGCGTAACGGATGCGGCGGATGTTCGGCATCGCGAGCAGGCGGCGGCCGATTTGCTCGATGTGCTCGGCCTTGAGATTGTACGTGTCACCGCCGGAGATGACGATATCCTCGAGTTGCGGCTGTGATTCGATGTAGGCGAACGCCGTATCCCAACGCCCGGCTCCCGCGCTGAGCTTCATTTTTTCCACGATCCCCGTGTCATTTCCCACCGCGTAGCTGCGCGTGCAAAAGCGGCAATACACCGGGCAGCTCGGCTGCGGGAGGAAGAGCGCCTTGTCCGGGTAGCGGTGTGTGAGGCCGGGCACGGGCGAGTCCTCGCGCTCGTTCAGCGAGTCGAAGCGCAGCATCGGATGATCGGGTTCCTGCTGAGAGCGCAGCGGGAGGAATTGCGTGCGGATGGGATCGGTGAGAGGCGAGGCCCAGTCCGCGAGTGCGAGCAGATAGGGTGAAATGCGGAGCGCCATCGGCGCGTGTGCGACCCCGGCTTCGAGGTCGCTGTAAAAATTCTCCGGCACGAGCGTGCCGAGTGTTTCCCGCAATTGGCGGGTGTTGGTGATGGTGTGGCGCTGCTGCCAACGGTGGTTCCCGAATTCGGCCGCGCTCACCCGCACCCAAGCCGGAATGGTGCGCCAGAATTCATCGCGGCGGAGTTCGCGATGCTCCAGCCTGGCGTGCGGCTGGATGTTCGGAGCGGCAGATGCGGGGGGATCAACGTGGTGCGTTTCGTGGATGATGCGGGAGTTGTGCATGGTGTGTGGGAAAAGAGGACGCGGCAGCGAGGGTGGTACCCGAACGGGACTCCGCCCGCCGGGAAAGAATCAATCCATCCGGAAGGAGGTGAGCGGCAGCGATAGGGCCAGAGCGTTCACATTGGGACGTAAAGCGTGTGAATGCTCGGCGCGGATGCCCGCGACTGCAAGCCCATCTTGCAATGCGTTTTCATTTTGCAGAACGCCCAGTATGCCGCCCACCGAACGCGGTATTTTTTTCACGGTTTTCGTTGGCGGGCTGTGCGCGTTTCCGTAGCGTGCGTGTGCAGCCCGCACCCAGAATTATGAAAGCTCAGAATGTCATGCGATCCGGAAGGTTCATCCTTGCCGCGACCGCGCTTGTGGTTTCCAGCGCCGCTGCGCCGGTGTTGCGGGCACAGGCGCCACCGCCCGGTGCGCAGCCCGCGAATTCGCCCGACGCACTGGAATACGATGCGGCGGAAAGACTTTTCCGGGCGAACAAGTTCAAGGAGGCAGTGGAGGCATTTGACAAGTTTCTGGTGAAATACAAGATGCTTTCGCCACGATCGCTCGACGCGAAATTCCGCCTTGCCGTGGCGCTGGTACAGGAGGGGCTTTACGACGATTCGATCCGCCATCTGCGGGAGCTGATCGCGAATGTGAAAATCGAGCCCTCTGCGCGGGAGATGGCGCAGCTTCTCGTGGCAAAATCGCTCACGCTCAAGGCATCGAAAATGCCCGCGGAAACGTCCCCGCAGAAGGATCAGCAGAAAAAAATCTTGGCCGAGGGAATCAGGGAATACGACGCGTTCATCACCTCGTTTCCAAAGAGCCACGACATGGACAGCGCGCAATTTTTGCGGGCGACGCTGCTCCTGCAGTCAGACAGCTACGATGAGGCGATGAAGGGCTTCAACATGGTTGGCATGATGAAAGGAAGCCCTTACCTCTGGGAGTCGCGCATGTGGATTGGGAAGACGCTTTTCATCCAGGGCAATGCACTGCTGCAGCCCAAGGGCGGCAAGGAAGCACCGCCCGAGGATGTGAAAAAAGCGATGGGGCTTTTTGACAGCGCCGAACCGTGGCTGACGCAGGCCTACCAGTCGAGCGGCGACGTGGCGCTGATGAATGAGGCCGTTTTCTTCGTCGGTCAGATGCAGCTCACGCGCAGCCAGCACGTGACAAATCCGGATGAGGAGCAGCAAAGGCAGAAGCAGGGCAAACTCCTCGAGGCTTCGCTGGCGGCGTTTCGTGCGGTGCGCAGCGTCGAGGAGGTCGTTGAGGCGCAAAGTCTGAAGATCACCGCGCTCGAACAGCAGCTCAGTCTGTTGCCAAAGGGGACGCCGGAGTATCTGCCAATGAAGAACCGCCTCGAAAACCTCATCAACTACGAGGACGACAAGCGGGAGAAATTCAAGAGTGGGCAGGATCAATATCTAGCGGCGAGGCTGGCCATCGCGCGCATCTTTCTGTTCCTGCACAAGACCGATGAGGCGCGGACGCTGATGCGGCTTCTGCTCTCGCAAAAGGAGATATTTGAAAAGGACAGGGACGCGCAGGCGACCATCGCGGCGCTGCTGTGTCTCACGTATGCCGAGCAAAAGAACACGGCGAAGGCGCTGGAGACGTACCAGGAATTCCGCGCGGGGTTCAAAGGCAACGCGAGCGGCGACAACCTCGCGCTGCTCGTGGCGAACCTACTCGTCGAAAAAGGCGATGCGGATCAGGCCGGGAAGATCATCGGCGAAGGCATGGCCGACTACAAGGACTGGCGTTTCGCGACTGAGGCGATGCAAATTCTCACCGCGATTGCGCTGAAGAATGGCGATTACAAAACAGCGCTCGGCCTTTGCAACAAACTGCTCGCGAGTGGACCGAAGCCGGAGATCGAGGCGCAGACGCTTTTTGTGAAGGGCAGCGTGCAGCAGGCGCAACTGCGGGAATCGGGCGACGTGGCGCTGGCCGATGCCGCGCTCGCAACCTTCAAGACACTGCGCGACAAATACCCGGACCATCCGCAGGCCGAGGACGCGTGGTTTGATTCCTGCCAGATTCTTGGGGGACGGGATCCGGCGAAGGCGGTCACGGAACTGAAGGCGTTCCTTGCCAAATACGACGGCAAAGGCGGCAGCAGCGTGAACACGAAGGAGAACATCCCGGCGGCGCAATACCTCCTCGGCACCGCGCTGGCGTCCCTGAACCAGCGGAACATGGCGGTCGAGGTATGGAAAAAAGTGTACGAGGCATATCCCAAAAGCGACGCTGCGCCCGGCGCGTATTTCAAGGTGTTCGACGTTCTGAACGAGAAAAAGGATTACCCGGCCGCGCTGAAGCTCATGGAGGACTTTGTGGCGAAGTATCCGAAGCACGAGAACGTGTACTTTGCCTACAACAACATCGCGGAATTCCGTTTCTCCGGCGTACTCGACAGCAAGAATGGCGCTGATGTCGAGGCCGGCGCAAAGAAGCTGCTCGAATACGTAGATTACGAAACAGCGAGCAAACTGGAGCGCAGGCGGGGCGACGGTTCGCTGATCAAGATCACCGACCGATGGCTGAAGGAACTCGCCAAGCTGCCGCCTTTCCTAACACTTAACGAATCGCAAAAGCAGACTTGGCAGAAAGCTGTGGACGGCGTCACCGGCGCAGTGGAGCGGATGCTGAAGGATTACCCAGGAAGCGAGCGCATCGCCGAGGCACTCGAACGGCTCGTGACGGTGCAGAATCTCCGGCGCAAGGCGCAGCAGACCGATGCCGCACAGGTGGAGGCTTACTTCAAAAAACTCATGGAGCAGTATGGCAAGACACCGCTGGTGAAAGCAAAGCTTGACGTTGCCCTCGCTTCATTCCTCGCGGAGAACGATGTGAAGCGCGCGTTCAGCGTCATGGACGAGGCGTTCCGCACCGTGCCGCAGCCGGCGAAAGTGAAGGACGCGGACGGCACTGAGCGCCTCGCAGCGACGTTCACGCCGTCGGATTTCGACCGGTACCTTGGCGGACTTTTCGATGCGAAGCGGAGCGATGACCTTACGAAAACCATCGCGCGCATCCGTCTCGAATATCCTCTCGGCGAAAAGGACGATCTCGTGAAAGCCCCGCATAATGTCCTCGACGCGCAGGCCGTCGCGCTTTTCTGGGAGGCGAAGCAATTGCAGGAGGAGGGAAAGACCGCGCCGGCTGGCGCGAAATTCGCGGCGCTGAAAACGAAATTCCCGAAATCCACAAAGGCACTTGAGGCGGACTACGGCGTGATTCTCGGCGAGTTCGAGCAGACGGGGCAGGTGAAGGACGACTATGTCCAGCGGCTCTCGAAAGTCGTGAACACGCAAACCGGGAAGAGCTTTGAACTGCAGGCCAAGGCGCTCTTCCTGATCGGCAGGATTCAGGAGGCGAAGAAAGACTTCGATGGTGCAATCGAAACCTACGAAAAAATCCAAGTCCGCTACGCCAGCGCACCGAAGATCGCCGCAGCCGGGCTATGGAAGGCTGCGGAACTTGCCGAAAAACAGGCAAAGGGCGAACCGGGTTATCCGGTGAAAACCAAGGCCGAAAAGCGCGCTGCAGCCGAAAGGCGTGCCGCTGAGCAGAAGGTCGCAAAGACGACTGAGAAACTCGATGTTGCAAAGCCCGCAGAGACGAAGCCCGCCGCCGAAAAGCCTGCCGGGCCAAAACCGGCACCGGTGAAGCCCGCACCAAAGACCGCCGCGGCAAACCCGCCGCCGAAATAGCTTGGCAGCCGGGTGCGGATGATGAAAACACCCGCCGCGTCGTCACCCCCCGACAGCCATGCCCATCCAACGTTTCATGTCCCGTAATTTTATCCTCGTCTCTGCCGTCGCCGCCGCGCTGCTGCTTCCCTCGTGCGGTGAAAAGAGCGAGGCGGAAAAAGCCGAGGAAGAACGCGGTGGACTCCGTGAGGAAAAGCGCAAGAAGGCCGCCGAACTTTACCGCACGCTCGCAAAGGAATATCCCGACGACCCGAAGGCCGCCGAGGCAAAGCAAAAGGCCGCTGCGCTCGAAGCCCAGGCCCCGAAAAAGTAGATGGCACGCGAAAGTGTCGCCGCACGCGCCGCGCGGGCGCAGGAGATTCTCGCCATTCTCTCGCGCACGTATCCACATGCGCACTGCGAGCTCGATTACAAGACGCCGCTCGAACTTCTCATCGCCACGATCCTCAGCGCGCAATGCACGGATAGGCGCGTGAATATCGTGACGAAGGAGCTTTTCCGCGTCTGCGAGACCGCTGCCGACTACGTCGCGCTGCCGCAGGAGCAGATCGAGGAAATCATCCGCACCACGGGTTTCTTCCGCGCAAAGGCGAAGAACGTGAAAGCCTGCTGCGCCGCGATCGTCGAGCGGCATGGAGGTGAAGTCCCGCGCACGATGGACGAACTTACGAAGCTCGCGGGCGTCGGGCGCAAGACCGCGAACGTGGTGCTCGGAAATGCATTTGGGATCAATGTGGGTGTCGTCGTGGACACGCACGTGCAACGTCTCAGCCGCCGTCTCGGCCTCATTCGTACAGCCACGCCGGAAAAAATCGAATTTGAACTGATGCAACTAATCCCGCGCGGGCAGTGGGCGCTGTTCAGCCACTGGCTCATTTGGCACGGTCGCCGCCGTTGCGCCGCGCGCAAGCCCGACTGCGAGAACTGCGAACTGGCGAACCTCTGCCCGCGAGTAGACGTGAATGCAACGCCTTCGCCGCGCTTGTCAAAGCGAGGCTGAACTTTTTCTGCGGCATCAGTGTGCCCGCACTTTGACGGGCGCGGGTACGATCAGGCGAAGCTCTACACCTTCCAGCTCCCGCGGTAGTCGCGCGTGAGCCAGTCAGCCTTACCAGTGCCGTCCGCGAAGTCGAGCTTTGCGGGATCCCACTGGATTTTCTGGCCGTAACGGTAGGCGAGGTTCACAAGGTGGCAGGTCGTCACGCTGCGCGCGCCGATTGCCACGTCGGCGATGGGCCGCTTCCTTGATCGCACGCACTCCATGAAGTTGTCCTTGTGGCCGGTCGTGGCTTCGAGTTTCACCTTCGCGTTTGCGAGGTATTCCTTCTCGACCAGATCAAGCTGATCCTTGAGCGGGGGCTTGCTATCGTTCTTGCTGAAGTTCGCGACTTCCTTGTCACCAATCTTCAGGATGAAACGGCCGCGATTCACAAAGATGAATCCGTTTTCGCCGTGGAAGGTGACGCCATTTTCCGAGATGTGCTCCACCTCGACGCCGCTCGGGTATTTCAGCTTCACGCCCTTCTGAGCGTTCGGCTCGCCTGCGGGGATGATTTCCACCGGCCCGCGTTCGTCTTCGCCGAGACCCCACTGGCAGATGTCGAAATGATGCGCGCCCCAGTCCGTCACCATGCCGCCGCCGTATTCCCAGTAATTGCGCCATGCTGGAAAATGATTATGCACGCCGCGCGGCGAGAGGATGCTGTTGTAGGGGCGCATCGGCGCGGGCCCGAGCCAGAGATCCCAGTCTAGCCCCGGCTCCATCATTTCCTCCGGCAGATCGCAAGGCTTGCCCGGTCCGCCGACACCGACCGAGGCGTGGTAGATTCTTCCGACGATATTGTTGCGCGCGAGTTCGCACGCGACGCGGAACTCTCGCGAACTGCGCTGCTGTGAGCCGGTCTGGAACACGCGGCTCGTGTCGCGAATCGTTTTTACGAGCGTCCATGCCTCGTGAATGGTCTCTGTCATCGGTTTCTCGGCGTAGATGTCCTTGCCGGCTTTCGCGGCGGCGATGTCAATCAGCGCATGCCAGTGGTCGGGTGTCGCGACGCACACGAGGTCAATGTCCTTGCGCGCAAGCAGATCCTCGAAATTCGTGAATGCCGCGCAGCCTTTGTAGTCCGTGCCCGTCGCCTTCGAGTAGTGCGTCTCCGCGGTTTTCTTCGCGTTCTCGCGGCGCGTCGTGTCCACGTCGCACACGGCGACCACCTGCGTGTCGGCGCGCTTTAGCCAGTCGCCGAGGTGGCCGGAGTTCATTTTGCCGAGGCCGATGAGGCCGATGGAAAGCCGGTCATTCGGCTTCACCTCCGCAGACCAGATGCGGCCGGGCAGAAACATCGGCGCGACGCCGGCTGCGAGTGTGGTGCGGATGAAGGAACGGCGGGAAGTGCGTGGGAGGTTCATGGTCATGGAGTTGGTGAGTGGAGTATCCGCACGCCGCCGCGACCTTGGCAAAAAAGAAAACATCTTCCGCTGCAATTCGTGGTGTGTGAAATTAACGCAGAGACGCGGAGATGCAGAGTTGGTTCGCGAAGTTCATCACGCACTTTACAGGCTGTCCTGCAATTTCGTGCTGCTTTTTCTTCGCGCCTCTGCATTTCTGCATTTCAAAAATAATTCGCATCGCAGCGTGTCGGCTAAGAAACCCCGCCGCCCGCGCTTTGCAAAACTGCCTTCCCACATGAGCACCTCTGTCCCCACACAATACCGATTCTCCTTTGGCCCCTGGAACATCAGCGAAGGCGCGGACCCCTTTGGCGGCGAGACACGCAAGACGTTTCCTCACGAGGAGAAATTCGCGCTTTACCGACCGCTCGGTTTTGAAGGTGTGCAGTTTCACGACGATGACGTGGTGCCGGGCATGGACGCGCTTTCTCCCGCGCAGATCATGAAAAAATCCGCCGAGGTGAAGATGATGCTCGGCAACCATGGCCTCACACCTGAGTTCGTCGCGCCGCGGCTTTGGTTTGCCGAGCAGACCACCGACGGGGCCTACACCTCGAACAGCGCGCGCGACCGCAGCTACGCGTGGGATCGTACGAAGAAGTGCGTGGACATCGCGCGGGCGGTTGATTGCAAGGCCATTGTGCTTTGGCTCGCGCGCGAAGGCAGCTATATCCGCGAGGCAAAGGACGCGAGGCTCGCGTACCAGCGGATTTTGGAAACGGTGAATGCGATTCTCGACTACGATTCAAGCGTCGAGATTTGGATCGAACCGAAGCCGAACGAGCCAACGGACCAAGCCTACGTGCCGACCATCGGACATGCGATTGCGCTCTCATTCGCATCGAAGGATCACAAGCGCGTGAAGGGACTCATCGAGAGCGCGCACGCGCTGCTCGCGGGACTTGACCCGAGCGACGAAATGGCCTTCGCGCTCGTGCACGACAAGCTCGGCAGTGTCCACCTGAATGACCAAAACGGGCTGAAATATGATCAGGACAAGAATTTTGGCGGCGCAAATTTGCGCACCGCGTTCAACCAGGTTCGCGTGATCGAGGAAGCCGGCTACGGGCAGCGCGGCGAATTCATTGGGCTCGACGTGAAAGCCATCCGCACGCAGCGCGGATGCCCTGTGACGGATCATCTCAAGAACAGCCGCGAACTTTTCCTGCACCTCGTGGAAAAGGTGCGGACGCTCGACGCGAAGCTCATGCAGCAGTTCCGCGACGCGCGCGACTACGAGGCGCTGGAGCTGCATGTGCTCAAGCATCTCATGGGCTTGAAGTGATCGCGCGGCGGTGCTCCGCTTACTCACGCGACGATGAAGATTTCCCTCATCATCCTCTTGCTCGGCGGCGTCTGCGCAGTCGCGGCTGAGCCTGACGCATTCCGCTCGAAGGTTGCACCTGCGCTGGAGGCGAAATGTGTGGCGTGCCACCGGCCCGACAATTTGAAAGGCGGCTTCAATCTCACTACGCGTGAGGCACTGCTCGCGGGTGGCGACGACGGTGGCGACCTCGCGCCGGGCAGGCCGGACGGAAGCTCGGTCCTTACGCGCGCGATTTCACATGACGGCAAAAAGCCGGAGATGCCGAAGAAGGGCGAGCCGCTGACATCCGATGAGGCTGCCGCGCTGCGTGCGTGGATCGCCGCGGGCGCACCGTGGCCGGAGAAGCTCGTGCTCAAGGAAAAGGTGAAGGCGGACAAATCGTTCTGGTCCTTCCAGTCGCTCTCGCACGACGAGCCGCCAGTCGTGGATGATGCGCCCGCAGCGTGGCGGAAAAATCCGATCGACCGTTTTGTCTTCGCGAAGCTGGAAGAAAAAAAGCTGAAGCCCAGCCTGCCCGCCGAACCGCGCGCATTCATCCGCCGCGCGACCTACGATCTCATCGGCATGCCGCCCACGCCGGAGGAAGTGGTGGCATTTGTCGCTGAATCGCATCGCGATCCCGATGCCGCAGTGTGCGCGCTGATCGAGCGGTTGCTCGCCAGCCCGCATTACGGTGAGCACTGGGGTCGGCATTGGCTGGACGTCGTGCGTTTCGGTGAGAGTCGCGGTTACGAGCGCAACCAGATTATCGAGAACCTCTGGCCGTTCCGCGACTACGTCATCCGTTCGTTCAATGACGACAAGCGGTTCGATCAATTCATCCGGGAACATCTCGCTGGCGATGTGATCGGGAAGAACCAGCCCGACATCGAAGTCGGCTCGGCGTTCCTCGTGGCTGGGCCTTACGATGATGTTGGCAATCAGGATCCTGTCGCAGCCGCGCAGATTCGCGCCGACACGCTTGATGAAATGATCCGCACGACGAGCGAGGCATTTCTCGGCGTCACGCTTGGTTGCGCACGCTGCCACGATCACAAATTCGATCCGATCGCGTCGAGGGACTACTACGCGATGTATGCGACATTTGCCGGCACCGCGCATGGCGAACGGCCCGTCGGCACGGCGGAGCAGGTGCAGGAGCACAACGCGGTGATGCACCCGCTGGAGGTCGCGAAGAAAAAGCTGGTCGCGCAACGCGCCGATGCGGAGAAGCGCATCGCCGAAGCTGCGAAGGCGCGCGAGGCCGAGATGGAAAAATCATGGGTGCGTTCGCGCGCAAGCCGTTACGGGACGGAGGAAAAATTCACGCCGGTCGAGGCGAAGTATGTGCGGCTGATTGGCGAGGGCGTGGATGCCGGGATCGCGAAGCGGACCAACTTCAAGCTGGATGAATTCGAGGTGTGGAGTGCTGATGAGGCCGCACCGCGGAATGTCGCGCTTGCATCGAGCGGGGCGCGGGCTGAGGGCGACGCGAAGGAGGCGAAGGACTTCGCTGGCGCATATGGCGCGATGCTCACGATTGATGGCAAATTTGGCGAACGCTGGCAGGCGGCGGGAGATCGGCTCACGATCATCCTCGCGAAGCCGGAGCGCATTGCGCGCGTTTATTTTTCAAGCGATCGCAAGCACGAGCTGCCGGAGGATCATTTTCTTACGATGTTCCCTGGCGAATACCGCATCGAGGTCTCGCTCGACGGACAGTCGTGGCGCGAGGTCGCGAGTTCCCGCGACCGGAAACCAATCAGTGCTGTGTGCCTGCAGGCGCGCCTCCTCGCGCTTGTGCCGGCCGATGAAAGGAAACGGCTCGTGGAAATTGACGCAGAGATTTCGCGCGTGAATGCACAGATCGCAAAGGTGCCACCGCTGCAGACGTGGTGGGTCGGCACGCACAAGGATGTTCCGGGGCCGTTCCATGTTTTCCTCGGCGGCAGCCCGCAGCGCAAAGGTGACATCGTCGTGCCTGCGAGCCTGAGTGTGTTCGACGGGGTTAAGTCGAGCTATCATCTCAATACAGCCGCGCCGGAGGGCGAACGCCGTGTCGCTTTGGCAAAATGGATCACCGCGCCGGAAAACCCGCTGCCCCTCCGCGTGCTTGTGAATCGCGTGTGGCATTACCATTTCGGCACGGGCATCGTGGATACGCCGAGCGATTTTGGTTACATGGGTGGACGGCCGACGCATCCCGAATTGCTCGACTGGCTCGCTCGCCAACTTGTGTCGAACGGTTGGAAACTCAAGCCGCTGCACCGGCTCATCATGACTTCGCAGGCCTACCGGCAGAGCGGAGCGTGGAATGAATCTGCTGCGCACGCGGACGGTGACTCGCGGTTACTGTGGCGCTTTCCTCCTCGGCGACTTTCTGCGGAAGAAGTGCGTGACACCGTGCTGAGTGTCGCTGGCAAGCTCGACACCGCGATGGGCGGTCCTGGCTTCCGGCTCTACGGGTATCAGCAGGACAACGTCGCCACCTATGTGCCGCTCGATGGGCATGGGCCGGAGACTTACCGGCGCGCAGTGTATCACCACAATGCCCGCGCCGCTCGCGTGGATGTAATGACGGATTTTGACTTTCCCGATCCGTCGTATTCCGAACCGCGCCGCGCCAGCACCACCACCCCGTTGCAGGCGCTTACGCTGATGAACCACCGTTTCTCACTCGACATGGCCGCCGCTTTCGCCGCACGGCTCGAACGTGACGCAAGCGATTCGGACGCGCGGGTGCGTCGCGCTTTTGCGCTCTGCTATGCGCGCGATGCGGATTCGGATGAAATCGCCAACGGTGTGAAACTGATCGGGAGCTTCGGCCTGCGCGCATTTTGTCGCGCGATGCTGAACACGAACGAACTTATCACCGTGAACTGAACCGGCATGCACACGCATCCATTCCAGCACATGCTCGGTCGCCGTGGATTCCTTGGAAATGTCTTCAGCGGACTTGCGGGTGTCGGGTTGGCGTCGCTGTTTGGGCGCGATGCGGACGGCGCGCCCGGTGCAGCCGGATCCATTCATGGCTGGCGACCCGAGGCAGGCATCACGCATTTCCCGCCGAAGGCGAAGCGGGTGCTGCAGATTTTCTGTCCCGGTGCGGCTTCGCACATTGATTTGTGGGACTACAAGCCGGAGCTGTTCAAGCGCAGCGGGCAGCCTTTGCCGGGTGAGGAAAATGTTTCATCGTTCCAGGGCAAGAATGGAAACCTCATGCGTCCGCCGTGGGATTTTGCACCTGCGGGTCGAAGCGGAAAAATGATCTCCGTACTTCTGCCGCACATGGCGAAGCATGCGGACGACATTGCGTTCATCCACTCGATGCAGTCAAAGACGAACACGCACGGCCCCGGCTGCGTGTTCATGAACACGGGCCACGTGCAGGAGGGCTTTCCGAGCGCAGGCGCGTGGCTGAGCTACGCGCTTGGCAGTGCGAACGACAACCTGCCCACCTACGTTGCACTGCCCGATCTCCGCGGTGAGCCGCCGAACGGAAAGGCGAACTGGAGCAACGGATTTCTCCCCGCGCGGCACCAGGCAATCGTGATGGCCGCGCATCAGGATATCCGCAACATCGCGCTTCCCGCGGACATTTCCGCCGCCGAGGACCGGGCGTCGCGCGAATACATGCGGCTGCTCAACGAACGCCACGCAGCAGCGAATCCGGGTGACAGTTCGCTGCAGGCGCGCATCGCCGCCTACGAACTTGCGGCGAAGATGCAGGTGTCCGCGCCCGAGGTGTCCGACCTTCGCGCCGAGCCGGAGCACGTTCACCGGCTCTACGGCACCGACAGCAGCAACAAGCTCGTCGTCGGATACGCGCGCAACTGCATCCTCGCGCGCCGGCTGCTCGAACGAGGCGTGCGCTATGTGAACATCTACTGCGCCTCACGCGCCAGTGGCGTGGACGGCCTGCTGAACTGGGATGCGCACCGCACGCTGAAGTCCGACTACGAGCGCCACTGCCCGATTTTCGATCAGCCCACTGCGGCACTGCTCACGGACGTGAAGCAGCGCGGCATGCTCGAAGACACGCTCGTGCTGTGGACGACGGAGTTTGGCCGCATGCCCACGCATCAGGCCACGACGACAGGGCGTGACCACAATCCTGATGCGTTCACGACATGGATGATGGGAGCCGGTGTGAAGCCCGGCAGCTTCGGTGCAACGGATGACTTTGGCCGCCGCGCCGTTGAGGACGTCACGAATGTGTGGGAGTTTTACAGCACCGTGCTGCACATTCTTGGCTTCGACTTCGACAGGCTCAGCTTTTACTACAACGGCCTCGACCGGAAACTCAGCGATGTGCATGGGCGCGTAATCAGACAAATCCTTGCCTGAGCGCGGCCGGCGGTTCGCATTCGTCCTTGGTTGTCTCGCTCGAATTTTCAAAACTCCGCGCATGAACGCCCAAAAACACAAAGTCCTCGTCATCGTCGGCGATGCCACGGAAACCGTGGACACGCTCTATCCATTTTACCGGCTCATCGAGGGCGGCTATCAGCCCGTGGTCGCCGCGCCGGAGAAACGCAAATACCAGATGGTGCTGCACGAGGTGAAGCCCGGCTGGACGATCACGAAGGAGTGGGAGGGCTACACGATTGATGCGGAAATTGCGTTCAAGGACATCAAGCCCGAGGAATATGCGGGCATCTTTTTCAGTGGCGGACGCGCGCCGGAATACATCCGCGAGGACGGTGACTTGCTGCGCATCACGCGTTGGTTTTGGGAGCACGAGAAGCCGATGGCAAGCGTGTGCCACGGCGTCGAGATTCCGGCGCGTGCGGGTATCGTGAAAGGCCTGCGCATGGCGACAGTGGCGAAGTGCAGATTTGATCTCGAAGTGTGCGGTGGCATTTATGTGAACGAGCCCTGCGTGATTGATCGGCATATGGTCAGCGGGCGCACCTTCCACGACAACGGGCATTTCGTCGGCCCGTGGATCAGGATGCTCGACGCTGCGTGCGGGAAGTGACTGTGCGAACCTCCCGCAGCGGAAAAAGCCAGTTCGATCCATGAAGTTCGAGAAAGCCATGATCCCCATTAAGCGTCCACGCACGCTCATTGCGGTTCTCGTCGCCGGATTCATTCTGGCCGCAGGTCTAGGATTTGGCCTCGGCACGCTCGTGCAAACGCGCCGACTCGCCAGACCGGTCACCGCCGCACCACTCTCAAAAATCGCAAGCCTAGAACAGCAGGCGTTTGCTGGCAGCGATGTGGCGCAGACCTGCCTCGCCAGTGCCTACCAGTTCGGCGAAGGCGTCCCGCAAAACAACTCCCTCGCTTATGCTTGGCAATCCATCGCCATCGCTACCCGCGACGGAGGAAAGGAAGACTTCAAGCTGGCACTCGACCTCACCCAAC
>Ga0075030_100001920_pt1 | contig 18768 bp, 22 predicted proteins | sample LitLauG_LLR_2012_FD_71393 | JGI IMG/M metagenome (GOLD analysis project Ga0075030, IMG submission 71393) | Freshwater sediment microbial communities from Pennsylvania, USA - Little Laurel Run_MetaG_LLR_2012 | ecosystem: Environmental > Aquatic > Freshwater > Creek > Sediment | place: USA...
CGCGCCGCCAACGGCGGCAAGCTGACTCCGCAGGAGCGCAAGCAGGTGAACCGTCAGCAGAACCGCATGTCACGCCAGATCTACCGCGACAAGCACAACGGCCGCCATCAGTAAGTCTTTTCGCACAACGCCTGCCGCATTCCGGTGGTGAGCCCCTGGTCCGCAGCCGGGGGCATTTTTTTTGGTCCCGAGCCCCGAGTCTCGAGCTACGAGCGGAACCGGTTTACCTCGAAGCTCGCGGCTCACGGGCTCGAACCCTTTCTTGCTCCACCCGCAATCCTTTTAAAATTCGCCATTTACACTTCTTGACAAGCATCGCAAATTGCAATATAAATATCACGATTTGGAAAGTAGCTCGGGGCGCCACCATGAAGCTGGGCGAAAAAATCCGTTACCTCCGCGAGGTCGAAGGATCGCTTCGCGGTTTCGGCCGCACCATGACGCAGCTCGAGCTGGTCCGCGCCATTGAAGGCGAAATGGGTAAAGGGAAGGGCATCAGCCAGTCGTACCTGTCGCAGATCGAGAACGGCGCCCGTCCTCACATGACGCAGTCGTCGCGCGCGCTGTTGGCGAAGTTCTTCAAAGTGCATCCGGGATTTTTGGTTGACGACCCGGAGGGCTATCACACCGAGCTGACCTCGGATTTGCGCACGACGGAAGGCAAACTCGACGTCTGGCTACTGCAAGGCTCCGAGCGTTTCGTCGGCGACGCCGAAATCAGTCATGTACTGATCAAGGCGGCGCGCGAAAAAGATACGCGACGATGTTTCTTGCTCTTGGGGGCAATTCTTGACACTCCGGGTTTGGCCGACCGCCTGCTCGAAGCGTTGCGCCCCGAACTGGCGACGCGAAACCATAATCATGCCTTGGAAGGGAGGCGAATCCGATGACCTGGTCTGATTTCTATCTGATCTGTTTCGCAGTCGGCTTCTGCTTCAGCTTCTTTTCGTTTGTCTTTGGAAGCTCGCGTTTTGGAAAGCTGCACCTGCCGCACTTCCATAGTCACGGCATCGGCCATGTGCCCACAGCACATGCTCCCGCTGCCGGGGGACAGGCGGCGCACGGCCCGGCTCACGGATCCGCCGCGGGACACAATGGCGTGACCATTTCGCCGTTTAACCCGCCGTCGATTGCCGCTTTTCTCGCCTGGTTCGGAGGCGCCGGCTATTTGCTGATCCGCTTCTCGGCGATTTGGGTAGGAGCGGCACTTTTCCTCGCTATCGTTGCCGGTATCGTTGGCGGGGCAATCATCTTCTTTTTCTTGGCAAAGGTTCTTATGTCCGACCAGGAATTTCTCGATCCAGCCGATTTCGAAATGGTCGGCGTGCTCGGCAAGTTATCGGTACCGATTCGCGCAGGCGGAACGGGCGAGTTGATCTATTCGCAGATGGGCACGCGGCGGGTCTGCGGCGCGCGCAGTGAGCGCGGCGATGCCATCGCCAAGGGCACCGAAGTCGTCGTTACCCACTACGAAAAAGGAATTGCTTACGTGCGCCTATGGGAAGAGCTGGCAAACGAGTAACGGGGCCGATCTATGCAAGCAAAAGCACAAAACGATGTGCTGGCGGTCGAAACGCACGCGGGACGCATTTGGAGTCTGCTGATTCTGCCCGCGCTCGTCGGCCCCGCGATCTCCGTATCGTTCTATCCGACGAGACCGGCCCGGATTGCGCTCGTGCTCGTGGCAGTATTCGGAATTCCTTCTCTGGCGCTCGTTCTCGGCGGATTCCAATACCGGTTTCTGCGCCATGGAGTCGAAGTCCGCACGCTCGGCTATTGCCTGCGGAAGATTCCCAGGATGGCGATCGTCAGCTATTCGATCGAACCCTGGGCTCTGACTCGCGGTGGATACGGAATTCGCGCCCGCTCCGGCATGCGTGCATACGTGTGGGGGAACAAGGTCGTTCACATTCGAACTACGAATGGCGATGTCTTTTTGGGGCACAGTGAGCCTGAGAAAATCGTTCATCATCTCGACCAGATAACCGGGGTTGTATCGCGCGGATGAAAGAGTAAGTCCAGGCACTGGGGTACATCGAGAGGAAGAGACCATGCGAGCTGCGTACAAACCGATGTTGGTGCTGATGTGGCTGGCGCTCGTGAGCAGCGCGCTGGATTACTGGCGCGTTTGGGATCGGCTGCCCGCTCGCATGGCTGTCCACTTCGACGCGAACTGGCAGCCCAATGGCTATACGTCGAAAGAAGGTGCGGTCGAATTGGGCCTCGGGATCCTGACCGTCATGCTTATGCTGTTTACGATCGCGGGCTTGATCGCGCATGCGATGAAGCCGCCAGCGGCGTGGCCAATGCTCTTCGTCTTTTACGTGGTGGTTGGCTTCTGCTGGTATGGAAACCATTCGATCGTGAACTTTAATTTGCGGTCGCAGCCCTTTCATTCGGGAGCGGCGGGAACAACTAAAAGCAACTCCCAGTTCTTAGTCGCGAGCTGAGAACTGACAACTGTGAACTGGGAACTGCTTTTGTGGAGGGAGGCGTTATGTTCGAGGGTCTTTCGAATGGCGTAGTGATTTGGATTGTTGCAGGCCTGGCCGTGCTCGTGATTTTGTTCCTCATCCGGGGCATTGCCGGCATCTACCGCAAAGCTGGACCGCATGAAGCGTTGATCGTCTACGGCGTGGGCGGCACACGGATCGTGAAGGGACACGGCACGATCGTGATGCCCATGTTCCAGGTTTGCCGCGGCCTGTCGCTCGAACTGATGTCGTTCGACGTCGCACCGCAGCAGGATCTGTACACGAAACAAGGCGTTGCCGTCACCGTCGAAGCTGTGGCCCAGATCAAGGTGAAATCGGACGACGAGTCGATTCGCACCGCCGCCGAGCAATTCCTTACCAAGACCGATCAGGAACGCGAAGGGCTGATCCGCCTCGTGATGGAAGGTCACCTGCGCGGCATCATCGGCCAGCTCACGGTGGAGGAAATCGTCAAGCAGCCCGAGATGGTGTCAGACCGCATGCGCTCGACCTGTGCGGACGACATGAACAAGATGGGACTCGAGGTCATCTCGTTCACGATCAAGGAAGTCCGCGACAAAAACGAGTACATCACCAACATGGGACGTCCCGACGTAGCCCGCATCAAGCGTGATGCCGACGTGGCTGCGGCCGAAGCTGACCGCGACACTGCCATCCGGCGGGCCTTGGCGCAGCGGGAATCGGCGGTAGCTAGGGCGCAGGCCGATCAGGAACGGGTCGCCGCCGAGACGGCTTCGCTCGCAAAACAGGCTGAAGCACAACGCGACCTCGAAGTGAAGAAGGCGCAATACCTGGAAGTCACCAAACGCCAGCAGGCGCAGGCCGACAAAGCCTACGACATCCAGACCAACATCATGCAGCAGCAGGTTGTTGCGGAGCAGGTGAAGGTCCAGCAGGTTGAAAAAGAGCAGCAGGTCAAGGTGCAGGAAGCGGAAATCAACCGCCGCGAGAAAGAGCTGATCGCAACCGTGCTGAAGCAGGCTGAGATCGAGCGTCAGCGGATTGAGACCTTGGCAAACGCAGAAAAGGCGCGCCTGATGGCCGAAGCCGAAGGGCATGCTTCTTCCATTCGCCAGCAGGGCGAAGCCGAAGCCGAAATCATCTTCAAGAAGGGTGAGGCGGAAGCCAAAGCGATGAACGTGAAAGCGGAAGCCTACCAGGAGTACAACCAGGCGGCCGTGATCGACAGGTTGTTTGCCATCATGCCGGAAGTGGTCAAAGCGCTGGCGAGCCCGCTGGCAAACGTCGACAAGATCACGATCGTGTCGACCGGAGACGCTGATGCTTCGGGGATGAACAAGATCACCGGCGACATCACCAAGATGGCGGCGCAGGTGCCGGCATTGTTCGAAACACTATCGGGTATGCCGCTCTCTGAGTTGCTCGGCAAAGTGAAACAGCTCGGCGATAAGTCTCCCAAACCGCCGGCTCCGAAAGCGTAAATGAGGGGTCTCGCCCAACTCGTGTAGGGGCGGACGCCTCGTCCGCCCCGCCGAGAGAAGCGAGGCGTGAAAAAGTTGGAGTGCTATATGAACCACAAGTCGAACTTCAGAGGATTGGGCATCGCCCTCGGAGCCGCCCTCGGTGCAGTCGCCGGTGCGATCGCCGGCAACATGGGCGTCTGGTTAGCAGTTGGCGTTGCCATCGGATTGGCAATTGGGATGTCTTCCCGTCGCAAGACCCCAGATTGCCCGGAGTGCGCCGCGCTACATCCGGCGCATCAGGAGGCACCCCGCGAGGAAAGGAGTCCGCAATGACCGCGCGCACAAGGATTCTGACTGCGATCGCAGCAGTGACAGCAATCGGTGCCGTGATTGGCCGGGTGGCCGGTTATCTTCACCTTTCCCAAACTTTCGCGGCCGCTGCGATCGGAGTCGTGATCGGCATGGCTGTGGCGCTGGGAGCGCTCTCAGTCACGCCGAAGGAACAAAGTGCACTTGGAGTCAGGCAGAGGAAGCTTGGCTAGAAGCCAGGAACTAGCAGCTAGAAGCTGCAAGAAGGGAGTTCACCATGGCACTACTGGAACGAGTCGCAACGTTGGTTCGGGCTAATCTCAACGACCTGATCGATAAGGCCGAAGACCCGGAAAAGATGATCAAGCAGGTGATCCTCGACATGCAGAACCAGCTTCTGCAAGTGAAGACGCAGGTCGCGATTGCCATCGCCGACCACCACCTGCTCGAAAAAAAGCAGAAGGAGAACTCGGACAAGGTCGCGGAATGGATGCGCAAGGCGGAACTCGCCGTCGATAAGAAAGAAGACGATCTGGCCCGCGCCTCGCTGCTCCGCGTGGAAAGCTATCGTGAACTGAGCGAGAGCTTCGCCCAGCAGGTGACGGATCAGAAAGCGCAGGTCGAAAACTTGAAGACCGCTCTGCGCCAGCTCGAGCAGAAACTGACCGAGGCGCAAGCCAAGGCCGACGTCCTGGTTGCACAACAGCGCCGCGCCCGCGCCGTAAGCAAAGCCAGTGACGCGCGGTTGGCTTCCAGCGATGGTTCAAAGGCAGCCGCTTTCGACCGGATGAAGAAAAAGGTAGCTCACTCGGAAGCTATGAGCCAGGCTAAGTCCGAGATCGCTGCGGACAATATCGAAGACCGGCTGGCAGCCCTCGAGAAGCAGGATCGCATCGAGCAACTGCTGGCGGAATTGAAGACCAAGCGGGGCGCCTAGCGCGGACGCTAGGCCGGTTTGGTCCAATCCGCGATCTTCAGATGTTTAACGCGGTGGAATGCCTTATCGTGCGTAATCAGCACTACGCTGGAAGAGAGTGCCTGTGCGGCGATCATCAGGTCCAGGTTGCCCATCGGCAAACCTGAATCTTCCAGCGTGCTGCGAAGACTCGCGTAATGCCGTGCCGAATCTGAGTCCCAAGGCAGTATCTCGACGCGGAGCAGGAATTCCTCTACTGCACGATGCAAACGGGCCGCCTGAGGCTTACGAGCGGCACCGAATCGCAACTCAGCCTCCGTTATGGCCGAGACTCCAACCTCCGTCATGAGGACCGCCCGCAAATGATCCCGCACATGCGGAACAGTTCCCTTGATTACGTAGCTCGCGATATTGGTATCCAGCAGGTAGCGGACGGCCATTAGAAGAGTTTTCGTTTTTGTGGTGGAGTATCCCCACGCTGGGACAGAAAGTCTTCGGGAATTTCCGGCGTGTCGACGAGTTCGAAGAAATCCTGCCACGAATCCGGCCGGCGCGAAAGGATCACATCACCCGTCGCGGGATCCCGGCGCACATAAACCTCCGATCCGGTAAACCGGAAGTTGGCTGGCAGACGAACTGCCTGGCTACGGCCGTTACGGAACAGTTTGGCGGTCTGTGGCATGAAGAACCTCTTGATATATACCAAAGTATATCACAGGCGTCAATCATGATATATGCCGCGAATTGTCTGTCGATATCTTGAACCAGAGCAGCGGTTGCACCGGTTCCGGCACCTTCACCATGACGAAGATGTAAAGTCCCATCCCGATCTCGGCTGCCGCCACAATCCGGAAGCCGAGCCCCGGAACGAGAGCTGATAGCTGATAGCTGAGAGCTACGAATCCCCGTACATCCATTGACGACTCAGCCCGCATCTCTCTATTCTCGTAGAGAATCCCATTTCAAGGATGGTGCATGAAAAAGCTTGCCCTGATGGTCCTGCTGGTGCTCGATATGGTAGTGTGCGGCTGCGGCAATCCAACGCCCTCCACTACCACGAATACCGAGGCCTCAGGAAATTGGGAAGCCCAGCTGACCGGCGGTAGCGACCAGACCGCGCTGATGAACTTTGTCACCACATTCTCGGTGACCAATAGCGGCCCACTCGATATCACCGGATTCGCCTTCTTTAATTCGGGAGCGTGCTTCACCACCGGGGCGAACGCTGAGACCTTCACGGGGAATGCCAGCTTCACTACCAGTTCGACCAACACGGTAAACGGCACACTCAACCTCACCATCACCTCGTCGACGACCGGCAGCGTGCTGACATTGAACCCCGGAACTCTGACCGGCACGTCCAACGGCACCACCACCACCACCGGCACTCTCAGCAACGGCGTGGTCGTTGGAACCTGGAGCCTGTCTCCCGGGAACTCTTCGACGTGTACTGGCAGTATCCAGGGAAGCTACATTTTGTGCCAGGCCCTGGCCACTTGTACACCCGCCGCGTCCGCCGCGGCCGAAGCCTCACCCAAAAAGCCGAAGTCCTGATCGAGCTGCGCTTCCTTCCGCCTGCCTGCCTGCTATAAAGTGGGAACGATGATGCGTTCGCTTCAGCAGATCGCCGACACGCTTGAAGCCCGTGTGATTGGCGACGGCCAGGTCGAACTAACCGGTGTGGCGAGCATCGGATCTGCTTCTCCACAGGACCTGGTTTTCGTGGACGAGGCAAAGCACTTCTCGGCCGCCGTGCAATCTCCCGCTGGTGCGATCATCGCCGGGCCATTTGCAACGCGCCTTTCATGCGACCGGCCACTGCTGATCAGCGATCATCCCAAGCTGGCGTTCGCGCGCGCAGCGCTACTCCTGCAAGACCGATGGCCGATCGACGCCGCAGCGCAGGACGGCATCCACCCGACGGCAGTCATTTCTGCATCCGCCGTGCTCGGTAAAGGTGTCCGCGTCCACGCCCGATCAGTCCTGAGTGAAGACGTACAGATCGGCGACTCTACCTCCATTGGCGCAGGGTGTGCGATCGGCAAAGGTGTGAAGATCGGCTCTGCGTCACGAATCTATCCCAATGTCACGATTTATCCCGGCACGACCCTCGGCGACCGTGTAATCGTCCACGCCGGAGCGGTACTCGGCAGCGATGGATTCGGGTATGTCCGGGATCGCAAGACCGGCCATTACGAAAAATTTCCCCAAGTCGGCCGCCTCGTAATCGAAGACGACGTCGAAATCGGAGCGAACGCTACAGTCGACCGGGGCGCATTGGACGAAACCCGCATCCGCCGGGGCGCAAAGATCGACAACCTCGTCCACATCGGCCACAACTGCCAGATCGGAGAAGACGTCGTAATCGCCGCGCAGACCGGCTTGTCTGGCAGCATCGTAATCGAAAAGGGCGTGGTGTTAGGCGGGCAAGTGGGCATCGGCGAGCACGCAACCATCGGCGAAGGCGTAATGCTGGGAGGCCAGGGCGGAGTTCTTCCCAATAAAATCCTGCGCGGCAAAGGCGTTGCGTTTTGGGGCACGCCAGCCCAACCGCTGCGCCAGTACCTAAAGCAATTAGCGACGCTGGCCCGGTTAGCGAAAAAAGATGGAGCGTAGCGCCGGCATCCTGCCGGCTGTCGCGAGGGCTACCAGCCCTCGCACCCGAAGAGGATCAAATGTCGTTGGTAGTAATCGGCGGCCATTCTCGCAGCGTCGGCAAGACCAGCGTAGTCGCGGGTCTGATCTCCGCGCTGTCCGAATTCGAATGGACCGCCGTAAAGATCACGCAATACGGCCACGGCGTATGCTCAGCCAATGGTGAGCCTTGCGATTGTGCAACCGGCGATCACTCGTGGGCAATCACAGAAGAAGACAACCACTCCGGCGATTCCGACACATCGCGCTTCCTTGCTGCGGGCGCGGTGCAGGTCTTCTGGACACGCACCGAGCAGGGACGACTCGCCGAGGCCATGCCCACGCTGCGCCAACGCCTCGAAAGTGCGCGCAACGTGATCATCGAATCAAATAGCATCCTGAAATTCCTCCGCCCCGATCTCTACCTGACTGTCCTCGATCCGTCCACACCCGATTTCAAAAACTCTGCCCGCGAATTCCTGGACCGAGCCGACGCCGTGATACTCCATCAGACGCAAGCACCTCCTGCATGGGATGCTGTCTCGCTGAAGCCGGTAGCCGACCGACCCTTGTTCCGCATCAACCCGCCACCATACGTGACTCCTGCAATCGCAAAATTCGTTCGAGAACGCCTCACGCACTCACCAATTGTCCAAGAAAACTAGCGCTCTCCCGCCATTGTCATCCTTAGGCCCGCGCAGTTTGCGGGCCGGCGGACCTATGCAATTTGCCTGAGGCCAACGAACTGCCCGAAGCACTGAGAACTGAGAACCCCCGTGCTCTTTGCTATTCTTCTTCCGGTGCGTCAAATCCATCCCACAGCCTGGCTGCTAGTGATCATCTCAGCGATCCTGCAGATCCTGATCTTCCCACTCCCGGGCGTCTATATTCTCAGCTGGTTTGCACTAGCCCCTTTACTCGTTGCGATTCTCCGCGCGCGTCCACGAGGAGATCTGGAAGTCCCTGGCTCTCCCCGCTTGCAGCCAGCGACACCGTGGCAAGGATTTCTCCTAGGCTATGTTTGCGGTATCGTCTGGTACGCTGGCACCTGCTACTGGATCTTCGACACCATGCGCCAGTACGGCGGACTCAACACGCCACTGGCGCTCCTCGTGCTTTTTCTTTTCTGCTGCTACCTGGGCTTGTATCACGGCGTATTTGGCCTGCTCGTGAGTCTTCTGGCCTCCGGCCGTGACTACCGCCGTGCGCTGGTTCTTTCACCATTCCTCTGGGTCGCCGTAGAGTTAGCCCGCACTCGTATCACTGGGTTCCCATGGAACCTGCTAGGTGTCGCGCAAGTAGATAACGTTGCCCTCTGCCACATTGCCGGATGGACCGGTGTCTATGGAATTTCTTTTGAAATTGCGCTCGTCAATGTCGCTCTTGCGGCGGCGTGTCTGATTCCAAAACAAAAGCGGAGCGCGATGCTGGTGGCAGCGCTGACCGCCGCCGCAGTTCTGCAAGCAGGACGCCTGGTAGACGCTTCTCCTGCTCACACCGACCGCAGCGCCGTCCTGGTGCAGCAGAATATTCCCGTCACCGCCGACTGGACCCCAGCTTACTTCGAGCAAACCGTTTCCGACCTGACGCAGCTCACCACAAAATCAGTTCAGAGCAACGCGACCCCAACAGATCTGGTAGTCTGGCCCGAATCCCCGGCACCGTTCTTTACCAACGATCCCCGCTTCCGCGCCAATCTCAGCGAACTCGCGCAGAAAACAAACTCCTGGATTATCGCCGGTTCAATCGGCAGCAATGCTGCAAGCCCAAACGTCGAAGGTCCGGTCTTCAATTCGGCAGCGGTAATCAGTCCCACAGGGCAGTGGACCGCCCGCTACGACAAAGTTCACCTGGTTCCCTTCGGCGAGTACCTCCCGTTCCCCAGCCTCTTCTCGTTTGCCGGAGGCTTGACCAAAGAAGTCGGCCAATTCGAGCACGGCACCTCGCGCCGCCCACTGGACGCCGGTGGCGATCGCGTAGGAATCTTCATTTGCTACGAGTCGATCTTTCCCGATGAGGTCCGCCAGTCTGCCGCGCAAGGAGCTGCGCTGTTCGTCAACATCTCCAACGATGGCTGGTACGGCGACAGCGGCGCCTACGCACAACATCTAAACCAGACCCGCATGCGCGCCATCGAAAACGACCGCTGGCTGCTGAGCGCAACCGACACCGGCGTTACCGCCGCCATCGATCCCTGGGGCCGCATCGTTTTCAGGATCCCACGGAAAACGCGGGCCGCCCTCCCCGCGCGCTACGCGCTCTCTTCGGTCACCACGTTCTACACGCGCCACGGAGACTGGTTCGCTTATGCCTGTGCGATAATTTCCATAGGGGCGCTCCTCGAGCGTTTCACGCTGGGAAACCGCAAGAAGGCTGATACCTCCGCATGAATACAGAGTTCGAACAGGAATACGAGAAGTTGAGCAAGAAAGCCCACGATCTCCGGGAGTATCTTTGACGCGGAAAAACTCCGTCCACAGCTAGCTGAAGTCGACAAAGAGGCTTCCGACCCGAACCTGTGGTCGAACCCGCAGCGCTCCCAGCAGGTGATGCGCGAGAAAAAGCGCCTCGAGCACATCATCGCCACTGACGCCGACCTCGCCCGCCGCGCCGACGACATCAACGCCTACTTCGATCTGGCCAAAGAAGGCGAAAACGTCGACGCCGACCTCGACCGCGAAATCTCCTCGTTGCGCGACCTGATCGACAAGCTTGAAACCGAGACTCTGCTCTCCGGCGAGAACGACGCCCGCAACGCGATTGTCACCATTCATCCCGGCGCTGGTGGCACCGAGTCGCAAGACTGGGCCGACATGCTCCTCCGCATGTATCTCAGATGGGCCGAACGCCAGCGCTTCGAGACCGTACTCTACGACTACCAGCCGGGAGAAGAAGCCGGTCTGAAATCAGCCACGTTTGCCGTGAATGGCGAATATGCCTTTGGATTACTGCAAAGCGAGATTGGAGTACATCGCCTCGTGCGAATTTCGCCTTTCGATCAGGCGAAACGTCGCCACACGTCATTCGCCAGCGTTTTCGTCTCGCCGGAAATCGACGACAGCATCGAAATCGTAATCAAGCCCGAAGACATCCGTATCGATACTTACCGCTCGAGCGGCAAGGGTGGACAGCACGTGAACACCACTGATTCTGCCGTGCGCATCACGCACATTGCCACCGGTTTGGTGGCCAATTGCCAGAACGAGCGCTCGCAGCACAAGAACAAAGAGCGCGCCATGAGCATGCTGCGCTCCAAGCTCTACGAATTCGAAATGGAGAAGAAGCGCGCTGCCACCAAGAAGATTGAAGACTCCAAGCTCGACATCGAATTCGGATCGCAGATCCGCTCCTACGTGCTGCAGCCGTACCGCATGATCAAAGACCACCGAACGAAGACTGAAATAGGCGACGTGGACCGCGTTTTGGACGGAGATCTTCAGCCTTTTATCCGCGCCTACCTTTTAGCCCGCCGTGGACAGAAACAATGACCGTCGCGTGCCAATACGACTGGAGATCAAAAATGGGGTGCCCCATTTCGCGCCGTTTTTGCGAGAAGTGGGATTCCCCGCAGGCGGTGCCCTGAGATGCCAACTCGAAAAACGACTCGCACCCCGCGCCAATGGTCAGGGCCTCTTCCTCCCATAAAGCTAGGCATAAGGTTCACGCAGGCCTTCCGGTTCGCTTACGAGAAACACAAAGGCCAGTCGCGCAAGGGCTCGAGAATTCCTTACATCACTCATCTGATGGGCGTCGCATCACTTGTACTCGAAGCCGGAGGCGACGAAGAACTCGCCGCGGCTGCTCTTCTCCATGACGTGGTCGAGGACTGCGGCGGCCGTCCCATGCTGAAACAAGTCCGGCGCCTGTTTGGAAAGCGCGTGGCCGAAATCGTTGATGGCTGCACCGATGCTTACGTCATTCCCAGGCCCCCGTGGCGCAAGCGCAAGGAAAACTACATCCGCCGCCTGAAGAAGAAAGACGCCGGCACCCGCCTCGTTTCTGCGGCCGACAAATTGAACAACATCCGCTCCATCCTCAGCGACTATCGCGCAATCGGAGAATCGGTCTGGTCACGCTTCCATGGCGGCCGTGACGGCACCATTTGGTACTATCGAACGTTGCGAGACGAATTCCTGCGCAAGGACAAGAACCGCATCACCGTCGACTTCGATCTCGCGGTAAAGGAGTTGGAGTCGCTGACTGGGTGCAATGCAGCGCACCCGCGACCTGAGGAATGAATCATGGCGCGCATGATTGATCAGATCCGCGCTTCCAAGCTGCCTTCGAACATGATGCAGTTCGCTGCCCGCGGCGCCCTGCAAGTTCCGGCCGCAGAAAACATCGAAATCCTGGTTTATCTCGCTCTTCATAACAAAGTCTTCGGCGAACTTGCTCGCATGACTCTGGCAGGATGGGACGAAAAAGCCTGTCTGGCTGCCGCTTCCAATCCTGATACTCCTCGCGAAGTCCTCGACTACTTCGTCAACCCTGACAACCTGCGCCCTAAACTTCTTCCCGCCTTACTCGAGAACCCTTCGGTTCCGGAATCGCAATTGGCAAAGCTCGCGACTGCTGCCATGCGCGATACGATCGAGATGATTCTGAAAAGCACGCGCGCAATCTCTGTTCCCGCTGTGGTCGAAGCCTTGAAAGCAAACCCCTATCTCAAGAAAGAAGAGGTGGAGCAGTTCCGCAAGCCGCCGGCCAACAGCGCACCCCCACTACCTGCTCTCGCGTCGCCACAGGCGACAGTCTCCGAAGTCCCGTCGCAACCGGAAGCGGAAGCTCCTGCAGTGCGATCCGTGGCCGCGACCGCAGTTTCAGAACGCAAGAATGATCCCAGCGCCCCTTCCGCCGCCGAAGGCGATGAGGCCGTCGCCGTCTACATGAACGAACACGCCGCCGACATCGTGGCAGAAGGCGAGAAGCCGTTCCAATCCATCGGCGGAGTCGTCGAATTGCTCGGTCAGGATTATTTCCCGGTGTTGGATGCTGCCGAGATCCCGCAACCGGAGCCTGCTCCTTCCGCCAGCGCCCCTACCGACAAATCCGCGGCCATCAAGCCTGCCGCAGGAAAGAAGTCGCCTCCAGGTAAACCCGGTGAAGTCAAGCGCGAGAACACGCTGCAAAAGATCAGTGGTCTGGATGTGAAAGGCCGGATACAACTGGCCCTCAAAGGCAATAAAGAAGAGCGCTCTCTCCTTATTCGCGATGGAACCAAGGTGGTCGCGCTCGCGGTACTCGAAGCCCCCAAGCTTTCCGACGGCGAAGTCGAAAAATTCGCCAGCCAGAAAAACGTCCTCGAATCGGTGTTGCGCCAGATCCCGCTCAAACGCCGCTTCATGAAGAACTACATCGTCGTGCGTAACCTGGTCGCCAATCCACGTACGCCGCTCGACCTCGGTCTCGGGTTGATGAAGAATCTCTTGATCCAGGACTTGAAGAATATCTCCAACAACAAAGAAGTTTCGGAGACAATCCGCAAACTTGCACTGAAGATGTTCAAGCAAAAGATCGAGGAAGCCAACAAGAAGTAGATGCGGAGGAACCCCTTGGCCTCGCAGCCGCCATCCGATCCCATCGTCGATCTGCTCCGCCGATCCAAGACCATCGCCGTCGTCGGACTCTCCTCGAATCCCCTTCGTCCCAGCCACGGGGTGTCTGCTTACATGCAGACGCACGGATACCGTGTTATCCCGGTGAATCCGAACATCGAAGAATGCTTGGGTGAGAAGGCGTACCGATCGTTGCTGGAAATCCCCGAGCCGATCGACATCGTCAACATCTTTCGCCGCTCTGCATTCGTCGAGGAACTAGTCGATCAGGCGATCCAGGTGAAAGCTTCCGCAGTCTGGATGCAGGAAGAGGTCATCAATGAAAAAGCAGCGGAGAAAGCCCGCAAAGCAGGAATTTTCGTGGTGATGGACCGCTGCATCCTGAAAGAACATCGCGCGAGATTCCGCTAATTTGAAAGGCCTCGGCTTCAGCCGAGCCGCAGAAATACGACAGGTTTGCTCTCCAGCCGCTGAGGTGACTTTGCCAAAGAAACGTCCCACTAAACAACAGTGCTGACAAACACCGCGCTGGCATCATCCCGCACGCCGGACCCGTTAGCAAACGACCTCACCTCATCCACCAGACTTACGGCAGACGCCCCCGTCCTGACCGCATGTTCGGCCAGCCGGCAGGCTCCATATTCTTCCTCGTTCCCATTCACTGCCTCGGTGATACCGTCGCTGTAAAAGATCAGCTTCGATCCTTCTGACAAAGAAATCATCGTCTCGGAATAGTCCCCACAGCCGAGTCCGAGCGGCAACCCGCGCTCCACTTCCAGGAAGTGTTCCCCTTCGTTGTCGATGAACAAAGGCTGCAAGTGCCCCGCATTCGCGAACACGGCGCTGCGCGTGCTCGGATCCAACACCGCATACACCATGGTCACGAATTTTCCAGCAGGGAAGTCATCGACAAGCAATCGGTTCAGCCGGGTCAGCACTTCTCCCGGAGAGCAACAAGCCTCGGCTAAAGACCGCAACATTCCACGCGTCGCCGACATCAGCAACGCCGCTGCCGTACCTTTTCCCGACACATCCGCGAGCACAATTCCCCAGCGTCCGTCTGGAAACGGAATAAAGTCGTACCAGTCGCCGCCCACCGCCCGCGCCGGAACGCTCAGCCCCGAAATCGCAAATCCCGGTATGTACGGCGAACTTTTGGGCAACAATGCCTGCTGGATCGCTCGTGCTTCCTGTGCGTCGCGATCCATCGCCACGCGCTCGGCCCGTTCCTCTCCGAACCGCAACGCATTGTGAATCGCAATGGCCACATGATCGCATAGCGCCTGCAGGATCCTCAGCATGGGCCGGGTAAAGGCATCCAGGTCCATGTGCGAAGCCGTGAACACGCCCACCAGTCGGTCGCCCACGCACAACGGAATCGCAACCTCCGACAGGGTGGCGTTCTCGCAGCCAATGTAATACTTGTCCTTGCGGACGTCGGGCGCGTAGTGCATGCGGACGGTCGCGGCCACATGCCCGACCATTCCTTCCTGCCCGATTTTCAGACGATGTCCCTTTTCGTGTATGCGGCAACCGCGTACCGATGCCAGCACCATTTCTTGCCGCTCCTGATCGTGCAGAAAAATGCTGGCTTCAACGCAGCCGAACCACTGCGCTACTTCGTTCACAATGCGTTCAATCAGCTGATCAAGATCGAGGATGGAGGTGATCGTCTGCGCCGTTTTCTGGACGCGTTGCAGTTCTTTCGCCAGATCGCCCGGGACCGATGGAACGGGCTGAAGAGTGAATTCGCTGCCAGCGAGACTGGGTAACGCAGCCATAACGACCTGTCCTTCGGGGAAGGTTGATCACAAGGATGATGTCTGTAAAGATGCACCAGGAGGGCTTACGATTCTTTCTTTTGCTGAGAGGATGAGCGTTGCTGGGCTTGCGATCGCTGACGTTTGATCTCCTCCAGCCTTTCCCGAATCCGCTTTTCGATCCCCTCATTCGTCGGCTGATAATATACGCGTCCGCGCAGATTCTCCGGCAAGCATTCCATACCCGCGACTTTGCCTTCGACGTCGTGCGCGTACTGATACCCCCGTCCGTACCCAAGGCCCTTCATGAAACCGGTCGGAGCATTCCGCAAATGCAAGGGCACCGCCTCCGCCGCCGTTCTCTCCACATCTTCGGTCACCGAACCATACGCCGTGTACAACGCATTCGACTTCGGTGCGACAGACAGATAAACGACGGCCTGCGCCAGTGCCAGATTCCCCTCGGGCATTCCGATAAAGTCCACCGCATCCCGCGCCGCCATGCAAAGCGATAACGCATTCGGATCCGCCAGCCCGACATCCTCCACCGCCATCCGCACAACACGGCGCGCTATATAAAGAGGATCCTCGCCCGCCTCCAGCATCCGACCCAGCCAGTACAAAGCCGCGTCCGGATCGCTGTTGCGTACGGATTTGTGCAGCGCGGAAATCAGGTTGTAGTGCTCTTCTCCCGTCTTGTCGTAGAGCAGAATGCGCCGCTGCAACGCATCGTGAACGATCTCATCCGTAATCTCGCACGAGCCTTCCGGCACCGAATCATCCTGGGGTGCCCCGCTGCTCGCCGGCTTTGCCAGAAGCGGGGGCTGTGCTAGCCCCGACGCAACTTCCAACACGTTGTAAGCGCTCCGCGCATCGCCACTCGTATAACTGGCGATTTTCCGAAGCACATCGTCGGAAGCAGTCAGTCCCATTTCACCAAGCCCACGCTGTCGGTCCTCAAGCGCCCGCCGGAGCAACTGCACAATTTGCTCTTCCGTCAAAGGCTGTAACACGTACACCCGGCACCGCGACAGCAACGCCGAATTAATCTCAAACGACGGATTCTCCGTAGTCGCCCCAATCAGCCGGATGTTCCCCTTCTCCACATGCGGCAGAAACGCATCCTGCTGCGCCTTGTTGAAGCGATGAATTTCGTCGATGAAAACGATCGTTCTTGTGCCATACTGCCGCGCCCGCTCTGCGTCCGCCATCACCTGCTTGATTTCTTTAATCCCCACCAGTACTGCCGAGAACTCAATAAACTCCGCCTTCGTCATGTTGGCCATGATCTTGGCGAGCGTCGTCTTACCGGTCCCGGGAGGCCCCCAAAAAATAATGGATCCCGCATCATCCCGCTCGATGGAGACTCGCAGCGGCTTGCCGGGCCCAATCAGATGTTCCTGCCCCGCGTATTCATCCAGCGTGCGCGGGCGCATCCGGTCCGCCAGCGGTCGGGTAGTATCGCCCGCGACACCAGCACTCGGAATGGACTGAAACAAGTTCATGCGGGAACGATCGAAAATTGAATAGCCGCAATGCGCCGAAAGAATGCAGCCCACGACACAAGTCGTGGGTAGCAAGGGAAAAATAACAGAAGCTCCGAAGGAGCGAAACAAACCGTCCTAGCCGTTGTCGGGGCCTGTCAACTCACTACCGTGTTTGCCGCTGGCACGAAGCGCAACTCCGGGGGAGCGGCCATCGCCCCAATCTCGGCTGCATAGCGGTAGAAAAGCTGCAACCCATCGAGACATCCCGCATCCAGCTGATAGTGAATATTCTCGGTGAGATACCGGACCACATCGGTGTGGCTCAGGCCCAAACGCGGCGCCCACCCGCGCGAAATCTGCTCCAGATTCTGCGGCATTAATCCGTGATCCCGCGATTCCCGGAAAATCCCCGCCAGATCGAGTTCCGGATCCGCCTCATGCAGCGCCTCTCCACGCACCGCCCAGAAGGCGAACACAAACGGCTTGCCCGTATAACGGATCCATTCCTCCGCCAGGTCAAGCGTGTGATATTTTGTGCGATCAACCTGCAGCGCCGGATCTCCAATCAGCAGGCCGGCATCGCACGCAGCCAGCATCGTCTCGACATCAGGCTCCATGGATGCGAACGTTCTTCCCCCGCCCAGCCATTTCTCGAACAGAATCCTCGTCAGCGCCACCGAGGTCATCGAAGACGTGTCGAGCGCAACGCTGCGCACTTCATCAATCGGGACCCGGCTAACCAGGAGAATCGATCGCACCGCCCGCCGCGACGCAATCGCCACATCCGGCAGCACCACCAGTCCAGGGGTCTGCGCATACGCAGCCGCCGGGATAATTCCAATGTCCCCGGTTCCCTCCGCCAGTGCCCGCGCGCAAGACGAGGGTACCGTGTACGAGATATCGAAGGATTTCCCCGCTTCTCCGTGCTCAAAATCCCACATCAACGGCGCAGTATTCAGGTAGGAAATCGCGGAAATTCGCAGATGTCTCATGCGTGAGTTCTAAATCGGGACTCTTTCCACAATATTAACAAAGCATTGTGACGTCTAACCTTGACACCTCTCTCCGCCGCTCTTTACAGTCCCGCTCGGAGCACCTTTTTTGTGCCTGAACCCGTAGTATTACCTGCCACTTCCCACGTCCTGGAGTGGGTGGCTCTTTCGTTGACCCCGGGCCTCGGTCCGACCAAGTCGAAGCATCTCGTCGAGCACTTCGGATCTGCTGCAGCGGTATTTCGCGCCACCCTGACCGAACTCGAGGCCGCCGGAATCCACGCCGTCTCGGCGCAGTCGATCGCCACCGGCAAATCCGGCGAACTCGCGCGCGAGGAGATCGCGCGAGCGTCGGCGCAAGGGGCGACCCTCCTTTCGATGGACGATCCCAATTATCCTTGCCGCCTGAAGGAAATTTACGATCCGCCTCTCCTTCTTTATGTCCGTGGCGATGCCGCACTTCTTAACAAGCCTGGTATCGCGGTCATTGGTACGCGTCATCCGACTCCCTACGGCTCTGGAATGGCGGAACGCTTATCCTGCGATCTTGCTGCGCAGGGACTCGTCATCATCAGCGGCATGGCGCGCGGTGTCGACACTGCCGGCCATCGCGGCGCGATCTCGGCAAAAGGCAAGACAGTCGCGGTATTCGGCACCGGCGTGGACGTCATTTATCCCAAAGAGAACTCTCGCCTCTCCGAACAGATCCTTGCGCTAGGCGGCGCGCTGGTCTCCGAGTTCGCGTTAGGCACGTTCGCCGCCCCACAGAATTTTCCCATCCGAAACCGCATCCTCAGCGGCATGTCGATCGGTGTGCTGGTCGTAGAGGCCGCGGAGTACTCCGGCACGCGCATTACCGCCCGCCTCGCGCTCGAGCAGAATCGCGACGTCTTCGCCGTCCCCGGCAACGTCACCAACAAGAATTCCTGGGGGCCGAACACACTCATCAAACAGGGCGCCAGGCTGGTTGCGACCTGGGAAGATGTGTGGGAGGATCTCCCGACAGAAGTACGACTTGCGCTGACCCCGCCCTCCTCCCCTGAATCCACCGAGGGCTCCTCCGCATCTCTATTCCCGGACCAAGGGCTTCCTCCTCACGAGAAGCGGCTCCTCAGCCTCCTCAAAGCTGACGAAGCTACACACATCGATGAACTCATCGAGAAGCTGGAATCCGAAATGTCTTCCTCTGAAATCTT
>Ga0075030_100001924_pt1 | contig 18758 bp, 16 predicted proteins | sample LitLauG_LLR_2012_FD_71393 | JGI IMG/M metagenome (GOLD analysis project Ga0075030, IMG submission 71393) | Freshwater sediment microbial communities from Pennsylvania, USA - Little Laurel Run_MetaG_LLR_2012 | ecosystem: Environmental > Aquatic > Freshwater > Creek > Sediment | place: USA...
ATTGCGAGGCTGCGAAAGGTTTGAGCATGCCTAAGGTGATTGTTGGACTCGGCGGATTGCTGAGTGATCCCGCTTGTTGTGTGATCAAAGACGGCCAGTTAGCTTCGGCGGTTGAACAGGCGAAGGTGTCGCGGCAAGACAGGCCGGGTTCGTTCCCAGACGAAGCCTTCGCGCTGGCGTTGGAAAGCGCGGGTGTTAAGGCGGAAGACGTGGAGGGTGTGGCGCTGGCGCGGCCTTTTGCGTTAGGTGAAGAAGGGGCAACACAGATAGATCTGCGCACACGTTTTCCGCGAAGTGAAATTCTGGTGGTGGAACATCACCTGGCGCACGCGGCGTCGGCATTCTATGCATCCGGCATGGAGAATGCGGCGGTGCTTAGCATTGATCGGGCCGGCGATTTCCGCTCCGGTGTCTTATTCCAAGGCCAGCAGAGCCGGTTGGTTCCGGTGCGTGAGATGTATTTTCCGGATTCGCTGGGCGACTTATTCAATCGGGTGACGGAGATGCTTGGGTATGAGTCGCGGGCCGACGAGCATAAAGTGCAGTGGCTCTCGGCGTTGGGCGAACCCGCGTATTTGGCAACGTTTCGGACGATTCTGCATAGCGGTTCGGCGCAATGGCCGCGGCTGGATCGCTCGTACTTTGATGCCGATCACTTGACGCTGGGCGGGTTCAGCCGCAAGTTCTACAAAGAGACCGGGATCGACGGCGAGCAGCCGCTCAGTCAAAAAGTGAAGGCTGATCTGGCCAGCAGTTTGCAAACAGCCGCGGAAGAAGCGGTATGCAGCATGCTCGCGCCGGCGCAAAACGTTTGCGTTGCCGGTGGATTGGCGCTGAACGCTTTGCTGATTCGGGCTTTGGAATTGAAGTTTGCGCACGTTTTTGTGCAGCCTGCGGCCGGGAATGCCGGGACGGCGCTGGGCGCTGCGTTGCACGCCTGGCATAACTTCTATGGCCAAACCGAACGAGTTCCGTTTCACACACTCTGCCTTGGCCCGCGTTATGCGCCGGCGCAAATCAAAGGCGTGTTGGAAAATTGCAAACTACGTTTTCAGTATTTGCTGACCGAGGGCGAACTGATTAGCCGCGCCATAGAAACGCTGAAAGATAACAAGATTGTTGCGTGGATGCAGGGCCGCATGGAGTTTGGGCCACGCGCTTTGGGGAATCGCAGCATTCTGGCGTCGCCGTTGAACAAGTATTCGACTGAGAATCTGAACGTTTATATCAAGCACCGCGAGAGTTATCGAAAATTTGCGGCTTCGGTTCCGCGCGAGCACGCGAGCGAATATTTCGAGGTTGGCGACAATGCGCGTTACCTGGCAACCGTGGCGAAAGTAAAGGCGCAGCATCGCGATGTTTTTTCGGCCGCGCTGCTGGGTCGCGATCTGATTCGGGTGCATTTAGTCGATAAGGAAGAGAACCCGCTTTACCATTCGCTGTTAACCGCGGCTGGCGAGGCGAACGGTTTGCCGGTGCTGTACAACACGAGTTTCAATTTATTCGGAGATCCGCTGGTTTGTACGCCGAGAGACGCGGTGAGGAGCTTTTATTCATCGGGAATTGATGCGCTGTTTGTGGGAAGCTTCTTTCTGGAGAAGTAACTCACAAATGTTAAAATCTGGGTGGAAATGCAATGAAATTGCTACAGGTAGTTACGCTGTCGTTGGCGCTGTGCCACATTGCATTCTCGGCTCCAGTTAGGCCTAGGCCAAAAGCGAAGGCCACGGCGGTAGTGGCGCATGGTCCAAGACGTCCGGCGAGCCGCGGCGAAGCTGAGCAGCACAAGAAGGCGGGGCGCGGAGGCAGGACCGCTGTGCGACGCGTGGTTGTCAGACGAATGGTTCATGGCCGAATGGTGACTGTGTCCCGGGTGGTGCGTGTGAAGACGGGCCCTGTCGTGCCACCTCATCCGGACACGGAGCGTTTGCGCGAGATCCAGCAGGCGATGGCCGATAAGGGCTATTTTAAGGGCGAAGTGAACGGCGTTTGGAATGCGGATTCGGTGGAAGCGTTAAAGAAGTTCCAGGGTGATCGGAACCTTACGCCAGATGGAAAAATCAATTCGCTCTCGCTCATCGGATTAGGGTTGGGCCCTAAGCACGATGGCAGCGTGGCTTTAGCTCCGGCGGCGCCAAGCGAAAAGCCTCAACAAAACATTCCACAATAGGAGCGGAGGTCACAGCGGTGATCGTAGGCGTTCCGAAAGAGATCAAAGATCACGAAACTCGGGTTGGCTGCGTGCCAAGCATGGTGACGGCCCTGCACGAACGGGGACATAAGGTGCTGGTGGAATCGCAAGCGGGCGTGGGCAGTTCGATTCCCGATGAGGAATATATGGAGGCGGGCGCAACCGTGTTGGCGAGCGCCGCTGATGTGTGGCGGAGGTCGGATCTGATCGTTAAGGTCAAAGAGCCGCAGCCGTCGGAATATGCGTTTTTCCGGCCGGGTCTCATTCTGTTTACATACTTGCATTTAGCTCCGCTTCCGGAATTGACGGATGCGCTGCTGAAGGCGCGGGTGAGCGCGATAGCGTACGAGACGATTCGCGAGCGGGACGGATCTCTGCCGCTACTGACTCCAATGAGCGAAGTGGCCGGACGGATGGCGGTGCAGGTAGGCGCGCAATATCTGGAAAGACCCAACGGCGGGCGCGGCATTCTCTTGGGCGGGATACCGGGCGTAGCACCGGCGAATGTGCTGGTGATTGGCGGAGGCGTGGTGGGCCATAATGCCGCTAAGATTGCCTGCGGCCTGGGTGCGAATGTGACGGTGATCGATCGGAATCTTGATCGCTTGCGGGAATTAGACGATATCTACTCCAACTCAATCTGCACCCTGGCGTCGAATACGTACACAGTTAGAGAGAACGTGCGCATTGCCGATTTGGTGATTGGCGCGGTGCTCATCCCAGGGGCCGCTGCGCCGCGGGTGGTGCGACGCGACATGGTGAAGATGATGAAGCCGGGCTCGGTGATTGTGGATGTTGCGATCGACCAGGGCGGCTGCGTGGAAACGGCTCATGCGACAACGCATACAGATCCGATCTACTACGTGGACGGTGTGCTGCATTATTGCGTATCGAACATGCCGGCGGCGGTGCCTCACACGTCTACGTTCGGATTGACGAATGCGACGGTGCCGTATTTGTTGACGTTGGCGGACAAAGGTTTAGAGGATGCGTGCAAAGCGAGCCAGGCGATCACAAGTGGACTGAATACGTTCGACGGCGATATCACGTGCATAGCGGTTGCCGAGTCGCAGAACAAGCCTTGGCGCGAGTTTGGATCGACCGCCACCGTTGCGGTTTAGGTGACGCGATTGCTAGCATCGTGTTGGTGGAAGAACACGAAGTATTCGGAGCGATTGGGGAAGACGGATTTACGCGGCTCATCGCGGCGTTTTACCGGCAAATTCCGGGCGACAACATTCTAGGGCCTATGTACCAAGGGCGCGATATGGCCGCAGCGGAAAAACGCTTGCGCGATTTTCTGATTTACCGGTTCGGTGGACCTCAGAACTATATTGAAGAACGCGGACACCCCCGGCTGCGCGTGAGGCACGTGCCGTTTGTGATAGATCAGGCGGCGCGCGATCGCTGGATGACGCTGATGAAGAAGGCGTTTGAAGAAGCGAAACTGCCCGACGCACCCGCAGAGGTCTTGGCCATGTTTCTGGATTCAACGGCGACAGCCATGATTAACAGGCTTTCGTAGGCTAGGCGAGCAACAGAAGATCGAGTTTAGCGAATTTCTTGAAACCTGTGTCCAGGGTGACTAGACGGCGTTTTGCTGCAAGAGAGAAAGCGGCTAGATAGGCATCGTTGACTGCCTTACTTGCGGGTATAGGCTCGGATAAGCATTGCGGGAAGAACAGATCCACGTCTTTGTGATCGTCCACAAACTGTACGCGCTCGTCCAACTCAATGAGTTCGTGAATGATCCGAAACGCCGCTAAGCCGGAGATGGCATGCTGCTGCATCAAAGGAGTGTGCCCTAAGAGCCTGATGACGCCGAGTTGCACATAACGGCAGATGCCGATCTCATCTTTGTCGCAACCATCAAACCATTTCCGCGCAGTGGCGTGATGCGCGTGGTTGCCGGCAAGGAGCGCCAACAGAACATTGATGTCAACCAAACATGGCTTCATCAAGCTCCTTACCGCTCAAGACTGGAATCGGCTGTGGACCGGGTTGGCCGATCACCGGTGGAGACGTGCGGATCTTTGTCCGCCCAGGCGTCAGTTTTTGCTGGACGGCTTCGATAAAAAACTGGCGGAGCGAAACGCCTGCAGCAGCAGCCGTAGCCTTGGCGGCGTCTAACAATTCGTCAGGGAGTTCGACGGTGGTGCGCATATGGCATAATTATGGCATATTTGAGGGTGAGGTGTCAAGATGAGCCTAGGATCGACTCCCGCATCACTGCCCTTGGGGCCGTCTCGCTGGTCCAAATTTCGAACTGGTGGGCGGCTTGCTCCAACAGCATCTCGATCCCTGGAATAACCTTAAGTCCTTGCTGAACAGCATGTTGAAGCAATTTAGTTTGCTGGGGGTTGTAAACCATATCGAGAACAATATCCGCCGGAATAACGTCGGTGAAGATGCATCCCTCCACGTTCGGGAACATGCCTAGGGGCGTGGCGTGGACCAGGGCGTCATAGTGCCTCCCAGACGCTTCGCGGAGCGTGACGGCTTCGCCCTTAACGGCAGCGGCCAAGGCCTGTGCGTCCTTCATATTCCTGCCGGTGATCGTAACCTTGGCGGACGCGTCGCCCAGCGCTATGGCCGCCGCACGCGCCGCGCCACCATAGCCTGCGATCAAGACAGACGACCGTGCGAGGCGGAGATGGCGCGCGAGTGGCTTCACAACGCCTTCGGTATCTGTGTTGGTACCACGCCATTTGCCGGCCTTACGCCACACGGTATTCACCGCGCCGATGCGTTTGGCAAGAGGGTCCACCACATCAAGGTGGCGCAAGATGCTCTGCTTATGCGGAATGGTCACGCTGAAGCCCTGCACCGGCAGCGCGGTCGCAAACTCCATCCAGTCGGACAATTGCAAAGCAGGTACTAGAAACGGTAAATAAACGGCATCCAGACGCCGGGCGTGGAAGGCGCGATTGTGAATGAGCGGCGATTTTGAATGCGCAACTGGGCTTGCGACTACGCCATAGATGCGCGTTTGCTTTGTGAGCTTCTCAACGCGGTAAAGGCTACGCATCAGGTTGGCGGAAATCTGACCGGGAGCCGTGCGTGTCTCAAGCGAAGGCGCGGCGTAAGTAAAGCGGCTGCCCATCGGCGCGACGAGAATGCGTGATGCCGTGCCAATCTCCGACATTGCGAGCGCTATGAGCGGGCAATCATGGTGCGCGCGCACAAATTCGATCAATTTCAAATTGTCCGTTGGTTTACGGGCCGTGACGGCGATTTTGTAGGCATCAGCCTCATGCTTGCGCAAGCGGCGCAAGAGAGGTTCGAGCGCCGGTGTTTTTTCGAAATTGTGGTAGGAAATGCAAACGGGGCCCAGTTGGCGAAGTGGGTTCACTGCGCGTTTAGCCTGGTCGGCAGACTCCACTTCGAGATCCACCAAGGTCGCATCCGCCGCTAATGCGTCTGCCAGGATTTTGATTTGCTGTTCGATTGATCCGTTGAAATGGCCGGACGCGTCGCGGTGGCGGCAGGTGGCCAACACACAGGCATCGGGATAGGTACGGCGAAATTTTCGAAGAACCTCAATGCCCGCGGAAGGATCGGGCAAATAGTCGAGGCGGAACTCCAAGAAGGCGCTGCCGTCTTTGTATTCGCGCTCAGCGGCGCGCTGCAATTGGCTGGGAGAAGGCAGCCCTAGGGCCACGCAGATGCGCGGGAGGGTTCGGGGCAGAGAATGCATGGGAATAGGCGCGAGTTAGGCGCAGGTGGACACTTAGATTAGTATGCTATACCACGTGAACAAATTATCGAGCGTAGGGTTAGCGGTCGCTGTTGTAGCGTGTGCAAGTCTTCTGGGGCAAGCGCCATACGATCAAGCTTTTCGACCGCAGTTTCACTTTTCCCCTCGCCAACATTGGACCAACGATCCTAACGGATTGGTCTACTTTGAAGGCGAGTACCATTTGTTCTATCAATACAATCCATATGGCGACAGGTGGGGCCACATGAGTTGGGGGCATGCGGTGAGTAGCGATCTCTTGCATTGGGAAGAGCTGCCGGTTGCCTTGCCAGAAGAAAACGGCGTGATGATCTTTACGGGGAGTGTAGTGGTTGATGCGGCCAACAGCAGCGGTTTCTGCGCTGGCGGCAAAGCATGCCTTGTCGCAGTGTGGACAGGGTTCACGGCGAAAACGGCCAGCAAGCCCAGCCTACAAACGCAGAACATTGCGTACAGCAACGACCGCGGCAGAAGCTGGACCAAATATCGCGGCAATCCTGTCTTGAACTTAAACTTGGAAGACTTTCGAGACCCGAAAGTTTTTTGGTCCAGACAAGCCAAACGCTGGGTGATGGCGGTTTCGCTGCCAAATGATCATAAAATTCTGATGTACGGCTCCGGCAATCTGAAACAGTGGAAACGGCTGAGCGAATTCGGCCCCGCGGGAGCAACGGGAGGCCAGTGGGAATGTCCGGAATTGTTTGAAGTGCCCTTAGACGGCAAAGTGGAAACGCGCTGGGTGCTGAAAGTGGGCATCAATCCAGGCGCGGCCGGTGGAGGCTCGGGCGAGCAATATTTTGTTGGCCATTTCAATGGAGAGCAGTTTCAGAACGACAATCCAAGCAGCACCACGCTTTGGACGGACTACGGAAAAGACTGCTATTGCGCACTCACGTTCGGCAATCTGCCAGAAGAGGATGCCCCCCTTATGCTGGGCTGGATGAGCAATTGGCAATATGCGCGCGATACGCCGACAACTCCCTTCCGCGGCCAAATGACATTGGCACGAAAGCTTGCCTTGCGTACTACACCTGATGGAATTCGGTTGTTTCAACAACCGGTGGATTCCCTAGCGAAGCTGCGCGAAGCCCGAATGCCGGTGGAAGAAAAGATGGTGGGTACTGGCCACCAATTCGAATTCGTTTCTACTGTGCCAATGGGCACAGCGCAAGAAGCAGGATGGAAACTGCTGGCCAAGGATGGGACATACACTGCCATCGGCTACGACAGGCAGCGGGGAACGTTATTTGTTGATCGAACGCATTCCGGGAATGTTGGGTTCAACAAGGACTTTCCAGCGAAAACCGAAGCGCCGCTCAAGCTAATTGGTAATGCATTTCACTTGCGGGCCATTGTGGATAGGAACTCACTGGAGGTCTTTGCCGACGACGGGCGGGTAACGATTACGAATCTAGTATTCGCTCCCGCGGACGCAGACACCCTCGAGTTTTATGCAAAGGGTGGAAAGGCAGGAGTGGTCTCGGGCAGCCTTTGGAAGCTCAAATCAGCCTGGAAAAGCAAGTGAGGTTTGCTACGGTCGCGCAGCGGTAGGCGTGGCAGGCGCGGGAGCGGCGGCAGCAGACACGCCCAAGGTGCGTAATTGCTGGATGGCTTTTCTCGCGTCGTCGGTGTGCGGATAATTGTTCACGAGAATGCGAAATTCCTGTACCGCCCGATTCCGCTCGTTCGCCTTCAGAAGTGCATAGGCTTTCATTAGGTGGGCGTCGGCAGTCTTCGGATTTTCGGGATAGCGCTCGAGCACTAAGTCAAAATTGTGGATCGCGCTGGGATAGTTGGAGCGATTGTAATCGATTTCGCCCAAATAGTACTGGGCCTTGGCTGCAAATTCGGTGCTTGGGAAATAGGTCAGATATTGTTGGAACTCGTTATACGCGAGGTCGCTTTTTCCGGTTTGCAGATCGCGCATGGCCTCGGCGAAGCTTCGATCGGCGGACATGCCCGCCGGTGGTTTTGGGCCTGCTGTGGGACCGCTCACCGCCGGCGTGGAGTACTGGGGGACGAGTGCCGATTGGGGAGCAGAGGAAGAGGCAGACGGTCCATTAGGAACGATCACAGTAGAGACTCCGTTCGAGGAGGGCATCGGGGGCGGACTCTGCATAATCTGCATCTGATTCTTCAGATCTGTCACTTTGGCGTCCATACGCTCCAGGCGTGCCGTAATGTCGGCCAGCGCATCTTTGAGGGAGCGGACGTCCTCACCTACACCTTCGACGCGATTGTTGAGGCCAGTGACGGGAGTCATTGATCGGGCGACTCCACTGGATACTGAATCCTGCATGCCCGAAATCAACTCGGCGTTACGGCGCGAATCGGCTTGAATGGCCGTCAGCATACCGTTCATGGTGCTGAGTTTGGTGTTCATCTCGTTCTGTAGCGCAGTAATTCTGTCTTCCAACTCACGCTGCAGCGCCAACATATCTTTGTTTACGGCGAAGCAGAAACCAGAACAGGTCAAAAAGAGAGCGGCGAGGCGCACAAATTTCATATAAATTTACTCCTCAGTACTAGGGGACGGTTCAGAACCGTCCCCGTTACGCACTTGTCTTCAGTGTAAGTGAACTTTAATTTTCCGGCGAACAGATCGCCATTATTGCGCCGCAGAAAAATGCGCGCGGCGGTTGCGTGAATAGCAGTCTTCGGTTGGTTCGGTGCAGAGTGGGCGCTCTTTGCCGAAGCTAATGGTTTTGAGCTTATCGCCGGGAACACCCAGCGAAATAAGGGCATCTTTGGTAGCCGCCGCGCGGCGGTCACCCAGCGCCAGATTGTATTCGGCCGAACCACGTTCATCGCAATGGCCTTCAATCGTAACAACGAAATTGGGGTCCATTTGGAAGACAGTTCTAAGGGCGCTCGCGTCACCTTGCAAAATAGCCTGATCTTCGCCACGAATTTCACTCTTGTCGTAATCAAAGTGGATATCTTGGACTTGTTTCGCAAGAATTTCTTGAATAGTTGGTTGCGGGGCTGCCTGGACAGGCGGTGGGGGCGGCGGGCTACTGACAGTAACGGTGGCGTCGGCAGCCGTGGTGCCGCCCGGTCCTGTCGCAACAAGATGATATGTGGTGGTAGCGGTCGGGTAAACACCCCGGCGGCCGTTCGGGCTCACTTCGCCAATGGCGTTATCGATAGAGATGCTCGTCGCGTCGGTAACCGACCAACGAAGGGATGAAGGTTGTCCGACAGTTACCGTAGATGGCTCAGCACTGAAATAGGCAATCGTGGGCCTAACCGCTGGCGCGGTGTTTTCGGGAATCGGAGCCGGTGCGGCGGGCGGTGGCGGCGGAATCTTCTTTTTGCAGCCTGCGGACACTCCCAGAACGAGTAAGGCCGTTAGCGCAAGCGTTGCTTTCTGTTTCGTCATCATAGTTTCGATCAGTCCCTCCAGGGTCTCAAATTCAAGTATCTTAAATCACTTCTCCGCATTCACCCAAACAGGTTTCTCGTTGCTACCCGTTTGCGTGAGCGCGTGCTTGCCGGTTCCATCCGCGTTCATCACCCAAATTTGCGATTGGCGGCCGCGCTTAGAAGCATACACAATGTGCGCGCCGTCAGGAGCCCAACTGGGGTTCTCATTGCGTCCTTCATTGGCGGTCAGTTGAACGGTTTCCTTGCTCACCACGTCCATCAGAAAGATATTGTAGTTGCCAGGCTCGAAGCCTTTTGTCCAGGCAAAGGCGATGTGCGAACCGTCTGGGCTCCAGGCCGGATTTGTGGCTTCGCCAGTACCGGCGGAAAGCCGTTGCACATCAGTGCCTTCTATGTTCATCTTGTACACCTGAGGCAGGCCCGAACGGCCCGACACGTCAACCAAATCGTTACCGGTCTTGGGATTGATCTTCGCTTCTACTTCGATCACGCCGGAATTGGTGAGGCGGCGGAAGTTACTTCCGTCGGCATTCGCTATATACAATTGCGCGGCGCCGCCGGCTGCGGTTGATGAAAAGACAACTTGTTTGGAGTCTGGGGTAAACGAAACAAAAGCGTTCATGGATGCGCGCTGATTATAGAAGGGGAGCTTTCTGCCCGTGTCTAGCGAAAAGAGTTGGATGGCCGGATAGCCGGTGGCATACGTGGTAAACGCCACGGTGTGGCCGTCAGGCGAAACAGATGGGAAGGTTGAAATGGAGTTGTATTTGGTGATTTGGTGTTGATCGGTGCCATCCCAATTCATCAGCCAGATCTCCTTCGAGCCAGTTCGATCAGAGACAAAAACGATTTTCGATCCGATCAGACTTTGCCCGCCAAATTGGGCCAGAATATCCGCTGCGTAGTGATGGGCAGCATCCACCGCGCCGGCTTGATCTAGCGAGCCGGTATAGACCTTTCCAAACGCCTGCGCCTGCTTCAAATCTGTAATCGTCGGCGAGGTCGTGTAGAAGTAGCCGAACACGACAAAGAGCCCACGGTCTTCCGCGCCGTAGCCGATTCCCACCCAATTGGCCTTTGTGGGTGGCGCCGCCCAATCGGCTAACCGAAACCCAGGCGTAGGCGCTGGCTTGGCGTTGGCCCCGGCTTCTCCCGCAGCTAGATCATTGGGCACTTGCGGAACCCGCAAAGGATAGAGCGTCTTGGGAAGGAACTTGATTTGGGGCGAACTTTGCAGATCGCTCTGCACGGTGGAATTGAAGACGGTCATGAGCCCGGGCGCAATAGTGCCCGTCGCTCGAAAATCGGGAACGGCAACAAATGGTTTGTCGCCGCCTTTTTCTACCCGGCCTGAAACGTCTTGGCGCGCGGAAGCCACTCCGAGAGCAAGAAGGAATGAGAGAGAAAAAAGAGGAAGAGTAATGGTTCGCATCAGCGTAGATTAAAAGTGAATTCAGCCACGATTTCGTCTTCTGTCACTTGCGGAGGCAGAGGGCGCAAAGGGTTAGAGGCATAGACGGCCCGCAAGGCCGTGTTATCGATTTCTGGATTGCCGCTCGTTTGAACGACTTTTGGATCTCGGATCGAGCCATCTCGCGCAATGCGAAAACTGACGATCGCCGGGGCGTTTTGCGAACGCGCGTTCAATCCATTGGTTTGCCAGTTTTGTGCCAGACGGTCTCGAATCAGTTGAGCATACCAGCCGAGCCGGGCGCCTAAAACCGAATTGGGCGAAACGCCCACTTGACCAGCTCCACCTTGCGCGGCGTACATCGGATTTGAGACGGCTTGCGGCGTTTGACTATAGACCTGGTTGGGTGGCGCCGGGACAGTGTATTTCTGCTGTTGATGAGGCTGTTCTTTTTGCGGCTTCGCCTTATCGGGAATCTGGAAAGCATCCTTGGGTGGTTCCGGCAAAGGCTTTTTTTCGACTTCTTTTTCGGCCGGTGCGGTGGGAACCAGCGATTCCGAGTCGTGGGCGACGGGATTAGGCGGGGCGTCGTGCTGCGGAATTGGAATGCTTTTGGTAGGAGATACGGCGTAAGCGGGTCCGCCGGCGGGATTGGGGTCGCCAAGCGATTCCGTCTTTCGGTTGAGCCAGAACCAACTCATAAAGAGAGTAGCCACTACACAGCCATGCAGGATCAAGGAACCGATAAACGGCAGCGTGAGCTTGTCACGTTCATCGAGAATGTCCATTGGCTGTTGCATGAGACGTTAGCGAGTTGCGTTCGCCGAATCCATCGGCGCGGTTACCATTTTGACTTCGAACTTTGCGTCGCCCAATTCGGCAACGACTTGAGCAATTGGATCCCAGGGAGTTTGTTTGTCCGCCCGAACGTAGACGGCGGTCGCACGAGGAAAGCGCGCACGAATACCGCGCGCCAGTTCGTTAATGTTGATGGGCTTGCCGTTTAGTGAGGATTCGGCGTTTTTAGTGATGCTCACGACCGGAAGATCTTGCGTGGATTGCGAAACGCGCCTCACCGCGGGGACCTTAATATCGAGCCCGAAATCCATCACGTTGGCAGTGATCATGAAAATAATCAGCAGCACCAGCACGACGTCTACCAGGGGAACGATGTTGATTTCGGACATGGTGGAGGGACCGCCAAATCGCCGTCCGCGATACCCACCACCGCCGCCATTCGCTGTGAAGGCCATATTTATCCGCCGAAATCACGCTCGGCCGCATTTTGGAACTCAATGGCGAAGTCTTCCATTCGAGTACCCAGTTCCTTAATACGACTCGTGAAGATGTTGTAGAAGATGTAAGCGGGAATGGCAGCGGCCAAACCGATCGCGGTTGTATAGAGCGCCTCGGCAATGCCTGGACCCACGGCGCGCAAACTGGCGCTGCCGGCAGTGCTCAAACTCTCGAATGCATCAATGATGCCCCAAACAGTCCCGAACAAGCCGATGAATGGCGAAACCGAAGCCACCGTGGCGAGCCAGGGCATGTTCATTTCAAGTTTGGCCACTTCCTCGCTGATTCCTAACTGCAGGCTGCGCTCCACGGCGGGTTTGTTCACCAAGGCGCCACGCTGCGAAATCTGACGCTCGATTTCGCGATAGCCGAATTCAAAGATCGCCACCAGCGGGGCTGAGTTGAACTGTTCGGTCACGGCGGCGATGGTTTGCAGGTTTTTCGATTTACGAAATGCTTGCAAGAACTTCTTGTTGCGACCGCGCGCACGGCTGAACACACCACTCTTGGACAATACAATCGTCCAGGAAAACAGTGAAAAGAAAATCAAGATTCCAATAATGGCTAGCGGCACTGGCCGCAAATTTTTGATAACGTCCCACAGAGCAATCTCCGCGGGAAATAGAGAAAAGGGCAATATCCGTGTCCTTTCGTTTCCTCGCTTTTTATTATAGGGATCGGGGAAACTTAAACTGTCTGCTTTACAGTTGGATGTACGTTAGGGCGGGCCGTTACATCTGCCATAATCCTTTTAAGGAACCCGCGCAAGACGGTCGCGGTGTCAATCGGCCACCGGAAAGACTGCGGAGTGGTCTTCGCTCATGGTGGCGCGTATCCGCGCCCTTTGCGCTTTCAAACCATGCTGCTGGAACTAATAGTCGAGAACTATGCGGTTGTGGAACAAGCCCGCATGCGTTTCCACGAAGGCCTTAATATTCTGACCGGCGAAACGGGCAGCGGCAAGTCAATCGTTGTCGATTCATTGGGTTTGCTGCTCGGAAGCAGGGCTTCGGCGGAGATGGTGCGAAGCGGACAACAGCGGGCGCGCGTATCGGGAATTTTTTCAATAGCGGGTATTCCGGACGTGGCGGGAACGTTGAGCGGGTGCGGCATCGAACTAGATGGTGAAGAAGATTTAATCGTCGAACGGGAAGTATCGGCCAACGGGAAGTCGCGTGCCTTCGTCGCGAACAAGCCTGTGACCACTGCCTTGCTGAAGCAATTGGCGCCGATCTTAGGCGATATCCATGGGCAGAATGAACAGCAGCTCTTGTTCACACCCGTGGCACAACGGCAGTTGCTTGACGAATATGCCAAGGCTGAAGCGCTGCGCGCAAAAGTGGCGGAGGCGTTCACTCTCTGGCGCGATTTGGGCGCGAAACTTGAGGAACTGAATAAGAACGAGCAGGAGAAACTGCGTTTACTGGATTTGTGGAGCTTTCAACGCAAAGAGATTGACGGCGTGCAGCCGCGCTTAGGTGAGGATACCGAACTCGAAAGCGAACGTAAGATTCTGCAAAATGTTACCAAGCTGCAAGAAAACGCCGTGGGCGCGTTTGCCGCGCTGTACGATTCACCTGAGAGCGCAACGGCGCTTTTGAAAACAGCACTGAAGAGACTCGATGAATTGGTAAAGATCGATAACAGCCTGGCCGAAACAGCCGCCGCTTTGAAACAGGCCGCCGTTCAGGTAGACGAAGCATCATATACTTTGCGGGATTACTTAGGCAAATTGGAAGGCGATCCGGCACGACTGGATCAAGTGGAAAGCCGTCTAGAGGCACTAGACAAGCTGAAGCGCAAATACGGGAAGACCATTGAAGAAGTGTTGGCCTTCCACGCGGATGTTGCTAAGCGCGTGGATGAGGTTGAAAACGCCAGCGCGCATCGAATCGAATTAGAAAAGCAGCGCAATGAAGCCGCTGGACGCTATGAAAAAGTGGCCGGCGAACTGACGGCAAAGCGGACGGCGGCGGCAGCGACGCTCAGCAAACAGGTGGAGGGCGAACTAAAGAGCTTGATGATGGGCGGCACTCAATTTCAAATCACCGTAACGAAAGGCCAGTGGACGGCAAGCGGTGTGGATGAAATTGCCTTCCTGGTTTCTCCCAACAAAGGAGAGGAGTTGAAGCCGCTTGAAAAAATCGCCTCTGGCGGTGAATTGTCGCGCATCGCACTGGCGCTGAAAACGGCCGCTGGCGATTCGGACAAGCGGAGGGGCATTTCAATGCTGGTGTTTGATGAGGTGGATGCGGGTGTCGGCGGCGCAGCAGCGGCTGCTGTTGGTAAGCGATTAAAACTTCTCTCCAAAGCTAATCAAGTGATTTGCGTAACGCACTTGGCGCAGATTGCCGGCTTTGCCGACCATCATTACTCGGTGGCAAAGAAGGAGAAGAAGGGTCGTGTCTCTACAGAAATCGAAGAGCTTGGGCCCGGCGAACGGGCCCGGGAAATCGGCCGCATGCTCTCTGGCGAAAACATTACACCGGAAGCGCTAAAGCAGGCCCAGCAGCTTATGCGCGCCGGCGCTATCGGCTCATAAGACGCATTTTCTTCGCCCTTATTCGTCTGGTGGTGACTCCAGTCACGAACGGGAAACAAAGTTGTCCGCATAATGGATCTAAGACTTATGCCACAACTTACCGTCGAAGAGATCAAGAAGCTGACCGAATATTGGTTTGCGGCGAATTATTTGACGGTGGGTCAAATTTATCTGCTCGATAACCCACTATTGGACCGGCCGCTCACGCCGGACGACATCAAGCCGCGCCTGCTGGGCCATTGGGGGACAACTGCGGGCCTGAATTTCATCTACACGCACTTGAACCGGATGATTAAGCTGCACGATCTGAGCATGATCTACATCATCGGTCCGGGTCATGGCGGCCCTGGCATTGTGGCGCACACATATCTGGAAGGGTCTTACACAGAGATCTTTCCGAACATCGAGTGCAATCGCGACGGGATCAAACGGTTGTTTCGGCAATTTTCCTGGCCTTATGGGATTCCGAGTCACGTGGCGCCGGAAACGCCGGGGTCGATCCACGAAGGCGGCGAGTTGGGCTATTCCCTGCTCCACGCCTTTGGAGCGGCGTTCGACAATCCCGATCTAATTGTCACTTGCATCGTGGGCGATGGCGAAGCTGAAACCGGAGCTTGCGCCACGAGTTGGCATTCCAACAAGTTTCTCAATCCTGCGAAAGACGGCGCGGTGTTGCCGATTCTGCATTTAAATGGCTACAAAATAGCCAATCCGACAATACTGGCTCGCATCGATGAAGACGAACTGATCGACCTTTTCAAGGGCTATGGTTACGAACCGCGAATTCTAGAAGGCGACGATCCGGCAAAGATGCACCAAGCAATGGCGGACGTGCTGGATGAAATGATCAAAGAGATCAAAACCATTCAAGCGAATGCGCGCAAAGAGCAGAGCACAACGCGTCCGCGCTGGCCCATGCTGATTTTGAAAACGCCTAAGGGATGGACGGGTCCAAAATTTGTGGATGGCAAGCCTGTCGAAAACACTTGGCGCGCGCACCAGGTTCCGGTTTCGGATGTACAAAAGAATCCGGAGCATTTAAAGATTCTTGAAGACTGGCTGAAGAGTTACAAGCCGCACGAACTGTTTGACAAGCAAGGACATTTTCGTCCGGACTTGGCGGCCATGGCGCCCACCGGGCAGAAACGCATGGGCATGAACCCGCATGCCAATGGGGGCAAGCTTTTGCATCCGCTGGTAATGCCCGACTTCCGTAATCATGCAGTCAAATTCGGCCAACCGGGTGAGAAAGATTCTGAAGCCACGCGCGTTTTGGGATTTTTTCTGCGCGACGTGATGAAAGCCAATCTCAAATCCAAGAACTTCCGCGTCTTCGGTCCCGACGAAACAGCCTCAAACCGTTTGGACGCGCTGTTTGAAGTGACCGGCAAGGAGTGGATGGCTGAGGTCAAGGCGGTTGACGAGCATCTGACAACCGATGGCCGCGTGCTTGAGGTTTTGAGCGAACATATGTGCCAGGGATGGCTGGAAGGATATTTGCTTACAGGCCGCCACGGTTTCTTTTCGTGCTACGAAGCGTTCATTCACATCATCGATTCGATGTTCAATCAGCACGCCAAATGGTTGAAGGTCACGCGACACTTGCCTTGGCGCGTGCCCATCGCGTCACTGAACTACTTACTGTCTTCGCATGTTTGGCGACAGGACCACAACGGTTTTTCGCATCAAGACCCCGGTTTTATCGACCACGTAGCAAACAAGAAATCGGATGTTGTGCGAATCTATCTGCCGCCCGATGCCAATACGTTGCTGTCGGTAGCCGACCACTGTTTGCGCAGCAAGAATTACGTAAACCTGATCATAGCGGGAAAACAACCTGCACCTGTTTGGCTCGATATGGATGCAGCCGTGCGTCATTGCACAACGGGCCTTGGAATCTGGGAATGGGCGAGCGATGCCGGCGAACCCGACGTAGTGATGGCGTGCGCTGGAGATGTGCCAACGTTAGAGACCTTGGCAGCGGTCACGCTGCTGCATCAGTATGTGCCGGAGATCAAAATACGCGTGGTAAATGTTGTCGATGTACTGGCGCTGCAACCTCCTGGCGAGCATCCTCACGGATTGTCAGACGAAGAGTTTGACGCCATTTTCACGGAAAACAAGCCCATTATCTTCGCGTTTCACGGCTACCCATGGCTGATTCACCGGCTGACGTATCGACGCCATGGTCACGATCATATTCACGTACGCGGTTACAAAGAAGAGGGAACGACGACCACGCCGTTCGATATGACTGTGCTGAATAATATGGATCGTTATCAGCTCGCTTTCGATGCAATCCGCCGCATTGAAAAATTCAGTTCGATTGTCAGCCGCGAGTTCGACCGACTGCAAGATAGCCATCAACGGCACAAGGCGTTTGTGATGCAGAACGGCGAAGACATGCCCGAAGTCGCGCATTGGAAGTGGAAGGGGCGCGGCAGTGCCTAAAGACGAGCGGCTCATCCTCGCCCTCAACTGCGGTTCGTCTTCGCTTAAATACGGGGCCTATCGGGCAAACGACGAGGACGTGCGGCTGGTGTGCGAGGGCGAAGCGGAAGAGATTAAAGATTATGGCGCCGCTTTCGAAGAGGCGTGGGACTTTTTCGCACAAAAAGGGATCAAAGACTTCTGGTGCGTTGGCCACCGCGTGGTGCATGGTGGGCCCGGTTTGCGTGATCATCAGTTGCTGACGGATGGAGTGCTCGATCAGTTGCGGGGCGCCATTCCGTTTGCACCACTGCATCTGCCCGCTTCTCTTGGCGTGATCGACGCGGTGCGCGAGAAGCTGCCCAAATTGACCCAGGTGATCTGTCTTGACACGGCCTTTCATCGTTCCATTCCCGAGATCGCACGCACGTTTGCGTTACCTGAGGAAGTAAGAAAGCTTGGGGTTCAACGCTATGGGTTCCACGGGCTTTCGCTTGAGTCGATTCTGGCTCAACTACACCCAGCGCCACGAAACCTAGTAGTGGCTCATCTTGGGAATGGCTGCAGCATTACGGCGATCAAGAATGGCAAGTCGATCGACACTAGCATGGGGATGACACCGACAGGTGGCGTGATGATGGGCACGCGCTGCGGAGATCTTGACCCCGGCGTCATGATCTTCCTAGCGCGGCACGGCTTCGCAAATCCAGAAGCGCTGGAGGATCTCGTCAATCGCAAATCGGGATTGTTGGGCGTGTCGAACGTTAGCAGCGATGTGAGACACATCCCTCCCGACGACCTCTCACTGCAAATGTTCTGCTATCAAGTGCGGAAGACCATTGCCGGCATGGCTGCCGCGCTGGACGGTCTCGACCTGCTCGTGTTTGCAGGCGGTATTGGCGAACATGCAGATGCGTTGCGGCAGCAGATTTGCGACAAGCTGGGCTGGATCGATCCATTTGAAATACGAGTGGTGCCGGCACAAGAAGATTTGCAGATCGCGCGGATTGCGCTATCCTGCTGCAAATGACTCTGCGCGTTTTGATTCTCTGGCTTGGCGTGGCGGCATGGTCGTTCGGGCAAAAGCCGTTTGTTGTGGGAGAGGCAACGATCTCTGAAATCCACGCCGCCATGAAGGCGGGCACCCTCACTTGTCGGACACTGGTGACCCAATATCTACGGCGCATAGAGGCTTATGACAAAAACGGCCCCGGCATCAATTCGATCGTGGTGCTGAATCCCGCCGCTCTCGAAGAGGCTAGCGCATTAGACCGACGCTTCGCGGCCTCTGGGCTGACAGGTGCGCTGCACTGCATCCCGATGGTGGTGAAAGACAACTTTGAAACCGTGGGATTGCAGAGTGCAGATGGTGCGCTTGCGCTGGCGGGATATACTGCCGCGCAAGATGCGTTTCAGGTCAGGAAGATTCGCGAAGCTGGAGCAATCGTGCTCGCCAAGACAAATATGGCGGAGTGGGCTTTCACACCTTACGAAACAGTGAGTTCCATTTTGCCGGGTTACACACGTAATCCTTACGACACTGCACGTGTGACTGCTGGATCAAGCGGCGGGACTGCGGCAGCCGTCGCGGCGAGTTTTGCAACGGTGGGTCTAGGAACAGATACGGGCAATTCTATTCGGGGGCCGTCTTCTCACCAGGCATTGGTGGGGATCCGGTCAACGATGGGATTGACTAGCCGCGCGGGTGTGTTTCCCCTTTCACTGCTCGCTGATATCGCGGGCCCCATGGCGCGCACGGTAGAAG
>Ga0075030_100001927_pt1 | contig 18751 bp, 17 predicted proteins | sample LitLauG_LLR_2012_FD_71393 | JGI IMG/M metagenome (GOLD analysis project Ga0075030, IMG submission 71393) | Freshwater sediment microbial communities from Pennsylvania, USA - Little Laurel Run_MetaG_LLR_2012 | ecosystem: Environmental > Aquatic > Freshwater > Creek > Sediment | place: USA...
ATCGAATAATGTGCTGGCAAAGGAGCATTCCTCTCATATTGCGCGGACGTTTAGCGGCAGGTTGCCGAATAGAGATCACGGATGATCAGCGATTGGGCGGCCTTTTCGATATCGCTGGGATTCGTGGGGCGGAATTCGACCGCCCGGGGCTGACCGGGCAGGAGATCAAAGGCAGCATGGCTGAAATGTCCTGGAGCGTCGCATTCGAGCGCGACGAAATAGGCCGGTCGTGACGCCTTCAATATAATGGAGAGGCCGTCCGCCGTCGAGGTTTTCGTGACGGAGATCGCCGGATCGGCGAAGTCGTACGTCTTATATGGTCTCGGTGCGAAGTGGCGGACGACTTCATCGCCATCGGCAGCCCGCGTGGCAACATAGAGGAGCGCATCGTCCGGGACGGCGGCGGCATCGAGCCGAGCGACGTCCACGGCGCGATCGGGCGGCATACTGAGTTCGTGCGTTCCAAGCTCGCGCCGTTGGCCATCGACGGAAAGGGCGAACAAGGAGACCTCAACGGTGGTGGTCGCGGCGAGATCGTTGATGCCGCGTATCGTGATGGTCCGGCCATCCTTGTCCGGGATCGCGACGGCGGCGACCGGGGCGAAGAAATCGCGCGCCATGTAGTGCATCAGTTTCCAGGCCCCGCCGTGGTCGAGACCGGACCAGGAGGCGACCGGCCAGGTGTCGTTGAGCTGCCAATAGAGCGTGCCCATGCAGTGCGGCTTCAGGCTGCGCCAATAGTCGACGGCGGTGCGGATGGCGAGGCCCTGCTGCACTTGGCTGAGATAGACGAAGTCGGCGAACGCCATCGGGAAGCGGAAATAGCGGAACATCGTCTCGGCGATGCGCGCATTGCCGCCGGCGTTTTTCTGATGCGACTCCATCACCGGCGTCGAGATGTTCATGTCGCGCGGCTTGGCGAATTTTTGGATCGCGGGCAGCGACGGGAAAGATTGGAAGCCGAATTCCGAGCAAAACCGCGGGGTCACGTCTCGGTAATGCTCGAAGTTGCGGCCCTCGTGCCACACCGACCAGAAGTGCATATCGCCCGAGCGGTCGTCGTGCCAGGCATCGCCGAAGTTCATGAGGCCAGGGGACGGCGAGGACGGCCACCAGATCGCGATGGGGTCGGCGGCGCGCATCGCCTGCTCGATAGTGCGGTTGAGGCGATCGTAGCCGACCAGGTAGCGATCGCGGTTCTTGCGGCTCTCCTCGAACCAGGTGAGCGCGCCGAGCAACTCGTTGTCGCCGCACCAGAGGGCGAGGCAGGCGTGGTGGCCGAGGCGGCGAACCTGGTGATCGACCTCCTTGGAAACCTCGGCGAGGAATTTGTCATCGGACGGATAGAGCGAGCAGGAGAACATGAAGTCCTGCCAGACCAACAGACCGAGCCGGTCGCAGAGGTCGTAGAACCAATCCTGCTCGTAGAACCCGCCGCCCCAAACGCGGATCATGTTCATGTTAGCATCGACGGCGGCGCGCAGCAGGCGCTCGGTGAGTTCCGGCGTGGCGCGCGAGGGCAGCGCGTCGGCGGGAATCCAGTTCGCCCCCTTCATGAAGATTTCGCGGCCGTTGACGCGGAAGGCAAATCGCGCACCAGTGTCGTCCTTGTCCGTCAGCAGCTCGATCTTGCGTAGCCCGATCTTGCGGCGCTCGATCTGGTCCCCGACTTTGACCGTGAGATCATAGAGCGGCTGATCGCCCTGGCCCGCCGGCCACCACCACCTCGGCTTCTCGATATGAAACCGTGCCCAGTGCGTGTGATGGCCCCAATCGTCATCTTCCTCGGACCGATCAAGTTGACCATCAAGACTTACTTCATAGACGATATGACCGCCTGTTCCTCCCGTTGCATCAATCTCGACCTCGATATCGACCGAGCCATCATTGTTATGGGTTTGGCGGACCTGAACCGATTCGATTCGAGAGTTCCGCATTTGACGCAACTCAATCCGTCCATACAGCCCGAACGGCGCGATGGCGATATTCCAGTCCCAGCCGAAATGGCATTGCGGCTTGCGCAGCATGTTGACGTCGGGGATCGGACAGTTCTGGAAACTGTAGGGGATCTTGTAGGGCTGCTGCTTGGCAAGCGCGGTCGCGGCACGGGTGTTCGACTTGAACAGGATTTCTAACCGGTTCTCGCCGGTCGTGAGCGCCTTCGACACATCGGGGCGATAGCGGAGGAAGCAGTTTGCCGCGCTCAGCACCAGTTCGCCGTTAACCCGAATTTCGGCGACCGTATCGAGAAAATCGATATCGAGATACCAGCCCGGTTCGCCCGCCACCCCATCCCAGTGAAACGTACGCGCCGCCGTCCAATCCCGGTCCGCCAGCGGACGGACGATCAGCTCGTTGCGGCCCACGTAGGGGTCGGGAATCAGCCCCGCCGCCAGCAGCACGGAATGGACGTCACCGGGAATGGGATAATCGCAGGTATATTCGCCGTGCTCGTCCGTTAGGGACCAGATGCCGGACAAATCGATCATCAAATACCCCCGTTTAACTAGGTGTCAGGCACTTAGGGCGCATGCGCTGGTCGTAAGCCTGATCGACGCTGCTTGCGCGCCCTAAGTGCCTGACACCTAGTCCCCTACAGCCTCTCGCCCGTCGTCGCATCGAACAACGAGGCCAGGCCGACGCGGAAGCGCACGCTCAACGGCTGGCCGGGCGTGAAATGCTGGCTCGATTCCACCCGTGCCGACAGTGTTTGGCCGTCGACCTTGAGCCAGACGAGACTGTCCGAGCCCATCGGCTCGACCAGATCGACCACGGCATCGACAGCATCCGAGGAGCCCGCTTCCGGCCCGGTGCCGACGCGCAGGTGCTCCGGTCGCACGCCGAACTCGACGTCGGTGCCGGCCACCAGCGGCCGGGCTGGCGCATAATCGTTCAAGGGGATGACGCGGCTGCCAAGTTGTAGCGCCGGCGAGGGCGCACCCGCCGTGATCCTCGCTTTCACGAAATTCATCGAGGGCGAGCCGATGAAGCCGGCGACGTAGCGCGTCCTCGGCCGATTGTAGATGGTCAACGGTGCATCGAGCTGTTGGATGACGCCACTCTTCATCACCGCGATGCGGTCGGCGAGCGTCAGCGCCTCGATCTGATCGTGGGTCACATAGATCATGGTGTTCCCGAGCTGCTGGTGCAGGCGCTTGATCTCCACCCGCAGCTCGGCGCGCAGCTTGGCATCGAGGTTGGAAAGCGGCTCATCGAACAGGAACACATCGACGTCGCGCACCAGCGCCCGACCGATGGCGACACGCTGGCGCTGGCCGCCGGACAGCGCTGTCGGCTTGCGCTTCAAGAGCGGTTCGAGTTGGAGGATGCCTGCGGCGCGCGCCACCCGCTTCTCGATTTCGGCCTTGGGCAGACCGGCGACGCGCAGCCCGAAGGAGAGGTTGCTTTCCACGCTCATCTGCGGATAGAGCGCGTAGGACTGGAACACCATGCCGATGCCGCGGTCCTTTGGCTCGAGCCAAGTCACGTTCTTGCCCTTGATGAAGACCTTGCCTTGGGTGGGTTCGAGCAGCCCGGCGATGCAGTTGAGCAGCGTCGACTTTCCGCAGCCAGATGGTCCGAGCAAAACCAGGAACTCGCCCGGTGCGATATCGAGATCGAGGGCTTCGAGCACCTTGACCGAGCCAAAGCTCAGCGCCAAGTTCTGCACCGATACGCTTGGGGCCTGGCCGCCCGCCATCGCATGGCCGTTCGGGCGGGGAGCTGCATTGATCATGGTGTTGTCGTTCATCGCCTCTAACCCTTCACCGCGCCAGCGGCGATGCCGCGCACGAAATAGCGACCCGAAAAGAAGTAAATCAGCAGTGGTACCATGCCAGTCAGCAGCGTCGCGGCCATATCGACGTTGTATTCCTTCACGCCCTGCAGCGAGTTGACGATGTTGTTGAGCTGAACCGTGATGGGATAATTCGTCGGACCGGCAAAGATCAGGCCGAAGAGGAAATCGTTCCAGATGCCGGTCACCTGCAAGATGACCGCGACGGTGAAGATCGGCACCGACATCGGCGCCATGACCTGAAAGAAGATGCGCCAGAACCCCGCGCCGTCGACCCGCGCGGCCCTGAACAGCTCGGGCGGCAAGGACGAAAAGTAGTTGCGAAAGAGCAGCGTCAGGATCGGCAAGCCAAAGATCGTATGGATCAGGATCACCGCCCACAGCGTGGAAAATATGCCCAGTTCCCGGGTGATGATCACCAGCGGATAGAGCATCACCTGATAGGGGATGAACGAGCCGATCAGCAGCACCGTGAAAAAGGCCTCGGAAAATCGGAACGGCCAGTTGGCGAGCGAATAGCCGGTGATCGAGGCAACGGCGATCGAGACGACCACCGACGGCACAGTGATCTTCACCGAGTTCCAGAAGCCGACCTGGATACCGTTGCAGTAGAGCCCGGTGCAGGCGGTGCTCCAGGCCTTGATCCAGGGGGCGATGGTCGGGTTCGCGCTCGGCACGAAGATATTGCCGTCGCGGATGGCATCGAGATCCTTGAGGCTGGTGATGATCATCACATAGAGCGGCAACAGATAGTAAAGCGAGGTGATGCACAGCACCGAGTAGACGAGCAAGGTCGCCGGCGAGAACAACTGCTTGGGGCGCGGCCCGTCTGGCTCGGGACGCCCGAGCGTTCGCGGCGCTGCGGCGGCAATCGTCATCGCTGTGCCCTCGCCTTGCCGAATTCCACCCAGATCCACGGGATGAGGATGATCGCCGTCGTCAACAGCATCATCGTCGAGGCCGCCAGGCCTTGCGCCAAGTTGCCTACGAACATGAATTCATAGACATATTTGGAGGGCACCTCCGACGACAATCCGGGCCCGCCCTGGGTCAGCGCGACGACCAGATCAAAGATGCGCACGGCGCTGGAGGCAACGATGACGAAGGTGGTGATCAGTACCGGCCGCATCATCGGCAGCACGATTTGGATATAGGTGCGCCATTTCGGGATGCCGTCCACCTTGGCCGCCTTCCAGATTTCATCGTCGATGCCGCGCAATCCCGCCAGCATCAGCGCCATGACCAGGCCCGTGCCCTGCCACAGCCCGGCGATGAGCACCGCATACATCACCATGTGCCGATTGGTCAGCCAATCGAAGTTGAATGTGGTCCAGCCCATCGAGCGCACCGTGGCCTCGAGGCCGAAGGCTGGTGACATGATCCAAGCCCAGACATGCCCCGTCACCACCAGCGACAACGCGAACGGGTAGAGGTAGATCGAGCGAAACACCCCCTCGGCTCGGATCTTCTGGTCCATGAAGACGGCCAGCAGGAAGCCGACGATGAACGCGATGATCACATAAAAGACGCCATATATCGCGAGGTTCTCGATCGAGATCTGCCACCGGTCGGACTTCCAGAGCCGCACATATTGCGCAAAGCCCACGAAGTCGAGAAACGGCAAGGTCGTCGACTTGGTGAACGAATAGACCATCGTCCAGATGGTGCCGCCAACGAACACGCCGAGCACGATGAACATCATCGGCAGCGAGGCGAGCTTGGCGTTGAGGTTGCCACCAAAGACCATGACCGCGGCGACGGGAATGGCCAGCAACGAGGCATAGGCCAGCAGGCTATCGCCAAATGTATAAGCGAGCGGAATGATCAGCAAAATGAGGAGCGCGGCGATCTTGGTGTTGAGATGGCGCCAGCGCGGATCGTTTTCACCCTCGAGCGGGGTAGACGTTGTAACGATGGCCATGAGTTTGCGGTCACCCGGAACGACACGCGACAGACCCAAAGCCCGGACCGGCAGCGACGCCGGACCGGGCAGCACGAACCAACCCGCGCGATCAGATACGCCGGGCCAAGCCTATTGCTTGGGGGCGTTCTTGATCACGTCGACGAACTTGGCTTGCGCCTGTTCGGCCGAAACGTCGGGATTGGCCCAGAAGTCGTTCATGATGTCGCGGATCTGGTTCAGCGAATCGCGATCGAGCATCTGCACGTCGTTCGGGTAGACCTTGGTCGGGTCAGCCAGAATCGCCAGGCCCTTCTTCATGCAATCGTTGGCGGCGTTGATGTCCACGTCAGCCCGGATGGGCAGCGAACCCTTCTTGAGGTTGAAGGCCACCTGGGTCTCGGGCTTGAGCAGTGTCGAGGCCAGCGTCATCTGGGCCTCGGTGATCTTGGGGTCCTTGTTCTTGGGGAAGTAGAATACGTCGCCGCCGGTGTTCAGCACCGGATCGCCGCCGAGGCCCGGAATGCAATCATAATCCTCGCCGGCCTTCATCTTGGCGACCTGGAACTCGCCACCGGCCCAGTCGCCCATGACATTGGCGGCTGCCTTGCCCTTGATCACCAAGCCGACCGCCTCGTTCCACTGCGGAACGACGGTCTTGGGATCGACCAGCTTGCGGGCGGCATCCAGAGCCTTGAACACCTTGGTCATCTCGGGGCCGGCGGCCGCGGCGAGGTCACGGTCCTTGTAGACCTTGACGTAGGTCGGCACTCCGGCGATGGCGACCGTCACGTCCTGGATCATCAAGGCGACCGGCCAGCCAGCAGCGATCGACAGCGGGATGATGCCCTTTTCCTTCAGTTTGGGCGCATCGGCCATGAGATCGTCCCACGACTTGGCCGGCTCGAGCCCAGCGTCCTTGAACACCTTGCGGTTCGTCCACATCCATTGCGCGGAGTGCAGATTGACCGGGACGCAATAAACATGACCGTCATAGGTGCAGCTATCGAGCTGCGACTTGGGGCGAATGATCTTGTCCCAGCCTTCCTTCTTGGCAAGGTCGGTCAGGTCGAGCAGGAGGCCGGCCTTGACGAGATCATCGGCGTCCTTGCCCGGATTGAGCTGGGTGGCGCCCATCGGATTGCCGCCGAGGATGCGCGAGACGATGATTGGCCGGGCAACGTCGCCCGAACCGGCGATGGCGCCATCGACCCACTTGTTGCCGGTGGCATCGAACGCCTTGGCGAACTCGGCTACCGCCGCCGCCTCGCCGCCCGAGGTCCACCAATGTGTCACTTCGAGATCGGTGGCAAAAGCTGGACTGGCGATCGCGGCCAGCAAGGTTGCACCGACCAAACCAATAGTCTTCATTTTCATCGTTTCCTCCCTTTAAGACACAAGTATTGCTTCGTTGGCGGCCAAATCCGCTCGAAGTCTTGACATTTCATGTAGCGACAAAGCTTAGGGCCTGTCACGGAATATTGCAATTGATGGCGGATCGCGGCCGATCAGCCGCGGGCGTCGCGCCGAGCGCTGCTCACCACAAGGTGTATCCACCATCGATGACGAAGGCGGCGCCCGTGACATAGCTCGAGGCGGGCGAAGCCAAATAGACGGCCAGCGGCCCGATTTCGTCCGGCTCTCCTGCCCGACCCATCGGCACGGCGCGCACGAAGGTTTCGATGACTTGCGGGTTTTTCTTGGCCCAGGCTTGGTTGGGCTCGGTCATGAACAGCCCGGGGCAAATGGCGTTGACGGTCACGCCGCGCGGCGCCCAGTCGGCGGCGGTGGCCCGGGTGAAGTGGATGACCGCCGCCTTGGCGGTCTCGTAGTGGCGCCCGCCGATGCCCCGATTGGCGATGAGGCCGCTGATCGAGGCGATGTTGATGACCCGTCCTGCGCCGCGCTTCAGCATCGCGCCGCCAATCATTTTGGTACAGATGAAGCACGACGTGAGGTTGAGATCGACGAAGCGTTGCCACGTCGCAAGATCGGTCTCCTCGATCGGCACATCGAGATTGCGCCCGCCGACATTGTTGACGAGCACATCGATCGGACCGGCCTCGGCAAGTAGCCGCGCGCAAAGTGCCTCGCAGGCCGCCGGCTCTCCAATGTCGGCCGAGAAGGTTAACGCCTGCCGGCCGCGCTCGCGGACCTCGGCCGCCGTTCTGGCAAGTGCCTCGGGGTCGCGTGCCGCGAGCACGACATCGGCCCCCGCCTCGGCGGCGGCCAACGCGATCACGCGGCCAAAGCCCCGGCTTCCACCGGTGATGAAGACCCGCCGGCCGTCCAGCCGGAAGCGATCAAGCACGGACACGACACCCTCCCGGGCTGCTCTTGCCGCATCATCCTATTGGTCCTAGGGTGGGGGTGCAAGGCTTCCTGGCTTCGTCGTTGAGAAGCAGAGTCTTGTTTGGTTTTTAAGCTGACTATACGCCGTCTGAATGCCCACCGCGAGTCGCCGATGCGCAGTTGTATGCCTGAAATCCGTTCGGTCATCGTCTGACGGGTTGGCGCAAAGAAACCGAACCATTGGGAGATAAAGAATGAGTGGACGAAGCGAACGAGAGATCAGGCTGCAAGCGGCCGCGCTGAAGCAGCTGCAGCGGGGGCGCATCGACCGGCGTGAATTCATCACGCGCACGTTGGTCGCGGGCCTCGGCATTGCCGGCGTCGGCACGATCGCCAAGGGCATTCGGCCCGCCTTCGCCGACGACCGTCCGTTGACGCCCACCTTCTACCAATGGATCCAGGACCTTCATCCCGGCATCCCCGCCGTCAATGCCAAGTTCCCGGGCCTCAACTACCAGATCGCGCCAGTCGAGGGCTTTGGCATCGAGCGGTTCGTGGCCGAGGCCAAGGACAACAAGAGCTCGTGGGACGTTTACGTCGGACAGACGCCGTTCGTCGAAATGTCGGCGATGATCAAGGCCGGCGTTATCGAGCCTTGGGACAACTACATCCCCAAGGATGTCATCGACGACATCATCCCCTCGATCCGCGCCGAATGCACGGTCGATGGCAAGCTCTACAGCTGGCCGTTCCTGCTCGACGTGATCGGCTCGGCTTGGCATTCGGGCATCACCACCAAGGCCGGCCTCGCCGACGCGGCTCCGGCCACCTGGGACGACTACCTTTCCGGCGCCAAGACGATCATCGACAAGAAGGCGGCGCCCTGGGGCGCAACGTTCGACTCGCACGGTTGGCGCTCGCTGGTTCCGATCACCCACAGCATGAGCAGCAAGGCCTACACCGCCGATGGCTTGTTCGACTTTGCCGGCGAGCCGGCGGTCGAAGCCTTGAAGCTGATGAAACAGATCATGGCCGTGGGCAATCCCGACATCCTGCTGGAGGGCGCTTCCGACGGCGGCGTCAATGGCACGCCCGATGAAGTCGCCTTCGCCACGCAGCGCGTCGGATTGTACTTCAAGTACTTCAACGCGCCGCTGCGCATGGCCGCCAGCTGGGATGATCCCAAGCAGCTGCACCTCGGCCCGCTGCCGAAGTTTGCCAACGGCGAGGGCTCGACGGTGTTCTGGACGACCGGTTGCGCCCTGTTCAAGAACGGCCAGAACAAGGAAAAGGCTGCCGAGTACATCAAGGCGCTCACCTACGATCAGCAAATCTGGAAGGATTCGATCGTCGGCACGGCCGGCGTCCATCCTGGTCAGCTCCCGCCCTACAAGTCCGTCTATGCCGGCTGGGATGCCAACAAGCCCGATTGGATGCCGCCGTTCGTCAGCCTGGTTCGCGGCCAGCTCGACAAGGCCAAGGCCATCACCAATCACCTGTTCGGCCTCAACCAGTTCGTCATCGGCAAGCCCTTCTGGGAAGCCTATCTGAAGGGTACCGAGGCCGATCCGAAGGCCGCCATGCAGAAGGTCGTCGAGGCCGTACAGGCGGAAGTGAAGAAGGGCGGCTAACCCCCTCACCGATCGCCGACCGGGGCAGCATGGTCGCCCCGGTCGTCGAATCTCGTCGGCCCCAGATATCGCAACCGGCATTCGTGCACCTTCGGCGGGCCGGCCGAGATGGATCAAAGCATGGCAGACACGACAGCATCCGGCGAGGTCAGCGGCGAACGGGGACGAACAGCCGGCGCTTTTCCGCAGTTAGGCAACGGCGCGAGCGGCTGGCTGTTCCTGCTGCCGGCCCTCGTCTTCTTCATCGGCTACCAGGCCTGGCCCATCGTTCGCGTCCTGTGGCTGAGCTTCACCAACTTCGAGTTCCTCTCCGACAAGCCGGCGCAGTGGGTCGGGTTCCACAACTACATCCAGGCCTTCAACGATCCGCTGATGTGGACCAGCCTTTGGCGGGCGGCGCTGTTCACGCTGATGTTCCTGCCTGGAACGATCATCCTGCCACTGCTGCTGGCCATCCTCGTCGACCGCGTCACCGGTCCGCGCCTAGCCACGGTCTACCGCGTCATCCTGCTGATCCCCGCCGTCATCCCCAGCACGCTGATCTTCGTGCTGTGGAAATGGATGTACAACTACCAAAGCGGACCGATCAACCATTTCCTGGTCGACACCACCGGGCTCTACACATTGCAGAACGCGCCGCAATGGCTCGGCGGCACGCCCCTGACGCTACCCTCGATCGCGGTGATGGAAGTGTGGTGGGGCCTTGGCTACCACACCATCTTTTTCCTCGCCGGGCTCGCCGCCATCCCCAAGGACCTGCCCGACGCCGCCCGCATCGATGGGGCGACCGAGTGGCAGGTGTTCTGGCACGTGACGCGGCCGCAGCTGGCGCCGATCATGATGATCCTCGTTGTGTTGCGCTTCGGCTCGGCGATGGCGGTCATCGATGAGTACCTCATATTCGGCGGCTTCAATCGCGCCTCACCGACCTACACCTGGACAGTCATGATGTACGACCAAGCCTTCAAGCTTGGCCTGTGGCGGCAAGGGTATGCGGCGGCCATCGGCATGATCGGGGCGGTGGCGATGATGGCCGTGATGGGGGTCTTGTTGCGCGCGTTCCGGCCAAAGGGGTGAGCTTGCGATGACCGATGACGCAAATCATGGCGCCGCCGATGTTCGCCCGCCCCAGGACACCGCCCCCGGCTCGGTTCGTGGCGCGATCCTGCGGCACGGGGTGATCAATTTTTTCAACCTGATCATCCTCTTGCCGCTCGCCTGGGTGCTGCTGATGTCGGTGAAGTCGCTTCCCGACGCCATGCGCGGCGATTTCTGGCCGCACAGTTTCGACTTCACCCACTACCCTTATGTCTTCCAGAAGATCGTCACGCTTCCCGTCAATCTCTTCAACAGCATCTACGTCACCACCGGAACCGTACTGATCACCACGGTCTGCGCCGTGCTGGCGGGCTACGCGCTCGTCCATATCAAGCCACGTGGCGCCGGGGTGGTGATCACCGCGCTGCTGATCTCGCTCTATTTCCCGACGCGCGTCGTCTCGATCATCAGCATTTTCGAAACGCAGCATTGGCTGGGCCTCATCAACAATACCAGCGGCCTGATCCTGCCTTACGTGACGCTGCAGTTGGCGATCAGCTGCCTGATCATGCGCAGCATGTTCCAGCTGGTGCCGCACGAGATCATCGAATCCGCGCGGATCGACGGCGCGGGCCATCTGCGCTGCCTGTGGGAGGTCGGCCTGCCGATGGTGCGCAATGGCCTCGTGGTGATCTTCATCGTCAATTTCGTGGCGGCTTGGGGCGAGTATCTGCTCTGCATCACGCTCATCGACGATGAGGCCAAGCGCACCATGCCCGTCGTGCTTGCCGCGGCCCAGGGCGGCCAGGGGCAGTGGTCCTGGCCCAATCTGGCGGCGGTTTACGTCATCGTCGTCACGCCCGGCATCGTCGCTTTCACCTTCGCCCAAAAGCTGTTCTTCAAGGGTCTGCTCGAGGGCGCATTGAAAGGTTAGGGCCGGGCGCGATGAGCTACAGGGCGATTTACACCTATGCTTGGGACCTCGCCGAAGCCGGCGTGAGCGAGGCCGTGGGCCGTTTCCGGTCCCTCGGCCTCGACACCGTGACAGTTGCCGGCAGCTATCATGCGGGGAAATTCCTGCGCCCCCACGGCCGCGCCGGAAAGGTCTATTTCCCCGAGGACGGCACGGTCTACTTCAAGCCGCGGATGTCCCGCTATGGCGCGATCAAGCCGGTGCCGAACAGTCCTCTCGCCGACGCCGATGTGATCGGCCAGCTCACGGCCGACGGTCGCATGGCGACCAACGTTTGGCTGGTGCTGCTCCACAACACCTTGCTCGGCACCCGACATCCCGATGCTACTGTCGCCAATGCCTTCGGCGACCGCTATGTCTACAACCTCTGCCCGTCGGCGCCGGATGCCCGCGCCTACGCCGTCGCGCTCGCCAGTGACGTGACGACCAATTATGCGGTTGGCGGAGTTTCCCTGGAAACGCCCGGCTTCCTGCCCTACGCTCACGGCTTCCACCATGAGTTCGCCCTGGAGAAGCCGAACCGGTGGCTCGACAACCTGCTCGGCCTCTGCTTTTGCGAGCATTGCCTGACCGGCGCCAAACGAGCCGGCATCGATGCCGACGCCCTTCAACACCGTGTGCGGAACGACATATCCAATTATCTCGCCGGCGACATGGTGCTGCCACCCGACATGGCCGAAGCCTTCTGGCTCGCCGACACGCGCAGCGACGGTGATCTCAGTGCCATTCTCAACTGGCGTTGCACGGTGGTCACCTCGCTGGTCGCGGAGATTCGCGCCGCCGTGCGCCAGGACGCGACCGTCGCCGTCATCCCCTCGGTGGCGCGCCCGACCGCTGGCGCCTGGTACGAAGGCAGCGACCTTGCCGCGCTCGCCCAAGCCGCCGGCATCATCGAGGCCTGTTTCTACGAGCCAAGTTCGGAGCGGGTGAAGGCCGACCTCTTCGACGTCAAGCGTCGGCTTCGCGGCAAGGGCAAATTGCGTGGCATCCTGCGCCCCGCCTGGCCCGACCTCGCCAGCAAGGCCGAGGTCATCGCGGCCGTGCGTGTGCTGGTCGAGGGGGGCGTGACCGAAATCGCCTTCTACAACTGGGGCCATGTGCGCGAGGCGAGCATGACTTGGATCGGCGAGGCAATGGAGCTGGCAAAGGGGGCCACATGACTTTCGTGGGCAAGACAGTCGCCATCACTGGCGCGGCGGGCGGTGTCGGCCAGGCGCTATGCCGGCATTTTCTGAGGTCGGGCGCGAAGATCGCGGCGATCGACAAAAAGCCGGATGTCGAGCGGCTGGGGGCCGAAATGAAGGCAGCGGACGGAATGTTCCGCTTCGCCGTCGCGGACATCACCGATCCCGCCGAGGTCGCTCGCGCCTTTGCCTCCGTCACCGGGGTGTTGGGGCCGATCGACGTGCTCGTCAACAATGCCGGCGGGTCGGATCACGCGACCTTCGCCCTCACCGACCCGGCCAGCTGGCAGTTCGAAATCACCCGCAACCTCAACAGCGCCTATTATTGTGCGCATGCGGTCATTCCCGGCATGAAAGCCAAGGGCGCCGGCGTGATCGTCGCCATCGGCTCGGTCAATGGCCTCAGCGGCTTCGGCGATCCGGCCTATAGCGCGGGCAAGGCGGGCCTGATCTCGCTCGCCCGCTCGTTGGCGCAGGAATACGGCCGATATGGCATCCGCTCGAATATCGTGCTGCCGGGCACCGTGCGCACGCCTGCATGGCAGCGGCGTGCGGCCAAGGATCCCAAGGTACTCGAAACCTTGCGCCGCTGGTATCCGCTCGGCCGGATCGTCGAGCCGGAGGATGTCGCCGAGGCCGTCGGCTTCCTAGCATCAGACGCGGCGGCGGCGATCACCGGCGTCGCGCTTCCCGTCGATTGCGGCCTCATGTCCGGCAACATCGTGATGACCCGCGAGTTGACGCTCGAGGACTTCTAGGTCGGGTGCCACCAGCGTCCGGCGACGACCACGCCCTTCGAAACGATGCGCTTGTCGCCGATGAGATGCTCGCCGACCACATCGACATAGTCGTGGGTGCCCTCGACGATCTCGAGCACCGTCGCGTCTCCGACCGAGCCGGGCTTCAGCGAGCCGAGCTCCGGCCGCCGCACGGCCATCGCCGCGTTGACCGTGGACGCGGCGACCACCTCCTTCAGCGACATCCCCATGCACAGGAACTTCGACATCGTGGTCACCTGGTCGAAGGCCGGGCCATTGATGGAGAGCTTGTGCACGTCGGACGAAATGGTGTCGGGCAAAAAGCCTGCCGCCAACATCGCCCGCCCGGTCTTGAAGGCGAACGAGCCCATGCCGTGCCCGATGTCGAACAGCACGCCGCGGGCCCTCGCCGCATGCACGCTCTCGCGCACCCGCCCCTGCTGCGAGACCGGCGAGTTGGGAAACGGCCGGAAGGCGTGGGTCAGCACGTCGCCCGGCCGCAGCATCGCCAGCACCTCGTCATAGGACGGTGGCGGATGATCGATATGGCACATCACCGGCATGCCGATTTCCTCGCCGACTTGCAGCGCCATCTCGAGCGGCGCGGCGCCGGAGGAACCAGACGAGTTGCGTCCCACCCGCACCTTGATGCCGACGATCAGGTCGCGATTGGCGTCGGCGACGGCGGCGCAGTCGACCGGGTTCATCAGCTTCATGTTCTCGCTCTCGCCGACCATCACGTTGCGATCGAAGCCGAAAATGCCGGCATGCGAGACATGCAGATAGGCAAGGATACGCACTTGCGACCGCTCGATCACATGCTGGCGGAAGCCCCGCCAATTGCCGGGACCGGCCGAGCCGGTGTCGATGGAGGTCGTGACGCCCGACAAACGGCAGAACTCCTCGGCATCTATCCCGAGCGAAGTGCCACCGTCATAGACGTGGGTGTGCAGATCGATGAGACCGGGAACGACAATCTTTCCCGCGACGTCACGAAAGGCAGTGCCCGTCCCACCGCCGAGTCCCTTGCCGACGGCCGCGACCGTCTTGCCGGTGAACGCGACATCGAGAACCGCATCGAGCCCTTGCGAGGGATCGATCACGCGTCCACCGCGAAGAACGAAGTCGTAGGCCATGTGGAACCCCTTGACGAAAGCCTGCCTGCCGGACAGAAATTGCCCGGCTACCGGGCAATAGACAAGTGAACTATTCCGCCAATATTTTGCCCCGGTCATCGGTTCAAAGCACATGCGCATATTGCTGATCAACCCCAACACGACCGCTTCGATGACCCGGAAGGCGCTGGAGGTGGCGCGTTCGGTCGCGGCGCCGGGCACCGAGGTCACCGGCGTCAATCCGCAATTCGGCCCGCCGAGCATCGAGGGCTATGTCGATGAGGCCTTCGCCGTGCCGGGGCTATTGGCTGAGATTGCCAAGGCGCGCGACATACACGCCGTCATCATCGCCTGCTTCGATGACACCGGCCTCGATGCCGCGCGCTGCCTCACCGAGGTGCCGGTGGTTGGGATCGGCGAGGCGGCGTTCCACATGGCGTCGCTGATCGCGGGCAAATTCGGCGTGGTCACCACCCTGTCGCGGTCGGTGCCGGCCATCGAGCACAACCTTGCCAAATATGGTCTGGCATCGCGTTGCGTGCGGGTGCGGGCAAGCGAGGTGCCGGTGCTCGACCTCGAAAAGCCCGGATCGGATGCCCGTAGCAAAATCTCGGCCGAGATCGAGCGCGCCAAGGTCGAGGATCGTGCCGAGGCCGTCGTGCTCGGCTGCGCTGGCATGGCGGACCTTGCGGGGTCGCTCGGCCGCGAGCATGGCCTGCCGGTGCTCGACGGCGTCGTCGCCGCCGTCACGCTGTGCGAGGGTCTCGTCAGGCTCGGCCTCAAGACATCCAAGTTTGGCGGCTACGCATCACCGCGCGCGAAGACATACGCGGGCGAATTCGCGCGCTTTTCCCCGGGCACCTAGTTCTGGTGCCGGGCTCATTTCGCGGCAGCGCCGATGGCCGCGCGGAAGCGGTTGGCGATGGTAGCGCCATCTTTTTCCGGCAACACCCAGGGATCGGAGCTGAGCGCGATCTTGGCGACCGCGAACACCGGTCCAGGGGCTTTGAACAGCAGATCGGCGAGCGGGGCTATGTCGCCGGGGTCCAGCGCTATCATCGTCCGCAGGATGCCGAACCCCCGGGCGACCGCCTCGAGATCGGTCCGCCCGGCGGTGAGGCCCGCCTGCCGGCCAGTCTCGCCGAAACTCTCGTTGTCGAGAACCAGGATCGCCAAGTTGGCCGGCGCTTGCGCCGCGACGACGCCGAGCGAGCCGATGCCCATCAACATTTCGCCATCCCCGGTAAGCGCCAGAACGCGCCGGGCGGGTTGCGCCAAGGCCAGGCCAAGCGCGGTCGGAACGGCGAGCCCCATGCCGCCCCAGGAATAGAGGAAGTCCGGACTGTCGCCGGAGGCGGCGAGGTCCCAGGTCGCGCTGCCCAGACCCGGGACGACCAGCGTGCCCTCCCGCCGGCGCATGAGTTCGGCGATGAACGGTCGCCGTTGCATCCGGTTGGAGGTCGGGTTCGCCAAGTCGGACGTAGACTCATTCATGCTTCTTACTCCTGCCCAAAGCCCTTGGCGCCGATGACCCGCTGGCTGACGAGCACGGCGGCCGATTGGCGGCCTTGAAACGCCAAGTCGGCGGCGGCGGCGAATGTCTCACCAACCTCATCGGCCCGCTCGACCTGAAAGCACCGCACCTGCATCGCTTCCAGTACGGCGCGGGTCGCCCCTCCCATGGGGTTCTGCCAGGGATTGAACTCGCCCCACTGGCCACGCATGGTGACCAAGCACAGCAGCGGCGCGCGCAGCGTCAGCGGATAGCCGGCCGCGTTGATGCAGTTACCGACGCCGGAGGACTGCATGGCGACCATGGCGCGGACACCGCCGAGCCAGCAGCCGGTGGCGATGCCGATGCCTTCCGGCTCGGTCGTTAGGGTCACCAGGCGGCAACCGAGGTCCGCCTTCACCAGATTGAGCAGCCGGGTAAGCCCACCATCGGGAACCGTGCAAACGGTGGTTATCTTGCGCTTGGCCATGGCGGCGAAGACATCGGCCGACCAATCATGCTGCGGTATCGTCATGGGTGGTGCCCACCTTCCCGTCTGTGCCCCGCCGGCGCGGCGTGATAGTTCCATCCATGGACTTCCCGCAATGAAAAGACCGATCCATGCGCGCCCACATCGTCCTAGCCCACCCCGAGCCAAAATCCTACAACGCCCATCTTGCCACGATCGGCCGGCAGACCCTGGAAGCCCGCGGCTGGTCGGTAACGGTCACCGACCTTTATGCCATCGGGTTCGATCCGTGCGAGCGGGCGGAGCATTATCCAGGCCGGCTCGAACCCGCTCGCTTCGACGTGCAGTCCGAGCAGCGAAACGCCTCGGCATCCAGCCAGATACCACCCGATGTGGAAAACGAGATCGCAAAGTTGGATGGGGCCGACCTGCTCATCCTGCAATATCCGATGTGGTGGCATCTGCCGCCGGCGATGTTGAAGGGCTGGATCGATCGCGTTTTCATTTATGGGGATGTGTACACCAGCAAGAAGCGCTTCGAGAACGGCCGGTTCGTGGGCAAACGGGCGATGTTGTCGGTGACCGTGGGAACGAGCGAGGCAACCTATGCCTTCGATGGTCGAAGCGGCGATATCGATCTGTTGCTCTGGCCGGTCAATTTCTCGCTCGCCTATGTGGGGTACACGGTCTTGCAGCCGTTCGTGGCCTATGGGGTCGAGGCGGGATTGCGCTACTCCGACGCCGCTACCATCGAAGCGCGATTGGGGGCGATCGACGAAGCTTGGGCCGCGAGGCTTGGCGAAATCGACGGTGTTCCAGCAATCCCTTTCAACCGCATGGCCGATTGGGGCGGCGATGGTCGCATTGTTGCCGAGGCGCCGATCCACTCGCCCTTCGTTCGCCGGCGCGAGCGCCTGGCCTTGGAGTAGCTTTGCTGGCCGATGCGCGCGCCAACCCCGCGAAAAAGCGCATTGGACAACTTCGGCCGGTTTCGCTATGCCTCGGCAATGTGTGAAACAACAATTCCATCTCTGGCCTAGTTCAGAACAAACGTTCCATCAAGCAGCCCCCAGCCAAGGACCCCATCCATGATCACATTCGGAGTGCTCGGAGCCGGCCGCATCGGCAAGGTGCATGGCCTGACGATCGCCAAGTCGGACAAGGCCAAGATCGCCTACGTGGCTGACGCCGATGCCAAGGCAGCGGCCGCGCTGGCCGCATCGGTCGGCGCCAAGGTCAGCACGGTCGAGGCCATCATCGCGGCCAAGGACGTGGACGCTATCTTGATTTGTACGCCCACCGACACCCATGCCGACCTGATCGAGGCGGCAGCCAAGGCCGGCAAGAATATCCTTTGCGAAAAGCCGGTGTCGCTGTCGGCCGAACGAACGCTCGCCTGCCTGAAGGTCGTGGAGAAGGCCAAGGTTCCGCTGATGATCGGCTTCAATCGCCGGCACGATCCCAATTTCGCGTCGTTGGAGAAGCGGCTACGCGCTGGCGAGGCGGGGAATATTGAACTCGTCACCATCATTTCGCGCGACCCTTCACCACCGCCGGTGAGCTATATCGAGCGCTCGGGGGGGCTTTTCCGCGACATGATGATCCACGATTTCGACATGGCGCGATTTCTGGTGGGCGAGGAATTCGTGACCGTGCATGCCTTCGGCTCGGCCCTGGTGGACCCGGCCATCGGCAAGGCGGGCGATGTCGATACTGCCTCGGTGCACATGATCACGGCCAGCGGCAAGATCGCCGTCATCACCAATTCGCGACGCGCGACCTACGGCTACGACCAGCGCATGGAGGTGCACGGATCAAAGGGCATGCTGCGCGCTAACAACGTGCATGAGACCACCGTCGAGTTCGCGAGCGCGCAAGGCTTCTCGGGCGCCGTCGTGCAGAACTTTTTCCTTGAGCGCTATTCCGCCGCCTATGCCCGCGAGGTCGACGCGTTCCTCGAGGCCATCGACAAGGGCACCGAGCCCAGCGCCAATGGTCATGATGGTCTGATGGCCCAAAAGCTCGCCGACGCCGCGACGCAGAGCGCCAAGACCGGCCAACCGGTGAAAGTCACCTAGGATTTCGGCGTTCGGGGGTGGGGCG